>JAABUP010000150.1_pt1 | contig 154164 bp, 145 predicted proteins | sample 5559201 | NCBI WGS metagenome assembly JAABUP01 (sample SAMN10711887, study PRJNA513373) | rock metagenome | isolation source: Antarctica rocks | place: Antarctica
GGCTCGGGGCGCAGCCCGTTGTTGTAGGGCAGCCAGAACATGAGGAAGACCATCGCGGCGGCCCAACCGGCGGCGGCCGAGCGCCGGACCTGCTGACCCAGGCGCGGCAGCATCTCCCGGCTGATGAGCAGCCACGACACGATGCCGAGCGCCAGCGAGGGCAGCCGCATCCAGAGCACGGCGTCGCTGATCCGGGCCCACACCGCGTACAGCTCGTAGAACCAGCCGAAGGGTGCCTCGGGGACGTTGAACCAGCGGTAGTAGTTGCCGATGTAGCCCGCGCTCTCCCGCGCTCGGGCGATGCCCATGATGTAGCCGTCGTCGGAGGTCTGGGACCCGATCACCGCCCACAAGGCGAGGACGCCGACGACCACCGCGTCCCGGCCCGTCGGACGCCACCAGCGGCGGGGCGCCCACCGGGGAGAGCGGCGGCCGGACCGGATGTCGAGGCGGTGCAGGGCGTAGACGCCGCCGATCGCGCAGACCGCGGCGAGGAGCCCGGCGAGGACCTTCAGCGTCGTCGGCGAGGTCTGGAAACGGGTGTCGGTGACGATCGAGACGGCGGTCCCGGCCACCGGGTCGAGGGCGGCGTCGAGGTCGGAGTAGATGCCGACGACCTGCGGGCGGGCGTCGCCGGGCAGCGTCACCTCCTGACCGTTGCCGAGGTCGACCACCGTCGAGGTGGCGGCGGAGGAGATGGAGACCGCGCACGGATCGGGGCCCACCACCTCGGTGGCCGCCTGCAGCCCGCGGTCGGTGAGCAGGAGCTGCCCGGCGTCGACCGAGAGCTGCATGCCGACCTGGGGACCGGTCGGGGAGAGCGGGGGCGTGGTCGAGAAGAGTGTGGCGCGCTGGTCGGAGCGGGCGTCGAGGGAGCGGACCGCCGCGCAGGGGATCGTCATCGTCATCGACTGCGGACGGAACGCGACGAGCGGGGCGTCGACCGGGCGGGTGCCGGTGGTCGCGCTCGGCCACGTGATGGTCGCGGTGTCCTGCACGACAGGCAGGAACGGGAACAGGATCGCGAGCCCGGCGCCGAGGAGTCCGAGGACGGACGCGAGCACACGGAGGCGACGCGACGGGCAGTCGCCGTTGCGGGCGGTGCGGGCGCGAGCGGTGTCCGTCGCGGGGGTCCTCGCCGCGACCTCGTGCTCCGAGGTCAGCACGCCGCGAACATAACCGGGCGGCGGGAGGATGCTGTGAGGTGGGCCGTCGGCGTCACCTCCGCAGGAAGCGCTCGCGCCGGCCCTGGCGGACCAGGGCCAGCCACTCGCGCAGCGCGGCGGGGTCGCGGCGCTCGACGAGGAAGTACCAGCCGAAGCGCAGGTGCTCGATCGCCCCGAGCCGGCGCAGCCCGGGCTGGGCGAGCAGCCAGCCCCGGTTGCGGTAGGTGTAGTAGCGCTTGGTGGCGTCGCCGGGGTCCTGGGCGTGCAGGCGTCCGCCGAGCATCGGCTTGAACTCGTCGGCGCCGTTGGGGTGCGAGTAGCTGGTCGTCAGGCAGGTGCCGTAGGGCAGGCCCGACCGCGACAGCCGCCGGTGCAGCTCCACCTCGTCGCCGCGGACGAACAGGCGCAGGTCGGGCACGCCCACGACGTCGAGGGTCGACGCCCGGAACAACGCGCCGTTGAACAGGTGTGCGATCCCCGGCATCAGCTCGCCGTCGTACGGACCCGCGAACCCCTCCAGCTCGTGGCGCCAGCGCTTCCACGACACCCCGCGCCGCAGCGGGAAGGCCAGCTTGCGCGGGTCGTCGGCGTCGGCGATGACCGGCGACACCTCGGCGAGCCCGTGGCGCTCGGCCACGTCGAGCAGCGTCGCGAGGACGTGGGAGTCGGTGGGCCACCCGTCGTCGTCGGCGAGCCACACCCAGTCGGCCCCGCGGGCCAGCGCGGTCAGCATCCCGAGCGCGTAGCCGCCCGCGCCCCCGAGATTGTGCTCGCTGGGCAGGTACGTCGCCGGCAGCCCCGCCCCCGCCATCCCCTCCACGACGCCGCGGGTGGCGGCGTCGGGACCGTTGTCGACGACGACGAGGTGGTCGGGCCGGCGGGTCTGCTCCGCGATCACCGCGAGGCCACCGGCGAGCAGCTCGGCCCGGTGCCGGGTCACGACCACGGCGACCACCGTGGTCACGGCTGCTCCACCTGGTCGGTGAGGTGCAGGCGCCGCAACGTCTCCGGGCTCACGCTGTCGAACACGTCCCGGCCCTTGTAGTGGCTCACGACCTCCCGCAGCGGGCCCCGCTCCCGGATCTCCCCCTTGTCCATCCAGATCGCGGTGTCACAGAGCTCGACGAGGAACTCGTCGGAGTGCGAGGCGAACACCAGCAGCCCGGAGCGGTCCACCAGGTCGCGCAGCCGGTCGCGTGCCTTCTCCAGGAACGCCGCGTCCACCGCGCCGATGCCCTCGTCGAGGATGAGGATCTCGGGGTCGATCGAGGTGACGACGCCGAGGGCCAGGCGCACCCGCATGCCCGTGGAGTAGGTGCGCAGCGGCATCGCCAGGTAGTCGCCGAGCTCGGAGAACTCGGCGATCCCGTCGACACGGCGCTCCATCTCCTTGCGGGTCATGCCGAGGAAGAGGCCGCGGATGAGGATGTTCTCGTAGCCGGAGATCTCCGGGTCCATGCCGACCGCCAGGTCGAACACGGGGGCCACCCGGCCCCGGATGCGCGCCCGGCCCCGCGTCGGCTCGTAGATGCCGGCCAGCAGCCGCAGCAGCGTCGACTTCCCCGCGCCGTTGTGCCCGACCAGCCCGACGCGGTCGCCCGCGTGCAGCGACAGGTCGATATCGCGCAGCGCCTCCACCACCGGGACCTTGGACTGGGTGATGCGCCCGCCCGCGCGGCCCAGCACCGACTTCTTCAGCGACCGGTTCTTGGCGTCGAAGATCGGGAAGTCGACGCCCGCCCCGCGCACCTCGATGCCGACCTCGCCCGCGCCTGCGGTGCCATCGGATGCCACGCCTACACCCAGTACGAGACGCGGGAGCGGTAGTTGCGCAGGGCGACGAGCGCGAGCGTCCAGCCGACGACCGTGACCACCCCGACCACCAGCCAGTGCGTCCAGCTCTGGACCTGCCCGACGAGCGGCGCACGGAAGATCTCGATGAAGTGGTAGAAGGGGTTGAGCCGCGCGATCTGCTCCACGACGGCCTTCCCGCTGCCCGGCGCACCGCCGGCGAGCAGGTCGGGCGTCCAGATGATCGGCGTCATCGTGAAGAAGAGCTGCATGAAGCTCTGCACCACCGGCGGGATGTCGCGGAAACGGGTGGCGACGATGCCGAACAGCAGCGTCACCCACAGCCCGTTGACCACGATCATCACGAAGGCGGGGATGGCGAGCAGCGCCGTCCAGCTCAGCCCCGGGTGGAGCACCCCCTGGGGCCGGATCATCTGGTACGGCTCGTCGAGCTGCGTGAAGAAGATCGCGAGCACGACGACGTAGACCGCGAGGTTGTGGGCGAAGAACAGGCTCTGGCGCCACACCGTGCGGAACACGTAGATCATCAGCGGCGCGGGCAGGAAGCGGATGAGGCCCTCGTTGGAGATGAAGGTCTCGGTGCCCTCGGTGACGCAGGCGCTGATGAAGTACCAGATCATGAAGCCGACGGTCACGTACGGCATGAATGTGGCGATGGGCTGACCGAACAGCTGCGAGTACAGCGCGCCCAGCGCGCCCGCGGTCACGGCCATGCTGATGGTGATCCACAGCGGGCCGATCACGGAACGGCGGTAGCGCTGCTTGATGTCCTGCCAGCCCAGGTGCCCCCACAGCTCCCGCTGCGCGATCGCCTGCCGGATGTCGCCGAACGCGCGTCCCCAGCTGCGGGGGGACGGGGTGAGCAGGAGTTCCGCCGACGCCGCGGGATCCTCCGCGTCGTCGGCGTCCGGTCGCTCGAGCGCGGGGACGGCCACGAGCACTGAGGCTACCTGCGGCCCCCGACGCGTCCGGGCACCGATGTCGACGCCCGGCCCGGCGGCCGGCTCCCGGGACGCACCGGCTAGAGGTACTGCCCGGTCGCGCCGCCGGCGGTGGGGTCGAGCCCTCTCGCGTCGCCTCGACGCGTCCCCGGGGGAAGCCCCCGGCGCATCGACTCGAGCTGCATCTTCGCCGCGAGCTGCTGGGCCACCAACGCGGTCTGGATCCCGTGGAAGAGTCCTTCGAGCCAGCCCACCAGCTGGGCCTGTGCGATGCGCAGCTCCCCCTCGGACGGGGGGGACGCGGCGTCGAACGGCTCGATCATCCGCGTGAGCTCGGAGCGCAGCTCCGGCGACAGGGCCGCCTCGAGCTCCCGCAACGACGCCGTGTGGATCTCCGCGAGACGCCGCCGGCTCGGGTCGTCCAGCTCGGCGGCCCGCACCTCGTCGAGCAGCTGCTTGATCATCGTTCCGATGCGCATGACCTTGGCGGGCTCCTCGACGGCGCCCGCGAGCTCCTCGGCGTCCGCGCTCCCGGCGTCCGACCCGCCAACCGCGTCTCCCGCGCCGCCCGGCGCGTCGCCTCCGGAGGGGAACCGGACCGTGCCCACCGGCTGCCCGTCGGGACCGACGATCATCACCTGGTCGCCGTCCGGCGCCGAGCCCTCGGCGTCATCGTCCGGTCGGGTGCCCGTGGATCCCTCGCTCATGTCCCCCATCCTGCCGCTCCCCGCACGAACCGTTCCCGCCGGAGCGCCGGCACCGTACCGTCTGGCGCCATGACCGTGGACCTCGCCAGGGTCCGGGGGCTCGTGCCCGCCCTCGGCGACGGGTGGGCGCACCTCGACGCGCCCGCCGGGATGCAGGTCCCCGAGCAGGTCGCGACGGCCGTGTCCGCGGCCCTCCGTGCGCCGATCTCCCCGCCGGGAGGGGTGTTCCCGGCGTCGCGCCGCGGCGGCGCCATCGTCGACGCCGCCCGCCGCGCCGTCGCCGACCTCGTCGGCGGCGACCCCAAGGGCGTCGTCCTCGGCCCGTCCGTGCCGGCCCTGCTCGAGCGCCTCGCCGACGCACTGGCCCCGGGATGGTCCGACGGTGACGAGGTGGTGGTCTCCCGCCTCGACGACCGGGCGAACGTCGCCCCGTGGCACCGGGCCGCCGCCCGCTCCGGGGCGTTCGTGCGGGTGGCCGAGGTGGACGTGGAGACCTGCGAGCTGCCGAGCTGGCAGTACGACGACCTGCTCGGCCCGCGCACCCGGGTGGTGACGGTGACCGCGGCGTGCTCGCACATGGGCACCCGCACCGAGGTGGCCGCGATCGCTCGCAAGGTCGCCGACCTCGCGGCGGCGTCCGAGCCCACCGACGACCTCCCGCCGCTCATGGTGGTCGACGCCGGTGCGGCCGCGCCCTATCTGCCGCTCGACCTCGAGACCATGGGCGCCGACGTGGTGGCCGTGTCGGGGTCGTCGTGGGGTGGGCCTGCGGTCGGGGCGCTGGCGTTCCGCACCCCCGCCCTTCTCGACCGCCTGCCCTGCGCCGCCCTCCACGCCGGAGCGCGCGGCCCCGAGCGCCTCGAGCTCGGCGACGCGCCCTACGCGTCGCTGGCCGGGCTGGCGGCCTCGGTCGATCACCTCGCCGACCTCGACGACGAGGCGACCGGCTCCCGCCGCGACCGCGTCCTCACCTCGATGAGCTCGCTGCGCGTCCACCACGACCGCCTGACCTCACACCTGCTCTCCGAGCTGCGCTTCGTGCCCGGCGTCTCGGTGGTCGGCGCCCCGGCCCGCCGCATCCCGGTTTTCGCCCTCGTGGTCGCCGGACGCACCGCGCAGGAGGTGGCCGAGCGCGCCGCCGACCACGGTGTGTGCGTCCTCATCGATGCCGGGGACCAGGGCGCGCTCGGGGCGATCGGCGGCGCCGAGGTCGGAGGGGTCGTCCGGGTCGGGCTGGCCCACTACACCTCGCGCGCCGAGGTCGACATGCTCGTGCGCGCCCTCGCGTCCTGCTGAAGGTGAGGAGTGGCCGCGTCGGTCCCCGACTCTCAGCCATGGCGCTCCGCTGACACTGAGCGTCAGGAATGCCGCGTCGATCACCGGCCCGCCGACCTCAGTCGTCCGCGTGCACCTCGTCCTCGTCCCGCACGACGAGCAGCAGCTTCCCGACGACGCCGCCGGCGTCCATCGCCTCGTGCGCCCGCGACGCCTCCGACACCGGGATGCGCTCCTGCACGATCGGCGTCACGCGGCCCGCCTCGACGAGCGGCCACAGATCGCCGCGCACAGCGGCCACGATCGCGCCCTTGCCGTCGGAGCCGCCGACCTGGCGACCGCGGAGGGTCGTGGCGCCCACGGAGAGACGGCGGGTGAGCAGCGTCGCGAGGTTGATCTCGGTCTTCGCCCCGCCCTGCAGACCGATGATCACGAGCCGCCCGCCCGTCGCCAGCGAGTCGAGGTTCGCGTCGAGGGTCGAGGCCCCCATGTTGTCCAGGATGACGTCGACGCCGCGGCCGTCCGTGACGCGCGCGACCTCCGACGGCAGGTCGTCGTGGTAGTCGAGGGCCGCGTCGGCGCCGAGGTCGAGGCAGATCTGTAGCCGGTCCGTATGTCCGGCGGTGGCGATGACCGTCGCCCCCAGCGCCTTGCCCACCTGGATCGCATGCGTGCCGATCCCGCCGCTGCCACCGTGCACCAGCAGGGTCTGACCGGAGCGCAGGGCGCCGGCCATGACGAGGTTGGACCAGACCGTGCAGGCGACCTCGGGGAGCCCGCCCGCGTCGGTCAATGACACCCCGGCCGGGACCGGCAGCAGCTGGGGGACGGGCACCGTGACCTTCTCGGCGTAGCCCCCGCCCGCCAGCAGGGCGCACACCTCGTCGCCGACGCCCCAGCGGCTCACGCCCGCCCCGAGGGCGCTGATCCGACCCGAGCACTCGAGCCCGGGCACCTCGGAGACGCCGGCGGGCGGGGGGTAGTTGCCCTGACGCTGCATTACGTCGGCCCGGTTCACCCCGGCGGCGACGACGTCGACGACGACCTCCCCGGTGTCCGGCTCGGGGTCGGGGTGCTCGGTCCATTCGAGGACCTCGGGACCACCGGGTTCACGGATCGCGACGGCGTACACGGGCGCCGACGGTAGACCGGCACCGGGGATCGTCGCGCGTTGGACGCAGCCGTTGGACGCAGCCGTTGGACGCAGCCGTTGGACGCAGCCGTTCGACGCAGCCGCTCGGCGCGAGCCGGGCCTATCATGCTCAGATGTCCGATGACCGACCGCGCTGGCTCGACGCCGAGGAGTGGCGCGCCTGGCGGAACTTCATCGCCGGACAGGCCCTGCTCATCGGCCGTCTCGGCCGGGAGCTGCAGGACGACCACCAGTTGGCCTTCGCCGACTACGAGATCCTCGTGCGGCTCTCCGAGCAGCCGGACCATCGCATGCGGATGAGCGTGCTCGCGGAGGACGTCGTGGCCTCGAAGTCGCGGCTCTCCCATCAGGTCGCCCGCCTCGAGGAGGAAGAGCTCGTGCGCCGGGAGGTTTGCGATTCCGACGGGCGGGGCGTGTTCGCCGTCCTCACGGAGACCGGTTTCTCCCGTCTCCAGGCCGCCGCCCCCGACCACCTGCGCGGCGTCCGGGAGCACTTCGTCGACCTGCTCAACGACCACGAGCGCCGGGTCATCGGCGACGTCTTCGAGCGCCTGGTGGGCAAGCTCCGCCCCTGACCGCGCCGGCCGACCGACCTCTACCCTGGCCTGCGGAAGCGTGGCAGAGCGGCCGATTGCACCCGCCTTGAAAGCGGACGTACCGTAAGGTACCGGGGGTTCGAATCCCCCCGCTTCCGCAGGTGAGAGCGTCGCAAGACGACGTCCGCGCCGCGGTGAGGGCGCCGAGGGTGGCGGTGAGGTGGGCGTCGGCGTGGCGCAGCGCGACCGCGGGGTCATGGCCGCAGTCGGCGTAGTTCTCGGCGGGGCGGGCGCGTCGCAGCCCCCGGCCGAGGTAGTCGAGGAGCTGGGGCAGCCGGTGGACGAGTTCGGCGAGTGCGCCGACGACGGCGTAGGCGTCGGGGCCATTGACCGGCCCGCTGGCTTCCTGTCCGAGTTTGGCGAGCTTGCGCAGGTCTCGTGAGCCGCGGGACCAGGCGAGCTGGCGTCGGCCGTCGCTGACGCGTTCCCAGGCCCAATGCCGTTCGAGGTCTTCCACGCGGTAGGTCTCGACGGCGTCGGCGAGGAGCTGCATAGGGGTACGGCCCCCGCGGCGGGTGCCTTCCTTGCGGTGGCTGCCGGTGACCTCATGGGCGATCTTGGTGAAGTAGTCGGCTAAGTCCCCGCCGGCCACGTGGACCTTGCGGACGTCCAAGCCGTGCTCGTCGGAGGCGTCGAAGCCGCGCCGGTAGAGCTCGGCGCGCCACCGAGCGAACATGCGCGCTCCGACTCCGGCGGCCACGAGCTCCGCGGAGATGCCGTCGGCGAAGCACAACAGCGCGTGAACGTGGACGTGCCAGCCTTCTCGCCGTCGGTGACCTCGACAACCCGCCCGCCACGCAGTTCCTGGTCCCGGGTCCATTGGGCACCGCCGGTGACCTTGGCCCAAGCATCCCCGAGCACGTCCCAGCAGCCACGCCGCTGGGTGATCTCGTGTTCCTCGATGGCATCGGCCTCGGCCTGGTGCTCGTCGAAGTCCCAGCCCAGCTCGTTGGCCGACTCGTACTCGGCGCGGCCTTCTGCAGCTCGCGCAGCCGCGCCCGGTCCGCGCGCGAGAGCCCGAGCCGGTCCCCGCGGCAGTGGCGCATGGTCAGGGTGAGCATGAACGCCGAGCCGCCCAGCTCGTCGACCGTGCGCAGCACCGTAGCCAGGTCGTCGGCGCGGCGGGTGGCGACCTTGGCCGCGCACTGCGGGCAGCACCACACCGAAACCCGCAGGCGAACCCGGCGAACCCGGCCGTGCGGGAGCCGTCCCGGTTCGTCGTCAGCGCCACCGTTACCCCGGCGTCGCGGTCGAGCGGGGTGCCGCAGGTGCGGACCCGGGACAGTCCGGTGATCCTCTGGAGCTGTCGACGGCGGGCGAACCAACCGGACCGACGCACCCGGGCCCGTTCTTGGCGCTGGTGATCGACGCTCTGCGGCCCGTGTTCTCCCGGCGGCGGCGCGCCGGGTGAAGAGCTCTTGCCCCTTTACCGAGAGCCGGCTGCGTCACCCGGCACCACCAACGGTGAGGGCCGGCGCTGGCGCGCCGGAGCCCGGCCCCGTCGGGCCGAGCACCGTCGCACTCCTGTCTTCGACCCGTGCTCGGCGCCCGCCCTCGGGACCGGGCAACACGGCAGACCCAGCCGCGACATCACACAGGCAGGTGCACCGGGACGGGAGCGGCCTCCGACGGCCAGGCGCTCCGCCCTGGACCCGGGCCCCACCTCGGGAGAGCCCCACCAGCGGCCAGCAGGGGCGCGAGCTAAGGCAGTGGTGGCCGGGGCGGGGCCTTACCCTCGACGGCGCTCGAAGAGCCTGCCAGCCAGGCCCGCACAGCCGCAACCCCTCGACGGACACCAAGGCGTGACACCGGGCGAGCCGGGGGAGGGGTTGCACCCGCACGACCGGCCCGGCTGTGACGGCCACGCGCCGCCGAGGGAGACCCCGAGGTCGACCCGTAAGGCAGTTGCAACGACAACTGGCCTGCTACGTTCCGTTCTAGGACTGCGGCACGTAAAGATAGGAGCGGGTTTCGATGGCGACGGTGGCGTTGATCCACGGGGCCGGAGACAGCGGCTGGGCCTGGCACAGCGTGGCCGATGAGCTGCACAGCAGGGGGCACACGGTGGTCGCCCCCGACCTGCCGAGCGAGCAGGACGACGCTGGACTGTCCGAGTACGCCTCGACCGTTGGCGAGGCACTGCGGTCGGCAGGCACGCCGTACCCGTCGCCGCTGGTGGTCGTCGGTCACTCGCTCGGAGCGTTCACCGCGCCGGTCGTGGCCGAGCAGCAGAAGGCTGACCGGCTGGTGCTGATCGCGCCGATGATCCCGCTGCCGGGCGAGACGGTGAACCAGTGGTGGAGCGCTACCGGATACACCGATGCGGCCCGTGAGCAGGGCGAGGCCGACGGAGGGCTGACCAACAACGCGGACCCGATCGTCAGCTTCTACAACGAGGTTCCGCGGGACATCGCCGAGGAGGCGATGCGCCGAGCCAGGACGCAGTCCGCCGGCCCCATGGACGAGCCGTTGCCGCTCGGGGCCTGGCCGGACGTCCCGACCCGAGTCTTGCTGTTCCGGGATGATCGCTTCCTGCCGGCCGCGTTCGGCCGGCGCCTGGCCGACAATCGATTGGGCGTGGTCGCGGAAGAGCTGCCCGGCGGCCACTGCTCCCCGCTGAGCCATCCCGCCGAACTGGCGTACGCACTGCTCCGCGACGTGGACTGACGAGCGCGAAGGGCGTGGGCGATTCTGACAGCGGCAGGTGACAGCAGCACCGCTGTCACCGAAGGCGGTTGAGGCCCATCCCTCATACGGACTTCCGCACGTCAGGCAGAGCCGAGGCGTCTTGAAAGCGGACGTACCGCAAGGTACCCGGGGGTTCGAATCCCCCCGCTTCCGCCAACCAGACCAGGCACCTTGTCGGGAACCCACCAGCTCCGCGAGGGCTGTCGGACGCGTGGTCTCAGCCCACCGACCCGGCTGGCGATGCCGGTCGGATCGGCTCGGTCATGTGCTTGTGCACATGGCCATGGCTGTGTGCGACCACCCCATCGTGGCCATGACCGCGCTCCGGGACGCCGAGGAGGAGCAGCATCGTCGCGGCGGTGTGCCGAGCATCGTGCAGCCGCGCGTCTCGGACGCCGGCCTTGCGCAGAAGCGCCTTCCAGCGGTTGTGAGCCGTGCGCGGGTTGATCGGCCGCCCGTCGTGCTTCGCGAACACCCCAGTCGCCTTCCTCCCAGATTTTGGCCGCCACATCCCCTTCGGCGGCCTGGGCAATGCGGTGCTGGCGCTCCACGGACGGATCAGGGAGGCCGAGACCGCGACGGCCGGCGCGACTTCGTCTCGACGACCACGAGTCCGCCGGCCGCCCGCCCTCTCGGGGCAGTCTCGGGCGCGCCTCCATCCGCATGAATTGATCGCGGGAGCGGAACGCCAGCAGTACGCATCCTACGACGCTCATGGCGCACTCTGTGGTGAGTGTTCCTCGGGCCGTGGAGGAGCTCGGGGCGGCGGTGCACTCAAGGCCTAGCTAGGCCTGCACCGTCTCGTTCTCCTCGATCTCGGCCTGGGCCGCACCGACGTCGAACGGGGGGTCCGGTTCGCCACCCTCGGCCTCGGTGTCCGGGTCGAGCTTGTCGAGCGGTACGTCCTTGAACACCGCGAAGCTTGAGGGCTGCTCGGTCAGGTAGGGGAAGTGGAACCCGCACTTGGGGCACTGCTCGCGCAGGACCGCCTGCTCCTGGGCGAGCTCGTAGCTCTTGTCCTGCAATTCGTTACAGCACGGACAGATGCGCAGGAGCCGGGTTCCTACGAGCTCGAAGTTGGTGATGATGTCTTCCATGATCGCGCCATTGGCGGCCCACGCCTTCGCATGCTTGTGGTACGTGTCCATGTGCCAGTCGTAGAGTGCCTCCTTGCTCGTCCAGAAGCTGCACTCGTTGAACCAGGTCGGGTCGTCCGGGTGCTCCCACCAGGTCAGGTGCAGGAAGCCGGGCAGCTGCATCAAGTGATGGCGGGTGTCACCGAAGACGACCTTGAACTTCTCGTAGGCGTCCGGGCTGGAGAACCGCACGCGTTGCATGCTCAGGTAGATGGGCACCGAAATCCTCCTGGTGGTGGTGAGCACCGGGTAGGAAGGAACTGTCCGACCTGTGGCGACGCTGCGAAGGTCTATCCTGCTTCCGGCCTGTTGGCTCTAGAGACTAGCCGCGGAGCATGGGTCCACCAGGGCCAATGGGGAAGCGGCTGGAGGAACCACGTGTCACCTGACCGCAACATCGCGGGGGGAGACAGAGGCGGCGCGGCGCGCTCGGGCGTTCCCGCCTACAAGGCGCTCTACGAGCAGTTGCGGACCAGCATCCTGAGCGGACAGCTCGGCGCTGGGACGAGGTTGCCGCCCAGCCGTGAGCTCGCCGCCGAGACCGGACTCTCGCGCAACACGGTGCTCGCCGCCTTCGAGCAACTCCAGTCGGAGAGCTACATCACCGGGCGCCAGGGATCGGGCACCTACGTCGCGAGGGTCCTGCCCGAAGAGATGCTCGAAGTGCAGGGAAGCGCCCCGTCGTCACCTGCGGCCTCGACCGGGACCACGGCGAAGCTCTCGGCACGCGGTGAGCGCCTGGCCCGGACCCAGCGGGTCCCCCTACCCTCCGTCCTGGGGCGCAAGCCACGCGGCACGGCGTTCCTCATCGGGCTGCCCGCCCTCGACGCCTTCCCCTTCGAGACCTGGAAGAAGCTCTACACGGCACGCTTCGACCGGTCCGCGCCACAGCTGATGCGCTACGACGACGCGGCCGGCTACCGGCCGCTACGAGAATCGATCGCCTCCTACATCAGCACCGCACGCGGCATCCACTGCACCGCGGACCAAGTGATCGTGATGACCGGCTCCCAGCAGGCTCTGGAGTTCTGCGCCCGAATCCTGCTCGACCCCGGAGAGGCCGCCTGGCTGGAGGACCCGGGCTACCTTGGCGCCCGCGCCGCCCTGACGGCCGCGAGCGCCCGCATCGTCCCGGTGCCGGTCGATGAGTTAGGACTCGACGTCGCGGCAGGGATCAACCTCGAACCGAGTACGCGGCTCGCCGTGGTCACCCCGTCCCACCAGTTCCCGCTCGGGCACACCATGTCCCTGGAACGCCGGCTCGCCCTCATCGACTGGGCGGCCCACAACGACGCGTGGATCGTCGAGGACGACTACGACGCCGAGTTCCGCTACGTCGGGAAACCCCACGCCGCGCTCATGGCCATCGACGCCCACCAGCGGGTCATCTACGTCGGGACCTTCAGCAAGTCCCTCTTCCCGGGCCTGCGGCTCGGCTACGTCATCGCCCCTCCCGACCTGGTCGACGGGTTCGTCGCCGCACACCTGAACACGGACATGCACGCGCACCTGATCGACCAGGCCGTCGTCGCCGACTTCATTGACCAAGGCCACTTCGCCCGCCACCTACGCCGCGTGCGCGTACTCCACCTCGAACGCCAGCACTCGCTGATCCGAGAAGCCGAGCGCATCGTCGACACCATCGAACTGACCCCCTCCGACGGAGGTCTCCACCTGGTCGGGCGGCTCGCCGACAACCGCGACGACCGGGCGATCGCCAAACGCGCACTACGACACGGCGTGCACGTCTGGCCACTGTCGACGCATTATGTCCACCCCCAGCACGGCGCAGCTCTCCTCCTCGGCTACGCGGGCACCACCAAGGACGACATGCGCTCCGGAGTCGACGTCCTCGACAAGGTGCTCAAGTAGGAGACGAGGAGGAGACACACGCCAGCCATCTGCGGTGGATCGTCGGCGTCGACCGCAGCACGCTGGGGCGCTGGCTCTCAGCTCAGCTCAGCTCGGGGGCTGTAGGTGGAGCTTGGCTCGCGTGGTCTCACTCAGTCGCCCGCGTGCGGAGGCGTTCGTGCAGGTCGCCGCAGGCGGCGGAGACCACGTCGACCCCATCCCGACTCCTGCCGAACCGCCCAGGCCTACAGCGTGAAAGCGGACGTACCGCAAGGTACCGGGGGTTCGAATCCCCCCGCTTCCGCCGGCCGTGGACCTCACCCGCGCGACGGCGCCACCACCACGTCGCGGCTCCCGATCGGGTCGGGGGTGGGGAGGTCGTATCCCGCCATGGCGCGCGCGACGAGCCGCTCGAGTTTCTTGACCGCGGCGCGGTAGAAGCGCCACTGCGTCCACCGTCCGAAGAAGGTGAAGCCCACGGCGATGATCGGGTTCGAAATCTTCCCGCGCCGCGAGACGCCGGTGATGACGAACTCCACCGTGCCGGTGTCGAGGTTCTTCACCACCTCGTAGACGAGGCGTCCGCGCTCGAGGTGGTGCTCGAGTGTCCGGTAGCTCCATCCCCAGGACCGCTCGCTCGTCCCGTCGGCCCGCATGCGCGTCTCGTCCACCTCGGCGTCCACCCGCACACCCATCGGGAAGCGCAGGACGAGGAAGTGGCCCTCCAGCAGCATGTTCCGCCCCACCAGCTCGCCGTCGCGGTGGAAGTAGGCGTGCATGATCGCCGGGTCGGCGAACTCATAGTCGCGGACGAGCCGGCACGCGACCTCGAAGACCCCGCCGGGCACCGCGTCGCCCGGCGTCTCGGCGCCGAGGGGATGTCGAAGGCGGTCGTGGTGCCAGCCCGGCTCGTCGGTCTCGGCGGGGTCGTAGTTCAGGCCCAGAGGCGCGATCTCGCGCAGCCAGCCCTCGGGGTCGGAGTACGGGGAGAACCTCAGGATGCGCATCGGCCCGCTTCCCCGACCGTCACTGGGGCTCCCGAGGACACCGACGCATCGTGTCACCGTCGGTGGGGCACCCGCTGAGTCGCCCGACCGGGCGTTCAGCGAGGTCTCAGACACCTCACATATTGTGCTGGACGATGACTCCGCCCGCGACGCCGTCCTCGCGCTCGCTGAGCTGGGACGTCGTGCGCGTCGTGGCCGTCCTCAGCGTCGTCGTCCAGCACGCGACCTACACGGTGTCCGGGGTGCTGCCCTTCCTCGCGCCCCCGCCGTTCGTCTGGCCGGTCGAGGCCGGCGCCAACGTCCTCATGGTCGTCTCCGGCTTCTTCCTCTGCGTCACCCTGGCCAAGCGACGCGCGGGGGGCTGGTGGTGGCACCGCATGGCCCGGCTGATCCCGGCCTACCTCGTCGCCGTCGTGCTGACCTACCTTGCCACCCTGGTCGCCGCCGGCTACGGCTACGGGTGGCGTCCGGGTCTGCGCGACCTCGTCGGGAACCTGCTGCTCGTGCAGTCGTGGGACCCGCGCGTCACCCCGTTGGACGGCTCCTACTGGACGTTGCCGCTGCAGGTGGGCGTGTTCACCGTCGCCGCGCTCGCGGTCGCCGCCTCCGGCCGGCCTCGCGTTCTGGCGTCGACCCGGCGTGCTCCCCGCCACCGCGTGGACGGGCATCGCGCTCGCGCTGGTGCTGGGTGTGTTCGCGACCGACCGACTGCGGGTCCTGGTCGACGGCCTAGTGGTCTTCCGCTGGCAGCTCTTCGTCATCGGGCTCGCGATGTGGCTGGCGCACCGCCGCCGCATCTCGGTGCCCCACCTGCTCACCCTCACCACGGCCGGGGTCGCCACGGAGTACGTGCTCACGCCCGACCCCGTCGCCACCGCCGTGCTCGCCCTCGGCTGCGTCGCGATTGGATGCGCCGCCCTCGGCCCGGACTGGACGCTGCTGCGCGTCGGGCCGCTGCCGCGGATCCTCTCCTGGATGGCCGGGATCTACGTTCGGGATCTACCTGCTCAACCAGCAGATCGGCTACTTCGCCGCGTGGGCGCTGCAGGCCGGCGCCGGGATCACCGGATGGGTCCGCATCGCCGTCGTCGTCGGACTGGCCATCGGACTCGGCTGGGCGCTGACGGTGCTGGCCGAGCGCCCCCTCCACCGCCTGCTCACCCGGGATGATCGGGCGGGCGGTCAGCGGGGGAACGAGGCGGCCGCGGCGAGAAAGAGGTCGTTCTCCTGCGGGGTGCCGGTGGAGACGCGGACCCCGTCCCCCGCGAACGCCCGCACGACGACCTTGTTGTCCAGCGCGTGCGACGCGAACGGCGCGGCCTCGTCGCCCAGCGGCAGCCAGACGAAGTTCGCCGCCGACACCGGCACCCGGTAGCCGAGCTCGAGCAGCGCGTCGCGCACCCGGGTCCGTTCCTCCACCACGGCCACGCAGTCGGCCAGCAGCTCGTCGAGCCCGTCCAGGGCGGCGATCGCGGCCGCCTGGGCGGGGGCGTTGACCGAGAACGGCACCGACACCGCTCGCAGTGTCGCCGCCAGCGGCGCCGGGGCCACGGCGAACCCGACCCGCAGGCCGGCGAGCCGGTGGGCCTTCGAGAAGGTGCGGAGCACGACGAGGTTGGGGTGCGCGTCGAGCAGGGTCAGGGCGTCGGGCACGTCGGGGTCGTTCACGAACTCCCGGTATGCCTCGTCGATCACGACGACGACATCGTCGGGCACCCGCGCGAGGAACCCCTCGAGCGGCCCGCGGTGCACCGCGGTACTCGTCGGGTTGTTGGGGTTGCAGACGAACACCATCCGCGTCGACGCTGTGATCGCGTCGGCCATCGCGTCGAGGTCGTGGACGTGGTCGGCGTCGAGCCCGACGGCGACCGCCTCGGCGTGCCCGATGAGGGAGACGATCGGGTAGGCCTCGAACGACCGCCACGCGAACAGGACCTCGTCGCCGGGCGAGCACACGGCCTGGACGAGCTGCTGGCACAGCGCCACCGACCCGCACCCGACGGCGATCCGCTCCGCGTCCAGGCCGTAGCTCTCGGCGAGGCGCGCGGTCAGCAGCGAGACCCCGATGTCGGGGTAGCGGTTGCCGTCCGCGGCGGCCCGCGTGATCGCGTCGAGCACCGCGGGCAGGGGCGGGGCGGGCATCTCGTTGCTGGCCAGCTTGACCGCTCCGGGGACGGTGCGCCCGGCGACGTAGGCGGGGAGTGCGGCGAGGTCGGGACGGAGCGGGACGGACACGACATCCACGGTAATCCGCAGGTCACGCGCCCGGTGAACCCGGACGGGAGAGAGCGGGTTCACCCCACGCGCGTCGTCACCGCAACATGCAAAGGTGACGCCATGACGGGGACGCGCACCGAAACCATCCCGCTCGTGGACGACAGCGAGCTGCCGCTGGTCGTCTCCGAGCCCGCGGGGGCCGTGCGCGGCGGCATCGTCATCCTCCACGCCGCCCGCGGCGTCACCGACCGCACCACCCGCATCATCGAGGGACTCGCCGCGGAGGGGTGGCTCGCCGTCGCCCCCCACCTCCACCATCGGGAGGGTGACGCTCCGGACACCGACGACCCGGGGGCCTCCGCCCGCGGTGTCTCCGGCGAGTCCGTGCTCGCCGACGCCGACGCCAGTTTCGGCTGGCTCGCCGACCACGGTGTCTCCTCCGACCTCATGGGCGTGCTCGGGTTCGACCTCGGCGCGACCGCCGCCCTCGTCGTCGCCTCGCAGCGCTCCCTCGGCGCGGCGGTCACCGTCGCCGCCGCGGGGGTCACCGAGCCCCTGGCCACCGGGCTGCCGGCGCTGATGGACGTGGTCGGCGAGCTCACCTGCCCGTGGCTCGGGCTCTACGGCGAGAACGGTGACGCGGTGGACCCCGCGGACGTCGACCGGCTGAGAGAGGCCGCGCACGCGTCGGATCGCGTCGTCGACGTCGTCGTCTACCCCGACGGCGAGCACCGGTTCGACGCCGCCGAGTCGCGCGGCGGCGTCTCCGGGGACGACCTCCTCGCCGGCCCCTCGGGGGAGGCGTCGATGGTCGAGGCCCGCAGCCGCGTCCTGAACTGGTTCGACGCGCACCTGCGGTGAGAGACGAGGAGGAGGACGTGCGTGGTCGCGCGTGAGGCCGGTCCCGAGACCTCGGGCGGCACCACGGACCCGGTCGGCACCACGGACCCGGTCGGCACCGGGCGCGCCCGACGCCAGGCGGCCCGCACCGCTCGCATGATCACGTGGGCGGCCCGGATCGCGGGCGTGCTCACCGTCCTCTCCGTGGTGGCGCCGCTGCTGCGACGGCGCCTGCAGCCCGCGACGTGGTTCGGCCTGCCCGTCGAGGCCTCGCTGGTGGGGACGGTGCTGCTCGCGACCGCCGGCGTCGGTCTCGTCCTGCTCGCGACCGGGCTACGGCGACGCAAGCGGCGCGCGTGGCAGCTCGGCGTCGCCCTCTGCATCCTCATCGCGGCATCGCACCTGGTGGGGCGGCATCCGCCGCTCCCGCTGGTGGTCGCGGTGGTGTTGTTCGTCGCGCTGCTCGCGACGCGGCGCGAGTTCACGGCGCTCCCCGACCCCGTCGGCCGCCTCGCTGCCCTCCGCGTCGTCGTGCAGCTGCTGGTCGCGGGGTTCGGGATCGTCACCGTGCTCCTGCTCGTGCGGCCCTCGGCGCTCGAGGGCTCGCCCTCGCTCGGGGCACGGCTGGCCCAGGCGGCGCTGTCGTTGATCGGGGTCAGCGGGCCGGTGGCGTTCCGCGCGGACTGGCTCGACGACCTCACCGCCGGGATCGGCCTCACCTTCGGCGTCGGCGCCCTGATCCTGGGGGGCTACTTCCTGCTCCGCTCGGCCGAGCCGCGCCTGGCCCTGACGGACGACGACGCCGCGGGCATCCGCGGGCTGCTCGGTCGCCACGGCGCCGCCGACTCGCTCGGGTACTTCGCGCTGCGCTCGGACAAGTCGGTGGTGTTCTCCCCGACGGGCAAGGCGGCCGTCGCCTACCGCGTCGTCGCCTCGGTGGCCCTCGCCTCCGGCGACCCGCTCGGCGACACGGAGGCCTGGCCGGGCGCGATCACGGAGTTCCTCGCGGCGTGCCGGCGCTACGGCTGGGTGACCGCGGTCCTCGGGTGCTCCGAGGCGGGGGCGAAGGTCTGGGCGCGCGAAGGCGGCCTCAACGCGCTCGAGCTCGGGGACGAGGCCGTCGTCGACGCGGCGACCTTCTCGCTGCAGGGCCGGTCCATGCGCACCGTCCGCCAGGCCGTCTCCCGGATCCGTCGCGCGGGCTACGAGACCGACGTCCGGCGCCTGCGGGACCACTCCGCGGCCGACCTCACCGAGCTCCGGACCGCGGTGCAGCGCTGGCGGGGAGGGCCCGACGAGCGCGGATTCTCCATGGCGCTCTCCCGCGTCGCCGACGCCGAGGCCGACCCCGACGCCGTCGTCGTCGCCGCCCGGCACGAGGGCCAGCTGCGGGGGCTGCTCCAGTTCGTGCCGTGGGGCACGGAGGGGCTCTCGCTCGACCTCATGGTGCGCGACCCAGCCGTCGGCGAGAACGGGCTCAACGAGCTGCTCATCTGCGACCTGCTCGCCGCGTGCCGTGCGCTGGGCGTCGATCGGGTGTCGCTGAACTTCGCGGTCTTCCGGTCGGCGCTGGCCGCTGGCGAGCGGATCGGTGCGGGCCCGGTGGCCCGGCTGTGGGCGCGGCTGCTGCGGATGGCGTCACGCTGGTGGCAGATCGAGACGCTCTACCGGTTCAACGCCCGCTTCGGCCCGGAATGGGTGCCGCGCTACCTGGTGTTCGACGCCGTCCGCGACCTGCCCCGCATCGCCGTCGCCGCCTTCGAGGCCGAGGGGTACGGCGGGCGCCCCCCCGCCGTCCTGCGCCTGCTCCGGCGCTGAGCCCCGCGAACGAACGGCGCGTTCGTTCCGTACTTCCGGAACGAACGCGCCGTTCGGACCGCCTCAGGGCCGAGCACCTCAGTGCCTCGGGGTGGTTCATGGCGCGCTAGCCCAGCGCTAGCCCTCGGGGGTCTCGTCGAGACCGACGGTGCGGTCGAAGACCTTGCCGGCTGGATCGTGCCGTCGAGCACGTCGAGCAGCAGGTCGGCGATGTTCGCCTGGGTCGAGGCGATGCCGCCGCTGATGTTCTTGGTGAACTTCACCGCCGCGTTGGGGATGTTGCCGCTCGGCGGCACGCCGACGATGCCCACGGCGCTGCCCGGCTTGGTCACGTTCAGCGCGGTGGTCAGCGACTCGTCCCTAGCCCACCCGCCTCAATGGTCGAGTGCGCGCCGTCGTCCGCGCCGTCGTCCGCGCCGCAACCCTGTCGCCCTCGCGACCTCGACGGTGTGTACTGTCCTCGCACGGTGGCCCCAGGGCCTCGGGAGGCTTCGCCTAGTCTGGTCTATGGCGCCGCACTGCTAATGCGGTTGGGAGTTCGGCTCCCTCCCGGGTTCAAATCCCGGAGCCTCCGCAGCTGCGGTCACCCCGGGCCGGAGTCACAAGTGGATCATGCGCCCGTAGCTCAACGGATAGAGCATCTGACTACGGATCAGAAGGTTGGGGGTTCGAATCCCTTCGGGCGCGCGTCGGCCGAGGCCCCACCCTCCGTGCTCGACCTAGCGAACAACCGGGTTCTTCCCAACAGCCCTCATGCGAGCTCGGGTGGAGGGTGGGCGGGGCGCCCCTGCTCAGGTATGGGTTCTACCCAAGGGAGAGTCGGGTTCGCCCCGGCGCCATCGTCGCCTCATGCGGCCAGCGGCGCCACCTCCGGGGTCTCGGTGGCGGTGGTGCCGGCGAGGGTGGGGTCCCACGCCGCCCGGCGGGTGAGGACGACGAACAGCTGGCGCAGCAGGGCGGCGGCGATCGCGGCGTGGGCCTGGCCGTCATGCAGGGGGTTCTGGGTGCGGGTGGTCAGGTGGGTGTAGCGGGCCGCGTAGAGGCCGGGGTCTCCCCATCGCCCCGCGCCTCGGGACGCTCGCGCAGCGTGGTGTTCCGCCGCGGCTGCAACCGTCGCCTGCGCCAAGCAGTCGTGGACTTCGCCGGCAGCCGAGCGGGCAGTCCCTGGGCCCAGGCCGTCTACTCCAACGCCCGCGGCGCCCACCACGCCCACGCCGTGCCGGTGCTGGCCCGCGCCTGGCTCCGCGTCATCTGGCGCTGCTGGACCGACCACACCGCCTACGACCCCGCCCGGCACCTGGCCCTGGTCCGAACCCTGCACGACACCGGCGCCCCTGAGCCCGCGCCACAAGCATCCTGACCAGGGCCAGCCCACCTCGTTCCCGATAGCGGCCAGCAGCAGCGCCCGCAGTCGGGGGCCCTTCGGGTGGCCTACGGCCTGCCTGGACACCCGGCCTGGACGCGACGAGGACGGCCGCACCGCGCAGCCCACCCTTGACTATCCTAAATCGATACCCTCCAATATGTTCTTCTTATTCGCCGGAAGGATCCGTCATGGGCAAGATCGTGCTCTACATGTGGATGTCCCTCGACGGGTTCATCGCGGGACCGGAAGACGGGCCGGGTCAGGAACTCGGCATCGGCGGGGATCGGTTGCACGACTTCCTCACCCTCGACGAGGGGGATCCCTCCTCCGCCCGAAGCGACGACGAGGTCGGCGCCACCGTTATGGCCGACGCGATGGCCACCGGCGCCGTGCTCACCGGCCGGCGCACCTTCGACCTCGCCGGGCACTGGAACGGCGACCACCACGACGGCGTCCCGATCGTCGTGCTGACCCGGTCCGCCCCGGCCGAGCCCGCACCCGGGCACGCCCGCTACGTCACCGACGTCCGCGAGGCCGCGGCGCAGGCCAAGGAGGCCGCCGGCGACCGGAACGTCCTGCTCCACGGCGCCGAGGCGGCACGAGCGTGCCTGCGGGCCGGGGTGCTCGACTAGATGGCGCTACAGGTGATGCCCGTGCTGCTCGGGCAGGGACGTCGGCTGTTCGACAACATGCCACCCGACCACGTCGAACTCGAACTGGTGCACACCCTCGACGGGCCCGAGATGCTGCACCTGCGCTACCGCGTGCGGTCGACGGCTGAGAACTGATGGCCATCCGGCTGGACATGACCATCTCCCTGGACGGCTACGTCGCGGGGCCGCACGACGGTCCCGACGACCCGATGGGGCGCGGCGGATTCCGCCTGTTCAACTGGCTCGACCGCCGCCTCGACCTGGGACCGAGCGGAGAGGTCTATGCCGAGCTGCTGTCCACCCGCGCCGTGCTCTCCGGTCGCCGCACCTACGAGCTGGCCGGGCGCTGGAGCGGCGACCACCACGACGGCGTCCCGATCGTCGTCCTGACCCACGAGATCCCCGACGATCCGCCACCGGGCAGCGTCGGCTACGCCACCGACCCCCACGAGGCCGCGACGCGGGCCCGCACGGCGGCCGGGGACGGCGACGTGATGGTGCACGGTGCCGGCGCGGCGCAGACCCTGCTGCGCGCCGGGGAGCTCGACGAGATGGAGCTGCACGTCGTGCCGGTCCTGCTCGGCCAAGGGCGACGCCTGTTCGATCACCTCCCAACCGGGCACGTCGAGCTCGACCTGACGCGCCAGCTGACCAGCCCGGACACCGAGGACCTCGCCCAGCGGGTCACGCACCTGCGCTATCGCCTCCGCCCACGGCCGTCCGGTGGACGAACCGGATGAACGCCCCGACGGCCGGGGACGGCACGCACACCCGACACCGCACCACAGCGGTCCTGACCACGGGCTCACCTCGTTCCCGATAGCAGCCAGCAGCAGCCGCCCGCAGTCGGGTGTTGCGCGCTACCCAGCGCAAGCGGCTCGAGCGCCTGGCCGCGTACCCCATCCCGCCAGGCGATCCCCGCGCGGTAGCGGAACATGATGCCCTCCGCGAACGTCGACGCTTCCGAGCTGCCGCCGCCTGACGACTGACCGGTGTGTGTCGTCGATGTGAAATATTTCCAGATCAGAAGCACATGTCTTGTCCTGCCCGCCGCCGAACGGGCAGGGTGATCGGAACCACGACGAGCGCGTCTCACCCCTGGGTCGCGCTCGTCGTGATCACGCCGGTCGGCGAGGGCCCGGCGACCACCACCACGGGAGGACCTTGATGGCCGAGGAGAGCTTGTTCGATCGTCTGGGCGGGGTGTACGGCATCGCGGGTGCGGTCGATGTGCTTGTCGACCGGCTTTTCGCGAACGTCGCGGTGAATGCCAACGAGGCGGTGCACGCCCATCACGGGAACCCCGCGAACGCGCCGGGCTACAAGTTCCTGGTCACGGCGTGGTCGATCGAGAAGACCGGCGGACCGCAGTGCTACTTCGGCCAGGACATGGAGAAGGCCCACGACGCGCTCAAGATCGACGAGCAGGGCTTCGACGCGGTCGCCATGGAGATCGCGGCCACGTTGAACTTCCTCGGTGTGCCCGCGGCCGAGCACGGCGAGTTCATGGCCATCATCGAGAGCTACCGCTCTCAGGTCGTCACCGAGCCCGCCGCCGCCTGAGCCGGACCGTCCCGCGGCGCCCGTGGCGCGCCCGCGCCGCTCGAAGACCGCCGCGTCCGCATCCCTTGCGCAGCGGGTCGGGGTAGGTAATCCGGGAGGGTGGTGTGACGAGCATCGACCGGGACGATGTCCGACGCGGGGGGTGAGCTGTGCCCGTGTGGGCGTCCGGCCCTCCCTGGGCCGCCCGATCCTGCGCTGAGCAGTGACCGACGCCGGCGTCAGCCCGCGTCGCTCTAGCGATGCTGCCGAAACCCTGGGGATCAGCCCGACCAGCTCATTCACACCTGCCGCTGGGATAGACGATGCCAGGGCGTCTTGGTCGACAGTACGTAGCGTGGACCTGGTGACCACGAAGAAGCGCACGGCTGGTGGATCGTTGCCCGGCGCGGGGTGGGTGCGGCCGTGGATGCAGCTCGTCGAGATCTCGTGGTCGGTGCCGGTGGTGATCAGCTACCGGACGGCCAGGATGGTGACGGGCGGGTGGCCGCCGAGTGCTCGGGACCGCCGGGAGTTAACCCGCATGGTCCAAGAGATGAGGCTTTCGGTCAGGCCGCCGTGGCGGCGGTGACGACGCCGCCGAAGGACACCGCCAAGGCGGTCAGCAACGTCCTCGCACCGGTTCACCGGAGCGTGGTGGCCAACCGCCGGCGGCTGACCCGACGCTGACGCACGTGAACCAGTCGGACCGGGGAGGGTCGCACTATAGGGCAACCTCAATGGGAGCCTGCCGCTGGTCGTATCGGCGGACGGCGGTCCCCCAGAGCTGGTCCGCAGCCAAAACGATCTCGATCCACGATCTGATCCACGAACTGCTGCCAACCATCACCCCTGGTGCCCGGTCGGCTGCTGTGACGAGTACTCCCACCCTGCAAACCAGCCATGTGGGCACCAGCGTCCGAACTACGGATCAGAAGGTTGGGGTTCGAATCCCTTCGGGCGCGCCGGTCGAGGCACCTCTGTTCCGTCCCAAGTGTGCTCGGGAACGCCGCGTCGAGCAGGTCCACCGCCGGACGCTGCTCGTCGATGTTCACGTGCCCGTAGCGCTTGATGGTCATCTCCATGACGGCGTCCGGGGCTGGATGTCAGCTGGAAGCTGAACACAGGGGAGTAGCTGCTACCGGGGTGCCTGGCCAACGATTCCCCACAACGTGATCTCACCCCGGATCGGCAGGCCGTCGCGCTGGAACGGCCGCGCCGCCTCGAGGCACGCTGCGTGAAAGGCCTCCTCACCGGCGGCCTGAATGGCCTCGTAGGCCGGCCCGGACGACGCGAGGGCCCGTGCGTAGTGCTCGGCGTCGGCGAACTCCACGACGAAGGGGACCTCGAACAGCTCCCCCGATTCGAGACCAGCGTCGGTGAGGAATCGCCCGGCCGCGCCGGGATGCTTCAGCGCCACCATGTCCGACTGATTCGCCACCTGCTGCTCGGTGGCCAACCGAAACGGTGCCAGCAGCCGCCCGCCGGGCGTGGCGGCCATGTCGCCCCAGAACGTCAGCGCGACCCGCCCGCCAGGACGCAGCACGCGCCGTACCTCGGCCAACGCCGCAGGGGTGGTTCCCCAGATACCGCGGAAGCTGGTCACGAGGTCGAACGAGGCATCGTCGAACCCGGACTCGGCCATGTCTCCGACGCGAACGTCGCAACCAGGATTGCGCAGCCGAGCGACCTCGACCAACCGATGCGAGGCGTCGATACCCGAACAGGCCGCACCCTGCAGCCGCGCCAGCTCAATCGCGAGGCCCGCGCCGCAGGCGACATCAAGGAGCCGATCGCCCTGCGAGACGCCGAGACGGTGGTGCACGAACACGTACTCCCGGACGGAGGAGGGCTCGAGCAGAGCGGCGAAGTCAGCGGCCCGTCGCCCCCATCCCTCGTCAACCATGCGCCAGCTCATCGCCATCCTCCTCATCGCTCTCGAGGGAAGAAGTATGCGACGCACTCGGTGGCCGTCGATCAGAAGACGATCGTGGTGGTGCCGTCGCGCACGACCCGGTCCTCGCAGTGCCATCGCACCGCACGGGACAGGACGGAGCGCTCGACGTCGGCGCCGAGGCGGGTGAGGTCCGCGGCGGTGTGCCGGTGGTCGACCCGCGCCACGTCCTGCTCGATGATCGGACCCTCGTCGAGTTCCTCGGTGACGTAGTGCGCCGTCGCGCCGATGAGCTTGACCCCGCGCTCCTTGGCGCGCCGGTAGGGCACCGCTCCGACGAACGCCGGCAGGAAGGAGTGGTGAATGTTGATCATCGGGCAGTCGAGCGCCGCGAGCAGGTCGCCCGAGACGATCTGCATGTACCGGGCGAGGACCACGAGGTCGACCCGCCCCGCGAGCAGATCCACCTGACGGCGCTCGGCCTCGGGCTTCGTCTCCTCGGTGACCGGCACGTGCACGAACGGGACGCCGAATGCCTCGACGGCGGGGGCGAGGTCGGGGTGGTTGGAGACGACGGTGACCACGGCGAGGTCGAGCTCGCCCCGCTGGGTCCGCCAGAGCAGGTCGAGCAGGCAGTGGTCGAGCTTCGACACCAGGATCGCGACGCGCTTGGGGGTCGAGGCCGCCACAACGGTGGCCTGCATCGTCCACGGCGTCGCCACCTCGGCGTCGAACCGGCTCCGGAGCTCGTCGAGCCGGGACGGCAGATCGGGAAGGTGGAACTCGAGGCGCTGGAAGAACGTCCCGTCCCGCTCCGCGCTGGCGTGCTGGGCGAGGGAGAGGATGTTCGCGCCCGAAGCGGCCAGGAACTCACTGATCCGCGCGACGATCCCGGGCCGGTCGGCGCACCGGACGACCAGGCGACCCACATCGGTCGGGAAGACGCCGGTCACCCGCAGAATGATGCCGTGCACCGCAAGTGGAGTCGGACCCGGTCGGCGGGGGGACACCGACCGGGTCCGATGCCGAGCACGGGGGGCATGATCGGCGACGTAGATGGTCGTGCACCTGCACGCACGCCGTCAAGAAGTCCGTGAGCGGATGAGTCGTGCTCTATCTCTCAACGGTTGCGACGTCATGCGAATATGTCCCGACCGTCGCCGGAGGAGGTTCTTCATGCAGATTCGACTCGTGGACGGGCTGTGCGCCGGCAGCGCCGAGATGCCTCTGTCGCAGGGCGCCGCGCCACCGGAGGAGTACCTCGTCCTGCTCGAGCAGGGTCGCCGCCTCGTGGTGAACGAGATCAACGGAGGGTCCATCCCCGGAGTCAACGTGTTCGCCGTGCATCGCCTGAACCGGCACGACGCCGACGGCACCCCGGTCTACGGATTCGTCGGACGTCGGGAGTCGCGCGGGTACTGACGCAGGCGAACGTCCCCCGGGACCGTCCGGCTCCGGGGAACGCCGGCGTAGGAGTCAACTCGCCGGGGTGTCAGTTCTTGAAGGCGTCCTTGACCTTCTCGCCGGCCTGCTTGATGTCGCCCTTGGTCTGGTCGCCCTTGCCCTCGGCCTTGAGGTCCTTGTCGTCGGTCGCCTCGCCGACGGACTCCTTGGCCTTGCCCTTGAGCTTGTCGGTCTTGTTGTCGATCTTGTCTCCGGTAGCCATACCGTAGGCCTACCCCATCCCGACGCCGGGCAGACCCATCCGCGGCCGATTACGTCATCCGGCGGGCACGAGGAGCACCCACACGGGCCCCGGGCGGAACGCGATGGGTGCCCCGTCGTTGCCGGTGACCGTGGTGCCGGACCCCGCGGACGCCCGCGACCACCGGCCCCCGAACACCTGCCCGTCGCGCAGGACGTCGGCGGCGCCCTCCCCGACCGTCTCGGCCTTGGGTGACACCCTCCCGGCCACGTCGGACACCGACGACGCGGTGGTGCGCACCGTCTGCACGACGACGGTGGCCGCGGCGAGCCGCGTCCCGTCGCGGGCGGTGGCCGCCCGCCCGTCGAACGACATCGACCAGCGCCCGGCTGCTGCGTCCCACTCCGCGCCGACGCGCGTCGAGCCGACCGCGACGCTGCGCCCGGCGGAGGCGGTACCGCCGGCCGGGGCGGACCCGAAGGTGAAGCCGCCGCCGGCGGACGTCACCGGGCTCGCACCGCCCGCCGCGGCGGCGAGAGCGGCGGGGTCCGCGTAGAGGTTGTCCGGGGCAGTGCGGTCGGGGTCGCGGCGGAAGGCGGCCGGGACGGTTGCGGGCGAGAGCGGGACCACCGACGCCGCGGCCAGCGCGCCGGAGAGCTCGGGCGCGGCGCCGGAGTAGACCAGCCCGGGCCGGCCGTAGGCGGAGAGGACGTCGAGGTCGGACTCCCGGAAGCTGCGCACCGGTCCCACCGAGGGGGGACGCCGCGACGAGAAGATGGCGAGCAGCCGCGTGGCGCCGCCCTCGACCGGCTCGACGTACACGACGTCGGCCGCCTCCAGCCCCGACCAGGGGCGGGCGCCCCGCGCATTATCGATCTTGACGGCGAGCAGTGGGCCGTCGTCGCCGGCTCCGAGCGGGAGCCCGGTGAGCGCCGACGTGGTCGACGCCGGCGCCCGGCGGGCGCACGCCACCGCCCCGAGCGCGACCGGGCCGACGAGCACCGCGAGGCAGGTCAGGATCGTGACCACGCGTGCACGCATCCCGCGCCTCCTTCCGCACGATTCCGCCGGGCGCGGGACTGTGCCGCCGATCTATCATCCCGGGCACGAGGAGCGAGCCAGATCCTCCAGGCCGCGCGGGGGACGGCGCGCCGCCCGGCCGCACGCCGGCAGGGCTGATGCGGAGGTCCCGGTAACCTCGGCGGTCGAGCGAGGAGGTGCGCAGGGTGGTCGACGGGATGGGCCCGGGGCTGACGGTCCTCGCCCCCCTCGTGGGCGGTGGCGTCCTCGCCCTGCTCATGATTCCGCTGCACGCGGTCCTCGCCCGCCACCGTCGCCTCGCGCTGCTCGTCGACCGGATCGTCACCGACCGCATCGCGCGCCTCACCGGGGCCGAGCGCCGCCGGGCCTTCCGCCACCTCCACCGCGAGGCCGGCACCCCCGCCCTCCGGGCCGCGGCCTACGCCGCTGGGGCCGGGATCGTCACCCTCGTCGGGACCGTGCTCGCCTCGTCGTTCTGGGGTCCGGGCCTGGCCGTCGTGCGGCGCGACGGCCTGCGGGCCGCGGTCGCCGCGCTCGAGAACGCCGGGCTCCCACGGCCCGGGCTGGTCCTCGGGCTGCTGCCGGGGTCGGGGATCGCCGCGCTCGCGCTGATCGCGCTCGCCGTGGGCTCGATGCACGTCGGGGCACTCGACGTCGAGCGGCGCCGGCAGATGCCGGTGACCCGCCCGTGGCCGCTGCGCCGCGCCCACGCGACGCTGTTGCTCGCGGGCGCGGTGTTCCTCGTGCTGGTGGCCGCGGGAACCGCCGTCGCGGCGGCGCTGTTCCTGTTCGCCCACCAGCTCGTGGCCCGCCTCGCCCGGCCCGGGATGTGCCGGGAGGCGCCGGTGATCCCGGAGGCGCTGCGCGCCGCGCGCCTGCCCGGGCCCCGCGAGCGTCGCCTGCTCCCGCCGAAACGCCCTTCCACCTCGGCCGCCGGATCCCCGGCCGCGGGTCCTGCGGAGTCCGCCGGTCCCGCACCGGTGCCCCCGCGGCCCTCGGTCGGGTCGGGTTCGGTCGGGTCGACTTCGCACTACGGGCCCGCCGCCCCGGTGCCACGCACACCGGTGCCGCACACGCGCCTGATCGATATGGCGCCCGCCGAGCTGGCGCTGCGCCCACACGACCCTCGCACCGTCGGCGACTACCGGCTCACGGGCCGCCTCGGCTCCGGCGGGATGGGCACGGTCTACCTCGGCCAGCGCGCCGGCACCAAGGGGTCGGTCGCGATCAAGGTGCTCGCTCCCCACCTGCTCGACGACGTCGACGCCCGCACCCGTTTCCTGCAGGAGGGCCAGACGCTCAAGAAGGTGACCGGCGACTACACCGCCCGGGTCCTCGGCGTCGGGTTCGACGGCTCTATGCCCTTTATCGTGATGGAGCGTCTCGACGGGCCGTCGCTGCACGCCTTCGTAGCCGCCTCGGGGTCGGTGACCGACGGCGAGATGCTCACCCGCACCGCGATCGCGCTGGCCCGCGCGCTGGCCGCGCTGCACGCCGACGGCATCACCCACCGCGACCTCAAGCCGGGCAACATCCTGCTCACCTCGGTGGGACCGAAGGTGGTGGACTTCGGCATCGCCAAGGTCGTGGGGCAGACCCGCCACACCCCGGTCGGCAACATGGTCGGCACCCCTGGCTACATGGCGCCCGAGCAGGTCACCGGCAACGGCGCGGGCCCGGCCACCGACATCTGGGCCTGGGCGTGCTGCGTCGTGTTCGCCGCCCGCGGCGACCACCTCTTCGACGGCGAGAACATCGTCGACATCGCCCGCCAGATCCTCGACGGACCGCCGTCGGATGCCTTCACCCGTGTCGGGCGCCTGTCCCCCCGGCTGGTCCCGGTGCTGCGGCGGGCGACCGCCCAGGACCCGTCCGAGCGCCCCCGCGACGGAGCCGCGCTACTGCGCCTGCTCGACCGCAGCGGGGCCACCGCCACCGTCGGACCGGCCGCCTGGGACCGCCTCGTCGGCGCCGGGGTGCGCTGACGCCCGCTGCTACGGTGACGCCGTGGCGACCTGGGACGACCTCGTGCGCTGGGTGCGCGTGCGCTACGAGGTGATGGGGCAGGACGGGGCGAGCCTCACGTTCCGGCTGCCGACCGGCGAGGAACGTGACCAGCTCGTGCACGTGCACCACAAGGGCGAGGTCGACGGGCACGACTGGATTCAGATCGAGTCGCCGATCGCCCCGCTCGACACGATCGACCTGCGTGAGCTGCTGCGTCTCGTCGACGGCGCGGTCGTCGGGGGCGCGGCCGCGGTCGGCGACGTCGCGGTCCTGCGCCATGCCGCCCCCCTCGGCGACCTCACCTACGCCCAGTTCGAGGGCCCCTTCCGCCTCGTCACCCGCACCGCCGACGAGCTCGAGCACACCCTGACCGGCGCCGACCACTACTGAAGCCAGGCAGCAGGGAGGTCGTCGTGACCGACGTCGTCGAGTTCCGCCCGGAGCGCGAGCAGTACGCCTGGACCTTCGGCGGCGTCGCCCCGGTCCGGGAGATCGAGCCGGGCACCGTCCTGCGGCTCTGGTGTGACGACGCCTTCGCCGGGCGCATCCGCTGCCCCGATGACCTGGCGAGCACCTGCCTCGACCCGCGCTTCCTCAACCCGCAGACCGGTCCCTTCGCCGTGCGCGGCGCCGAGCCCGGCGACACCCTCGTACTGCACCTGGTCGACCTCACCCCGGCCCGCGACTGGGGTGCCTCCACGCTCGTCCCGTTCTTCGGGGGGCTCACCGGCACCGACCGCACCGCCCTGCTCGACGATGCGCTGCCCGAGCTGACCTGGATCTACGAGCTCGACCGGGCCCGGAGCACCGTCACCTTCTCGGCACGGCGCTCGGACTTCTCGGTCGACCTGCCCCTGGCCCCGATGCTGGGGACCGTCGGCGTCGCCCCCGCCGCCCGGGAGGTGCGTTCCTCGCTCACCCCCGACGCGTTCGGCGGCAACATGGACACCCCGGAGATGCGGGCCGGCGCCACCTGCTATCTGCCGGTGAACGAGCCGGGGGCGATCTTCTCCGTCGGCGACGGGCACTACCGCCAAGGCGAGGGCGAGTCGTGCGGCACCGCCGTGGAGGGTGCGATGGACGTGACGCTGATCGTCGACCTGGTGCCGGCAGCCACCGCGCGGGCCCCGCTCTGGCCGCGGCTGGAGAACGACGACGAGATCCTGGTCGTCGGCTCGTCGCGCCCGCTCGAGGACGCGTGGCGGATCAGCCAGAAGTCCATGATCACGTGGTTCGGTGAGCTCTACGGTCTCGAGAAGTTCGACGCCTACCAGCTGCTCACTCAGATCTCGCTCGCCCCGCTGGCCAACGTCGTCGACACCAACTACAGCGCCGTGACGAAGGTGTCGAAGGCGTTCCTCCCCCGCGTGGACCCCTACGATGGTCTCCACGCCGACCTGCGGGCCCGCGCGGCCCGGCTCGAGTGAGGCACCCATGGATCTGCAACTGACCGGTCGCGTCGCCCTCGTCACCGGCGGGAGCCGGGGCATCGGCCGCGCCTGCGTCGAGGCGCTCGCCGACGAGGGTGCCCGGGTCGCGTTCTGCGCCCGCGACGCCGCGGGGGTCCAGAAGGCCGTCGACGAGCTCACCGCGAGCGGGCGCGACGTGCGCGGGACGAGCGCCGACGTCGCCGACGGGGAGGCCCTCGAGGCGTGGGTTTGCTCGTGCGCCGAGGAGCTCGGCGGGATCGACGCCGTCGTCGCCAACGTGTCGGCGCTGGCCATCCCGTCCTCGCCGGAGAACTGGCGGGCGAGCTTCGAGACCGACATGCTCGGGACCGTCCGCCTCGTCGACGCGGCGCTGCCCGCGCTCGAGGCGAGCGACGCCGGCGCGATCGTGACCATCTCCAGCGTGTCCGGTCGGGAGATCGACTTCGCCGCCGGGCCGTACGGCGTGTTCAAGGGCGCGATCGTGCACTACACGCAGGGCCTCGCCTACCAGCTCGCCGGCCGGGTCCGGGCCAACACCGTCTCGCCGGGCAACGTCTACTTCCCGGGCGGGGTGTGGGAGTCCATCGAGGCGGGCGACCCCGACCTCTACGCGCACGCCCTCGGGCTCAACCCCACGGGTCGGATGGCGCGTCCCGAGGAGATCGCCCGCGCCGTGACCTTCCTGGCCGGGCCGGCCGCGACCTTCATCAGCGGCACCAATCTCCTGGTGGACGGTGCGCTCACCCGGGGCGTCCAGCTCTGACACCGCGTCGCGGGCCAGAGGGCGCCGGGTGGTGAACGTCGCGACCCGGACCTCCGTAGGGAGACGGGACCGGCTCTCCCGCCGGTCCCACGGTTCCCGGAGGCCAGCATGCGCGGCACGGTCGAGACGGCGGGCGCCCGATGACGGCTCCGGTCGCGCGGGCTCTGCGACCGGCCCGTGGTGAGGACCTTCCACGAGGAGGGGGCGGGACGGTGACCGGAGCGGGCGCCCGCATCGAGGAGGGCGCGCTGGACCTGCGCCGCGATGACCACCTGGAGACGGCCTACCGGCGGCACGGTCCGGAGCTGCACCGCTTCGCCCTCCGGCAGTTGCGCGACCACGGGGCCGCGGGCGACGTGGTGCAGGAGGTGTTCGTCCGGGCGTGGCGGCACGCGGAGCGGTACGACGCCGACGTGGCGAGCCTGCGGGTCTGGTTGTTCTCCATCGCCCGCAACGTGGTGGTCGACCATGTCCGTCGCGCCCGGAGCCGGCCCGTTGACCAGAGCCCGACCGCCCCCGCGGACATGCCCGAGCACGGGGACGACGGACTCCTCGGCCGGGATGGTCGCCGCGCCGACTTCAGCGACGACCTCGCCACGGCGTGGCTGGTCGAGGAGGCGCTCACCCGTCTCGCCCCGGAGCACCGGGCCGCGGTGGTGGAGACCTATCTGCGGGGCAGACCGTACGGCGAGGTGGCCGTCGAGCAGGGGGTTCCGGTCGGCACGGTCCGGAGCCGCGTCTTCTACGGACTCAAGAGACTGCGTCGGATCATGGACGAGATGGGAGTGCAGCTGTGAACCCTCGGATCCCCCGTGGGGACGACGCCCATCGCGTGGTGCGCGAGCAGCTGGGGGCCTATGTCCTCGGCGGGCTCACCGCCGCCGAGGACGCCGCCGTCACCGAGCACCTCGGCCGCTGCCCCGAGTGCCGCGCCGAGCACGACGCGCTCGTCCCGCTCGTCGTCCCGCTGGGGGCGGCCGACCCGGACCGTCTCGACCACCACCTCGTGCCCGACGCGGGGCGGGACGCCGGTTCCGGCACCGCGTCCGTGCCCGACCTCTTCCCCGGCATCCGCGAGCGAATCCGCGCCGAGGCGGCCGTGAATGACGGCGACTCCCGCGGCGCCGCGGAGGTGGCAGCCGCCGTCGTGCCCTTCCGGAGCCCGCCGCTGCGGATCCGCCTCCTCGTCGCCGCAGCCGGGCTGGTCATCGCGCTCGCGGGCGTGGGTGCGGGCCTCGCGGTCGGGCTCGAGGTGGGCGGCGGGGCCACGCCCGAGACCGTGTCGGTGCAGGCCCTCGTCCCCGGCCTGGACGCGTCGGCGGGCGTCGTCCCCCACACCTGGGGCGTCGAGATGACCCTGACCGCCACCGGCTTCGCCCCCGGCCAGGCCTACCGCGCCACCGTTCTCGACCGGGGCGGGCGCCGTGTCGACGCGGGCGCCTTCCTCGGCACCGGCAGCAAGAAGATGGAGTGCCATCTCAACTCCTCGGTGCTGCGCAGGGACGCGAGCGCATTCGTGGTCACCGACGCCGCCGGCGCCGAGGTCCTGGTGTCGCGGCTGGCCTGAGCGGTTCAGGCCAGCGCGAAGTCGGCGAACGAGAAGCCCGGGGACACCACGCAGGAGACGAGCACGGCGCCCCCGTCGGGGCCCTCGGCGTCCCCGGGCCGGGGGAGCGGCCGGGCGCTCTGCCAGTGCCCGCCGGGCACGAGGGCCTGCGGGACCTCGCCGGTCTCGAGGCGGGACCCGAGGACGACCTCGGTGGGGGTGCCCGACGGTGACGGGCCGTCGCCGCCGAGGGAGAGCGAGAGCGCGGCGCCGCGGTGCCAGAGCCACAACTCGTCGGAGCGGACCCGGTGCCACGCCGAGGACTCGCCGGCGCCGAGGACGTAGTGGATCGCGGTCGCACTGGGGCGTGCGCCCGGATAGCCGGGCGGGGTCAGCGCCGGCGTCGTCGCCCAGGTGCGCGCATACCAGCCGCCCTCGGGGTGGGCCTCGAGGCCCATCAGCTCCGCGAGGGACGGCTTGACGGTCATGCCGTCATGTCCAGCGAGGCGTTCACCTTCGTCGGGTGCAGCCGCACCACGAGCTCCCCGGGGACCGCGTTGCGCCGCCCGAACTCCTCGGCCCGGTCCGGGCCCAGGTAGCGGCCGGCGAGCAGCGTCGCGGTCCGCAGGAGCTCGTCCGGGTCCGCCGACACCGTCGCCGTGCCCTGGACCTGGACGAACGCGAACGGCGGCTCCTCGAGGTCGACGCAGAGCACGAGCCGGGGATCGCGTGCGATGGCCTTGCCCTTGGCGGAGTCGGCGCCGGTGTTGAACACGAGGGCGTCGTCCTCGAGGGCGAACCAGACCGGCGTGACGAGCGGCCGACCGTCGCTCGCGGTCCACCCGATCTTGCCGGTGCGGGTGCCGTGGGAGAGGAACGCGCGGACGTCGGGGTCGTCGATGCTCGACATGGTCGCCGAGGGTAGGCCGGTGCGGCGACGAGGAGGGGCGTCAGGGCCTGGCCCGCAGGGCCGCGTCGAGGGCGGCGACGCCGCGTCGGGTCGTGCCGAGCGCGCCGAGGCAGCCGCCCGCGTCGACGGGGACGGCCGGTCCGGTGGCCGGGCAGCCGCGGGCCAGGAACGCGTCGCGCCCCGCCGTCACGTCGGCGGCGGCGCGGGCGACCGCGGGGTCGGCCGGCAGGGCGGTGGTGGCGGCGCGAGCGGTCGAGACGGTCTCCTCGACCCAACGCCCGCACCGCGGCCAGGTGCGGCGCGGATCGGCGTCGGTGAAGCAGGGGTCCTCGAGGGCGAGCCGGAGCTTCGTGCGCGCCGCGTCGGGCGAGGTCGCGACGGCGGGGCCGTCGCGCCCGGCCTCCCCGCCCAGTTCGCGTGCGCATCCGGTCAGCAGGACGGTGCCGGCCAGGGCGGCGGCCGCCACGGCCGCGGACGCACGGCGCGTCACGGCGCGTCCGGCCCGGCGCCCAGGGACGCGGCGAGATCGTCGAGGCCCGCGACGGGCCCGAGGAGCAGCGCCCCGCCGTCGGGTCCCCCGTCGAGGAGACGGAAGGCCGACGGCGGGGTCCAGTCGGGGCCGGGGCGGGTGACCCGTGCGATGCAGGGTCCGTCGTCGGCCGGCCGGGGCGGGTCGACCGAGGCCGCAGCCGCGGCGACGTCGACGGCGGCCAGCAGACCGGCGACGCGCCGTCCGTCCGCGCTGAGCACCGGGAGGACGGGTGAGGTCGCGAGGTCGGCGGTGACGGCACCGAGGGAACGGTCGGCGGTGACGACGGGGGCCCACCGGACCGGGCCGCGGTCGCGGGCCGTGCCGTCGAGCTGGGCGAACGGGTCGCCGGCCGCCGGTGCGCGCATGGCCTCGGCGACGGTGCGGCGCGTCCAGGTCGGTAGGTCGCGCTCGGCCGGCGGGGTCAGGCGGATCCCGCGGCGGGACAGCTTCGCCGTGTAGATCGTCTCCCGGGAGATCAGCCGGCTGATCGCGGTCGCGATCACCACCGCGATCATGAGCGGGACGGTGAGCGCCCACTCGGCGGTGATCTCGGCGATGATCACCACCGCCGTGATCGGCGCGCGGGTGGCCCCGGCGAGCACGGCGGCCATCCCCACCAGCCCGTAGACCCCCGCGGTTCCGGCGAGGCCGGGCGCCACGGCGACGAAGCCCTGACCGGCGGCGCTGCCGAACATCGCGCCGAGGAACAGCGACGGGGCGAAGATGCCGCCGGAGCCGCCGATGGCCAGCGTGAGACTGGTGGCCACGAGCTTACCGACGAGCAGGACCAGCAGGAACGCCACGGCGTAGCCGCCGGCGACGCCGGTCTGAAGCACGGGGTACCCCACGCCGTAGAGCTGGGGCAGGGCCACCAGCAGCAGGCCGACGAGGATTCCGCCGACCCCCGGGCGCAGCCACTCCGGACCACGCCAGACCCTGTCCGCGAGGTCCTCCATCCCGTACAGGACGCGGGTGAACGCGACCCCGAGGAGGCCACCGCCGACGCCGAGGAGCGCGAAGAGCCAGTACTGGTTCAGCGACCCGACGGCGAACGGGGGGAGCTCGAGGAAGGTCCCCGCCCCCTCGACCAGCGCGGCCACGACGTTGGCGATCGCCGACGCCGCCACCACGACCACGAACGACAGCATCGTGAAGTCGAGCAGGATGATCTCGAGGGCGAAGAAGACTCCGGCGACCGGGGCGTTGAAGGTCGCCGAGATGCCGCCGCCCGCGCCGCAGGCCACCAGCAAGCGCAGCCGGTGGGTGGGCATCCGCATCCACTGGCCCAGGCTGGACCCGATCGCCGACCCGATCTGCACGATCGGGCCCTCGCGCCCGACCGACCCGCCCGAGCCGATGGTCAGCGCCGAGGCGAGGATCTTCACGACGGCGACGCGGGGCCGGATGCGCCCGCCCTCGGCGACGGCGAGCATCACCTCGGGGACGCCGTGCCCGCGGGCCTCCCGGGCGAAGCGGTAGACCAGGGGCCCGTAGAGCAGGCCGCCGATCACCGGGAGCACGACGAGGAACCACGTCCCGACCCCGGGCAGCCACGACAACCTCGCGCCCGGGGTGGCCGCGTAGTCCTCCTGGCCCGTGAGCAGGCGCGTCACGCCGACGACCGCCTCGCGGAACACGACCGCGCCGAGTCGCGCGCCGAGTCCGACGACCACGGCGGCCACGGCCAACCCGGGGACCGACCGACCGAGGAAGCGCTCCCCACGCCGCTCCTCCGTCGCGGGTTCCAGGGCTGTCACGGCACCGACGGTGCCACGGTCGCGGCACCGCCGCCGGGGTGTGCCCGGAACGTCATGAGTGGTCCTCGTCGTCCCGCCGACGGTGTCGGGCGCGCTCGGCGAGTTCGGCCAGCTCCGCGGGGGTGTTGGCTCCGCGGACGGCGTCGAGGTCGGGGTCGCACGCGGCGAGCGCCGCGTCGGTGAGCAGATCGGCCGCGCGGAGCTCCCGGACCGTCGACACGGCGAACAGCTCGCCGGGGCGCGTGGCGCCCGCGGCGAGCAGGCGGGTAGCCCGGTCGCCGAGCACGGTGACGTAGGCGGCGGCGAGGGGTTGGCGATGGCCGTGCAGTACCGGGAGCGCCACCTCGACGGGATCGCGGAGCCGGTCGAGAACGGCCCGCACGAACACCGGGTGCAGCAGGGGGAGGTCCACCGACGCGAGGAACACGCGGTCCGCGCCCGTCGCGGCCGCGGCCTCGAGGCCGGTGGCAATGCCCTGCAGCGGTCCGCCGCCGGTCGTCGGGTCGGCGACCGGCACGAGGCGCGACCGGACCACCGGGGCCGCGTCCGACGCCGTCGGAGCGGGCCGGTCGGCGGCCCCGACGACGACCAGCGGGCCGTCCACGGCGTCGGCGAGGACGTGCAGCACGTAGCCCAGCAGCGTCGTCGAACCCCACGGCACGCCCGCCTTGTCCCGGCCCATTCGTGTGGACCGGCCCCCGGCGAGGACGACCCCACCGACGGTCCCGGCGGTGCGCCCCCTCACGCGTCCCCCGATGGGGGTCGGCTCGGCCACAGCCGTGGTTGTCCCCCCCGGGTCGTGGATATGCCCGTGCGGTTCCGGACGGGCTCCACCGCCGGCAACGAGAGGAGTGGGACGTGAGCAGAACGCCCGCCGAGACCACGAGGCCGCACCGCACCGCGCGTCGCGGCCCCGAGCCCGAGGACGCCCACCGCGGATTTGTCGCACCGGCCCCGGCCAACCGCGACGAAGCCCTCGCCGACCGCGAGATGGCCGACGCCGAGCGCGCGGTCGTGACCGGCTCCGCGACCGAGGAGCAGGCCACGCGGGTGCGAGCCGTCGGCGAGGCCCGCACGCAGGAGGACCGCCGCCGGCTCTGGATGGACGGCGCCTGAGGTCGTCACCGCACCTACCGCGCCAGCATGAGTACTGCGGTTCCGACCACGGGCGTGCATCGTGCCCCACGGCACTCGCGTCGACTTCTCCGGGCGAATCTGCCAGCGTGCTCCTCCGACAGGCGGCCTGCCGTCGTATCCGCACCCCCGACGCTGGAGGGAACCGCGTGAGCATCCCCTCGGACCTGGAGATCGCCCAGAAGGCGACGCTTCGTCGGCCTGAGGAGATCGCCTCCGCGATGGACCTCCCGCCGCACCTGCTGGAGATGCACGGCCGCGACGTCGCGAAGATCGAGCTGGACGCCATCGACGTCATGGCCGACCGACCGCGCGCGAAGTACGTCGTGGTCACAGCGATCACCCCGACGCCTCTGGGTGAGGGCAAGACCACGACGACCGTCGGGCTCGGACAGGCGTTCTCCCACATCGGCAAGCGAGGGGTGGTCGCCATCCGGCAGCCGAGCATGGGACCGACGTTCGGGATCAAGGGCGGCGCCGCGGGCGGGGGCTACTCGCAGGTCGTGCCGATGGAGAAGTTCAACCTCCACCTCACCGGCGACTTCCACGCCGTCACCAGCGCGCACAACATGCTCTCGGCGGTGCTTGACAACCACCTCTACCAGGGCAACGCCGCGGGCCTGGACCCCTACCGCGTCACCTGGCGGCGGGTGCTCGACGTCAACGACCGGGCGTTGCGCAACGTCGTCTCCGGGCTCGGCGGGCGGATGGACGGGATCCCGCGCGAGACCGGCTTCGACATCACCTCCGCGTCGGAGGTGATGGCCATCCTGGCGCTGTCCAACTCGCTCGAAGAGATGCGCGCCCGCCTCGGGCGCATCGTGGTGGGCTACACCGGCGACGGTGACGCCGTGAGCGCCGAGGACATCCACGGCGCCGGCGCGATGGCCGCGCTCATGCGCGACGCGCTCGAGCCCAACCTCATGCAGACGCTGGAGAACACGCCGGTCCTGGTGCACGCCGGGCCCTTCGGCAACATCGCGCACGGCAACTCCTCGATCGTCGCCGACCGCATCGGCATCCACGCCGGCGACTACCTCGTCACCGAGGCCGGATTCGGCGCGGACATGGGCGCCGAGCGGTTCTTCAACATCAAGTGCCGGGCGTCGGGCATGGTCCCGGACGCCGCGGTCGTCGTCGCGACCGTGCGCGCGCTCAAGGCGCACTCCGGCAACCACAAGATCGTGGCCGGGAAGGACCTGCCGCCGGCGCTTCTCGAGGAGAACCCCGAGGAGGTCCGGGCCGGCGGGGCGAACCTGCGCAAGCAGATCGAGAACGTGCGCCTGCACGGCGTCTCGCCGGTCGTGGCGATCAATGCGTTCCCGACCGACCACCCGAGCGAGCACGCCGCGATCCACGAGATCGCCGCGTCGATGGGCGCCCGGTCCGCGGTGTGCACGCACTTCGCCGACGGGGGCCGGGGTGCGACCGAGCTCGCCGAGGCGGTCGCGGAGGCGGCCGAGGAGCCGAGCGAGTTCGCCCTGCTCTACCCGGACGACGCCTCGCTGCGGGAGAAGATCGAGACGGTGGCGACGAAGGTCTACGGCGCCGACGGCGTCGACTACGCCCCGGCCGCGCACACCGCGATCGACCTCTACGAGCGCAACGGATTCGGCGACCTCCCGGTCTGCATCGCCAAGACCCACCTGTCGCTCTCGTCGGACCCGAAGCTGCTCGGGGCGCCGACGGGGTGGCGGATGCCGGTGCGGGAGGTCCGCGCCTCGGTCGGCGCCGGGTTCGTCTACCCGATCTGCGGCGACATGCGGACCATGCCCGGGCTGGGGAAGAATCCGGCGGCGCACCGCATCGACGTCGAGCCCGACGGTACGATCGTCGGTCTCTTCTGACCGGGATGTCCGCATGACTCGGCCCCTCGGGGACATCCGCGACGTCCCGCTCGGGCGCCTCGTGGACGCCCTCGCCACCGCCGGCTCCGGTCCGGCGGCGGGATCGACCGCGGCGGTGACGGCGTCGTTGGCCGCCGGGCTCGCGGGCAAGGTCGCGCGGGGTGCCGCGAAGACCGACCCGGCCGGGCTCGATCTCGCTGCGGAGCTCGACCGGCTGCGTCGCCGCGCCCTGGTCCTCGCCGACGACGACGTCGCCGCCTACACCGGGTTCCTCCGCGCCCGGCGCGCACCCGGTGGCACGGCCGCGGCGGTCGAGGCGATCGTGCAGGTGCCGATGGACGTGCTCGCGCTCGCGGTCCGCGTCAACGAGATCGCCGCGGCCCTCGCCGACGAGGGGCCCGACCACCTCGTCGGCGACGCCCTGACCGCGGCCCTGCTCGCCGCCGCGGCCGCCGAATCGGCGTCGACCCTGGTCGGTGCGAACCTCGCCGACGCCGGGGTGGGCATCGAAGGTCCCGCCGACCCCCGCGTCGACGACGCCGAAGAGCGCGCGGGACGAGCACGTGCCCGAGCCGAACGGTTGATGTGAGCGACCCCTGGACCGTGGAGGTCACCCGCGGCGGGCTCGTCGAGTCGACGCACACGGTGTCGGTGGTGTTGCTCCACGGCTCCGCGGTGGAGTCGGCGGGCGACTCCGAGCGCCCCGTGTACGGCCGCTCCGCGCTCAAGCCCGCGCAGGCGGTCGCCGTCCTGGAGGCGGGCACGGACCTCACCGACGCCGAGGTCGCCCTGGCCTCCGGATCGCACTCCGGCGAGCCCGTCCACCTCGACGCCGTGCGTGCCCTGCTGGAGCGCCATGGGCTCGGTCCCGACGCCCTGCGCTGCCCCCCCGACCTGCCGCTGGGCGCCGACGCGGCCCGGGTCCTGCTCGCCGCGCGCGGGACGGCGTCGCCGCTCGCGATGAACTGCTCGGGCAAGCACGCCGCCATGCTCGCCGCCGCCGCCGGCGATCCGGCCTACCTCGACCCGGCCCACCCGCTCCAGGTGCGCGTGCGCGGCGTCGTCGAGCGGCTCGCCGGTCCCGCGCTCGCGGTGTCGGTCGACGGGTGCGGCGCGCCGGCGTTCGCCACGTCCCTCGTGGCGCTGGCACGGCTCGCCGCGGCCCTCGGCGCGGCCGTTCCGGGAACCGCTGTGCACCGCGTGGCCGCGGCCATGCGCGCGCGTCCCGATCTCGTCGCCGGCACCCACCGGCTCGACACCGTGCTCATGACCGAGGTGCCCGGGGCGGTGAGCAAGGTCGGGGCCGAGGGCGTCCTCGTCGCCGCGCTGCCCGGTGGGTGCTCGCTCGCGGTGAAGGTGCACGACGGGGCGCCGCGCGCCGTCGGCCCCGTCCTGCTCGAGGTCCTGAGCCGCGCGGGCGTGGACATCCCGGCGCGGCTGCGGGTCGTGGCCTCGCCGCCGGTGCTGGGAGGGGGAAAGCCGGTCGGCGTCCTCCGCGTCCGCCCCTGACGGGCGGCAGGCACGGTGCGGGCTCCGCTTCCTGGCGAGGGCGTCGGAGGGTCGTCCAGCAGGGAGGACGCGGCATCGGTGTCGAGGACGACGACGCTCACCGCGCTGGCGAGCGGCGGGAGTCGTAGAGGTCGCGAAGGAAGTCGGCGTACTCCTCGTCGGGAGGAGAACGGGTCTTCGTGGACGAGGTCCTCGACCCAGCGCAACGGCAGGATGCCCTGGCGGCGCACAAGCTCTTCGGTCGCGACGAAGTCTTCGCGGGGCTCCGACTCTGATGGGACCGACACGGTGATCACCTCCCTGGTCGAGCATCTCACGCCCCCGGGTGGTCGTGCCGGCGCACAACTGGTCGACCTGCGCGTACGCCACCGCGGCGGGTTCGCCTACATCACCGATGGGGGGACAGGGGTCCGGGGCGGGGGCCGGGTGTGGATATCGCCCGGGTGGGGCGTGGTGACTCGATCGGTTCGGTGAAGCCCTCCAGGACCTTCTCGGAGATTCTCCCGAGCTCGCGCATCTCGGGGGCGTCGAGCGCATCGAGCACGAGCCGGCGCACCGCCGCGACGTGACCGGGCGCGGCCGCGGCCACTTTGTCGTACCCGTCGTCGGTCAGCGAGGCGATCGTGAACCGCCCGTCACTGGGGCACGTGCCCCGCACGACCCAGCCCCCGCGTTCCAGGCGCGCCACGGCGTGGGACAACCGCGACAGCGACCCGTTAGCCATCACCGCGAGCTCGCTCATCCGCAACGTCCGCTCGGGCGCCTCCGAGAGCCGCGCCAGCACCAGGTAGCCGAACAGGGTCAGGTCGGCGTCGCGCTGCAGCTGGCCGGCCAAGGCGCTGGGCAGGGTCAGCAACACCCCGCAGAACCGGATCCACGCGCCGAGCTCGTCGTCGTCGAGCCACCGCGGCTCGGCGGGCGGCTCGTTCGCCGTGGTCATCCCACCACCCTACCCGTCGGCTTGAACTCTCAAGTTGACCCTTGACTTGAACTCTCAAGTGGTGGATGGTGTGGTCGTTGACTTGAATACTCAAGCAAGGCGTCCTCATGAACTTCTGACCCCAACCCACCGCCCCGCGAGACCCACGACCTTCTTCGGAGAACCCCCATGAGCGAGACCACCGTCCCCACCCTCGAGCTCGCCGGCGACTACGACATCGACCCCGCGCACTCGCGGATCGGGTTCACCGCCCGCCACGCGATGGTCACCAAGGTCCGCGGGTTGTTCGGTGAGTTCTCGGGCCGCGCCCACATCGACGCCGACCCGACCGCCTCGCACACCACGCTGACCATCCACGCGCCGAGCTTCACCACCAACCAGGAGCAGCGCGACGGGCACGTCAAGAGCGCCGACTTCCTCGACGTCGAGAACTTCCCCGAGTTGACCTTCCGCTCGACCTCGGTCGAGAGGGCCGGCGACGACCACTTCCGCATCACCGGGGACCTGACGATCAAGGACACCACCAAGGCGATCACCATCGACTTCGAGGCCACCGGCCTGGCCAAGGACCCGTTCGGCAACATCCGCGCCGGGTTCGAGGGCTCGACCATCATCAACCGCAAGGACTACGGCATCACCTTCAACGCCGCCCTCGAGACCGGCGGGGTCCTGGTCTCGGACAAGATCGGCCTGGAGTTCGACATCTCCGCGATCAAGCAGTAACGCTAACCCCGCGCATCCAGGTGGTGTGGGACGCCGCCGGCGCCCGGAACGAGCCCCACAGCGCCGTAGATGCCGACGGGATCGGCGTCGTGTTCGGGCCAGTCGACGACGTCGACCAGCCCGGGCGCGACGAGGTCGAGCCCTGCGAACAGCGCGCGCAGCTCGCGGCGGCTGCGGTACGTGGCTGGGGTGGCGCTGTCGCGGTATTGGGCGCAGCTGGCGCGGGCACGCTCGCGAGCTCCGGATCGTCCTGGTCGTCGCTGCCGTGGCTGATGGCGAGCGCGCTGCCCGGGGCGAGGGCGGCCCGGTAGGACTCGAGGACCGTGGTGATGTCGCCGGGAACGAAGTGCAGCACCGCCACCGCGAGCAGCGCGACCGGGCGGCTGAAGTCCAGCAGACCCGCTACTCCCGGCGCGGTCAGCACCCCGTCGGCGTCGCGGAGGTCCGCGCGGGTCACGGTCACGGTGTCCAGCCCGACGAGCATCTCGCGGGCGTGCGCGAACGCGACGAACACCCGCCGTGCGTCGGGGTTGACGACCAACAGCTGCTGGACGAGGTCGCGGTCGACCGCGAAGTTCGCGCCCCCACCGAGCATGTAGTCATACATGCGGGCCGCGTTGGGGCGGTCGAAGTCGACACCGGGCTCCGGGTCCATCTGATCCACACTCCTCCTCAGCGACCTCGTCCAGCCTCCTCCCGGACGCCTCGTGCCGCAGGACGGCGACGCCTCTTCTGTGGTGGGTCTCCGGACTTCAGGATGTGGCCATGTCGGACACGGCTTCGGGGGACGACGGGCTGGACTGGGTGGGCGCGGATGTGGATCGCAGCCGCCCGAACCCGGCGCGGATGTATGACTACTACCTCGGTGGGGCGCACAACTTCGGCTCGGACCGGCGGTTGGCGGAGCAGGCCTTGGCGGTGATGCCATGGATGGGGGACGCGGTCCGGGCCAACCGGGCCTTCCTGCGCCGGGCCGTGCGCCGGTGCGTCGGCGACGGGGTTCGCCAGTTCCTCGACCTCGGGTCGGGTATCCCCACCGTGGGCAATGTGCACGAGGTTGCGCAGGCCATCGACCCGGGCGCGCGGGTGGTCTACGTCGACAACGAGCCCGTGGCCGTGTCGCACTCCGAGCTGCTGCTGGCTCGGACGCCGAACGTCCGGGTGGTACGTGCGGACCTGACCGTTCCCCGCGAGGTCCTCACGCACCCCGACGTGGTGGACGCGCTGGACTTCTCGCAACCGGTCGCGGTGCTTGCCCTGGCGGTGCTGCACTTCGTACCGGACCCGGCCGCCGCCGCCGCCGTCCTGCAGTGCTACCGCAGCGTGATGACCCCGGGCAGCTTTCTGGTTTTCTCCCACGTCACCGCTGACCACGATCCCGAGCCGGCCCAGCGGGCCGCCGCGGTGTACGAACGCTCGGCCAGCCCGGTGCACCCCCGCACCCACGCTCAGCTCACCGAGATGCTCGCCGGGTTCGACCTCGTGCCCCCCGGGTTGGTCGACGCCAGCGACTGGCACCCCGAGCACCCCGGCGCGACCCCCCCGGGCGAGCACCCTGGGTTCTACGCCGCCCTCGCCCGCCGCCCTCGTGAGCGCGAGCCGCGATGACCGAGATCATCTGCTTTCCCGCCAGGCACGTTCGAACGGGAGTCGCCAGGCGTTGGGCGCGATGAGCTGGTGGATCGCGTTGGGCCCCCACGAGCCGACCGGATAGATCTTGACCGGAGGCGGGTCCTCCTGCACGGGCCTCGACCGCTCCCACAGGGACTCGATGCCCTCCGCGGTGGTGAACAGGGTGTGGTCGCCGCGCATCGCGTCGAGGATCAGCCGCTCGTAGGCCTCCAGGACGTCACCCGCCGACTCGGTCTCCTGGGTGGAGAACTGCATCGACAGCTTCTCCAGCCGCATCCCCGGGCCGGGCCGCTTGCCGTAGAAGGACAGCGAGACGCGGGAGGAGTCGGCGAGGTCGAAGGTCAGGTGGTCCGGCCCCTGGGTGCCGACGCCCGATCCGACCGGGAACATCGTCCGCGGTGCCTCCTTGAAGGCGATGGAGATGATCCGCTGGCCCTCGGCCATCTTCTTGCCCGTGCGCAGGTAGAACGGCACCCCGGCCCAGCGCCAGTTGTCGAGCCCGACCTTCAGCGCGATGAACGTCTCGGTGTCCGAGTCCGGGGCGACTCCCTGTTCTCGTCGATAACCGCTGTACTGCCCGCGGACGACGTCGCCGGGATGAACGGGCAGCAGCGAGCGGAAGACCTTGTTCTTCTCCTCGCTGATCGCGCGGGGCTCCAGCGCGGTCGGGGGCTCCATGGCCACGAACGCCATCACCTGCATGAGGTGGGTGACCACCATGTCCTTGTGGGCCCCGGTGGATTCGTAGAAGCTCGCCCGTTGGTCCAGCCCGAGGGCCTCCGGGATGTCGATCTGAACGTGGTCGATGAAGTTCCGGTTCCAGATTGGTTCGAACAGCCCGTTCGCAAAGCGGAACGCCAGGATGTTCTGGGCCGCCTCCTTGCCGAGGAAGTGGTCGATCCGGAAGATCTGCGATTCGTCGAACACCTGGTGCACGAAGTCGTTGAGCGCGACCGCGCTCTCGAGGTCGTGACCGAAGGGCTTCTCCATGATGACGCGGGCGGCGCCCGCCAGGTCGGCGTCGCGCAGCATCGCGATGACCGCGTGGGCTGCCCTGGGCGGCACGGAGAGGTAGTGCAGCCGGCGGGCGTCGGCTCCGAGGATCACCTCGGCGTCCTTCACCGCCGTCGTCAGTCCCTCCGGTCCCGCGCTCTCCGGGATGTAGGTGAGTTTCTCGGAGAAGTCCTGCCAATCCGCGTCGCCGAGCTCATGGGTCCCGAAGTCCTGCACGGCGGTCCGCGCGAGCGCGCGGAAGTCGGCGGTCGAGATGTCGTCCATCGCCGTCCCCACGACCCGGATCGACGGCGCGAGCGCTGATTCCGAGAGATAGGCCAGACCGGGGAGGAGCTTTCGTTTCGAGAGGTCACCGGTGCATCCGAACAGCACGATGACGTGGGGCGCGAGCGGGTCCTGGTCGCGCCGGAAGGGGCGCGAACCGGTGCCCGGGTAGGCGACGGTCTGGGGGTGGGACTCGGGCACGCTGGAGTCTCCTTCGCAGGCGGACCTGAGACGCGGGTCGCGTCCGGACCCTAGTCGTCGGCGGCGGTGCCCGAGGCGCGACCCGCTTCGAGTCGGGCGATCGGGATGCGGAACGGCGAGCACGAGACGTAGTCGAGCCCGGCCCGGTGGAAGAAGTGCACCGACTCCGGGTCGCCGCCGTGCTCGCCGCAGATGCCGAGCTGGATGTCCGGGCGGGTCTTGCGACCCTCGCGCGTGGCGAGCTCCACCAGGTAACCGACGCCCTCGACGTCGATCGACTCGAACGGCGAGGCCCCGAAGATGCCCGTCTCCAGGTAGGCGGAGAAGAACGAGCTCTCCACGTCGTCGCGGGAGAACCCCCACGTCGTCTGCGTGAGGTCGTTGGTGCCGAAGGAGAAGAACTCGGCGGACTCGGCGATCTGGGCCGCGGTGATGGCCGCGCGCGGCAGCTCGATCATCGTCCCGACCGCGTAGGGCACCGTCTTCCCGTCCACCTGGGACTCCGGCTCGGACGTGATCTCGGCGATCTCCGCGTTGATGGCCTGCAGCTCCTGCACGGCACCCACCAGCGGCACCATGATCTCCGGGTCGACGGACACGCCCTCGGCGGCCAGGGTCGCCGCGGCCCGGGTGATCGCCCGGACCTGCATCGCGAACAGCCCCGGCACCGCGATGCCCAGGCGCACACCGCGAAGCCCCAGCATCGGGTTCTGCTCGTGGAGGCGGCGGACCGCGGTGAGCAGCTCCTCGTCGGAGGTGGTGTCCTCCCCGCGCTCCTGGGCGATGGCGACCTTCACCGTCAGCTCGGTCAGGTCGGGCAGGAACTCGTGCAGCGGCGGATCGAGCAGGCGGATCGTCACCGGTAGCCCCTCCATGGCCCGCAGGATCGCCGTGAAGTCCTCGATCTGCAGGGGCAGCAGGGCGGCGAGGGATTTCTCCCGCTCGTCGCGGGTCTCGGCGAGGACGACGGCCTCGACGAGCTCGCGCCGGTCGCCCAGGAACATGTGTTCGGTGCGGCAGAGCCCGATGCCCTGGGCGCCGAAGCGGCGGGCGCGGGCGGCGTCGTCGCCGGTGTCGGCGTTGACGCGGACCCGCAGGCGCCGGCTGGCGTCGGCGTGGGTCATGATCCGGTCCACCGCGCGCACCAGGTCGTCGGCCCGGTCGGAGTCGGGGTCCAGCTCGCCCTCGAAGTAGGTCATGACCGGGCTGGGCACCACCGGGACCTCGCCGAGATAGACCCCGCCGTCGGTGCCGTCGATCGAGAGGATGTCGCCCTCGACCACCTCACGGCCGTCGTCGGTGGTGATCTTCTTGGCCTTGACGTCGACCTCGAGCTCCTCCGCGCCGCACACCGCGGTCTTGCCCATCCCGCGGGCGACGACGGCGGCGTGCGAGGTGCGGCCACCGCGGCTGGTGAGCACACCCTCGGCGGCGATCATGCCGTCCAGGTCGTCCGGGTTGGTCTCGCGGCGCACCAGCAGGACCTTCTCGCCCGCCTTCGCGCGGCGGACCGCGGTCCGCGAGTCGAACACGACCGCGCCGACGGCGGCGCCCGGCGAGGCGTTCATCCCCGTGGTCAGGAGCTCCTTCTCGGCGTCGCGGTCGAAGCGCGGGAACATGAGGTTGGCCAGCTGCGCGCCGGTGACGCGCTGCAGCGCCTCGTCGGCGTCGATCAGGCCCTCGTCGATCAGCTGGGTGGCGACGGTGAACGCGGCCGCGGCGGTGCGCTTTCCCACACGCGTCTGCAGCATCCACAGCTTGCCGCGCTCGATGGTGAACTCGATGTCGCACAGGTCGCGGTAGTGGTTCTCCAGCGTCGTCATGATCTCGATGAGCTGGTCGTAGGACGTCTTGTCGATCCGCTCGAGCTCGGCGAGGGCGAGCGTGTTCCGGATGCCGGCGACGACGTCCTCGCCCTGGGCGTTCTGCAGGTAGTCGCCGTAGACGCCGCGGGCCCCCGAGCTCGGGTCGCGGGTGAACGCGACGCCGGTGCCCGAGTCCATGCCGAGGTTGCCGAACACCATCGAGCAGACGCTCACCGCGGTGCCCAGGTCGGCCGGGATGCGCTCCTGGCGCCGGTAGACGTTGGCGCGCGGGGAGTTCCACGAACTGAACACCGCCCGCACCGCCAGGTCCATCTGCTCACGCGGGTCCTGCGGGAAGTCTCGTCCGGTCCCGTCGCGGACGACGCCCTTGTACGTGTCCACCAGCGTGCGGCAGTCGTCGGCGTCGAGGTCGAGGTCGTCCTTCGTGCCCTTGGCCCTCTTCGCGTCGTCGAGCGCGTCGGCGAAGCGCTCGGCGGGGATGTCGAGGACCGTCGCGCCGAACATCTGGACGAGTCGGCGGTAGGAGTCCCAGGCGAAGCGCTCGTCGCCGGCCTGACGTGCGAGGCCCTCCACGGACGTGTCGTTGAGCCCGACGTTGAGGACGGTCTCCATCATCCCGGGCATCGAGAACTTGGCCCCGGAGCGCACGCTGACCAGCAACGGGTCGTCCGCGTCGCCGAGGGTCCGGCCCATCGCCCGCTCCAGCGCCGCCAGGTGGTCGGACACCTCCCGGGCCATGCCGGCGGGCTCGTCGCCGTGGGCCAGGTAGGCCCGGCAGGCCTCGGTGGTGATGGTGAAGCCCGGCGGAACCGGCAGGCCGAGGTTGGTCATCTCGGCGAGGTTCGCGCCCTTGCCGCCCAGCAGATCCTTCTGGTCGCGGTCACCCTCGGCGAAGTCGAAGACGAACTTGGTCATGGTCTTCTCCTTTGGACGGCGCTGGTGGCGAGGCGTCGGAGAGGTGGGTGGGGACCGGAGACGCCGACGACGTCACGACCAGTAGGTCATCGTCGACATCGAACCGATCCCCGCGCAAGGGGAGACGTAGGGGCGGACCTTCTCGTGCGCTTCCCACCCCGTCGCAGGGAGGACCGGGCACGCAGTGGGCCGTTCGGGTGTCGCTCCGGCTACGGGCGAGGCGATTGTGTCACGTTGGCGCGATGGATGTGACCGTCGCGGCCCGGAGGGACGTACCCGGGTCGGCGAAGGAACCGCCGGTCGCGGACTGCGAGCCGGGGACGTGGGCGCAGGCGAACGCGGCGCACATCAGCCGACGCCCGGCGTCGTGGCTCGACCCGAGAACGCTGTGGGCGGCACGCAACCAGGTGGTGTCCTGGATCGCCGATCCGGTGGACGCTGTCCGGGCGCACTGGGTGGACGTCGCGCGGGACCGGGAGCAGGAGGCGGGCCGGTCACCCGACTTCGTCGTCGACCGGTCCGACAGTGCCGGCGCGGTCCTGATCCTCGGTGATCCGGGGGAGGGCGACCTGTCCCAGTACGCCGTCGTTCCCGCCCTCGAGGCCGCCACGGACGGCGTCGACCTCGGTGTGGTCTGCAGCGACGTCATCTATCCGGCGGGCAGCGCCGCGGAGTACCCGGACAAGTTTACCTGGCCGTACCGGAACCTGGCCTTCCCGCTGTGGGCTGCGCCCGGCAACCACGACTGGTACGACGGGTTGCGCGGCTTCCTCGCGAACTTCTGCGACCTGCACGCCGAGGGGCCTGGGCGCGCGTCCTTCCCGCCGGGCCCGCGGGGCTGGCTCGCGTGGCGCTGGTGGCGCCGGGATCCTCCCCTGACCACCGAGGAGCTCGCGAGGATGCGGGCACTTCCCGACGAGACCCGGGCGGCGCGCCGTCCGCAGCCCGCGCCGTACTTCGCGCTCGACACGAGCTACGTCCGCTACGTCGTGATCGACACCGGGATCGACGGGCGCATCGACCAACAGCAGCGCCGTTGGCTCTGGCGGGTCTCGCTGGGGGACCCCCGACCGAAGGTGCTGCTCACGGGCAAGCCGTTGTACGTGAACGGCAAGGCCGACGACCGCACGAGCGACGTCGACGCCGTCGTCCGCGACCCGGGGACCCGCTTCGTCGCCGCGATCGGCGGGGACACCCACAACTACCAGCGCTACCGCATCGACGTCGGCGGCCGCACGATCACCTACATCGTGTCCGGGGGTGGCGGCGCCTTCATGCACGACACCCACAGCATCCCGAAGGTCGACCTCCCGGGGACGCCGGAGGAGGAGTTCCGGCTGTTCCCGCTGCGCCGGGACTCGCTGACGCGCTACTCGCAGGTAATCGATCGGAAGCTCGGCGCGGGCCTCGGGCTGCTCCGTGTCGATCCGGAGGACGCCGGGCGGTACTTCGTGCAGCACCACGGGATCAACCCCCTGCCCGCCGACGTCGACATCGACATGACGAAGCCCCTCGGGATGCGGCCGCGGCTCGCGGCCTCGGTCCTGAGTCGGCTCTACGCCGGCCCGTGGTTTCACCGGCTCCTGGGCCCGGTCGTCTTCGACTGGGATCGGCCGCGGGTGTTCAAACAGTTCCTGCGCCTCGAGCCGAGTGCGGAGACCCTCGTCGTCCGCTGCCTCAGCGCCTCGGGCTGCGCCGGGTTCGAGCACCAGGTCGCCGAGGAGGACCGCGTCGAGATCCCGCTGCGGTGACGACGCACGGGGCGGGACTCACCCGGCCGGGACGGGCTGGGGCGGCGGCGGGCCGACGTAGCGTGCGGCCGGTCGGATGATCGTCGACCCCTGGCTCTGCTCGAGGATGTGCGCGCTCCACCCGACGACGCGGCTCACGGCGAAGGTCGGCGTGAACATCTCGCGCGGGATCCCGCAGAGCGCCATGACCACGCCGGCGTAGAACTCGACGTTCGCGTTCAGCTCCCGGTCCGGTTTGAGCTCGGCGAGGATCTCGACGACGCGCTTCTCGACGGCGACGGCGAGGTCGACGAGGCCCGTCCCGTCCAGTCCCTGGTCGCGGAGTCCCTCGGCGATGTCCCGGAGCATCCGGGCCCGCGGGTCCTCGGTGCGGTAGACGGCGTGGCCGAAGCCCATGATCCGGTCGCCGGAGCGGAGCCGGTCCCGCACGTAGGGGTCGATCCGGTCGACGGTGCCGATCTCGTCGAGGCTCGCGAGTGCCCGGTCGGGTGCCCCACCGTGCAGCGGCCCGACGAAGGCGCCGATCGCCGCCGTGACGGCCGAAGCCACGTCGGAGCCGGCCGAGGCGACCACCCGGGCGGTGAAGGTGGACGCGTTGAACCCGTGGTCGACGGTGGCGACCAGGTAGTGCTCGACGGCGGCGACGTGGCGCGGGTCCGGCTCGTCCCCGGTGAGCAGGTGGAGCCAGTTCGCGGCGCCGTGCAGGTCGTCCCGGGGTTCCACGGGGTCGAGGCCGAGACGCAGGCGGTACAGCGCGGCCAGGATCGTCGGCGTCGCCGCGCACACCAGCATCGCGTCCCGGGTGCGCTGTTCGGGCGACGCGCCCCACGTCGGGCCCAGATCCCGGGCGGCACCGAGGATCGAGAGGGCCGCGCGCAGCCCGGTGAGGCCCCCGGCGGTGGTGGCGAGGGTGGGCAGGACCGTGTCCAGCTCCTCGGGGAGGCGGCGCAGCCCGGCGATCCGTGCGAGGAACCGGTCGCGCTCGGCGGCGTCGGGGAGGTGTCCCTCGAAGAACAGGAACCAGACGTCCTCGAAGCTGCGAGCCCGCGCGAGGTCGACCGCCGAGTACTGGCGGTAGTGGTAGAAGCCCTCGTCGCCCCGGACGTCCCCGGTCGTGGTGTCGCTGACCACCACGCCGCGCAGTCCGGGCGGCACCACGATCGCCCGGCTGGTGGGCTCGCTCGTCACCGTCATGAATCCTCCTCGATCCACGGTCACGATCGTTCCGTCCATCCACTATTGTCAATGTTGATACGGTCAACGTTTGGAGGGTGCCCGTGGACGACGAGGGCCTGCTCACCACCGCGGAGGTCGCGCGGCGGCTGGGCGTCAAGCCCGAGACCGTCTACGCCTACGTCAGCCGGGGGCAGCTCACGAGCAGGCGGGAGCGGGGCACGCGGAGCAGCCTGTTCTCCGTCGCCGAGGTCGACCGGCTCGCGTCCGGGCGCATGGTGCGACGCCGCCCCGCGGGGATGATGGAGAGTGTGGCGACGCGCCTGACGCTGCTCGAGGACGACGAGCTCTACTACCGCGGTTACCGGGTCCGCGAGCTTGCAGGAACCCGGACGCTCGAGTCGGTCGCCGCGCTCCTGTGGTTCGGTGACCTCGACGACGACTTCCGCGTGCGCGTCGCGGAGTCGGCCGTGGCCCGGGTCCGCCCCGTGGTGGCCGCCCTTCCCGAGGGCGCCCGGCTCACCGACCTGCTGCGCGTCGGCGTCGCCGCCGTCGCGCCGACCGACCCGTGGCGCTTCGACCTGACCCCGTCCACGGTGACCCGCTCCGGCGGTGCCCTGCTGCGCGGGCTGGTCGAGGCCCTCACCCCGCCCGGGCCGCCCTCGGCGACCCTCGCCGAGCGGCTGTGGCCGCTGCTCACCTCCCGAGGACCGCAACCCGAGGTCCTCGACGTCGCGCTCGTCCTGCTCGCCGACCACGGTCTCGCGGTGTCGACGGTGACCGCCCGGGTCGCGGCCAGCGCACGCGCCCACGTCCACGCCGTGGTCTCGGCCGGGCTCGGGGCCCTCGACGGCCCGTTCCACGGCACGGCGAGCACCGCGGCGCATCGCTTCCTCGCCGACGCCCTGGCCGACCCCGACGCGGCGCTCGCGGAGCGGCTGCGGGCGGGGGAGCCCGTCCCCGGCTTCGGCCACGCCGTCTACCGGCGTCGGGACCCCCGGGCGGGGGTGCTCCTCGACCTCGTCCGCCCGACGCCGGTGGGCGCGGTCGTCGCCGAGCTCGTCGCGCAGCTCGCCGCGTCGGGGCACCCGGCCCCGTTCCCCAACGTCGACCTCGCTCTCGCCGCGGTGGCGCACGCCCACGACATGCGCCCCGACGCCGGAGAGGCGATCTTCGCGGTCGCCCGCACCGTCGGGTGGATCGCGCACGCCCTGGAGGAGTACTCCGAGCCCGGGCTGCGCTTCCGCTCCCCGGGCAGCTACATCGGTCCCCGTCCGCGTCCCGTGCCACGTCTGCGTTGACGCCCGCGCGGCGCTGTGGTCGGCTTCGACCGACGGATGTGGAGGAAGCCGGTGCGATTCCGGCGCGGTCCCGCCACTGTCACCGGGGAGCGGACCCCACCCGAGGCCACGGCCGGCACGCCGGCGGGAAGGCCGGGGCGAGCGCCGATCCGGGAGCCAGGAGACTCCGGCCGTCGGCAGTGCCCCCGGCGCTCGGGCGAGGAACCCGAGGAGGAAGGCGAGTCGATGACGCACGTTCCCCGCACCCATCCCGTCCGCACCCCACCCCATGTCCGGCGCCGCAGCGAGGAGTCCCTGCTCGGCGACCTGCGGACCGCTCTGGCCTCCGCCGACCTGCGTCTGGAGCTGCTGGGCGACGAACCCGTCGAGCCCGACGTGCTCGACGCGCCCGCCCGCATCGACGCACTCGCCCGCGAGCTCGTCGCGCGGATGCAGGCCGCGGGCTGGGACGCGGGCGCTGCGCCCTGTGCGGTCACCTCCGTTCTCGCCGCGTCGGTTCCCGACGCCGAGGCGGCATTGCTGCGCGTCGCCCGGTTCGGCGGGGCATGACGGGGACCGCCACCCGACACGACCTCGCCCACCACGGCGACGCCGAGGTCGGGCCCGGTCTGGTCGACCTCGCGGTCAACGTCCGGCCCGGCACCCCGCCGCCCTGGTTGCGCGCACGCCTCGTCGCCTCGCTCGCGCGGATCGCCACCTACCCCGACGCCACCGCCGGGCGGGCGGTGGCCGCCGCCGCCCACGGTCGACCGGCCGACGAGGTGTGGCCGGTCGCCGGGGCGGCCGAGGCGTTCGTCCTGCTGGCCCGCGCGTTGCGCCCGCGGCGCGCGGTCGTCGTGCACCCCCAGTTCACCGAGCCCGAGGCCGCGCTCCGAGCGGCCGGCCACGACGTCGAGCGGGTCCTCCTCAGCGGCGACCTCACCCTCGCGGCGGCCGCGGTGCCCGCCGACGCCGATCTCGTCGTCGTCGGCAACCCGACCAACCCCACGTCGGTGCTGCACCCCGCAAGCACGATCGCCGCCCTGGCCCGGCCGGGCCGGGTCCTCGTCGTCGACGAGGCGTTCGCGGACACCGTGCCCGGCGAGGCGGAGAGCCTCGCGGCCCGCCGAGACCTCCCGGGTCTCGTCGTCCTACGTTCCCTGACCAAGACCTGGGGGCTCGCCGGGCTGCGCGTCGGCTACGTCCTGGCCGACCCGGCCCTCGTTCGGCGCCTCGCGGCCGCCGCGCCCCCCTGGTCGGTGTCGACGCCCGCCCTGGTCGCCCTCGAAGCGTGCCTGACCCCTGCCGCGCGGGCCGAGGCCGCCGCCGCCGCCCGTGCCCTCGCCTCCGACCGGGACGCGCTGCTCGCCGCGTTCGGGGACGTCGGGGGGGTGGAGGTCAGGGGTACCCCGCGCTCGAGCTTCGTGCTGCTGCGCACGCCCGGGCGCACCGACGTCCGCGACGGTCTGCGCGCCGCCGGATGGGCCGTACGCCGCGGCGACACCTTCCCCGGTCTCGATCGCGAGCACGTCCGGGTCGCGGTGCGGGACTTCTCGACCATGCGGCGGTTCGTCGACGCGCTCGCCCAGACGGTCGAGGCGCCCCGGTGAACGGCCTCGAACCCGGCGACCGTGAGGCGTTGCGCCGACCGCTGGAGTGGGCCGTGCACGAGGAGACCTGGGGCGCGCACCCGGGCGGGACCGATCCGCTGGACGAGGCCCTCACCGCCGTCGCCGACCTCGACCCCGCGGCCGGGGCCGCCGCCGCGCGGGAGCGCCTCACCCGCATGACGGTGCCGCCCGGGGCGTTGGGGGAGGTCGCGGAGGTCGGGGTCCAGCTCTGCGGTCTCGCCGGCGCCTGCCCGCCGCCGCTGCCCGAGCCTGCCGTGGTCGCCATCTTCGCTGCCGACCACGGCGTCCACGCTCGCGGCGTGACCCTGTGGCCGCAGGAGGTCACGACGCAGATGGTCGCCAACTTCCTGGCCGGCGGAGCGGCGGTGAACGCCTTCGCGGCGCAGGTCGGGGCGGAGGTCACCGTCGTCGACGTGGGGGTGGCGGCCGACCTGGACCCGGCCCCGGGCCTGTTGTCGCGCAAGGTCCGTCACGGCACCGCGGACATGACCGCGGGCCCCGCGATGTCCCGGGAGGAGGCCCGGCGCGCGCTCGTCGTCGGCGTCGAGACCGCCCGGGACCTCGTCGCCGCCGGGAACGGGCTGCTCGTCCCCGGCGACATGGGGATCGCCAACACGACGGCGTCGGCGGCGCTGGTCGCGGCCTTCACCGGGGCGTCCGCCGAGGAGGTCACCGGTCGCGGCACCGGCATCGACGACGCCACCCACGCCCGCAAGATCGCCGTGGTCGCCGAGGCCCTCGCGCGGCACGGCCTCGCTCGCTCGCCGGGGGAGGGGCGCACCACCGATCCGCTCGGCGTCCTCGCCGCCGTGGGCGGACTCGAGCACGCGGCGCTCGCCGGATTCCTGCTGGGGGCCGCGGCCCTGCGGACGCCGGTCGTTCTCGACGGCGTCGTGTCCGGCGCCGCCGCCCTCGCGGCCGCGGCCTTCGCCCCGACTGCGTCACATGCCTGGGTGGCCGGGCACCGATCCGTGGAACCGGCCCATACGCTGGCCCTCGCACATCTCGGCCGGACGCCGATGCTCGATCTCGGCCTGCGGGTGGGCGAAGGGACCGGAGCCCTCCTGGCGGCTCCGTTGGTCGCCGCCGCGGCGCGAGCGCTGGCCGAGGTGGCGACGTTCGACGCCGCCGGCGTCACCGGCAAGGACGAGCCCGCCCCGGCCCGAGGGGGACCCCCGTGACCACCTCGATCTACCCCGTCGGCCTGTCCCTGCGCGGTCGCCGGGTGATGGTCGTGGGCGGTGGGTCGGTCGCGCAGCGGCGGGTCGCGGGCCTGCACGAGGTCGGGGCCGAGGTCACCCTCGTCAGCCCGTCGGTGACCACGGCGCTCGAGGCGCTCGCCAGCTCCGGGGAGATCCGGTGGGAGCGGCGGGTGTTCGCGTCCGGCGACCTCGAGGGCGCCTGGTACGTCGTGGCCGCCACCGACGACGCCACCGTCAACGCCACGGTCGCGGCGGAGGCCGAGGCCGACCGGACCTTCTGCGTCCGCGCCGACGCCGCCGGCGCCGGCACCGCTCTCACCCCCGCGGTCGGTCGCCACGACGACATGACGATCGCGGTGCACGGAGGCGGCGATCCGCGTCGAGCGGCCGGGGTCCGCGACGGGGCCGTCGAGGCGCTGCGCGTCGGGACGCTCGCCGACCGCCGCCACCGCGAGGTGCGCCCCGGGGTCACCCTGGTCGGCGGCGGCCCCGGCGACCCGGGGCTCATCACCGTCCGCGGGCGCCAGGCCCTCGCCCAGGCCGACGTGGTGGTCACCGACCGCCTCGCCCCGCAGCCGCTGCTCGACGAGCTCCCGCCCGACGTCACGATCATCGACGCCTCGAAGCTCCCCCGTGGCCGTTCCATGAGCCAGGAGACGATCAACGCGATCCTCGTCGACGAGGCGCGCGCCGGGCAGCGCGTCGTGCGGCTCAAGGGCGGTGACCCGTTCGTCTTCGGCCGCGGGATGGAGGAGGTCCAGGCCTGCGTCGCCGCGGGGGTTCCGGTCGAGGTCGTCCCCGGGGTGACCAGCGCGATCTCGGTGCCCGCGCTCGCCGGCATCCCGGTCACCCACCGCGGCGTCACCCACGAGTTCGTCGTCGTCTCCGGGCACCTACCGCCCGGGCACGCGCAGTCGCTCGTCGACTGGCCCGCGCTCGGGGCGCTGCACGGGACGCTCGTGCTGCTCATGTCGGTGGAGAACATCGGCCCGATCGCCGAGGCCCTCGCCGCCCACGGCCGCGACCCCGAGACCCCCGCGGTGGCCATCCAGGAGGGCGGGCTGCCCGGGGAGTCGATCGTCCGCGCCCCCCTGGCCAAGCTGCCCGGGGTGATCGCCGACGCCGGTCTGCATCCACCCGCCGTCGTGCTCATCGGGCCGGTCGCCGACCTGGGGTGACATCGCCCTCGCGGTCGCTCCGGCCCGGACGAGGGCCCGGTCGTCAGTCGTCGGGATGGCGATCGCGACCCGACAGGCCGCCGGCGACGGCCTCGCTCGCGCTCTCGACGGTGACGCCGCCGAAGGCGCCGCGCGCGGAGACCGCCACCTCCGGCGCCCCGGGCGGCAGCACTGCGGTGCACGCCTGCTCGCAGTTGACACCCCCGAAGAGCACCGTCCCCGAGGTGGCCACCCGGGTGCCGTCGGGCACCACGACGGTGACCCCCCCGAAGAGCACGCCGACCTCCGCGGTGCCCTGCGACACCTGCACGGTGCGGCCGCCGAACACGGCCGCGCCCTGATCCGCACCGAGCACACCCGGCCCGACCACCAGCGCGACCACGGCGACCACGGCGACGGGCACCAGCCGCGCGAGCCCCCGTCGGCCGCTCCGCCGGCCCTCGTGCCGTCGCGCGGGCCGCCGCTCGTCGACGGCCGGAATGTCGGCGTGCACGGTCGGTGCGGCCTTCGGCGGGGGCCGGGTCAGGGGGAGGTCGGCGACGAGGACGTCGAGGTCACGGCGGAACCGCGCGGCGAAGCAGTCGCGCGACCGTTCGTCGTACTCGACGAGGGTGAGGACGCCGTCGTCGTGCGCGGCGCGCAGCCGGGCGTCGACCTCGGCCCGCTCGCGGTCCCCGACGCGGGTGTCGGGCTCCTCGGTCATGACACCATCCTGGCGCGGACCGGCGCTGGTGCGCACTCAGGGCCGCCGGAGAGGCTAGCCGCGCCCCAGCCCGAGACGCCCCGCGGCCCACGCGGACCCGCCGGACACGACGCCCGTCGTCGACACCGCTCCCGGATCCCCGCCGGGCGCGAGGGCCAACCCCGTGCGCTGGGCGAGCCAGTCGCGAACCCCCGGCAGGTCGGTGACCCCTCCGCGGACCAGCATCGGCATGCGCTCGGCGCCGACCACCTCGGTGATCGCGGCGCCGATCTCCTCGAGGCCGGGCGCGAAGAGCTGGCCGAGGTCGGCCTGGGTCAGGGTCACCATGCCCCGAAAGGAGCTCTCGGGCGGCAGCACCGGCAGCGGCACCGCCACCGAGCCGGCGGCGCCCAGCCGCTCCTTCACAGTCCGGACGTCGCGGCGCAGGGTGAACCATGCGCGGTGCGCGTCGATGTCGCCACCGAAGCGGATCCGCGTCGCGAACTCGGGACGGGCACGGTCCAGGACGAGGTGGGCAAGGGCGTCGTCGAGGGCCTCCCCACCGACGTCGATCAGGCGCGCGCCGGGCCGCGCGGTCGCCGCGGTGTTCCCGCCCGCCCCACCGCCGTCGGAGCGGTCGACGACGGCCACCTCGGTGCCGCCCCCACCGACGTCGACGACGACGAGCGGGCCGTGACCGCCCAGCCGAACGGCAGCGGCCTCGGGCGAGGGAAGCAGCGCGAGGAGGTCGGGGGTGGCGTGCGGGACGGCCGCGAGGACGGCGAGGCCCGCGGTCCGCAGGGCGCCCCGCGCCTGCCCGCTCCAGGCGGCGGGGTGGGTGAGCACGAGCGTCGACGGCAGGGTCCGGCGCCGGCCCGCCTCGGTGTGCAGGACTCGGGCGACGAGCGCGGTGGCCACGTCCACGGCCGTCGTCGCGCGCGGCCAGCGGGTGAGCACGGCGTCCTGCGGGCCGCCGCTCGCCGAAGCGAGGTAGGAGCGGGCGCGCAGGACGGCGGCGGCCGGGTCGCCGGGCGCGGCGTCGAGCGCGGGCCGCCCGGCGAGGACGGTGCCGTCCGGGCGCGAGAGGACCACCGACGGGACCGCCGCCACCCCGTCGACGAGGACGTTGCCCACGCGCACCCACCCGTCGGCGGGATCCACCTCGGCGGTCGAGCCGAGCGTCGTCGTCGTCCCGAAGTCGACCGCCAGCACCCACCGTGGATCCGCGACCATGGTCGGCAGTCTGGCAGCGGGGGTGGGTGCGGGCGTCAGGGCACCAGACGGACCGGCAACGCCTTCAGGGCGTGCACGAGAACGCTGCGGCGGTAGGTGAGCTCCGCCAGCGGGACGGCGGAGGAGAGCCGGGGGAAGCGGTCGAGCAGCGCCCCGAGCGCCACCTCACCCTCCAGCCGCGCGAGCGCGGCGCCGAGACAGAAGTGGATGCCGTGCCCGAACGCGAGGTGCCCCCCGACGTCCCGGGCCGGGTCGTAGAGGTCGGGGCCGTCGAAGCGCTGCGGGTCCCGGTTGGCGGCCGCTACCGAGAGCGTCACCGTCGCACCCGCGGGGATCGTGACGCCGCCGATCTCGACGTCGGTGGCGGCGAAACGCAACGGGGCGTTGGCCACCGGCGATCCCCACCGCAGGAACTCCTCCACCGCCGCCGGCATCGCCTCGCGCGACGACGCTAGCCGGTCGGCCAGTTCGGGGTCCGCGAGCAGGGCGAAGACCGAGTTGACCACGAGGTTGGCCGTGGTCTCGTGCCCGGCGATCAGCAGCAGCATGGCCATGGCGACGACCTCGCCGTCACTGAGGCGCTCCCCCTCGTCCGACACCGCGACGAGCGCGGAGACCAGGGCCTCGTCGGGGGCGGCGCGCTTGGCGGCCACCAGCTCGTGCAGGTAGGAGGCGAGACTCCCCGAGGCCTGCTGCTTGGCCACCGCCGGGCCCTCGTCGACCATGGTGTTGGACCAGCCGGCGAATGCGTCACGGTCGGCGAGGGGGACGCCGAGCAGCTCGCAGATCACCGCCATCGGCAGCGGGACGGCGAACGCGGTGACGAGGTCGACGGGCCGGTCCGTGGGGAGGTCGTCGAGCAGCGCCCCCGCGATCGCCTCGATCCGCGGGCGCAGCGCCGCGATCCGCCGGACCGTGAAGGTCCGGGCGACCAGCCGTCGCAGGCGGGTGTGCTCGGGCGGGTCCTTGAGGATCATCATGTCCCCGCCGGGGGCGGGCAGCCCGGGCGCCGACGCCCGCTGCTCCAACGGCAGTGTGGCCCGCCAGTCCTTCGCGAGCCGCTCGTCGGCGAACGCAGCGCGGACGTCGGCGTAGCGGGTGACCAGCCACGTCGAGCCGCCCTCGGGGAGGTCGACCTCGCGCACCGGGGCCTGCTCGCGCAGCCGGGAGAGGACGTCATGGGGGTCGCGCCAGTAGTCCTCGGTGAACACGGGACCGGTCACGAGCTCGGTCACGGGCCCTCCTCGGGGGACGGGTGCGCCGTCGTGGTCGACGGCGTCACGGGCATGGTTACCCGCCCGCGGGCACGAGGCGGGGGGTCGGATCAGGGCCCGGTGGCCGGGGACGTCTCCCTGGTCCCCGCCGCCTGCGTCGTGTCCTGGGTGACGTTCGACCCCATCCCCACGCTCGAGCGTCCGAAGGCGCGCCCCGTCCTCCGGAACTGCTCCTCGAGCCGGGGAACCATCGTCGCGGCCTGCGCGAGGACGGGCATGTCGCCCAGCCAGCTGAAGGTGATGGGGCGCAGCGCGGCCAGCACCCCCACCGAGCGCGGCACGAACAGGCGACGCTTCCGGCCCTCGATCCCGCGCAGGAACGCGTCCGCGCAGTCCTGGACCGAGGTCAGGGCGCCGAGCGGGCCGGGCATCTTCCGCAGGGTCTCCTCGAAGGTCGACGAGTCGGCCTTCACGTCGCGCACGAGGTCGGTGTCGATCCACCCCATGTGCGCGGTCCCCACGTCCACGCCCTTGTGTGCGAGCTCGAAGCGCAGCGCGTTGCCGAAGTGCTCCACGCCCGCCTTCGAACCGCAGTAGGCGGCCATGCCGGGCAGTGCGGTGAACGCCGCGAGGGAGGACACGAGCAGGAAGTAGCCACGACGCTCGGCGACGTCCTCGAGGGTGGCCGACACCGTCCGCGACACGCCGATGAGGTTCACCTCCAGCGTGCGGGCCACCGCGTCGGCCGGGCTGGTCGCCACCGTGCCGTGGTTGGCGATGCCGGCGTTGGCGATCACCACGTCGATGCCGCCGAGCTCGGCCACGGTCGTCGTCACGGCGGCGTCGAGGGAGGTCTGGTCGGTGACGTCGCACTCGGCCCAGGTGTGGCCGGGTCCCAGCTCGCCGGTGATGCGGGCGAGGCGCTCGGGCTCGAGCCCGGTGAGCGCGACGTGGGCGCCCCGCGCGGCGGCGCGGCGGGCGGTCTCCGCACCGATGCCACGGGCGGCACCGGTGATGAACACGACCTTGCCGGCGAGGTCCATCCGGTGGCTGGTCACGCGGGTCTCCTCGGTGGGCTCGGGGTCAGGAGCGGGCGGGGGTGAGGACGTACTCCTCGGGCCGGAAGTTCTTCAGGCGCCGCCGGAAGGGCATGGTGAACGTCGGCCAGAGCGCCGAGTTCTGCCCGTTCGCGTCGAGGTACCAGCTCGAGCAGCCGCCCTCGACCCACACCGTGCCCGCGGTGAGCTCCCGCATCTCGGCGACGAAGGCGTCCTGGGCGTCCTTGCGGGGCTCGACGGCGCCGATGCGGTGGGCGCGCATGTAGCGCAGGGCGTCCATGACGAGGTTGATCTGCGACTCGATCATGAAGACCACGGAGTTGTGGCCGAGGCCGGTGTTGGGGCCGAGGAGGGTGAAGACGTTGGGGAAGCCGTTGATCATCGTTCCGTTGTGGGCGAACATCGTGCCGCCCCAGTGGTCGGCGAGGCTGCGGCCGTCGCGGCCGTGCACGCGGTGGCTGATCGGGAGGTCGCTGATGGCGAAGCCGGTGCCCGCGATGATCGTGTCGACCTCGTGGGCGGTGCCGTCCGCAGTCACGACGGCGTCGGCGCGCACCCCGACGATCTTGTCGGTGACCACCTCGACGTTGCCGCGGTCGAGGGCCGGCAGATAGTTGTTGGACAGCAGGATGCGCTTGCAGCCCATGGCGTAGCTCGGGGTGATCTTCTCGCGCATCTCCGGGTCGGTGACCTGCCTGCGCATGTGGCGCTCGGCGAGTTTCTCGGCCTTGCCCATACGCTTCGGGTCCCGGAAGGCGAACACGAACGTCTCCCGGGCCCAGTAGATCGCCTCGCGCACGAGGCGCTGAACGGGCGGGAACGCGTGGAAGATCATTCTCTCGGCGGCGGTGATCGGCCGATCGCGGCGCGGCATGATCCACGGCGGTGTCCGCTGGAACACCGAGAGCTTCCCGACCACCGGCGCGATCTCGGGCACGAACTGGATGGCCGACGCCCCGGTCCCGATCACGGCGACCTTGCGGCCGGTGAGGTCGAGGTCGTGGCGCCAGGTGGCGGAGTGGAACACCTCGCCGGCGAAGTCGTCGAGGCCCGGGACGTCGGGGAACGAGGGGTCCGACAACGCGCCCGAGCCGAGCACGAGGGCGTCGGCGGTCCACACGCCCCGGGTGGTCGTCACGCGCCAGTGCCGGTCGGGCTCCGACCACGTCGCGTCGAGGACCTCGTGGTGGTTGCGGGTGGAGCGGTCGAGGTCGTACTGCGCCGACACTCTCTGCAGGTAGGCGTGGATCTCGGGCTGGGCGGAGAACGAGCGGCTCCAGTCCGGGTTGAGGGCGAAGGAGAACGAGTAGAGGTGGCTCGGCACGTCACAGGCGCAGCCCGGGTAGGAATTGTCGCGCCAGGTGCCGCCGACGTCCGCGTGCCGCTCGAAGATCAGGAAGTCGTCGATGCCGGCCTGCCGCAGCCGGATCGCGGTGCCGAGCCCGGAGAAACCGTTCCCGACGATCGCGACCGAGAGGTGGGCGAGGGGTGCAGAAGACCCGGCGGTCTCGGGGTCGTGCGTGCGCTCCGGAGCGGTCCCGGTGCCCATGGCGTCCCCTTCCGTGCGGTACGTTCACGTACCGACCCGGAGTGCAGCATGGTACGGGCTGGTACCATTGGCCAGTGACTGTGGCGGCGCACACATCGGGCGCGACCCATCGCGAGCGGCTGGTCGCAGCCATGGCCGCGCTGGTGGCCGAGCGCGGGTATCCCGCGGTGACCGTGGCCGACGTGGTCGCCCGCGCGCGCGTGTCGAAGCGGACGTTCTACGAGCAGTTCGCCGAGCGGGAGGACTGTTTGCTCGCCACCTACGTCGCCCTCGCCGAGGAGCCCCTGCAGCGCATCGCCGCCGCCGCTGCGGACCCCGAGGTGCAGGAGCTGGCCCTGACCGACCAGGTCGGGCGTGCGGTCAGTGCCTACCTCGCCGCGATGGCCGAGCGGCCCGCCCTCACCCAGGCCCTCCTCACCGAGATCGCCTCGACCGGTGAGCGGGGGCGCGCGGTCCGCCGCGCGGTTCTGCACCGATTCGCCGATCAGCTCGTCGCCCTCGCCGAGGAGGGCCGCGCGCGCCACCCGGGTGTCGCCCCGCTGCCGCGCATGTTGGCCCTCGGCCTGGTCGGGGGGATCAACGAGCTGGTCCTCGACGCCGTGGAGGGCTCGGGGGGCTCGACGGGCTGGGCGGGCTGGGCGGGCTCGGGGAACCCGGGGGCCGGCCCGCCACCGGAGCACCTGGCGGAGCTCACCGGCACCGTCACCGATCTCGTCGTCGCGGTCCTGCTCCGACCGGTCTGACGGGGCGTCCGGGCCGCCGTCGTGGTCCGCGTAGGGTCTGCTCGCACGGGCCGCGCCCGCGTCCCCGAGTCAGACCGCCGGAAACCCGGCGGGAGCCGTGACGGTGAGGGGGAAACCTTGACGCGACCCGACCGCCCCCGGGGGCCCGGTCCTCGACACGGTGGTGGCCCCGGTGCCCCGGGGAACGTTGGCCCGGGGAACGTTGGCCCGGGGAACGGTGGCCCGGGGAACGGTGGCCCGGGGAACGGTGGCCCGGGCGGGGGCGCTGCAGGCCCTCCGCGTGGTCGCGGGCCCGGCCGTCCCCCCGGTCCTCCGCCCGGGCGTCCCGCCGCGCCCCCGGGTTCGCCCGACGCTGCCCGGCCCGGGGGTTTCGCGATGCCGGGCGGTGCTGCGGCGTCGCGCCCGTCGGCCTCGCGCCACTCGAACCCGCGCAACGGCGCCACCCGCGTCGCGCCCGCCCTCGATGATGACCGGCGCGGCCGCGGGCCCCTCGGCCCAGACGAAGCTCCTCGCTCACGACGGGGAGCGAGCACCCGGGACCGGATCGCGTCGAGGTTCTCTACGCGGGGCCCTTCGGGTCGCCGACGGCGAGGAGGCTGGCTGCGGCGGATCGGCGCGGTCCTCGCGGTGCTGCTGTTGCTGGTCCTCGGGTTCGCAATCTACCTCGACACCCAGATGACCCGCGTCGACGCCCTCGGCGACTACAAGGGTCGGCCCACCGGCGGCTCCGGGACCAACTGGCTCATCGTCGGGTCGGACAGCCGAGCTGGGCTGACCACGGCCAGCGAGGAGGCGCTCGCGACCGGTGACGCCGACGGCAACCGCACCGACACGATGATGATCGTGCACGTCGGCGGGTTCGGCGGGCAGACGTCGTTGATCAGCCTGCCCCGCGACTCCCTGGTCGACATCGGCGGCGGCAAGCGCGGCAAGCTGAACTCGGCCTACTCGATCGGCGGGCCGCAGCTGCTGGTCCAGACCGTGGAGCAGGCCGCGAACATCCAGATCGACCACTACGCCGAGATCGGCTTCGAGGGGTTCGCGTCGATGGTCGACGCGGTCGGCGGGGTCAACATCTGCCTGGACCAGGCCATCAAGGACCCGAAGGCCGGGATCGACCTGCCCGCGGGCTGCCAGGACCTCTCCGGCCCCAACGCGCTGGGGTTCGTGCGCACCCGCGCGTTCCCCAACGCCGACCTCCAACGCGTGCAGAACCAGCGCAAGTTCCTCTCCGCGCTGATCGGTCAGGCGGCGAGCCCGACGACGCTGCTCAACCCGTTCGCGATCGTCCCGTTCGCGAACGCCGCGGTGGGGAGCCTGACCGTCGACAACTCGACCCACATCTGGAACCTCGCGAGCCTCGGGCTGGCGATGCGGTCGCTCTCCGGGGGCGGCGGCATCACCACCACGGTCCCCATCCAGCTCGCGGGGGGCGGCGCGGTCCGTTGGGATCCGAACAAGGCCAAGGATTTCTGGACGGCGATCCGCAACGACGACCCGATCCCGACCGATCTGCTCTCGGGGACGAACTGACCGCAGGGCGACGTCGGCTCCCGGACCCCACCTGCGGGGTCCGGGAGCCAACGGCCGTCCCGGTTCTAATCAGGTCACGGGGACTCGATGATCTGCACGACGCCGGTGGAGACACCGGCGACGAACAGACGCCCGGTCGCCGGGTCGACACCGACGGTGTACGGGTTCTGCACGGTCGGCAGCCGGAAGATCTCACGCGGCTGCGGATTGGCCATGTCGTAGCCGACGAGCTCGTTCGTGCCCGACGACGCGACCCACAGGCGGTTGCGCACCGGGTCGTAGGTGATGCCGTAGGGGCCCCCGGGCTGCGCGATCGCGGCGACCTGACGCGGCGGCGAGCCCGGACCCTGACTCTGCGGCTCGAAGACCAGGATCTGGTTGCCGCGGGTGTCGGTGGCGATCATCCGGCCCTGACGGTCGGCAACCATGTGCGTAGGCCCGGCGCCCGCCGGAGTCTCCCCGAGGATGCGCAGCGCCTCGGCGTCGTACGTGGTGAGCGTGTTCTTGCGGACGTCCACCATGCCCACGGTGTTGCCCACCGGGACGATGCCCGCCGGCTGCACCGAGTCGGTGAACACCTTGACGACGCGGTCGCCGCGGACCGCGGAGATCGTCCCGCCCAGCTCGTCGGCGGTGAACACGGTGCCGTTCGGCGCCTGCGTCGCGTCGTGCGGGACGGTCCCCACGAACAGCGGCGCGTCGGCGCGCCCGCCCGGCAGCGATACGCGGACCAGCGAGTTCACGCTCTCCACCGGCACCAGCACCGGACCGCCGGGGGCGGCGAGCTGCAGGTGGCGGACGAAGCCGGGCAGCGGGGTCCGGCTCCTGATCGCGCCGGTGTCGGCGTCGAGGAGCACGACCTCGTTGGGGTTGCGCTTGGCCACGGCCACGGTGCGGGTCACCGGGTCGACAACCACGCCCTCCGGCGCGTCTCCGACCTCGACCTGACGTCCCGCGGGCGGCACCGTCGGCGTCGGGGCCGACTGGGGCTCGGCGGCACGGGAGAGGTTCTCGGTCGGCGGCCGGACGCCCTCGGTGGGGACGTTCGGGGGCAGCAGGCCCGTCGTGGGGGTCGGGGCTCCGGTGCGCGGGGTGCTCGACGGTGTCGGGGGCGCGCCGGTCGGGGCCGGGGGAGGGGCGGCGGTGCTGCACCCCGCGAGGCCGAGCCCGGTCACGAGACCGGCGGCGACGAGGGCGCGGGTGATGCTTCTGCGCATGTCCGGAGTATCCCGAAGGCCCTGTGTGGCGGATGCGACGGGACCGTTCAGCGCACGTTCTGCGAGCTGAGCGTCTGGTCCTTCGGCCTGGTGAACCCCTCGTCGACCCACTGGGCACGGCGTTGCGCAGGTCGGTCGCGAGGTTCGGGAACGAGGTCCTGCGGCGCATGGTCGGTGCAGCACTCCGTGCGGTCGTTGATACCCACGGGGGGTATAGGCTCGGACGAGCCGGGGATGCTGGCGGGATCCCCGCGCAGGAAACGCGGAGCGGCCGACGACCGACCCGGGACGAGCCCCGGACGACACCGAACGACCAGGAGGAGACCGATGGCGATCACCACCCTGTCCGTGCCCGAGATCCACTGCGAGCACTGCCGGTCCGCGATCGAGGGCGCAGTGTCGCCGATCGACGGTGTCGACGGCGTCGAGGTCGACGTGCCGGCCGCGACGGTGCGCGTGGACCACGACGACGACCTGCCGCTCCGCCGGATCGTCAACGCGATCGAGGACCAGGGCTACGAGGTCCCCGAGCAGGACGCGTCGGTCGAGGCCTGAGACGGGCTCGCCGGCGCCCGGACGTCCGGGCGCGTCAGGCGCTCTTGCTCTGTGCGTCGGCCTTCGCGGTGGTCTTCTTCTTCGTCGCGGGCTTCTTCGCGGGCTTCTCGGCGGGGATCTCCTCGTCAGCAGCCTTCTCCTCGTCAGCAGCCTTCTCCGCGGTCTTCTTCGTCCGCGAGCGCGGCTTCTTCGCGGGCTCGGCCGGCGCCTGGGCGGGAGCGTCGGAGGGTGGGGCCTCGGTCGTGCTCGTCTCGACGCCCGCGTCGCCCGGGTCGTCTGCGGGTGCCTTCCCGCCCGCCGCCTCCACGCTGCGGCGCAGCGCGGTGAGCAGGTCGGTCATGTCCTCGGTGCTCTCGGCGGCCGCCGGCTCCGGCGTGGGACGCCCGCCGCCGTGCTCGCGCTTGTACTCGATGAGGTCGCCGACCGCCTTGCGGTAGTCGTCCTCGAACTGGTCGGCGTCGAAGTCCGCGGCGAGGCTCTCGATGAGCGAGGACGCCATCGCCATCTCCTGCGGGCGCAGCTCGATGTCGTGGCGCAGCGACTCGAACTCGGGCTCGCGCACCTCGTCGGGCCACAGCATCGTCTGCAGCACGATCGCGTCGCCGCGCACGCGCAGCAGCGCGAGCGTCTCCCGCTGGCGCAGGGCGACCTTCACCACGGCCATGCGCTCGGTGGTGCGCAGCGCCTCGCGCAGCAGCGCGTAGGGCTTGACCGCTTTGTTCTCGGGCTCAAGGTAGTAGCTCTTGTCGAGCAGAAGCGCGTCGATCTGATCGGACGGGACGAACTCGACGACGTCGATCTCGTGGCCGCTCGCGGTGGGCAGCGTGGAGAGGTCGTCGTCGTCGAGCATGATCAGCTGACCGTCGTCGGTCTCGTAGCCCTTTGCGATCTCGGCGTACTCGACCTCCTCGCCGCACACCGAGCAGGTCCGCTTCTGGCGGATGCGCCCGCCGTCGCGCTCGTGCACCTGATGGAAGCGGATATCGTGGTTCGCCGTCGCCGCGTACAACCGCACCGGCACGTTGACGAGTCCGAACGACACCGCGCCGTTCCAGATCGCGCGCATCCCGACTCCCGTCCTCGCAGGTCGCAGGCGCGTCGTCCGACCACACCGGCCTCCAGCATGCCCGACGCGGCCCGTCGGCGTCAGGGAGCGAAGGCGGCGACACGCGCCGAGATCGGGCGTCACCCTGCCGCGGACATGTCGGTGCCCGGGGGCACCATGCACGCGTGCGACCGATGATGCCCGCCCCGGGGCCCCTGCCGACGGGCCCCGAGTGGATCTACGAGGTCGACTGGGCCGGGGTCCGGCTCCTCGCCGACGTCGACGAGGGGGTGCTGACCCTGCGCACCGTCGACGGCCGGGAGGTCACCGCGCGGTTCCCGGAGTTCGCCTCCTGGGAGAAGCTCGTGGCCGACGGGCTCTTCGACGGGGAGGCCGTCATGCTCGATGCGGGTGCCCCCTCGACGCTCGCGCTCGGTGATCGCCTGCGCGTCGCCGATCACCGGCGGGCCCGCACGCTCGCCCGTGCCCGCCCCGCGGTCTTCATGGTGCACGACGTCCTGCGCCTCTACGGGGTGTCCCTGCGCCACCGCCCGTGGGAGGAGCGGCGCGCTGTCCTCGGGCGGATCGACCTCTCCACCTCGGGACGCATCCAGCTCTCGCCCTCCTACGACGACGGCCGGGCACTGCTCGCGGGCGTCGGCGCGCAGGGGCTCTCCGGGGTGGTCGCCAAGCGCCGTGACCAGCCCTACGATCCCGAGGCGACGGTGCCGTGGGTCCGCGTCCCCCCGCCGCGTGGGGCCTTCGGCGTGACCGGAGAGCCGCAACCGCACTGACGGCCGACGGCGCGCCCGAGACGGATCAGTCCACCTCCTGCGGGTCGGCCGCCTCCAGCGCCTCGGCCGTCCACCCGATGACCCGTGCGCCGGAGCGCCCCAGCTCCCGCATGGCGTCGAGGAGCTCCGAGGGCTTCCCGGCCAGGTCGATGCGGACCTCGCGGCGGTCCAGGCGGGCGTCGTCGAGGCTCTGCCGGCCCGTGTGCCCGATGCTCAGCGTCGCGAGCAGTCCCCCGGTCGAGGCGAGCGACCCGCGGGCGGCGCCGAGGCGACCCAGCGCGTCATCGAGGGCGGTGAGCAGGGCCGACCGGTTGCCCTCGCACATCGCCGCGGTCAGCTCCGGCCGCGTCCCGGCGACCCGCGTCCCGTCGGTGAAGGACCCGGCCGCCAGGGCCAGCGCCAGGTCCCCGCCGTCGGCGCCCACGCCCGCGAGCACGGCGGCGAGGAGGTGGGGCAGGTGCGAGATGCGCGCGACGGCGACGTCGTGCTCCTCCGACGCCGCGGGGACGACCGCCGCGCCACAGGCGAGGGCGAGGGCGACCACGTCGGTCCAGACCCCCAGGTCGGTGTCGTCGTCGGTGGCGACCACCCAGACCTTGTCGTGAAACAGCTGCAGCGAGCCGGCGTCCCACCCGGAGAACTCCGTCCCCGTCATGGGGTGTCCCCCTACGAAGCGCGTCGCGGGGGTCCGGCGCAGCACGGCGTCGGCGACCGGTTCCTTGACGCTGGTGACGTCGGTCAGTCGGCACGCCGGGGCGGACCGCGCGACCTCGGCCAGGACGTCCTCCAGGGACGGCAGCGGCACCGCGAGCACGACGAGGGCGTCCGCCGTGGCGGCCCGTCGTAGGGCCTCGGGGAGCGTGGCCGCGACGTCGAAGCCGTCGGCCCGCGCCTCCTCCGACGTCGTCGACGACGCGGTGGCGCCCCAGACCTCCCGGCCCGCGTCGGACGCGGCCCGCATCAACGAGCCGCCGATGAGGCCCAGCCCGACGATGCAGACCGGTCGCGTCAAGGCGTCCCGCAGCAGCGTTCCCGCACGGGACGGCAGGGCTGGTGTGTCCACGACCGGTCAGCGTAGGCAGGTCCGCTGCGTCACCACCCTGCGCCCGGACGGGGGTCCTGGTCCGGTCGCAGGACGTCCAAGGCGAACCCCGCGTACACGGCGACGCCCGCGACCATCGCGTCCTCGTCGAAGACGACCCGGTTCGAGTGGTTCGGCGGGGCCTCCGCGGGGTCCACGCCCGGCGGGCAGGCGCCGACGAACGCCAGCGCTCCGGGGACCCGGGCGAGGACGTACGAGAAGTCCTCCGACCCCATGATCGGGTCGGGCATGGGTTCGACGAACCGGGACCCGAGCACCGACCGCGCGACGTCGGCGAGGCGCTCGGCGACGCCGGGGTCGTTGACCGTCACCGGATAGCCGGGCTCGACGTCGACGGTGCACGCGCAGCCGTACGCGTCGGCCACCCCGGTACAGACCCGACGGACCTCGGCCAGGACCCGCGTGCGGGTCTCCTCCGAGAGCGTGCGGACCGTCCCGCCGAGGGTCGCGGTCTCCGGGATGACGTTGGTCGTGGTCCCGGCGGTGACGTGGGCGACCGTGAGAACGGCCGGGTCGAAGGCGCTCACCCGGCGCGTGATCATGGTGTGCAGCGCCCCGACCATGGCCGCCGCGGCCGGCACCGGGTCGAGCGCATCGTGCGGGGCGGACGCGTGCCCGCCGCGTCCGGTCACCGTGACGTGCAGGTCGTCCGACGACGCCATGATCGACTCCGGGCGCGTCTGCAGCACCCCCGACGGCAGGCGGGACGTGACGTGCAGCGCCAACGCCGCGGCGGGGAGGGCGCTAGGGGCGGCCACCGGGGGAACCGCGGCCGGGGCGTCGGCGTCGAGGAGACCCTCGGCGAGCATCGTGCGCGCCCCGTGCGCGTTCTCCTCTCCGGGCTGGAACATGAACAGCACGCGTCCGGTCAGCCCCTGCCGACGCGCGCAGAGCAGCCGCGCGGCGGAGGTGAGCATCGCAGTGTGCAGGTCGTGCCCGCAGGCGTGCATCGCTGCCGGGTCCTCCGACGCGTGGTCGAGGCCCGTGTCCTCCCGCAGGGGCAGCGCGTCCATGTCGGCGCGCAGGAGCACCGACGGTCCCGGGAGCTCGCCCTCCAGGCACGCGAGGACCGACGTGCAGCCGACGCCCCGGGTCACCGTGAGCGGCAGATCGGCCACCGCCGCGAGCACCGACGCCTGCGTGGCGGGCAGGTCCAGGCCGAGCTCGGGGCGGCGGTGCAGCGCCCGGCGCAGCGTGACGGTGCCCGGCTGGAGCGCCCGCGCCTCGGCGAGCAGCGCCCGGGCCGGGGCACGGTGCGCCGCACGTCGTCCGGGGGTGCTCACCCGTCCGATCCTGGCACCTCGAGCCACCCGCGGACCGGCGAGGACGATCCGGCGGGACCGTTCGGGCGACCGTCCGGCGCGAAGGGCTCTCCGAGGGGTCGGAACGGGCTACCACCGGCGATGATGCCGTTCTACCGTGGTCTCATGGCAGGTCGGGGCACAGACGCCACGCCGGGGGGCAAGGTGGACGGCGACGCCGTGGCGCCCCTGGAGGGCTGGGCCGTCGCGGTGACGCGCGAGGAGGGCCACTGGCGCGCGGTCGCGATGGACCGCGACAGTCTCTCCGATCTCGACTCGGCCATCACCGCGCTGCGCGGCCTGCGCTCCACGGGCGCGGTGCTCGGTCTCCTCGACGTCGACGACGAGTTCTTCGTCCTCGTGCGCCCGGTCCCGGGCGGGGTGGCGCTGCTGCTCTCGGACGCCGCGGCCGCGCTCGACTACGACGTCGCTGCCGACGTCCTCGACCTCCTGCGGCTCGACGTGCCCGACGAGGACGAGGCCGACGACGACCCGTGGCCGGAGGGCGACCTCAGCATGCTTGCCGATCTCGGCGTCCCGGCCGACGAGCTCGCCGTGCTCGTCGACGAGATCGACCTCTACCCCGACGAGCAGCTCACCGCGATTGCGCGGCGCTGCGGCTTCGCCGATCAGCTCGCCGGCGTCGTGGAGGTCCCGGTCTCCTGAGCATCCCGCCCGACACCGAGCTCGTCGGCAGGGCGCTCGAGCTCGCGGCCCGGGCCGGGGACGACGTGCCGATCGGCGCGGTCGTCGTCGACGCGGACGGACGCGAGCTCGCGGCCGCCGTCAACGCGCGGGAGGCCCTCGGGGATCCCACCGCGCACGCCGAGGTGCTGGCGCTGCGGACGGCGGCCCGCGTCCACGGCGACGGATGGCGCCTCACCGGCTGCACCCTCGCGGTCACCGTCGAACCGTGCGCGATGTGCGCGGGCGCGGCCGTCCTGGCCCGGGTGCGACGCGTCGTGTTCGGCGCGTGGGAACCGCGGACCGGGGCCGCCGGCTCGCTGTGGGACGTCCTGCGTGACCGACGGCTGACGCACCGTCCGGAGGTCGTCGGCGGGGTGCGCGACGCCGAGTGCCGCGCCCTGCTGCGGGCCTTCTTCGACCGCCAGGGTGGCCGGGACGCCGAGGGGACCCTCCCGTAGAGTTCTCGCCGGTAGCGTGTCCGAGCGGCCAAAGGAGCGCGCCTCGAAAGCGCGTGTGGGTTCTGCCCACCGTGGGTTCGAATCCCACCGCTACCGCCGTACACGAGAACGACGCACACGAGAACGCCCGTCGTCCACGGGGCGACGGCGTTCTCCCTGCCGACCCCGGTTACGAGATGGTCGCGTTGCGGGTGAAGGTCGGCGGGATGAGCAGGTCTTCCGGGCCGAGGTCGTGCACGGACTTCCTGCCCAGGCCGAGCAGCCCCGAGTCGAGGCCGCCCTTGAGGATGTCGAGGACGTTCCCGACGCCGGCCTCACCTTCGGCCGCCAGGCCCCACAGGTAGGCCCGCCCGATGGCGACGGCCCGTGCGCCCAGGGCCAGCGCCTTGACGACGTCGCTGCCGCGCCGGACCCCTCCGTCCATGATGATCTCGACCTCGGAGCCGACGGCCTCGGCGATGCCGGGCAGGACCCGGATCGGAGCCGGCGTGGAGTCGAGGTTGTTGCCGCCGTGGTTCGACACCGCGATCGCGGTGGCCCCGGCGTCGACCGCGCGCTTGGCGTCGTCGACGCGGGTGATGCCCTTGACGCAGAACGGGCCGTCCCACTGCTCACGCAGCCAGGCCACGTCGGCCCAGGTGGCGGGCGGGGTGAACATCCACTGGCCGTAGGCGCCGAAGAACGTCGGCGGCTCGTCCTCGCCGTCCGCGCTATTCGGGACCTTCAGGTCGGGGATCCGGCGCGCCGCGAGGAACTTCGCGGCCCAGCGCGGACGCATGACGCCCTCCGGGATGTAGGAGAGCATCGTCTTGAGGTCCATCTTCTCCGGGATGGAGGGGCTGCCCCAATCACGGCCATGGGAGAACGACCAGTCGAGGGTGACGATGAGGGCCTTGGCGCCGGCCTTCCTGGCGCGCTCGGCGCGCGCGGCGAGGGCCTCGCGGTCACCCACCCAGTACATCTGGAAGAACGTCTTCGGGTTGGCCGCGGCGACGTCCTCGATGGAGCGGCTCGCGAACGAGCTGAGGCCCATCGCGGTACCGCGCGAGGCGGCGGCGCGCGCGACGGCCACCTCGCCCTCGGGGTCGACGGCCTGCACCCCGGTCGGCGAGATGATGACGGGCATCGAGATGTCCTGGCCCATGATCGACGTCGCCAGCGACCGCTCCGCCGGCAGGTCGGCCACGTGGGGGGCGAACCCGAGCTCGTGGAAAGCCGCGAGGTTGTCGTCGAGGGTGCGCCCTGCCTCGCTCCCGGCCACGAGCGCGCCGTAGACCGACTTGGGGAGACGCTTCTTCGCCCGTCGCTGGGCCTCGGCGACCGATTCGAACCACTGTCCCGCCATGGGAGCCACCTTCCGTCCCGGCTCACGCACCTGCGGCACACCCTAGGTGCCCCAGGTCACTCGCGGGTCGCCGTGGCGGGCGGTAACGGGACCCTCCCTCCGGAGAGGTCGTTCCCCGTCAGGCCGAGGGCGCGGTCGAGCAGACGCCAGCGCAGCGCGGCGCTGAGCACCAGGAACCACACCACGACGGCGGGCACGACCACGAGGACCACCGGACGCGCGGGGCTGGTGAGCCCGAAGTAGCTCGAGGTGGCGGGGATGACCAGCACGACGACGAAGGCGGCGAGCAGCCCGCGCGAGGTACGTCGGCCGGCGGTCGGAGACGACGGGACGCCATGCGGTGAACAACCGGATCGGCGGTTCGAGCAGCAGCACGAGGATGAACGCCGTCACCGACACGAAGATCGACAGACCGGTCTGGCCGCCGAGCGTCGCCGCCGCGTCCACGAAGTCCGCGTCGACCCCGTACGTCAGGCCGGTGTACTCCTGGAACCGGGCGATGACCTCGGCGGGCACCCCGGGGCTCGCGAGTCCCCGGGTCACCGCGGTGGACAGGATGGCGAAGACCGCCGAGCCGAAGCCGGCGGTCACGACCGCGACCGGGATGACGAACCGGGCGAGCGAGGCCAGCAGGTCGGGCTCCGGGGGCAGCGGGCGCGCCCAGAGGGTGAGGAAGAAGGTCGGCAGGCCGACGGTGAACAGCGTCAGCCCCACCTGCGTGGGCGTGTAGGGGAAGCCGAGTCCGAGCATCGTCACCACGACGATGACGAGCATCGCGGTCGCCACGCGGGCGAGGAACAGGAACATCGACGTGCCGATCCCGGCCAGGATGCGCCGCCCCTCCCGCCGCGCCGGGGCCAGCGCGGCGAAGGAGTCGTGCAGCAGCACGACGTCGGCGACGTCGCGGGTCACGCTGGAGCCCGAGCGCATCGCCACGCCCACGTGGGCCATCTTGAGCGCACGGGCGTCGTTGACGCCGTCGCCGACCATCGCCACGTGCCGTCCGCGGCGGCGCAGGGCGGCGATGATCGCCTCCTTCTGCTCGGGGCCCGCGCGCCCGAACACCGCGTGCTCGTCGACGGCCACGTCGAACGCTTCCGGCGCCATCGCGGCGAGCTCCGGCCCGGAGATCGAGGGCCCCCGGACCCCGACGCGGCGGGCGAGGGCGGCCACGGTCCGCGGGTCGTCACCGGAGAGCACCTTCAGCGCGACGCCCTCGGCGGTGAGCCCGGAGAGGACGCCGTCCGCCCCGCCGCGCAGCTCGTCGGCGAGCGTCACCACGGCCACCGGCTCGAGGCCGGGCAGACGCGGTCGGTCCTCGGCGTCGCGCAGGCCGGTCCCGCCCGCGTGGGCGACGCGGCCGAGCAGGAGCACCCGCAGCCCCTCGTCGGCCCGCGCGGCGACCCGCTCGGTCAGCGCGGCGCCCGCCGCGGCGCCCGTGACCAGGGCCGGGGCGAGGGCGTCGTGGGCGCCGAGGACGAGGACGTCGGAGCCGGTGTCGACGCCGCTCCAGCGCAACGACGAGCTGAACGCGACCTCATCGACGGGTTCCGGGAGCGGCTCGGGCGAGGGAAGCGCCGCGGCGAGCGCGGTGGTGGTGGGGTCGGCCGAGGTCGCGGTGTGGGCGAGCGTGGCCAGCAGCGCGCGGGCCAGCGCCGGGTCGAGGCCGAGCGCCTCGATGGCCGTGAGGGTCAGGGCGCCCGAGGTCAGCGTGCCGGTCTTGTCGGTGCACACCACGTCGACGGTGGCCACCGCCTCCACGGCCGCCGTGCGCTGCACGAGCGCCCCGTCGGACACGATCCGCCCCGCCCCGACCGCGTAGGCGACGGCGATGAGGAAGAACAGGCCGTACGGCACCAGCCCGGAGAGCACGGCCGAGGTCTGCACGAAGCGCAGCAGGGTGCTGCCCTCCAGCGCGGCCTGGACGAGGATCGCCGCGCTCATGAGAACCACCAGAACCATGACCAGCCGCACGACGAGGTCGATCCGACGCTGCAGAGGCGTCACGTCGGCGGTGTCGGCCCGGGCGGCCAGCGTAAGCCGCCCGGCGTAACTCGCCGTGCCCACCGCCTCCGCCCGCTGCCACCCCCGGCCGCCCGAGCAGGAGCTGCCCGAGAGCAGCGTCTCGCCGTCGGCCTTGCGGACCGGGTCGGCCTCGCCGGTCAACAACGACTCGTCGACCTCGAGCTCCCCCTGCTCGACCGGGCCGTCCACGACGATCTGGTCCCCGGGAGCGACCCGCACGAGGTCGCCCCGCACCACCTCCTCGGGGCCCACCTCCCGCTCCGCGCCCTCGCGCAGCACCCGCACGCGGGAGCGCGCGAGGAGCTGGATGCGGTCGAGCTTGCGGCGTGCGCGCAGCTCCTGGACGGCGGCGAGGGCCGCGTTGATCAGGCCAAGACCGACACTGACCAGGGCGTCGTTGTAGCGCCCGAGGCCGAGCAGGGCGAGGCCGATGACGAACAGGATGTTGTTGTAGAAGGAGAAGACGCTGGTGCGCAGGATGCGCGTCGTGGTCCGCGTGCTCCCGGAGACGGGCGTGTTGGCCTCCCCGCGACGGGCCCGGTCCCGGACCTCGCCCGCATTGAGTCCCACGGGAGCGGTCGAGGTCGGCACTTCGGGATCCTGGCAGAGGAACCCGAGCGAACCGCCGCCTGCCCATCCGACGAAGGACCCGACGACCGCAGCGGCTCCCGCCGCCGACGGATCGCGAGGAGGCCGGTCGGACCATGGCGATGCCTAGAGCACTGCCGGAGGTAGACCTCGCATCCCCCCCGTCGACCGGACCCCGATCCGACCCCCGCGGTCGCGGGCACGCCGGCTCCCGGACCGACCCGCCGGACGCCGATCTCGTCGCCCGCCTCGCCGCGCGCGACACCCGGGCTCTCGACGCGCTCTACGGCCGCCACGGACGCCCCGCCTACGCCCTCGCGCGCCGTATCTGCGCCGACGAGGGGCTGGCCGAGGACGTGGTCCAGGAGGTCTTCCTCGTCCTCTGGCGCGACCCCGGACGCTTCGACCCGCGGCGGGGCACCGTCATCAGCTGGCTGCTCACCCTCGTACACCACAAGGCGGTGGACGCCGTGCGTCGGGAGGCGACGCGGCGTCGGCACCACGTGCCCACCGACGAGCCCGACGAGCGGTCGGTGACACCCGGTCCGTCGGCCGATCGCGCGGCGATCGGTTCGGTGATCGGCGAGCAGGTGCGCGCCGCCCTCGGGCGCCTGCCCCGCGAGCAGCGCCAGGCCCTCGGTCTCGCCTACTACGGCGGCTACACGCAGCGCGAGGTCGCCGCGCTGACCGGCGTGCCCATCGGCACCGTGAAGTCCCGCATGTTCGCCGGGGTCGCCCGCCTGCGTGTCCTGCTCGGACCCGTCCTCGGTGCCTGCGCCCTCGACCTCATCGGCGATTCCTCGTGAGCGGGTGCGACCTGGGCCCCACGGCGGTGGGACGGGCGCTGCACGCGCTGGAGCCCGAGGACGAGCGCCTGATCGTCGAGCACCTCGCCCACTGCGCCACCTGCCGGCGTGCGCTGCGCGACACCTACGCGGTGATGGCCCTGCTGGCCGCCGCCGCGCCCGCCGTCGACCCGCCCGCCGACCTCAGGGACCGGGTGCTCGCCCTGGCGGACGGCCCCGACGAGCGTGCCGCCGTCCCGGGACCGACACCGCAGGCACCGACGACGCTGCCCACGGTGGTCGACGTCGGCAAGGCTCCCGCGCCGGCCCCGTCCGGCGCCCGCCGGTGGGGCCTCCTGGCGGTCGCGGCCGTGGTCCTCGGGGTCGTGCTCCTCTCGGCCCGTGCCCTGCTGCCGGGGGACGGGCCGGGGGGCGTGGGTGACCCGGCCGGCTCGCCCTCGGCCCTCACCGACCGCGCTTCCCGCATCGTCGACGGCGCGGAGGCCGCCGACCCCTCGGGGCGCCAGGCCACGCTGCGCCGCGCCGACGGCACTCCGGTGGCGGTCGTGCTCGACGACGCCGCCGGCGCCCGGGTGGTCCCGCTCGCCCTCCCGCCCCCGGGGACGGGCCGTGCGTACTTCCTGTGGCGCGTCGTCGGGGCGCAGCCCCTCCCGGTGGGCGTCCTCGACCCGGCCGGCGTGTCGCGTGCCCCCTCGGGCCCGGCCTCCACCGAGGGGCCGGTCACCGCCTACGCGATCTCCATGGAACCGGCCGAGGCGCGCCCGAGCAGTCCGTCGAACCTCGTCGCCGACGGGCCGGCGGTCTGAGCCCCTCGGCCTCACGGGTCACCTGATCGGACGCATCCCGCGCGGACCGAGAGTCCCAACGGTCGTGGTCGGGCGTCCGGCGGGCCCCGGGAGACCTCCGGGTCGGGTTCCGCCGTCGGGCGGAGCGGGGTCCGCCGTTCGTCGCCCGGGTCCGCTGCCCGACCGACACCTCGCCGTGGCGCGACGCGCGACGCCGCGTGGCCGCCGGTGCGGCTGGCTACCGTGGACGGCGCCGGGGATCGCCTCCCGGTCGCATCGAGAGCCCGCGGGGAGGTGGCGATGACGGCCATCGGCCCTGTCCGGCCGGGCCTCGCCGTCCCCGCGGCCCGCGAGGAACGGGCGTCCCCGCCGCGTCCCATGCAGGCCAGCGAGGGCGTCGTGCCCCGCGGTCCCGGGTGGGCGTTCGAGTTCGCGTGGGACGGGCTGCGCTGCCTGGTCCACGCCGGACCCGGACGGTGGCGGCTGGTCACCGACACCGGACGCGACGTCACCTCCCACTTCCCCGAGCTCGACGTCCTCGTCGCCCGCGCCGGCGGGCGGGGCGTCGTCCTCGACGGCGTCGTCGTGGCCCCCGATCCGCTCGGGCGCCCGGACACCGCGCGGTTACGACGCCGCCACCGCGTCGCGAACCCGTCGAAGGCCCTGCAGGAGCAGACGCCGGTGTCGCTGTTCGCCTTCGACCTGCTCGAGGTCGACGGCCGGTCCACCGCCCGCATGCCCTACCACCAGCGCCGGGAGCTGCTCGTCGCGCTCGAGCTCTCGGGTAGCGCGATCGTCGTCCCGCCGTCGTTCACCGGGGTCGACGCGGACGCGGTGGTGAACACCGCACGGCGCTACGGGCTCGACGGCGTCGTCGCGAAGCGTCTCGAGTCCACCTACCAGTCGGGCCGGCGCTCGCGCAGCTGGATCGAGACGACGGTGCAGCGCACCCAGGACGTCGTGGTCGGCGGGTGGGTGCCCTCCTCGCGACCGGTGGGAGGGGTCGCCGCGCTGCTCGTCGGCGTGCCGGTCGACGGCGGGCTGCGCTACGCGGGCCGCGTCGCGACCGGAGTCACCGCGGCCGCCCGTCGCGAGTTCGCCGTCGCCGCCGACGGTCTCGACCGCGCGGTGAGCCCGTTCGGGCCCGAGGTCCCGGAGGAGACGCGCCGCCAGGCGCGGTGGCTCGCACCCCGCCTGGTCGGGCGGATCGAGCACCGCCGCTGGACCCCGACCGGGCTGCTCGAACGGCCCTCCTGGCGGGGCCTGCGCCGCGGGACCCATCCCGCGGCCGTGCAGGCCCCGGTGATGGCCGCGCCCGTGGTCGACCTCGACCTCGCGTTGGACGACCTCGACTCCGCCGACCGACCGGGAGGTCCCGTGAGCTCCACTCTCGTCGTGCAGAGCGCTCCGACGAACGACGAGGACCTCGCCCTGCGGTCGCGGTTCTCCCAGCACTTCATGCACAACACCCTCACCGCGATCGCCTCGTATGTGCGCACCGACCCCACCCGCGCCCGGGAGCTGCTCACCGAGTTCGCCGACTACACGCGCTACTCCTTCCGGTCCGCGGACGAGCTCACCACGGTGGCCGAGGAGCTGCACAACGCCGAGCGCTACCTCACCCTCGAGTGCGCGCGCTTCGGGCGCCGCCTGCGGGCCGAGGTCACGGTGGCCCCCGAGATCGCCGGTGTGGAGCTGCCCGCGTTCGTCGTGGCGCCTCTGGTGGAGAACGCGGTCCGGCACGGCATCGAGCCCACGCCGGGTGGGGGTTCGGTGGAGGTCACCGCCTCCGGGGCGGGATCCGACGTCGTCATCACCGTCGCCGACGACGGTGCCGGCGCGGATCCGGACGCGCTCCGCGCGGCGTCGGCCGGGGGGATCGGCGAGGCCACCCGGCGGCTGCGCGAGGTCTTCGGCGCCGACGCCGACCTCAACGTCGAGAGCCGCCCGGGCGCGGGGACAACGGTGCGGCTCCGGGTCCCGGCCCGGGCGCTCGTCGCGGGGTGAGCGGGCGGCGCGTCCTCGCCGTCGACTGGTCGGGCGACGCGCGCGCCGCCCATCGGCGCATCCGGGTGGCGGAGGCCGTTCGCGGGCGGCTGGTGTCGGTGCGGGGTGGGCTCGACCGCGACGCCGTCGTGGACCACCTGACCGCTCTCGCCGCCGACGCCCGCCACGGGGGGCCGCCTGTCGTGGCCGGCCTGGACTTCTCCTTCGGTCTGCCCGCGTGGTTCGCCCGCGAGCACGGCTGCACGGGTGCTCCCGCGGTGTGGGAGCTCGTCGCGCGCGAGGGCGAGCGGTGGCTGCGCGAGTGCCCGCCGCCGTTCTGGGGCCGTCGTGGCACGCGGCGTCCGCCACCGGACCCGGACCGACCGCTGTGGCGGGTGACCGAGCTCGCGTCGACCTACCGCCCGCTCTCGACGTTCCAGGTCGGCGGAGCCGGCGCGGTCGGCACCGGGTCGCTGCGGGGGATGGGGCACCTCACGCGCCTGCGAGCGGCGGGCGTCGCCGTGTGGCCGGTCGACGCCGCCGGGCCCGCGACCGTCGTCGAAATCTACCCGCGGGAGCTCACCGGGCCCGTGGTGAAGTCCGACGCGGCCGCGCGGCGCGCCCACGCCCGGGCGGACCACCGGGTGCCGCCGGCGCTGCTCGACGCCGCGACCGCCACCGAGGACGCGTTCGACGCCGCGTTCTCGGCGCTGGCCATGGCCGAGCACGCCGAGGACCTGGGAGCGCTCGGGGCCACCGGTTCCCGGTCGGACCTCGAGGGCCGCATCTGGCGACCGGACTAGAGGACGTCCTCGGCCTCGCGGAACGTCAGGCCGAGCTGCTCCGCCGCGTCGGCGAGCACACCCTGCACGGCAAGCGTGTCGTCGAGGGGTATCACCGCGCTCTCGGTCCGACCGGCGCGCAGGCACTCGCCGACCTCGACGAGCTCGTGGGCGTAGCCGGTGCCGATCGGCGGGAGGTCGATCCGCTCGCCCGCGTCGTCCGGGTCGACGGCGCCGCGGTGGACCACGATCGATCTCGGATGGTGGAAGCGGGGCAGCACGTCGATCCAGCCGTCGGTGCCGAAGATCCGGGCCTGGCCGGGGGAGGGCGAGTGGAACGAGGTCTGGAGGGTGGCGAAGCGCCCGTCGTCGTAGCCGAGCAGCATCGCACCGTCGGCGTCCACCCCCGTCGACTCGCGGGAGCCCACCGCGGTGACCCGCGCCGGCGTCCCCAGCACCATCTGCGCGAACGACACCGGGTAGACGCCGAGGTCGAGCAGCGCTCCGCCCCCGAGGGCGGGGTCGAAGAGGCGGTCGGACGGGTCGACCTCGCGCACCGTCCCGAGGTCGGCCTGCACCGACCGCACCTCACCGATCGCTCCCTCGGCGATCAGCTCCCGAGCCCGCACGAGGACCGGCTGGAAGCGCGTCCACATCGCCTCCATGGCGAACACGCGGTGGGTCCGGGCGGCGTCGACGACGCGCCACGCTCCCGCGAGCGTGGCGGTGAAGGTCTTCTCCACCAGCACGGCCTTGCCGGCCTCGAGAGCGGCGACCGCGATCGCCGCGTGCTGGGGGTGCGGCGTCGCCACATAGACGACGTCGACGGCGTCGTCGTCGACGAGGGCCCGGTAGCAGCCGTGGGCCCGGGTCCTCGGGCCGCCGTGCGCCCGCACGAACGCCTCGGCCCGCTCGGCCGAGCGGGAGCCGACGGCCACGAGCTCGGCACCCTCGACGAGTGCGAGGTCGGTGGCCACGGCCTCGGCGATACGCCCCGGTCCCGCGATGCCCCAGCGCACGGTGTCCACGTCTCAACGGCCGCGCGTGGCGAGGATGTCGACGTTCTCGGCGGTGCCGGAGACCACGAGCTCGCCGTTCTCGGCGCGCAGGTCGGTGGCGGAGATCGAGAACGGAAGCTGCCCGGGGTCGACCGTGGCCGAGAAGCCCGACAGCCGGCCCCGTAGCGCGGACCCGGCGATCCGACCGATCGCGTCGTTCGCGGCGTCGACCCGGATGTCGCGGGCGGACAGCACGATGCGACCCCCGGTGAGGCGGAAGGAGGCGACGACGCCGACGCGCAGGTCCTGGCCGAGCACCGAGGTGGTCGAGCTGAGCTGCACCGAGCTGGACGGGTCGACACCCTGGAGCGTGCGGGCACTGCCGGACGCGCCACTGGAGTCGGCCTCGGCCTCGCCGCGCAGCCGTTCGAGGTCGGCGTCGGTGAGGGGGGCGACGGTGACGTCGCGGACGTTCAGGACCCGTGCGAGGTCCTCAGGGGTCACCCGGGCGCTCGCGGTCACCGTCCGCGTCGGGATCGACTGCAGTGTGCCGTTGACCAACGACTGCACCGGGAGTGCGACCCCGGAGAGCTTCGCAGTCAGGGTGACGTCCCGCAGGTCCTGGTAGGCGATGTGCTCCGCCGTGAGGTCCACGTCGTCATAGCTGCCGGCGAGCGCCTGGGTGAGGAACGGGAAACCGTTGACGTCGACCGTCGGCGGGGTCGTGAGCTTCAGCGACTGCTGCAGCCGCGTCGCCACCTGGTCCTCCGCGACCGAGCGGACCGCGAAGTCCGCCCCGGCGAGCAGGGCGGCGAGGACGAGCACCGTGATGAGCAAGCCCCGCATCCGCGCTCCTCACCTCCGTCGTCGGCCCGGTGCGCGACGAGAGCGGAGCCGGCGGAGGATACGGGATTCGAACCCGTGAGGGTGTGAGCCCAACACGATTTCCAATCGTGCGCCTTAGGCCACTCGGCCAATCCTCCGCCGGGGACGGTACTCCGACGCCCGGGCGGGACCGGGCACCGGGGCGGTGGCTACAGTGGTCCCCGGACCCCGCGCGGCGTCCATCCTGTGAACTCCCCCAGGGCCGGAAGGCAGCAAGGGTCAACGGGCTCTGGCGGGTGCGCGGGGTCCCCTTCTTCCCGAACCGGCCGGTCGCCGTCAGGGCCCGCGCGTAATCTCACCCCGTGGCTCTGGCGCTCTACCGCAGGTACCGGCCCGGGACGTTCGCCGAGGTCGTCGGGCAGGAGCACGTCACCGAGCCGCTGCGCGCGGCGCTCTCCGCGGGCCGTATCAACCACGCCTACCTCTTCTCCGGCCCGCGTGGCTGCGGCAAGACCTCGAGCGCCCGGATCATGGCCCGCTCCTTGAACTGCGTGCACGGTCCGACGCCCGACCCGTGCGGCGTCTGCGACTCGTGCGTCGCGCTCGGGCCGAACGGGCCGGGCTCGCTCGACGTCATCGAGATGGATGCGGCGAGCCACGGCGGCGTCGACGACGCACGGGAGCTCCGCGACCGCGTGCAGTACGCTCCGGTCGACTCGCACTACCGCGTCTTCATCATCGACGAGGCGCACATGGTGACCACGGCGGGCTTCAACGCCCTGCTGAAGGTGGTGGAGGAGCCGCCGGAGCACCTGATCTTCGTCTTCGCGACCACCGAGCCGGAGAAGGTCCTCCCGACGATCCGGTCCCGCACCCACCACTACCCCTTCCGGCTGCTGCCCCCGAGCACGCTGCGCGGGCTGCTCGAATGGATCTGTGCCGAGGAGGGGGTGCCGGTCGAGCCCGCGGTGTACCCGCTGGTGGTGCGGGCGGGCGGCGGTTCGGCCCGCGACTCGCTCTCGGTTCTCGACCAGCTGCTCGCGGGCGCTGGGGAGGAGGGCCTCACCTACGCCCGGGCCCTCGGCCTGCTCGGGGTCACCGACGTGGCCCTGCTCGACGACGTGGTCGACGCCCTCGGCGCGCTCGACGGCCCCGCGGTGTTCGGCGCCGTCGACCGGCTCGTCGAGGCGGGGCACGACCCTCGGCGCTTCGCCGCCGACCTGCTGCAGCGCTTGCGCGACCTCATCCTCATGCACGCTGTGCCCGACGCGGGGTCGAAAGGACTCGTCGACGTCCCCGCCGACGAGCTCGAGCGGATGGTCGACCAGGCCGCCCGCCTCGGGCCGGCGGCGTTGGCGCGCCACGCCGAGCTGGTGCACACCGCGCTCACCGAGATGCGGGGGGCGACGGCGCCGCGCCTGCTGCTCGAGCTCGTGTGCGCGCGGATGCTGCTGCCCGCGGCGTCCTCGGACGACGCGGCCATGGTGCAGCGGCTCGAAGGGGTCGAGCGTCGGCTGCAGGTGGGTGCGGGGGCGGCGGCTCCGGCGGCTCCGGCGGCTCCGGCGGCTCCGGCCGCGCCTCCCGCGTCGTACTCCCGCCCGTCGCGCCGGCCCGACGAGGCCCCGGCACCGCCCGCGGCGTCGCCCGCGCCAGTACCCCTTGCACCCCCTGCACCCCCTGGCCCGCAGGGCGGGGACGCCACCGTCGCCCCGCCGACCGACCGGCCTGCCGCCACCGTCGCGGCCCCTCGGGAGGAGCCCACGCCGGCCCCTGTCCGCGAACCGGCGGCGGCGGCGACGGGAGCGATGGACGCGGCCGCGCTGCGGCGGGTGTGGCCCGAGGTCATGAAGGAGGTGCGCGAGCGCAACAAGCCCACGCACGCCCTCCTGCAGAACGCCACGGTCACCGGCATCGACGGCACGATGGTCACCCTGTCGATGCCGACGCCACCGCTGGCCAAGCAGGTGAGCCAGCCCAACCGCGCCTCCCACGTCACCGCGGCCCTCGGGGCGGTGCTGTCGGGCGAGTGGTCGCTACAGGCCGTGCACCCGACGCCGGACGGCGCCGCGTCTCCCGCGTCCGGGGCGGCGCCGTCGCGGGCCCCGGCCCGGCCCGCGCCGGAGCGTCCGGCTCGGCCCGCTCCCGCCCCCGAGGCGCCCGCCCCCCGGCCGCCGACGAGCTCCGCGCGGCCACCGGACGTCCCGCTGCCGCCGGAGCCTCCGGACGAGGAGGCGGTCACCGAGGAGGACATGTACGCCGAGGCGGCGGCCGACGTGGGAGGTGGGGGCGGCCCGCGCCGCGACCCGGAGGAAGCGGTGATGGAGCTGCTCACCGAGCAGCTGGGCGCCCGGCGGGTGGAGGGACGCTGAGGGGTCGGTCCGCGAGCGCGCGGCGCAGGAACGCCAGCGCCCGCGGGTAGGCGTCGAGCCGGTTCACCCGGCGGGCGAGGCCGTGGCCCTCGTCCTCGTAGACCACCAGTTCGCATTCCACCCCGTTCGCCCGCACCGCCTCCGCGAGCTGCTCGGCCTCCGACAGCGGCACGCGCGGGTCGTTGGCGCCGTGGATGACGAACAGCGGCGCCCGGACGTCGCCGATCCGCGTCAGCGGCGACGCTCGCTCGAGGAACTCCCGATCGGTCTCGAGCGAGCCGTACTCGCGCTCGCGGTGCGCCCGCCGGTACGGCGAGGTGTTCTCCAGGAACGTCACCAGCGACGAGATGCCGACGATGTCGACGCCCGCTCCCCACCGATCCGGCTGGAAGGCCAGCCCGGCGAGCACCATGTATCCGCCGTAGGAGCCACCCCACAGCGCGCTCCGGGCCGGGTCGAGGCCGAGCGTCGGGAGCCAGTCGTGCAGGGCGGCGAGGTCGGCGACGGAGTCCAGGCGCCGCTCGACGTCGTCGAGGGAGTACCAGCGCTTGCCGTAACCGACCGATCCGCGGACGTTCGGGACGAGGACCGTGTGCCCGTCGCCGACGAGGGCCTGCACGGTCGGCGAGAACGAGCGCACCGACTGCCCCTCCGGCCCCCCGTGGACGACGACCACGCTCGACCCGCTCGGCTCGGACCCCGGTGGGGGCGAGTAGACGAAGCAGGGCACCGACTCGCCGTCCGGGGTCGGGACGCCGTGGCTGGTCGGAGCGACGAGGTCGAGGTCGTCGACGGCGTCGCGTGACGACGCGGCGACGCCGCTGCGCCCGGTCGCGGCGTCGACGAGGAGGACGTCGGCGGGCGTCGCGGGGTCGGTCCACGTCAGGGCGAGCCCGCCGCCGTCGGGCGACCAGCGGGGCGTCGTGAGGAAGTCCGCGACGCCGACGCCCGGGACGGTGACGTCGCGCAGGTGTGCCCCGGACAGGTCGTGGACCGCGAGACGCGAGGCCCCGTCGTCGTCGGTGACGACGAGCAACCGGCGCCCGTCGGGGGAGAGGCGACCGGAGACGTCGTGGGCGTCGTCGGTGACGAGCCAGGTGAGCTGCCCGACGTCGGGGTCGAGCCGGGCGATCCCGGTGTGGTCGCGCCCGGAGTCGGTGGTGAGCACGGCGGCGCTCGAGTCGGGGAGCCACTGTGGGCCGGCGTGGATCGCGGGCTCCGCGGCGTCGGTCACCTCGATGGTCGTCCCCTCGCAGATGAGCAGTACCTGCGAGCTCAGGGCCGGGATCCCGGGCCGGGTCATGAGGACCCGTCGTCCGTCGGGGCTCACGGCCACGCCGCCGATCATGCCGCCGCCGTCGTAGAGGACCGCCTCCTCGCCCGTCGCCACCACCCGCAGGACGAGATCGAAGTCGATGCCGTTGCGGCGGTTGGTCGAGTAGACGACGCGTCCGCCCTCGAGCACCTCGACGAGACCGTGGATGAACCGCGGGTCGTGCACGAGCGGTCGGAGACCGTCCTCGCCCACCGGCTCGGAGACCGCGTCCGGGCGCAGCAGCGAGAGCTGGGCGCGCTCGTCGCCGTCGCTGTCGTGGGAGACGACGACGGTGCGTTCCCCCGGCAGGTAGCGCCCGTGACAGGCTCCCGGCAGCGCGGTGAGCGGGCGCGGCGGCTCGCCCGGGGCGAGCTCGACGAGCTGGACCGACCCCGGCGCGTCGTCCCCGACCAGGAGGCGCCCCGCGTCGTCGACGTCGAAGGCCCGCCACGACCGGGCCTCGAGGAGACGGGTCAGGAGATCGTCGGCCGATCGGTCGCTCATGGCGTGCCACCCTGCCCGTCGGGCCCGGGGGGCGCTCGTCGTCCTAGGGTGGAGGGGTGCAACCAGGTCAGCAGCCCGATGTTCCCGATATGACGGCGATCCTGCAGCAGGCCCAGGCCATGCAGGAGCAGCTGATGTCCGCGCAGGCCGAACTGGCCGAGACCGAGGTGAGCGGTCAGGCGGGCAACGGCCTCGTGGTGGTGACGCAGACCGCCGCGGGCGAGATCCGCGGCATCGCGATCGACCCGAAGATCGTCGACCCGTCCGACATCGAAACGCTCCAGGACCTCGTGCTCGGGGCCCTCGCCGACGCCGCCGACAACGCGGCGCAGGTGCAGGCGGAGGCGATGGGCCCGCTCGCGGGCGGACTCGGCGGGTTCGAGGGCGGTCCCGCGCTCCCTGGCGTGTAGAGCACCTCGGTGTTCGAAGGCCCGGTCCAGGACCTCATCGACGAGCTCGGCCGGCTGCCGGGTATCGGACCGAAGAGCGCGCAACGGCTGGCCTTTCATCTGCTCTCGGCCGAGGAGGCTGACATCGGCCGCCTGCAGGACGCCCTGCAGAAGGTCAAGTCGGGCGTCGTCTTCTGCGAGGTGTGCGGCAACATCTCGGAGAACCCCCGCTGTCGCATCTGTGGGGACGCTCGTCGCGATCCCTCGCTGGTCTGTGTGGTCGAGGAACCCAAGGACGTCATGGCGGTGGAACGGACCCGGGAGTTCCGGGGCCGCTACCACGTGCTCGGCGGGTCCCTCGACCCGCTGTCGGGAGTGGGGCCCGACCAGCTCCGGGTCCGCGAGCTGCTGCAGCGCCTCGGCGGCGCGTCCGGGGAACCGGAGATCACCGAGATCATCCTGGCCATGGACCCGAACACCGAGGGCGAGGCGACGGCGACGTACCTCGTGCGCCTCCTCCGCGACTTCCCCGGGTTGTCGGTGACCAAGCCGGCCTCCGGGCTGCCGATGGGCGGCGACCTCGAGTTCGCCGACGAGCTGACCCTCGGCCGCGCTCTCGCCGGTCGCCGGGCCTTCTAGCGCTCGGTGTCCGGCCCGCTCTCCAGGCGGCCGTGACGCTGCAGGGCGAACGCCGCCCGTTGTTCGGCCAGCTCCGCCCGCGCCTCGAGGATCTCGCGGCGTTCCTGGCCGTTGCGGTGCACGACGCGTCGCATGTGGTGGTTCGCCGCGCTGATGCCGATGAGCACGCCGAGGCACAAGCAGGTCGCCAGGACGACCACCCCGGCGATCTGGATCATCGCAGAGCCCCGGTGCGCGCGATGGGCTTCGTGCTCGTCGATCCGGTCATGGTGCTGACCCCCCGGGTCGGGCGTGTCGTCGGCGGGGATCTCCCGCGTGCACCTGACAGTGAGCTGTGCGACTGCTCGGGGCAAGGTCTCTGTGCAAGTGCAGTCGACACGTTATCGACGAACATGCGTGACCTTCCCCCGTCGGGTGTCTACCGTGAGAGCTCCTGGACGCCGCCGGGGGGACGGCGATGCTCTGTGCCTTTCCCGAGGAGGTGGCTCGTGACCTGGGCGCCCGGCCCCGTCGTCACCCGCCGTCGGCTCGGTGGCGAGCTCAAGCGGCTCCGTGTCGCCTCGGGTCTCCTGCTCGAGAACGTCGCCGCGAAGCTGGAGTGCTCGCCGTCCAAGATCAGCCGCCTGGAGAACGGCAAAGGCATCCCGAAGTACCGCGACGTCCGGGACATGCTCGACGCCTACGGGATCGGCGACGGCGAGCTGCGGGAGCAGCTCCTCGAGTGGTCGCAGACCGGCCAGGCGCCGATGTGGTGGCGGGCGTACGCCGACGTCCTCTCCGCCGGCCTCGACACCTACGTCGAACTGGAGTGGGACGCCGCGAGGATTCAGGCGTACGAGTCACACGTCGTCCACGGTCTGCTCCAGACGCGCGACTACGCCCGCGCCGTCCTCGGCTCGGCCTCGTCGGGGCGGTCCGCTTCGGAGGTCAAGCGGCTCGTGGAGGTCCGTATGAAGCGGCAGGAGGTGCTGGGCGCTGAGCATGGTCTCGACTTCCACTGCGTGCTCGACGAGTCCGCGCTCTACCGTGTCGTCGGATCGGCGGAGACGCTGCGCCAGCAGATCGAGCATCTCGTCGACGTCGCCGAGGCAGAGCACGTCGAGGTCCGGATCCTTCCCTTCGCTGCGGGACTGGTCGTGGGCAGTCTGAGTTCGTTCGCCAAGCTCGACTTCTCCAGCGGCATCGAGCACGGACTCGTCCACGTCGAGTCGGCCGACGGTGCCTCCTTCCTCGCCGACGCCGAGAACGTGAGGACCCACGAGACGCGTCTCGCGGCGCTCCTCGACGTCGCCCTCACCGGGGAGGAGTCCGTTCCCCTGATGCGCCGCGCCGCCAAGCGTCTCACCGACACACCAGAAGGGTGACCTGCTGGCGTCCCGTCCCGAGACTTCTGTCACGATGCTGCACCGTGACCCCGGCGCACCCGCGACAAGACTCCGGCGGTCGTGCTCCGACCGCCTTCCGTACCAGCCGCTTCTGTACCGAAGGTGGATGTGTCGGGGTGGGCGTCGACGTCGACGATGTGCTCGTCGTCGACACCAAGTCCGCGGACCTCCCGCCGCTGCGGTTCACGCGCGAGGAGTGGGCGGCGTTCGTGGCCGGGGTGAAGAACGGCGAGTTCGACCTCTTCTAGGTGATCGTGACTCGTGAGCGACACGCCCGACGATCCGGGCGACTCGCGACACGAAAGTCGATCACCGATGGACGGGGCACCTCAGCAAGATCTGTTTCCGCGGAGCGAAGTGGTCGCTCAGCGCATCGCGCGGTTCACCGCGCACACCACGGCCTTCAACGACGCGGTGAGGATCGAGCCGTCGATGCCGATCCCCCAGACCTCGGCGTCGCCGACCGCGCACTCCACGTACGCGGCCGCGCGGGCGTCGTCGCCGGCGGACATGGCGTGCTCGGCGTAGTCGAGCACCCGCACGTCGTAGCCGACCGAGGCCAGGGCGTCGACGAACGCCGCGATCGGCCCGTTGCCGACGCCGGTCACCTCGTGGAGATCGCCCTCCACCCGCAGCGTCGCCTCCAGCTCGGCCTTGCCGTCGTCGTGGCCGGTCACGCGCGACCGGACGAGCTCCAGCGGCGTCCGCCGGGCCAGGTACTCCTCGGCGAAGATGTCGTACATCTCCTTGGCCGAGACCTCGCCGCCCTCGGAGTCGGTGACCTCCTGCACGCGGCGGGAGAACTCGATCTGCAGACGTCGCGGCAGGTCGAGCTGGTGCTCGACCTTCATGAGGTAGGCGACGCCGCCCTTGCCCGACTGCGAGTTCACGCGGATGACGGCCTCGTACGTGCGCCCGACGTCCTTGGGGTCGATCGGGAGGTAGGGAACCTCCCACGGGTGCTCGGACACCGGGTGCCCGGCGGCGGCGGCGTCCGCCGCCATGGCCTGCAGACCTTTGTTGATCGCGTCCTGGTGCGAGCCGGAGAACGCTGTGAAGACGAGGTCGCCGCCCCAGGGGTGACGCTCGCCGACGGGCAGCTGGTTGCAGAACTCGACGGTGCGGCGGACCTCGTCGATGTCGGAGAAGTCGATCTGGGGGTCGACGCCCTGGGAGAAGAGGTTCATCCCGAGGGTCACCAGGCAGACGTTGCCGGTGCGCTCGCCGTTGCCGAACAGGCAGCCCTCGACGCGGTCCGCGCCGGCCTGGACGCCCAGCTCGGCGGCCGCGGCGCCGGTGCCGCGGTCGTTGTGGGGGTGCAGCGACAGGATGATCGAGTCGCGCCGTGCGAGGTTCCGGTGCATCCACTCGATGGAGTCGGCGTAGACGTTCGGTGTCGCCATCTCCACCGTGGCCGGCAGGTTGACGATCATCGGGTGCTCGGGCGTCGGCTCCCAGACGTCACCGACGGCGTCGACGATCTCTTTGGCGTAGGACAGCTCGGTACCGGTGTAGGACTCGGGGGAGTACTGGAAGCGCCAGTCGGTGCCCGGTCGCTTCTCCGCCTCCGTGCGGACCTGGAGCGCCCCGTCCACGGCGATCTTCGTGATGCCCGCGCGGTCGGACCGGAACACGACCCGACGCTGCAGGATCGACGTCGAGTTGTAGAGGTGCACGACCGCGGAGTGCGCGCCCTCCAGCGACGCGAAGGTCCGCGCGATCAGCTCGGGACGGGCTTGGGTGAGGACCTGGATGCGGACGTCGGCGGGGACGGCGCCCTCGGCGATGATGTCGCGGACGAAGTCGAAGTCGGTCTGCGACGCCGCCGGGAACCCGACCTCGATCTCCTTGTAGCCCATCCGGACCAGCAGGTCGAACATGCGACGCTTGCGGGCCGGCGACATCGGGTCGATGAGCGCCTGGTTGCCGTCGCGCAGGTCCACCGCACCCCAGAGCGGGGCCGCGGCGATGACCCGGTCCGGCCAGGTGCGGTCGGGGAGCGAGATGCGCTCGACCTCGTCGGCGAACGGCTTGTAGCGGTGGACGGGCATCCGACTCGGCCGCTGCGCGTTCCACGTCGGTTGATCCGTGGGGACGGGGCCGTCGGGATGGACGACCGTCTCGCGGATGCCGGCCATCGGTGCGTCGGGGGTGATGCTCATGGTGTCGCCTCGCGTCGCTGCGGTGGACTCGTGCGACCGGCAGCGCGCATCACCCGCGACAGGGGGGCCGGTCCGGTCAGACCCCGTCGCGGCGGCGAAGGAGCAGCACACGGGCTGCGCAGCACGACACTCCCGCACCCTAACCCGTCGCCGGGTCCGACGCTTCCCCCGGCCGAGGCGGGCCGATCCCCGGTCGGGCTGCGAAGGGCGCCTCACCAGTGCAGATGCGCCGATCGGGCAGGCCGTGACGGCGTCGCGGTCCCTTCTACCGGTGAGTCACACCACGTGACATGATGCACGCATGGCGCAGGATGCGAGCACCGACACCGCCTCCGGACGGAAGAGCAGCACCCAAGCGGACCTGCGCGCCCTCGCGAGCAAGTCGATGACGGTCGCGGCCACCGTCATCCGCGTCGTCACCGTCGTCTTCGCCGCCGTCCTCGTCATCCACGTCGTGCTCACCGTGGCCGCGGCCAACCCGGTGAACGGCATTACGGTGTTCTTCCGGGACTTCGCCAACAACCTCACGCTCGGCATCGGTGACCTCTTCCTGCCGGCCAGCGAGACCCTGAAGGTGATCCTCAACTTCGGCCTCGCCGCCGTCGTGTGGATCGTCGTTGGCGTCGTGCTCTCGAAGCTCCTCAACGCCCTCGCGCCCTGATCCCGGCCCGGCCGGGCCCTCGTGCTCGGCTAGGGTGGCGGGCCGGTTCCCGCGGTCGGTACGGAGGTCTGAAGAGGTGGCGCTCGTCGTCCAGAAGTACGGCGGGTCCTCGGTGCAGGACGCCGGGCGGATACGACAGGTGGCCGAACGCATCCTCCGCACGAGCAAGGACGGTCACGACGTCGTGGTGGTCGCCTCCGCCATGGGGGACACCACCGACGAGCTCACCGATCTCGCCGCCCAGGTCCACCCGGACCCGCCGCCGCGCGAGCTCGACATGTTGCTCACGTCGGGCGAGCGCATCTCCAACGCGCTGCTGGCCATGGCGATCCACGCCCGGGGCGGTCGAGCACGCTCGTTCACGGGATCCCAGGCCGGGATGATCACGACGGGCAAGCACGGGGACGCGCGGATCCTCGACGTCAATCCCGGGCGCATCCACGCCGCCCTCGCCGAGGACCACATCGCGCTCGTCGCGGGCTTCCAGGGGGTCAGCGCGGACTCCAAGGAGATCACGACGCTCGGACGCGGGGGCTCCGACACGACGGCCGTGGCCATGGCCGCGGCCATGCGGGCCGACATCTGCGAGATCTACACGGACGTGGACGGCGTCTACTCCGCCGATCCCCGCATCGTCGCCGACGCGCAGCTGCTCGAGACCATCACCTACGAGGAGATGCTCGAGATGGCGGCGTGCGGCGCCAAGGTGCTGCATCTGCGCGCGGTGGAGTACGCGCGCCGGGAGAACGTGCCGTTGCGGGTGCGCTCGTCCTACAACGACAAGCCCGGCACCACCATCGTCGGGTCCATCGAGGAGCTCAGCGTGGAACAGGCGGTCCTGACCGGCGTCGCCCATGACCGGTCGGAGGGCAAGGTGACCGTGGTCGGCGTGCCCGACCAGCCCGGCTTCGCCGCCCGCATCTTCCGCGCGGTGGCCGACGTCGACGTCAACATCGACATGGTCCTGCAGAACGTCTCGCACCTGCGGACGGGACGGACCGACGTCACCTTCACGCTGCCGGTGAAGGACGGCCCGCGCGCGGTGGAGGCGCTCGCCGCCGCGCAGCCCGAGGTGGGCCACACGGAGGTCCTCTACGACGAGGGCGTCGGCAAGGTGACGCTGGTCGGCGCGGGGATGCGCAGCCATCCCGGCGTCACCGCCACGTTCTGCGAGGCGCTCGCCGAGGCCGGGGTGAACATCGAGATGATGAACACCTCGGAGATCAGGATCTCGGCGCTCATCCGCGACACGCAGCTCGACGACGCCGTCCGCGCGTTGCACGCCGCGTTCGAGCTCGGTGGCGACACGGAGGCCGTCGTGCACGCCGGGACCGGGAGGTAACGATGACCGTGCTCGCCGTCGTCGGCGCGACCGGAGCCGTCGGCTCCGTCATGCTCGACATCATCACCGCCCGCGAGCGCGTGCCGTGGAGCGAGGTCCGGCTGATCGCCTCGCCGCGCTCGGCGGGCCGCAGCCTGCGCGTGCGCGGGGCCGACGTCGAGGTGGTGGCCCTCTCGGGGAAGGCCTTCGACGGCGTCGACGTCGCCATGTTCGACGTCCCCGACGCCGTGAGCGCCGAGTGGGCACCGATCGCGGTCGCGCGGGGCGCCGTCGCCGTCGACAACTCGGGCGCCTTCCGCATGGACCCCGACGTCCCGCTCGTCGTCCCCGAGGTCAACGCCGCGGCCGCGCACACCCGCCCCAAGGGCATCGTTGCCAACCCCAACTGCACGACGCTGTCGATGATGGCGGCCCTCGGCGCCCTGCACCGCGCGTTCGGGCTGCGCGAGCTGGTGGTGGCGAGCTATCAGGCCGCCTCGGGGGTCGGGCAGGAGGGCATCGACCGGCTCCAGGCCGAGATGTCGGCGGTGGCCGGCAAGGGCGTCGGTCACCGGGCGGGCGACGTCCGCGAGGCGTTGGCGGCCGCCGGGCTCGGTCCCGACTCACCCTTCTCCGCACCGCTCGCGCTCAACGTGGTGCCGTTCGCCGGTTCCCTGCGGGACGGCGGCTGGACCTCCGAGGAGCTGAAGGTCCGCAACGAGTCCCGCAAGATCCTCGGTCTGCCCGAGCTGAAGGTGTCGGCGACGTGTGTGCGGGTGCCGGTGGTGACCACGCACTCCATCGCCGTGCACGCGTCCTTCGCCGAGCCTGTCGAGGTGGAGACGGCCCGGCAGGTGTTCGGCGCGCAGCCGTCGATCGTGCTGCTGGACGACCCCGAGCGGGGGAGGTTCCCGACGCCGGTCGACGTGGTGGGCGAGGACCCGACGTACGTCGGAAGGGTGCGGCAGGCGCTGGACTTCCCGCACACGCTCGACTTCTTCGTCTGCGGGGACAACCTCCGCAAGGGCGCGGCGCTCAATACCTACGAGATCGCCGAGGAGATCGTCCGCGCCTGACGCCTGGTGCCTTTTCTTGACTCGTTCCAGTCTGGCTGGCACGGTGAGGCTCATCATGCTCTTCGGCACCCACGAACCCGATGCGGGCGACCCGCGGGTGCGGTTGCGCGCTGCCGGTCTGCGCGTCACGGCCCCGCGGCAGGCGGTACTCGGTGTCCTCGCCGAGTACCCCCACTCCACGGCGGACGCGGTCGCCACGGCCGTCCGGACCCGTCTCGGTTCGGTCTCCACCCAGGCCGTGTACGACGTCCGCGCCGCGTGCGTGGACGCCGGCCTGGTCCGGCGGATCGAACCGGCCGGCTCCGCGGCCCGCTACGAGACACGGACCGGCGACAACCATCACCACGTCGTCTGCCGTGTCTGCGGGACGACCGCGGACGTCGACTGCGTCGTCGGCGCCGCGGGGTGCCTGACCCCGTCCGACGACAGCGGGTTCGTCATCGACGAGGCCGAGGTCGTCTTCTGGGGAACCTGCCCCACGTGCCGTCGTGATGGCGGCCGAACCACCGCGACGCTCGTGAACCACCACTACAGCAAGGAGAGGTGACCGTGACTTCCTCCCACCAACGCCCCGCAACCGATGACGCCGGCATTCCCGTCCAGAGCCAGGAGTACTCGCTCACCGTCGGCCCGAGCGGACCGCTCCTGCTCCAGGACCACTACCTGATCGAGCAGATGGCGAACTTCAACCGGGAGCGCATTCCGGAGCGTCAGCCGCACGCCAAGGGCAGCGGCGCCTTCGGCCACTTCGAGGTGACCGCCGACGTCAGCCAGTACACGAAGGCCGCGGTCTTCCAGCCCGGCGCGAAGACCGAGATGGCGGCCCGGTTCTCGACCGTGGCCGGCGAGCGCGGCAGCCCCGACACCTGGCGCGACCCGCGCGGCTTCTCGCTCAAGTTCTATACGACCGAGGGCAACTGGGATCTGGTCTGCAACAACACCCCGGTGTTCTTCATGCGTGACCCCATGAAGTTCCAGAACTTCATCCGGTCGCAGAAGCGCCGCGCGAACAACGGTCTGCGCGACCACGACATGCAGTGGGACTTCTGGACCCTCTCGCCGGAGTCGAAGCACCAGGTCACCTGGCTCATGGGCGACCGGGGCATCCCGAAGACGTGGCGGAACATGAATGGCTACGGCAGCCACACCTACATGTGGGTCAACGCGGCAGGCGAGCGCTACTGGGTGAAGTACCACTGGAAGACCGACCAGGGCACCGACTACCTGAGCCAGGACGAGGCCGACCGTCTCGCCGGGGCGAACGCGGACTACCACCAGCAGGACCTGTACGAGGCCATCGAGCGCGGCGAGTTCCCCTCGTGGACCCTCAAGATGCAGATCATGCCCTTCGAGGACGCCAAGACCTACCGGTTCAACCCGTTCGACCTCACCAAGGTGTGGCCGCATGGGGACTACCCGCTGATGGAGGTCGGGCGGATGACGCTCGACACGAACCCGGTGGACTATCACACGCAGATCGAGCAGATCGCGTTCGAGCCGAACAACTCGCCCCCCGGCCTGGGCCTCAGCCCGGACAAGATGCTGCTCGCCCGCGGGTTCTCCTACGCGGACGCGCACCGGGCCCGCCTCGGCGTGAACTACAAGCAGATCCCGGTGAATGCGCCGCATGCGGCTCCGGCGAACGCCTACACGATCGCCGGCGGGATGCGTGTGCAGAACGCGGTGGACCCGGTGTACGCGCCGAACAGCAAGGGTGGACCGCACGCCGATGTCGACCGTTACGGCGAACCGCCGTCCTGGTACGCCGACGGCGAGATCATGCGGTCGGCGTACGTCCCGCACCCGGAGGACACCGACGAGGTGCGGGCCCGCACGATGATGCTCGAGGTCTGGAACGACGACGAGCGTGATCGCTTCGTCACCAACGTCGGCGGTCACCTCGCCGACGGCGTGGGCGAGGACGTGCTCGCGCGGGCCTTGGACTACTGGAAGTCGATCGACCAGGGCATGGGGGAGCGCGTCGAGAGCAAGGTCCGCGAGCTCAAGGGCCAGGAGACGAGGGTGCTTAGCCAGAGCTGACGCTCCGAGTCCTCCGGGTCCCGCCTCACCGTTCCGGTGGGGCGGGACCCAGCGCGCGGCGCACGAACGCGATCTCGGCCGCCGTGTGGCGCAGCGTCTCGGCCACGACGAGCGAGCCGTGCCCCGCGTCGTAGCGGAGGATCGCGTACTCCTTACCGCCCGCGGCCAGCGCGTCCAGGTAGTTGTCGACCTGGCGGATGGGACAGCGCGGGTCGTTCTCGCCCGCCAGCACGAGCACCGGGGCCCGGACGGCGGCCACGTGGGTGATGGGGGAGGCCCGCCGGTAGACCTCGGGGACCTCGGTCGGCGACCCGCCGAACAGCGACCGGTCGAAGGCGCGGAGCGGCTCCATCTCGTCGGCGTAGGCCGCGAGGTAGTCGGCCACCGGCACGCCCGCGCACCCGACGGCCCACAACTCCGGCTGCAGGCCGAGACCGAGCAGCGTGAGGTACCCGCCCCAGGACCAGCCTTCGAGCACGCAGGCGGCCGGGTCCGCGAGGTCCGAGGACACCGCCCACTCGTGCACGACGGCGATGTCGGCGAGCTCGGTGGTGCCCGGGCGGCCCTCGATGGCGTCGCGCCACGCCGACCCGTAGCCCGACGACCCCCGGTAGTTGACGTGGACCACCGCGAAGCCCGCGTCGAGCCAGACGGCGCGCACGGCGGAGTACCGGTCCTCGTCCGCCGCCTGTGGTCCGCCGTGGATCATGAACACGGTCGGGACGGGGCCGGACGTGCCCTCCGGCCGAGCCCAGAGGGCGTGCACGTCGCCCTCCTCGCCGGGCACCCATGCGTCGTCCAGCACCACCGACGGCGCGGGTCGGTCGCCCGGTGGGGTCAGGAGCGCCTCGTCGCGCCCGTCGGGGCGCAGCACCCGCACCAACGGCGGTGACGTCGCGGACGACCACCCGTACTCGACGCTGCCGTCGGGCCGGACGTCGCTCCCGCCGACCGACCCGGGCGCGGTGGGCAGATCGGTGAGGACGCCGGACGCGAGGTCGTAGCGGTGCATCGTCGTGCGCCCCGCCCGCGTGTGCCCGACGAGGAGCGCCGAGGCGTCGGGGTAGAAGTCGGCGGTGAGGTCGCCCGGCAGGTCGATCACCAGCTCGGTCTCGGTGTCGGACGCGAGGTCCCAGATCAGCAGCTCGTCGCGACCGCGACGCTCGTGGCCGACGAGCAGGCGCTGGTCGCCGGCGACGGGCGCGAACGCGATCGGGGTGAGACCGCGTCCCTGGCCGTCGGCTCGCGGCGTGTCGTGCCGGTCACCCACCGACGACCCGTCGGGGACCCGCAGCACCCGGATCGCGGGGTGCCGGGAGTCGCCGTGCTCGGAGTGCGAGACGGCCAGCAGCGTCTCGTCGCGGGAGAGTGCACCGATCCCGGCGTCCTCGGTGTGCTGGTAGAGCGTGCGCAGCCCGGAGCCGCCGACGTCGACCGCGAGCGTCGATCCGTCGTCGGTGGACCAGCCGATCGCCGTCGTCGTCGTACCGAGGTCGAGGCCCGCCGGGTAGCCGCGGTCGGCACCCGGCACGGCGGGCGCCGGCCCCGCCCCGGGACCGGCGAAGGGCTCGGACACCCAGACCCCGAACTCGTCGCCGTCGGTGTCGTCGAACCACCAGATCGCCGCACCGTCGACGCTCAACGCCGCGCCTCGCGTGCCCTGCGGGCGGTCGGTGACCTGGCGATGGGTGTCGGCGTCGCGGTCCCAGGCGTACACCTCCCAGGTCCCGCTCGCGTTGCTCGAGTAGACACTGTGCGACGGCGCGTCGCGGGCCCAGTTCGGGACCGAGATGCGGGCCGCGGTGAAGCGCCCCCGCCAGCGGGCCTCGGCCGCCGGGTCGGCGAAGAGCGTGTCGGGGACCTCGGCGGGTGGGTCCTGTCTCACCGGCTCATCGCTCCGTGGGCCAGTGGGCCAGGGTGTGCAGGTACTGCTGCCGGACCTCCTCGACGCGCTCGTCGAGCTCGTCATGGCGCCAGTCGGCGACGGAGAGGGGCGTCAGCACCGCGACCTGCACGATCCCGGGGTGGATGATCGCCGCGTTGCGCCCCATCAGCTCGCCGGTGTTTCGGAACACGAGCGGGACGACGGGGACGCCCGCCTGCATCGCGAGGTGGAAGGCACCCTTCTTGAAGCGGCCCGGCGACGGCGTCGCCGACCGGGTGCCCTCCGGGGCGATGACGATCGAGGTGCCTTCGCGCAGGCGCTCCACCGCCGGCTCGAGGGCCTTCTTCGCCGCGGCGCTGTCCGCGCGGTCGACGAACGCGGCCTCGAGCAGGCGCATGAGCGGCCCGAAGAGGGGGTTGTTGGCCAGCTCCTTCTTCGCCACCGGTGCGAAGTTGCCGCGCAGCAGCCCGCCGAGGACCAGGACGTCGAGCTGGCTCTGGTGGTTGAAGAGGAAGACCGCGGGCCGGGCGGCCCAGATGTGCTCGGCCCCGTACACATCGAGCCGTACGCCGGCGAGTAGCAGGGACAGGTCGCCGCCGAGGCCGATGCCCATGTTGAGCCCCTGACGACGCGAGCCGCCGAGCAGGCCGAGACCGAGGCCGGTCGCGAACCCGCCCATCATCCCGGCGTAGGTGCCGGCGGTGCGCCCGACCTCCACCGGCGTCGTCCACGGGCGTCCGGCGAAGTCGAGCGCGGGCCAGCCGCGCTCGGCCGCGGCGCGGCGGAGACCGCCCGAGGGGTTGACCGCCACCGGGTGCCCGACGGTGGCGAGGAACGGAACGTCCTCGTTGCCGTTGGAGTAGGCGAAGCTGACGTCCAGGTCGATGTGGTGCTCGGCGGCGAACGCCTTCACCGCCGCCGCCTTGCCTTCGCCGTAGGGCGTCCGGCCGTCGGGGCGTCCGGTGAGCTTGCCGTCCTCGTCGACCTCGACCGCGGTGACGAGGACGTGGTCGACGCCGAGGGCCCGGGCCGCGGGCTCGACCTGGAAGCGGGTCGCCGAGGTGGCGAGGACGACGGTGTGCCCGCGCTCGAGGTGGGCGCGAACGAGACGCCACGCCTCGGGGTACATCGACGGGCCGATCTCGTCGCGGAACAGCTGCCGCCCGAGCTTCTCCAGCTCCTCGGGCGTGCGACCCGACCACGTGCGCAGCGTGATCCCGAGGAACTTGACGAAGTCCTCCTCGGTCTCGAGCCCCTGCGCCCCGGCCAGCAGGGTCCGCACGGTGGGCCCGAGCCGGATGTCGAGGGTGCGCACGTGGTGGCGCATGAAGGCCGCGACCGAGTAGCCCGCGATGACCGTGCCGTCGAAGTCGAAGAACGCGCCGACCTCGGGCCCCTCAGGGGCGTCCTGCGCGGCGGCCAGCAGGTCGGTCGGGGTCGGGGCCGTGTCCGCCGCGACCCGAAGCGATCTAGGGTCGGACACCGGCGCTCTCCTGTCGATTCCTCGCGTCGGTCTCGTCGATGTGGACGAGGCGGTCGACCACCCCGCGCACCTCGGCGCAGAACTGCGTGCGACCCCGGACCACGTCCGACGGTACCGGGGCGTCCCGCCGGGCCGCGGCGTCCGGCCCGGACGCCTCCCCGGCCAGCCCCCGGTTGCGGGCGAGGCGCAGGGCCGACGAGAGGAGCTCGCGCGAGAGCGACTCCGGGCCGTGCAGCCGGCCCTGCAGCAGCAGCTGCTTCCCGACCGCCGCGCACCGCTCGAGGAGCTCGCCCTCATCGACAGGCGCCCCCGCCTCGAGGTCGGCGAGACGCTCGGCGACCACCCACATCGCGTCGATGAACGAGCGCAGGACCCGGTGGGCGCAGAGGAAGCGGCTCTGCAGCAGCACCGCGCGGGTGGGCGCCCAGTCGCCGCCGCGATCGCTCCAGTCGGGGTCGATGAGGCTGAGCTCGTCGGCGAGCTCGCGGCGGAACGTCTCCTTGTCGGGGAAGAAGAACTCGTACTTCAGCAGGTCGCGCAGGGCGAGCGCGGCGGTGAAGCCGCGGTCGAGGGCCGGGCGCCCGCTGAGGTCGCCGACCTCGAGCACGGCGAGCTCGACGATCGCGCGGTTGAGGAAGTGGTGGATCGCCGAGTTGCGGTAGAAGGCGGCGACGATGTGGTGGCCGGGCTCGATGGAGAACACCGGCTCCGTGCCCTCGGTGTAGGCCGAGACGACCTCCTCCTGCCGCAGCGCCAGCAGGGACTCTGCGACGCCGCCGTTGGTGCGCAGCGACTCGATACCGGTGTGCGGGAGCTTGCGCGCCTCGACATAGTCGAGCACGGGCTCCACCACGCGCCGGACCTGCGAGAGCGTCAGCGCCCGGTCCCGCACCCCCAGCAGGGTGAGCGCGGCGAGGGCGATCGGGGTCACCGGGGTGACGCGGTTGATCCGCACGAAGACCTCGAATGCGGTCTTCTGCAGGGCCAGCCGCCGCGCCGCGGTATCCCCCGCGGCCTCCGAGCTCGGGGCGGCGTCGAGGGCCGGGTCCTCGGCGGCGGTGAGCGCGGACCGCAGCGACAGCGGGTCCCCGAAGCCGACGTACAGCTTGCCGACGCGACGGCGCTGGGCCCGCGCGTATCCCGCGAGCCACCGCAGGCCCTCGGGAGTCTTGTCGGTGCCCGTCTGCTCGGCGGCCATCTGGTGCACTTCCTGGAGCTGGTCGTGCATGATCGAGACCGGTACCAGGTAGACGTCGGTGGCCCGGCGGGACTCCACCGCGGACGCCACGTCGGCGAGGAGGCCGTACTTGGGGGGGCGGAGCTTCCCGGTCCGCGAGCGCCCGCCCTCCATGTACCACTCGAGGTTGAAGCGCTTGGCCGCGAGCCACGAGAAGTACTCGCGGACCATCGCCTTGTAGACGGAGTCGTCGCCGAAGCTACGGCGGATGAAGATGATCCCGCTGCGCCGGGCGAGCGACTCGAGACCCCAGATGCGCAGGTTGTTCCCGCCGAGCACGTGGTTTCGCGGGAAGTCGTTGGCGCGCAGGACCTCGGCCAGAACGAACGGGTCGGTGTAGGAGCGGTGCGAGGGCAGGAAGACCAGCGCGTGCTGGGTGTTGAGCTCGCGCAGCGGCTCGAGTCCGGTGGTGTCGGCGTGGACCTCCCACGCGCGTTCGTGCATCGGTCGCAGGACGCCGGAGAACAGGTCGACCGAGGTCGGGTCGAGGGAGGCGACGAGCCCACGCAGATCGTCGGCGGCCTCCGCGGCGACCTCGTCCTCGCCGCGGCCGAGGGTCCGCGCCAGCCGGCGGATCTCCTGCCCGAAGTGCGCGCTCCCGACGATCTGTTCGGCAACCTCCCGCGGCACCTTCGAGCGGTTGCCCAGCAGCGCACGCTCGGCGCGGTCGAGGGCGAGCGTGGCCTGCTGCGCGACGAAGCGGACGAAGTCGGCGGTGTCGGACGATGCCCGTTCCCGGCGGTGCCGGTGCAGGAGCTCGCCGACGGTGGCGGGTCGGCCGACGACGACCTGGTGCTGTTCCCCGCCGCGGGCGGCACGGGAGCGCAGCGTCCGACCACGGGTGACGACGTCGAGCAGACGCCACAGGCGGCGTTCGGGCTCCGCCGGACGGCCCCAGGCGACCCGCACGGGGACGAGCAGCGGGTTGTCGCCGCGGGTCAGTCGCGATGCGAGCTGCTCACCCTCGGCGGGCAGCACCTCGAGCCCGCGGCCGCGGACGGGACGCGCGTCGGCGAGCCAGCGTTCCACGAGGCGCCGCTCGCCGGTGCCCGAGGTGTCGGCCAGGACCACGAGTGGACGGTCGCCCGGCTCGGGCAACGACGGCGCATCCGGAGACACCTCGACGCACCTCCACGCCACCGATCACCGCGCGCGGGATCCCGGCTCGGCACCCCGATCCGTGGCCCGTCCACTGATCCTCGGAACTCTACCGTTACCCGTTCACTGCGGGACGGGGTTCTCGTCCGCGGGCCCCTGCGCGGGCGGCGCGGGTGCCGGGATGGCCGGTTCGACCGGCGCGGGGACCGGCTGGACCGGCGTCACGACCCGCGGCCTCGGAGCCACGGTCTTCTTCTTCGTCGTCCTGGGGGGCGGCCTGGTGGTGGTCCGCGTCCGGGTGGTCCTGGTCCGCGGCACCTCGACCATGGCGTTCGTGGAGGCCGGCGCGGGGATCACGGGCGGGACGGTCGTGCTCGGCGCGGGTGCGATCCCCGCGGCGGGGCCAACCGGATGGGCCGGTCCGGAGAGAGCGCTCGCGGCGACGACGGAGATGAACAGCGCGCCCAGCGCGGCGGTGGCGGCGAGGCCGCGCAACCGCCGCGCCCGCGTGCCGCTGCCGTCGACGAACACCGCGTTCGAGGCCCGGCCTGCGATGACGCCGGCATCACCGCGGTGGTGGCCGACGCGGCGATGTCCTCGGGCGAGGAGCGCCGTGGACTGTCGGTGGCGGCCGTCGACCTGGTCTCACCCGATCGGGCGACGGTGTCGGTCACGCCGTCCGGGCCGACCCGGCGATCCCCGAGGGGCTCGTGATGACGGTCCGTGAGAGCGTACTCCTCGCGGGGACGATCGGATCGCGGCGCGGCCCCGGGAATGACCGCGATGCGGCCCTTGCGGAGCGCCAGCGTCCGCCATCGTGTCCCCGATCGTCGACATGCCTCGGCCCCGCGCCACTCCTCCGGGTCAATCGTGGTGCGCGGGCGGGATCGTTACCGGTCGGTGACCGGTGCGCGTCCGGGCACCACGATAGGGGGAACGCCGGGGAGACGACGACAAGCCCCGGTCCCTCGTGGACCGGTGCCTGTCGTCGTGCGGCTGTCGGGGTGGCGGGATTCGAACCCACGCCCTCCTCGTCCCGAACGAGGCGCGCTACCAAGCTGCGCCACACCCCGAGCGGCATTCCGCGCGATCCGAGACTACCCGGTGGGTGCCGCGGCGGGTGCGGCCGGGCCCCGGGGGACGAGCTCGAGCAGGCTCACCTCCGGTCGGCAGGCGAAGCGGTAGGGCGCGTAGGGCGACGTGCCGAGCCCCGCCGACACGTGGAGCCGCATGTGCGCGCCCCACCGGGAGGAGCCGCGGGCGCGGCTGCGGTCGATACCGCAGTTGGTGACGATCGCCCCGTACCCGGGCAGGCGCAGCTGGCCGCCATGGGTGTGTCCGGCCAGCACCAGGTCGTAGCCGTCGGCGGCGAAGGCGTCGAGCACGCGGGGTTCCGGGGAGTGGACGAGGCCCAGCCGCAGGGCGACCGGCGCCGTCGGTCCGTCGTCGGTCGTCGGGTCCTCGGGACCCGCGACGCGGTCGTAGTCGTCGCGCCCGATGTGCGGGTCGTCGACGCCGGCCACCGCGATCCGCATCCCCCGGAGGGTGATCGTCCGGCGCCTCTGCGTGACGTCGAACCACCCCCGCTCGAGCATCCCGGCCCGCAGATCGCGCCAGGGCAGCTCCGGGCCGAGGACCCGGTGTTGGGGGCGGAAGAGGTAATGGGTGGGGTTCTTCGGACGGGGTCCGTAGTAGTCGTTGCTGCTGAACACGCAGAGACCCGGCCGGTCCAGCAACCCGTCGAGCGCCCCGAGCACGGCGGGGACCGCCCGCGGGTGCGCGAGGTTGTCCCCGGTGTCCACGACGAGGTCGGGCTCGAGCTCGGCCAGGCCCGCCACGAAGCGCTGCTCGGCCCGCTGGTCCGGGCGCAGGTGCAGGTCGGTCACGTGCAGCACCCGCAGCGTCGGCGAGCCCGGGGGGAGGACGGGAAGACGGTCGTGGCGCACCGCCCACCAGTTCCGCTCGACGCCCACCGCGTAGCCGATCCCGAGCGCGCCCGCGGCGACGGTCCCGGCCAGGGCGGTGGCGGCCACCCGCGCGACGGGACGGCTGGCGGGGTGCGAGACCGACCGGGTCATCTGCCGGAGCCCGGCGGGCCGACCGCGGGGGCGACGACGACCGGCCCCCCGGGCGGCGGCGGCGGCGGCGGCGGCACCGATCCCGTGGACACCGACAGCTCGACGACCTGGTCGGGCAGCGCCGACCCGCGGGGGTCCTGCCCGACGACGATCCCGGCCGGGGCGCGGCTCGCCACGTCCTTGCGCCGCGTCGCGAAGCCGGCGCCGCCGAGCCGGCTCACCGCGTCCGGGACCTGGCGGCCGACGACGTCGGGGACCTGCGCGTTCGTCCCTCCGCGCACATAGCGCGGGTCGGTCGGCGGCAGCGGTATGACCGGGGAGGGGCCGAGGTAGGCCGACATGGTCTTGTACCAGGTCCGGGCGGGGGTCTTGCCGCCGAAGATGTTGCCGCTGCTGCAGGCGAACGGCGACGAGTCGCCCCCGCCGTCGCACAGGGGCCGCGGCGACGACGAGTCATCGAAGGTGATCACCGCTCCGGCGATGCCGTTGGTGAAGCCGAGGAATGCGGCCGACTTGTTCTGCTGCGTCGTGCCGGTCTTCCCCGCCAGGGGCCGGTTCCACCCGGACGCGCCGGCCGCTTCGGCCGACGTGCCGCCCGGCTGGTCGTCCTTGCTCATGCCGTTCATGAGGGTGTTGGCGAGCCGCGGGTCCACGACCTGCTGACACGGCTGCTCCGAGATCGACACCGGTTTCCCGGCCGGGTCGGTGACCGACTCGATCGGCGTCGGCGGGCAGTACATCCCGGCGGAGCCGAGGGTCGCGCCGACGTTGGCCAGTTCGAGGGGGCTGGTCGGGGTGACGCCGAGGGTGAACGACCCTTGGTTCTGCGCCTTCGCGGTCTCCGCGATCGACGGCCCGTCACCAGAGGTCGGCTCGGCCAGCGAGCGCATTCCGAGCTTGACCGCCATGTCGACGACCGGGGCGACGCCGGTGTACTCCATGAGCTTCACGAACCCGGTGTTCGGGGACTGGGCGAGGGCGTCGGTCATGCTCAGCACCGGCGCGTACGACCCCGCGTTGCGCACCGGGAACGGTCGCCCCGCCCCGTCGCGGTAGATCGGCGACGCGTACCCGTCGGGGGGGATCTGCATCTGGTAGTCGATGCCCAGGCCCTCGTCGAGCGCGGCCGCCGCCGTGAACACCTTGTAGACCGACCCGGCGCCGAGGTTGACCGGCTCCCACGGCAGGCCGTAGCTCGTCTCCAGCGCCGACCCGTTGACGCCGAAGACGCGGTTGGACCCCATCGCGAGGACGCGGTGCTTGTCGCGACCGGGGATCACCGCGCTCATCACGTCGGCCACGTTGCGCTGGCGGGCCGGCACTTCGCTGCGCAGTGCGGCGGTCATGTCGGAGAGCGCCTTGCGGTCGAGGGTGGTGCGGATCGTGTAGCCGCCGCGGTTGATCTGATCGGGGGTGAGCCCGGACTGCCCGAGGTAGTCGACCGCGTACTTGCAGAAGAACGCGGCGTCGCCCGCGCCGATGCAGCCGTTGGCCGGGGTGGCGAGCGGCTCGACGATGCCGAGCGGGCTCGCCGCCGCCTCCTGCCCCTGCTGCGGGGTGAGCATCCCCTGGTCGACCATCTGCCTGATGACCTCGTTGCGCCGGCCGGTCGCGGCCTGCGGGTGCTGCGACGGGTCGAACTGCGCCGTGGACTGGACCATCCCGGCGAGGAGTGCGGCCTGGGGGATCGAGAGCCGGTCGGCCGTGGTGTTGAAGTAGGTGCGGGCGGCGGCGCCGACCCCGTAGGAGTTGTTGCCCAGGAAGACGATGTTGAGGTAACGCTGGAGGATCGCGTCCTTCGCCTCGCGCTTGGTGCGGCCGTTCGAGAGCTCGCGCTCGATCTGCAGCGCGACCCGCGCCTCGCGCAGCTTGCGCGCGTAGGTGGGCTGCGTTGCCTTCAGCTTCTCCGACGCCGTCTGCGCGGTGACGTAGAGCTGGTAGTTCTTCACGTACTGCTGCGTGAGCGTCGAGGCGCCCTGCTGGGTGGATCCCGTCTGGTTGCTGACCAGGGCGCGCAGCGTGCCGGTGTAGTCGACGCCGTCGTGCTCGTAGAAACGGCGGTCCTCGATGGCCACGATCGCCCCCCGCATCGCCGGCGAGATCTGATCGAGCGACGTCGGCTGGCGGTTCTGGTCGTAGAGGTAGGCGATCGGGGCGCCTCGGTTGTCGGTGACGGTGGTGACGAGGGGGAGCTGGCCCGCCGCAAGGTCACTGGAGGTGGCGTCGACCGTGTCGCTCGCCTGGTTGGAGGCCAGCCCGAGGCCGCCCACCAGCGGAAACGCGATTCCCGCCATGAGCAGGCCCGCCACCAGGCACAGCCCGAGCAGTTTGGTGAGCGACCGCGTCCGCGCGCTCGATGCCGTCGAGTCCGCGTCGTCGGCTGCCACGGGGGCCAGGCTACCGGCCGCGAGGTGAATGCCCCGCTTGTCCGGACCGGCGCGGCCCTCGCTGGGGGCGGGGCGCGATCGGGAACGCCACGATGCTGACCTGTTGAAGAGGGAACCCCGCGCTCCTAGGGTGCGTCAGACCCTGGGAACGGGCGCGCGGCCGGGGGCCGCGGCGGTGGGTGGCTCCGGTCGGGGGGCGCCGTCCATCGACGTCGAGGGGCTCACGAAGGTGGGGGAAGCGACGTGACCAACGAGGCAGGCTCGACGAGCCCGGTGGACTGGCGGCACTCCGCCCGCTGCCGGGACGAGGATCCGGAGGCGCTCTTCGTCCAGGGCGCGCGACAGCGCGACGCACGGGACGTGTGCCGGGCCTGCCCGGTGCGCACCGAGTGCCTCGCGCACGCGCTGGACAACCGCATCCGGTTCGGGGTGTGGGGCGGCATGACCGAGCGGGAGCGGCGCGCGCTCCTGCGGCGTCGTCCGGACGTGGTCTCGTGGTCGGCGCTGCTCGAGTCGGCGCGTCGGGACGCGGTGCGCCGCCACGTCGCGGCGCGCGCTGCCGCGACCGACCCGGCGACCACCCACGCCTCCACCCCGGCCCCCGCCCCGGCGGCGCCGGCGGAGGCGTCGGGCGCCGAACGCCCGGGGGGCTCGGGTTCCCGCCGTGCGGGCTGACCGGCCTGCTCGACGCGACGACTGGTGTCCTGAGCGGCGACGCTACGAGGCGAGCAGGCGACCGATCTCGCGCAGACCGTCGAGGTCGTGCACGTCGGTCGCCAACGCCGGGACGTCGACGATGCGCACCGCCGGGTGCGCGCGCGTGAAGCGCCCGAGCACGCGCCGCTCCCGCTCGGCGGTCTCGACGCGGTCGGCGTGCAGCCGCAGCACGGCCGCGGCGAGCCGGGCTCGACCCGCGTCGACGCCGACCGGCGCGCTCCCCTCCAGGGCCTCGGCGCCCTCCCGGGAGCGCGCACCCGAGAGCGTGGCGTGCACCGGATGGGTCCGGTTGAGCACGAGCCCGGCGAGCGGCATCTTCTCGGCGGAGAGCCGGTCGACGAAGTAGGACGCCTCCCGCAGGGCGTCCGGCTCCGGCGCGGCGATGACGACGAAGGACGTTCCGGGCGCCCGCAACAGCTGGTAGGTGGCGTTCGCCCGCTCCTGGAAGCCGCCGAAGAGCGTGTCGAAGGCCTGCACGAACGCTGCGGCGTCGGCCAGCATCTGACCGCCCAGGATCGTCGAGACCGCCTTGCCGAAGAGCGCGAAGCTCGCCCCGACGATGCGGCGCAGCCCGCGCCCACTGGCCCGGGCGGGTGCCGAGAGCAGCCGGATCATCCGGCCGTCGAGGAACGTCGACAGACGCTGCGGGGCGTCGAGGAAGTCCAGCGCCGAGCGCGACGGCGGGGTGTCGACGATGACGAGATCCCAGCGCCCACTGGCCACGAGTTGCCCCAGCTTCTCCATCGCCATGTACTCCTGCGTGCCGGAGAAGGAGGTGGAGATCGTCTGGTAGAAGGGGTTGTCGAAGATCGCCTGGGCCCGGTCGGGCGTGGTGTGCCCGGAAACCATCTCGTCGAAGGTCCGGCGCATGTCCAGCATCATCGCCTGCAGCTCGCCGCCGGCGTCCGGGATCGGGGGGTCGAGGGCCCCGGGGACGGTCCGCGGCTCGTTGTCGAGCTCCTCGAGGCCCATGGACTGGGCGAGACGGCGGGCCGGGTCGATCGTGAGGACGACGACGCGGCGGCCGCGCTCGGCCGCGCGCAGGCCGAGAGCGGCCGCGGCCGTGGTCTTACCGACCCCGCCCGAGCCGCAGCACACCACGACGCGGGTCGACCGGTCGTCGAGCAGGGAATCGAGGTCGAGGTGGTCGGGCCGGGAGCGTCCGTCCCGGAGCCCGGTCGGACCGGCCGTTCCCGCCATCAGCGCACTCCCTGTTCCCGCAGCAGCTCGGCCAGCTCGTAGAGCCCGCCGAGGTCGACGCCCTCGGTGAGCTCGGGCAGTTCCAGGCGCGGCAGCCGCGCGGCGTCGAGCCGCGAGCGCACCACGGTCTCGGCGCGGACGCGGTCGGCGTGCTCGCCGACCTCGCTGACCAGCCCGTCCACCTCGTCGTCCTTGAGGAAGAGGCCCGCGGCCTCGAGACCGGAGCGCAGGCCGGGCGCGTCGACGGCCCCGCTCCGCGCGATGACCGACGCGGGCAGGCGCGAGGGTCGGACCCGGTTCACCATCACCGCGCCCGTCGGGAGGTGCGCCGCCGTGATCTCCTCGACGGTGTCGAGGGTCTCCTGGACCGGCATGTCCTCGAGCTGGGTGACCAGGTGGACTGCGGTGGTTTCCGAGTGCAGGAGCTCGACGACGCCCTCGCTCTGCGTCCGGATCGGGCCCGTGCGGGCCAGGGTGCCCATCGCCTTGGTGACGTCGAGGAACTTCACGATGCGGCCGGTGGGCGGGGCGTCGAGGACCACCGCGTCGTAGAGCGGGACGGTGCTGCTGCCCCGCTTGCGCCCGTGGCCGAGGGTGCGGCCGACGCACTCCTTGACCTTCCCCGTGAGCAGCACGTCCCGGAGCCCGGGAGCGAGGGTCGTGGCGAACTCGATGGCGCCCATGCGGCGCAGGGTCCGGCCCGCCATCCCGAGGTTGTAGAACATCTCGAGGTACTCCAGGAGAGACTCCTCGGCGTCCACGGAGAGCCCGCGTACCTCACCACCGTCGGGCGCCACAGCGATCCGTTGCTCGGCGTAGGGCAACGGCGGGGTGTCGAAGAGCTGGGCGATGCCCTGGCGACCCTCGACCTCGACCAACAGCGTGCGACGGCCGTCCGCGGCCAGCGCCAGCGCGAGGGCGGCGGCCAGCGTCGTCTTGCCCGTGCCGCCCTTGCCGGACACCACGTGCAGGCGCGCGGTGGCGAGGTGGTCGGGCCAGCCCGGAGTGCTCACCCCGTCCACCCTAGGGGCCGGTCCCCACGGCGGGGGGCACGGCGTCGGGCCCGCCCTCTACCCTCGCGTCCATGAGCGCTCAGACGTGGGAGTACGCGACCGTCCCCCTGCTGACCCACGCGACCAAGCAGATCCTCGACCAGTGGGGCGAGGACGGGTGGGAGCTCGTCACGGTCCTGCCCGGGCCCACGGGGGAGCAGCTCGTGGCCTACCTCAAGCGACCCCGCGGGTGAGCGCCATGGCGCGGCTGCGCGACGCGGGGATCGAGCTGCCGCCGGTCGCGGCGCCGAAGGGCCTCTACGTGCCCGCGCGGCGCAGCGGCTCGCAGGTGTGGACCTCCGGGCAGCTCCCGCTGGTGGGCGGCGAGCTCCCCGCGACCGGGCTGGTCGGGGCCGGGGTGTCACCGGACGACGCCAAGGCCTACGCCTCGATCGCAGCGCTCAACGCACTGGCGGCCATCGACGCCCTGGTGGGGCTGGACGCGGTGACGGCGGTGGTCAGGGTCGTCGGCTACGTCGCTTCGGCCGCGGGGTTCGGCGGTCAACCGCACGTGGTGAACGGCGCCTCGGAGATGATGGGCACCGCCTTCGGTGCGGCCGGGGAGCACGCCCGCTCGGCGATCGGGGTGGCAGGACTGCCGCTCGGGGCTCCCGTCGAGGTTGAGGTCGTCGTCGACCTCGCGTGAGCTTGGCCCGGACGACGGCGACGCCGCCGGCCGGAGCGAGTGCGACACGATCGGAGCGGAAGTGGAATCGAGGAGCCTCGGGGAGCGGGCCGCCGCGCAGCAGACAGGCCACGACCTGCTCGTCGCCATGGCGGGCCGCCTCCCCGATCGGTTGCTCTGGCGCCTGCGCGACTGGCTGGGCGCCGAGGCCCATGCCGCGCTGCGCACGGCGCTGCCCCGGACGCTGCTGCGCCACCGCGTCGGCGTCACCGATCACGAGCGCGCGCTGCTGAACGCGGTGGTGACCGCATGGGGTGGTGTCCCGCGCCTCGTCGACGCCGTGCTGCGCGCCGAGGCCGCGCCCGAACCCGCGGCGTCGTTCGCACCCCGGAGCGAGGCCACCGGGCGCGACGGGGGCGGCGGAGCCGGCGACTTGGGCGGCTGGGACATGGCCGACCTCGTCCTCGGCGTGGTCGTCCCCGCCTTCGACGAGGTGCGGGAGCTTCGCCGGACGTGGCGGACCGACCACACCGCCCGTCGCGCCGCGCCGGTGCCGCCGGTCCGTGTCGTCCTGGTCCGCGCCGAGGGGCGGTGTCCCGACCTGGCCGCCACCGTCGGACGGGTGCTCCGCGCCCACGGCGAGGTGCCGTGCGTCGAGGTCGTGGGCGTCTCCACGCCGAACACGGCCTATCACCGCGAGGCCTTCGCGGCCTCGGAGCCGTTGTGGGTGCGGACACCCCGGCGGCCCGGGCCGGAGCTGGTCGGGCATGGCTGACGCCGACCGATCCCGACCCGACGATCCGGCCGACCCTCCTCCGGGCGCCCACGACCCGGCGGACGCCGCGCCGGCCGATCCACCGCCGGGCGACATTCCCCCCGCTCCGCGCATCGACCGCGACCCGGTCGCGGTCGCCGCGTGGCGCCGCGTGGCCGAGCTGCGGGACCGGCGTCGTGCCGCCCAGGAGGACGTGGAGTCGGCCGACGGGGCCGACGCGCCCTCCGGTGACGCGCCCGACCCGGGCGCCGCCGGTGGGGCACCGGATCCCTGGGCCCCGTCGTTACCGCCGCCCGGGTTCGTTCACCGGCGGTCGTCCCCACGACCGGACGCCACCCGGACCGAGGGACCCTTCGGGGCGCCCGCGGAGCACGGCGGTCCGGAACCCGCCGGACGCCTGCACGACGCGCTCCTCGGGCTCGCGGGTCGGCTCGACGACGACGCGCTCTCGTCGGTCCGCGAGCTCGTCGCCGTGGAGGACGACGCGGGCGGTGCGGAGCTCCTCGGGGGGTGTCTGCTCGCAGATGCGGTGGCCCTGACGCCCTTCGAGCGCGCGGTACTCACCCCCTGGTTCGGCGCCGCCCGTGTCGACCCCGGCATCCTCGAGCTGCTGCCCACCGACCACGACGCGCTCAGCCGGGTCCGGCACCGGTTCGTGGCCGAGGGACCGGCCGGCCCCGATGGCGTCGGAGGGGCCGACGCCGGCGAGGTGGCACGGGCGGCGAGTCGCCTCCCCGGGGTGACCGCGGTCGGACAGTGCTGGCGCGTCACCCCGGCCGGTGCGACCTCGGGCCCGGTGCCGCACCGCGTCGTGGTCGTGCAGACCGAGGCATCGGTCGACGCCGAGCACGTGGCCCACCACCTCGCGCACGCGGCCCGGGATCTCGGACCCGCCTCCGTGGAGGTCGTCGTGATCGGCTCGCCGCTCCCGACCTACCATCGGGACGCGCTGGCCGCCGCCGTCCCGATGTACTCCCCGGTGTCGTCGCGCCCGCTCCCTGCCGGCGAGGAGGAGTGGCGCACCGTCCCGGATGCGGCGCCGACCCCGACCCCCGACCCGGGGGTGGTGTCGGAGTCCGACCTGCTCCTCGGTGAGCTCCCGTTCGTCGACGCGGGGGCGGCCTCGCCACCCCAGCCCGGGATCGAGGGCCGGGAGGACCCTCCGGAGGCCTCCGAGGACGCGGCTCCGGGATCGCTCGACCCCGACGAGGCGGCGGCCCGGATCGCTGCCCTGTGGCGCACGCCCGCCCCGGGGGGGAGCCGGGCGCGGCGGGCGACGCCCCGGTGGCGTCCTACGACTGGGGAGCCGGCCGCCCCGTGACCGGGTCGAGGACGGCGGCACCGGAGGAATCGGAGGAGGCACCGACCGCAACCCGGTCCGGAGGTCGACCCGCTCCCGCCGGGTCTCGGGCAGGTCCGGCGCGCGCGGAGCAGCAGGTCGCTCGAGGGGATCGAACCCCAGGTCCGGGACGCTCCCGTGACCTCTCCGGCGACTCCGGTCGCCACGACGCCGGCGGTGGAGCCCGAGAAGGTCAACGGGCATCGCCACGACACGGTCGACGGCGCCCAGCACGATCCCCCCACGGGGCCCGACGACGATCCGCCCACCGAGCCGGTCGGGTGGACGTCCGGCCAGGGGATCGAGGTTCCCCGGGCCCCGGAGACGGGGTCGACGGGGGCCGTCGGACTGCCTCCCGGGTCCGCGCCCGGGTCGGGCCGGCCGGACGACTCGGTCCCGCAGCTCTCGGAGCGGGAGCGGGAACTGCTCGTCCGTCTGCACGAGGAACTGGCGGCCCGGGAACGCGCGGGGTCCGACCTCTTCGAGACGACGGGGCCGACGCCGCGGGGATCGGGGCCCCCGGTCCCCGACGTCACGCCGCCCACGGCTCCGCTGCCCGCCCCCGGACCGGGGGGCCCGCCCGACCGCGTCCGCGGGGAGGTCGACGGGCACGGGCCCCCGGCGCACGGCCTCGGGGACGAGCGGGAGGACTGACCCCCGGCGGCTCCCGCCGGGCCGGCCGTAGGGTGCGGCGCGTGGACGGTCTCGTGACGTTGCCCTCGCGCTTCGACGTGCCGGCCCGCCGTCACGCGGCGATGCTCGCGGCGGCCCAGGCGCCGGTCGAGCCCGGCGACGCTGCGTCGGTAATCCTCGTGCGGGACTCCCCGGGTGCGGCCGGCGGGCTGGAGGTGTTCCTCCTGCACCGGGTGGCGGAGATGGCGTTCGCGGGCGGGATGACGGTGTTCCCGGGAGGGGGGGTGGCCCCCGGTGACCGTCGTGAACTCGCGCTGACCGGCTCGGCACCCGCCCGGTGGGCGCGGCGCTGGGACGGCGAGGAAGCGGACGAGCACGCGGCGTCGGCGCTCCTCGCGTGCGCGGTGCGGGAGACCTTCGAGGAGACCGGGGTGCTGCTCGCCGGTCCTACGGGCTCCGGGGGAGCGTCCGCGCCGGCGGACGCAGCCGCGCTCGCCGCGGTGGGCGTCGAACGCGCCGGGCTCACCGACGCCTCGCGCGACCTCGTCGACGTCCTCGCGGCCGCCGGTCTCGCCGTCCGCGACGACCTGCTGCACCCGTGGGCCCGCTGGATCACGCCCGCCGCGATGCCGAAGCGCTACGACACCCGCTTCTTCGTCGCGGTCCTGCCGCCCGGGCAGGACGCCGACGGCCAGACGACCGAGGCCGTCGAGGCGGGCTGGAGCACTCCCGACGGCGCCCTCGCTGCCTTCGAGGCCGGTGAGCGGGCCCTGATGCCGGTGACGTGGGCGGTGCTCCGCGACGTCGGGCGGCACCGGGACACGGCGTCGCTGGTCGCCGACGCCGCGGCGCGTCGGCCCCGGCCGGTCGTCCCGCAGGTGCTCCTCGACGGGGAGCGACTGCGCCTGGCCGTCCCCGCACACGCGGGCGTGGAGCTCACCGACGGCGACCGCGCCCGGAGCGAGGGCACCGACGGAGAATCGGCATGACCGCCCCGCCGCGACACCCGGCGTACGGAATCCTTCGCCCGGTCACCGACGCCGCAGGTGTCGTGCTGGCCGAGAACCCGTCGCCGATGACGCTCGACGGGACCAACAGTTGGATCCTGCGGGCTCCAGGGCAGCGTTCGTGCGTGGTTGTCGATCCCGGCCCCGACGCCGCCGCGCACCTCGATCGGCTCGGTGCCCACGGTCCGGTGGAGCTGATCCTGCTCACCCACCGCCACGCCGACCACGCCGCGGGCGCCCGCGCGTTCGCGGAGCGCACCGGGGCACCGGTGCGCGCGCTCGACCCGGAGCTGGTGCTGGGCGCGGAAGGTCTCGCCGGCGGCGAGACGGTCGGAGCGGCCGGGCTCGACCTACGGGTGGTCGCGACCCCCGGGCACACCAACGACTCGTTGTCGTTCGTGATCGACGGCGACGGCAGCGTCCTCACCGGCGACACCGTCCTGGGGCGGGGGACCACGGTCGTCGCCGACCTCGGCGACTACCTCGCCTCGCTGCGTCGCCTCGCGGACCTCCCGCGGCTCACGACGCTGCTGCCCGGCCACGGGCCGGATCTCGCGGACGCCGCGGCGACGGCCCGGGTCTACCTCGCCCATCGGGAGGAGCGGCTCGCGCAGGTCCGGGCGGCGCTCGATGAGCTCGGCGGCAGGTCCGCCGACCAGGTCTCGCCCCGCGAGATCGTCGAGATCGTCTACGCCGACGTCGACCCGTCGTTGTGGCCCGCGGCCGACCAGTCGGTGGCCGCGCAGTTGGCCCACCTCCGGCACTCGAGTCGCTGAGCCGGCCGAACGGACGTCCTCAGCGCGCGCGGCGGGCCAGGCGGTCGGGCTCGAGGATCAGCACGCTCTTGCCCTCCAGCCGCAGCCAACCGCGGGCCGCGAAGTCGGCCAGGGCCTTGTTGACGGTCTCGCGCGAGGCACCGACGAGCTGGGCGATCTCCTCCTGCGTGAGGTCGTGCGTGACGCGCAGCAGGCCCGCCTCCTGCGAGCCGAAGCGCTGCGCGAGCTGCAGCAGCGCCTTGGCCACGCGGCCCGGGACATCGGTGAAGATGAGGTCGGCGAGCAGGTTGTTGGTCCGGCGCAGGCGTCGGGCCACGACCCGCAGCAGCTGCTCGGCGATCTCCGGGCGGTGACCGATCCACTCACGCAACGCGGAGCGGTCCATGGTGTAGGCGCGCACGTCGGTGACGGTGGTGGCCGTCGACGTCCGTGGTCCCGGGTCGAAGATCGAGAGCTCGCCGAACATGTCCGACGGGCCGAAGATCGACAACAGGTTCTCACGCCCGTCCGGCGAGCGACGACCGATCTTCACCTTGCCGGAGCTCACGATGTAGAGGCGGTCGCCCGGCTCGCCCTCGTTGAAGATGACGGTCCCGCGGGGGTACTCGACGCGGTCGAGGGACTCCGTCAACACCTCGATCGCGGCGGGATCCACGCCTTGGAAGATCCCTGCCCGGGCCAGTACCTCGTCCACCGTTCCGCTCCTCGCCGACACCTCCGACACTCCGCGGTTCGCGAGGGGCGTGGGCCCGCCGCGCGCGTGTGTCACCGATCACGTCCGCCGCAGCATAGTCGGGCGTGAGCCCAAGATCACCAGGGCTCAGCCCGGGACCTTCACCTGACGGGGGCCGGCGCCGTGGCGCTTGCCGCGGTTGCGGAGCCGGAAGAGCTGTAGCGCACCCCCGATGCCCTGCCGGAAGAGGGCCTTCACCTCGTCGGGACGCGCGCGGTCGAGGAAGTCCTCGATCTCGTCCTCGCGGACCGTGCCGGCGCGCAGACGCCTCTCCAGCCGCTCCATGGCGAGTGCGAAAACCATCACGAGCAGCGGGATGAGGATCGCGAGCCAGGCCGTCATGGTCGCGCCATGGTCCCGCACGACACCGCGCGCGCCGGCATCGGGGGGCCTACGGCGTGTCGGACCCGGCGACACCGCGTGCGGGAGCCGACCGACGGCGACTCTAGGCTGGGGTGATGACGTGGGGCGAGGTGGGTGGGGGCGTGGTCTCGACCGGGGAGAGCCACCTCGCGCTGGTCCGCCGCGCGCGCCGCATGCACCGTGCCCTCGCGATCGCCCATCCCGATGCGCGCTGCGAGCTGGACTTCACCACGCCGCTCGAGCTGCTCGTCGCGACCGTGCTCTCGGCCCAGACCACCGACGTCCGCGTCAACTCCGTCACCCCGGCGCTGTTCGCCCGCTACCCCGACGCCGCGGCCATCGCCGGGGCCGACCGCACCGAGCTCGAGGAGATGCTGCGGCCCACCGGGTTCTTCCGCGCGAAGGCGAACTCGGTCCAGAACCTCGGGATCGCCCTCGTCGAGCGCTTCGACGGAGAGGTCCCGGGGCGCCTGCCCGACCTCGTGACGCTGCCCGGGGTCGGGCGCAAGACGGCGAACGTCGTCCTCGGCAACGCCTTCGACGTCCCCGGGATCACGGTGGACACGCACGTCGGGCGGCTCGTGCGCCGCTGGGGGTGGACCGGGTCCGAGGACCCCGTCGCGGTGGAGCGGGAGGTCGGGGAGCTGATCCCGCGCAAGGACTGGACCATGCTGTCGCACCGCGTGATCTTCCACGGGCGGCGCGTCTGCCACTCCCGCACGCCCGCATGCGGGGCCTGCTCGCTCGCCCGCGACTGCCCCTCCTCCGGCAGCGGGCAGCGCGACCCGGTGAAGGCGGCCACGTTGGTGAAGGGGCCCGACGCGGATCACCTGCTCGCCCTCGTCGGCATCGAGCGGTGAACCGCGCGGAGGTGCGCTCCACCCTCGTCGTGCTCGTCCTCGTGGCGGTGGCCATCATCGCGCTGTGGCCCCGCGGTCACGACGCCGTGTCGCCGGACCCGGCCTCGTCGGTGGCGGGGGCGTCGGTGGCGGGGGCGTCGGTGGCGGGGGGGCCGGCGGGCGGCGGGACCGGCGTCACCGTCGGGTCGACCGACCCGGTCGCGCTCGCCGGGGCGCGGGCGAGCGCCGCGCTCGCGCCCTGCCCGGCCCCGCTCGCGCGCACCGCGCCCACGTCAGCCGCTTCGGGTGCGGTCCCGCCGGCCGGACTCCCCGGGTCCCCCGGACCCCTCGGGGGCCTCGTCCTCGACTGCCTCGGCGCCCCCGGTGTCGTGGACCTGGGGCCCGCGCTGGCCGGACGCACGACCCTGGTCAACCTCTGGGCCTCCTGGTGCGGCCCCTGCCGCGAGGAGATCCCGGCGTTGTCGGCCTACGTCGCGGAGCCCGGCGCGGTCGACGTGCTGGGGGTTGCGGTCGCAGACTCCCCGGTCTCGGCGCTCGGACTGCTCGACGCCCTCGGGGCGCGCTACCCGTCGCTCGCCGACCCCGACCAGGTGCTCGCGCGACGCGTGGGCGCTCCACCCGTGCTCCCCGCCAGCGTCGTCGTCCGTCCGGACGGCTCCGTGGCCCCGATTGCGCCGCAGGTGTTCCGCAGCCCCGGTGCGGTCCGGGCCGCCGTCGCCGCCGCGGTCGGCGCGACCGACAGGGCACGGTGAGCGACTCGTCGAGCCCGCCGGCCGGTTTGCGGCCCGCGGCGGCCCCCGCCTGGCTCGCGCCCCTCGTCGAGGCCTGCGCGACCCTCGGATCCGACGACGTCCCGTTCCGACGCCGAGGAGGCGACGTGGGTCGGGAGGCGGCGGTGCTGGTCCTCTTCGGGGACGGCCCGGACCTCCTGCTCACCGAACGGTCCGCGGATCTGCGCACCCACGCCGGGCAGGCCGCCTTCCCCGGCGGAGGTCGGGACGCCGCGGACACCGACCTGGTGGCGACGGCGGTGCGCGAGGCCACCGAGGAGACCGGGCTCGACCCGGCGTCGGTCGTGCCGCTGGCCACCCTGCCCCCGCTGACCATCCCGGTCACCGGGTTCGCCGTCACCGCGGTGCTGGCCCACTGGGAGCGCCCCGGCCGCGTCGGCGTCGTCGATCCCGACGAGGTCGCCGCGGTCGTGCGGGTCCCGCTGAGCGCGCTGGCCGACCCGGCCCGCCGGTTCCGCGTCGTCGGACCGTCGGGGCGAGTCGGTCCTGCCTTCGCGGCCGGCGGACTGCTCGTCTGGGGCTTCACCGCGGGCCTGATCTCCTGGCTGCTCGACCTCGGCGGCTGGAGCGTGCCGTGGGACACCACGGACGTCCGCGACCTCGACGAGGCGTGGTGCGCCCGTCACGAGCCGGTGGGCGGTGTCGTTGACCGGGAACGGCATGCTGCGGGCAGCACGGACGGCGCGGTCGGCGAGATCGCCGCGAACGGCGGGGACGGCGCAGTCGCCGGAGGAGGAACGGGTCGATGAACTGGGTCGACATTCTCGTGGTGCTGCTCGCGCTCGGGGCCGCCGTGTCCGGGTGGCGCCACGGGCTCGCCGTGGCCGCGCTGTCCTTCCTCGGCGTGATCGGCGGCGCGCTGCTCGGCCTCAAGATCGCCCCGCTGGTGGTGGGGACGTTCGAGGGGCAGACCTCCAAGATCGTGGTCAGCGTCCTCATCGTGGTCGCCCTGGTGGCGCTGGGCGAGACGCTGGGGGTCTATCTGGGGCGCGCGCTGCGCGACCGGATGCGACTGCCCGCGGTCCGCACCGCCGACTCCACCTTCGGGACGGTGCTGCAGGCGCTCACCGCCCTCATCGTCGCGTGGCTCATCGCCCTTCCGCTGGCGAGCGCGTCGAGCACGGCCCTCGCCGGGGCGCTGCGCGACTCCCGCGTGCTCTCGACGGTGGACGCCGTGATGCCCACGCAGCTGCGGCAGCTGCCGTCCGAGCTGCGGGCGATGTTCGACGCCTCGGGCTTCCCCGACGTCCTGAGCCCCTTCGACTCGACCCCGGTGGCCGACGTGCCGGCCCCCGAGCCCGACCTCGTCCGGGACCCGGTGGTGGCGCGGGCACGCTCGAGCGTGCTCAAGGTCCGCGGGAAGGCGCCGTCCTGCCAGCGGGCCCTCGAGGGCACGGGATTCGTCATCGGACCGCAGCGGGTGATGACCAACGCCCACGTGGTCGCGGGCACCGACGAGGTCTCCGTGGAGGTGCCCACCTCCGGCGGCGACAGCCGCACCCGGGCCGCGCGCGTCGTCTACTACGACGACCAGGTCGACGTGGCCGTCCTCGCGGTCCCCGACCTGGAGCAGGACCCGCTCCCCTTCACCTTTTCCGGGGCGAAGCAGGGCGACAACGCCGTCGCGCTCGGTTACCCGCTCGACGGACCGTTCTCCTCGACGCCCGCCAAGATCCGGCAGCGGATCATGCTGCGTGGACCGAACATCTACGAGTCCGACACCGTGACCCGCGACGTCTACACGATCCGCGGGGTCGTGCGGTCGGGGAACTCCGGGGGTCCGCTCGTGGACCCGCAGGGCCGGGTGATCGGCGTCGTCTTCGGTGCCGCCGTCGACCAGGGCGACACCGGGTTCGTGCTCACCGCCGACCAGGTCAAGGCCGCCCTCGACGCCTCGGCCGGGAGCACCACGCGGGTGTCGACGGGGTCCTGCGCGGCCTGACGGTGCCGTTCAGGGTCGGGCGAGGAACGCCGCGATCTCGCTCGCCGTGCGGTGCGGGGCTTCCTGGTGCGGGAAATGGCCCACCCCGTCGAGCACCCGCACCGTGAGGTCAGCGCACCAGCGGTTCGATCCGCGCATCGTCGCCTCCCGGATCCACGGGTCGTCCGCGCCGTGCAGCGCCAGCACGGGCACGTCGACACGGCGGCCGACGGCGGCGGCGAACCGTCGGCCGTCGGGACGCAGCTGCGACCGCACGGCCCAGCGGAAGTACTCCAGGGCGCAGTGCGGGACGCGCGGGACGCCCATGGCGGCGCGGTGGCGCGCCACCTCGTCGTCGAAGTCCGGCGTCTCCGGCCACCCGAGGCCGCCGCCGGTCGCGAGCAACGTCTCCACCCGGGCGGCTCCGGCGGTGCGGAGCCGGTGTTCCGGGAGGCGGGGGAGCTGCACCCCGAGCACCGGGCCGAGCGCCCGTCCCTGCCCGAACGGGTCCCGGAGGGCGGCGCGGCGCAGGGCGAGCGGGTGCGGCGCGCCGAGGACGGCGAGGCGCTCGACGACGCCGGGGTGCAGCGCGGCCATCGTCCAACCGATCGCCCCGCCCCAGCCGGCGCCGGCCACGGCCGCTCGGCGGGCACCGAGGGCGCGGACGAGGCCGGCGACGTCGCCGGCCAGGGTCCAGAGATCGTAGCCGCGCGGGGGACGGTCGGAGCCGCCGTAGCCGCGCAGGTCGCACGCCACCACGCGGTGCGACTCGGCGAGGGCGACCAGTGGGTGGCGCCAGGACCACCAGAACCCGGGGAAGCCGTGCAGGAGCAGCACCAGCGGCCCCTGCCCGACCTCCACCGCGTGGAGCCGCACGCCGTTGGCCGACACGTCGTGGTGGCGCCACGGCCCCGGCAGCGCGACCGGGTCGCCCGGGTCGCCGGTCAGGAGGCCCGGGAGGACGACGGGGAGGAGCGTCCGCGGCGCAGCACCTCGACCGACTCGCGCGCGGTCTCGATGGTGCGCTCGGGCTTGCGGATGCGCCGGACCTTGAGGAAGCCCACCAGGCCCGTGACCCCGGCGATGAGCAGCATGAGCGCGAAGGTCACCGCATAGCCCGCCCACCGTTGCGAGGGCCAGATGAGGTTGAGCGCCTCGGCCACGGCGAAGAAGAAGTAGAAGAGGCTGAACAGCGCGATCACCGCGGCCAGGACGAAGAAGATGCTGCCCTGCACCGCTCTACGCACCTCGGCGGTGATCTCGGTCTTCGCGAGCTCGATCTCCGCGCGGACGAGCGTGGAGACGTGCGTCGTCACCTCCTTGACCAGCGCGCCGACCGAGGCGTCGCCGGTCTGGCGCACCGGCTCGGCGTTCAGCGGGATCGACGGCACCACGGGCGCTGCGGACGAACCGCCGCCCGTCTTCTCGGGGGTGGTCACGGGCCCTCCTGGCAGGATCGGGTCGAGAGGGGGGTCATGCTGCCACGTGACCACGACTCCGGGGCGCGCGGCGCCCGCACGGATCCCGATCTCCCGCCCGACGTCCTTTGTGATCGGCCCGGTGCCGGTCGGTGGGTGTCAGTCCTGACGAGGGTCGGGTCGCTGCCGGTCGCGCTTGCGATCGCCCTGACGGCGTTTCGCCTCGAGCCGCCGTACCGCGGCTCCCCGCGACGGCGTCCGGCGCCGGCGGGTGGGCGGGTCGGGCGCGAGCGCTCCGCGCAGGAGTGCCGCCAGCCGCACACGGGCCGCGTCGCGGTTGCGGAGCTGGGACCGGTGCTCGGAGGCGACGACGGTGAGGACGCCGCCGCGCAGGTGCCCAGCGAGCCGGTCGAGGACCCGGGCCCGCGCCTCGTCGGGCAGTCCGGAGGAGGTGGTGAGGTCGAGCGAGAGGTCGACCCGCGAATCGGTGGTGTTGACGCCCTGCCCGCCCGGGCCCGACGCCCGCGAGAAGCGCCAGGCGAGCTCGGCGGAGGGGATGGTCACCGCGCGGGTCACGACGAGGTCGGTCACGGGAGGGATGTGCCCTCCCGCGGTGCCCTCCCGTGGCGGTGAACGCGGTGGCGCCGAACGTGTTGGCCTTGAACTCCCACATCCCGGCGAGCAGCTGGGCGAAGGTCGTCACTGGCCATGCTCAGGGCTCCTTTGCCGATGTGTCGGGTGTGTCCGCACATCCCTCGGGTACGGGCCGAACGGTGGATTCGATGTGGGGTCCGTGTGACGTAGCGGCGAGTTCCCGGGGAGGTCGGGGCGCAGTCGCGTGACGCGCTCGGAATCGATTCAAGACCGGACGGGTGCCACGATGTGGGCGTGCCCGCCCGGACGCGCGACCCCCTTGCACCGCTCGTCCGTCTCCCCGGGATCGCCGCCGAGGCGGAGACCGTCCGACGGGCCGTGGCCGAGGTGCACGCCCACCGGAGGAACCGCCGTGACTGGCCGGCCACCGCCGCGGAGGCCGTCGTGCGGGCCGCCCGCGCCTCGGCCGCCCTGGACGGCGGCACGACCGAGCTGCCCGCCGACGGTCCGGTGCGCGACCCGATCCTGGCCGGGGCGCTGCGCGTGGCCGAGGCCCTCGGGGGCCTGCTCCCCACGTGGCGGCGGGCGCCGTCGCAGGCTCTGGCGCGGATGCACCTGCTCGCCGCCGCCGACCTGCCCGACGTCGACCCGGACACCCTGGGGCGGCCGCGACCGGGTGTCGGCGTGGCCCACCGGCTCGATGCGCTGGCCGGGCTGATCGCCGGCGGGACCGAGGCGCCCGGGCCGCTGCTCGTGGCCGTCGTGCACGGCGAGCTCCTCGCCCTGGCGCCCTTCCCGTCGGCCTCCGGCGTCGTCGCCCGGGCCGCCGCGCGGCTCACCGCCATCTCCACGGGCCTCGACCCGAAGGGGCTCGCGGTCCCCGAGGTCGGGCACTTGCGCGCGTCGGCGGAGTACCGCGCCGCCGCGGACGCCTTCGCCGGCGGTGGCCCGGAGGGCCTCACCCGCTGGTTCTCGCACTGCGCGGCCGCATGGCAGGTCGGCGCGCGGGAGGCCCTCGGCATCGCCGGAGCTGCCGCGGGCTGAGGGGCGCGCTCCACAGGTGGCCCACGCGCCCCGTTCCGTCCACAGCCCTCCCCGCCGGTGCTCACCCCCGCCGCCGCGACGGCCCGACGCTCTCGAGGACCGCCCGCCGGGGCGGAGCCGGGAGGACCGACGGTGAACCCACGACACGTGGTCGTGATGGCCGACGACGAGGAGCTGCTCGACGACGTGGTGCGCCTGGCCGCGGCCGCGGGCGCGGAGCTGGAACGGGTGCCCGACGCCGCCGGGCTGCGGCGCCGCTGGAGCGCGGCGGGTCTGGTGCTGCTCGACGCCGCGGCCGCGCGGGCAGCGGCTCCGGCGCGCCTCGGACGCCGCGACGGCGTGGTCGTCCTCTGCCGGGGCGAGCCGCCGAGCACGCTGTGGGAGCGCGCCGTCGCCGTCGGTGCGGAGCACGTGGTGTCCCTGCCCGAGGGTGAGGAGTGGCTGGTGGGCACGTTGTCGGACGCGGCCGACGCCGCGGGCAGCGAGCCCAGGACCGGCCCCGGTCGGGTCGTCTCGGTCGTCGGGGGACGCGGTGGGGCAGGTGCTTCGGTGCTGGCCGCCGCCGTCGCGGTCCGCGCCGGCGAGGACGGGACGCGGGTGCTCCTGGTCGACTGCGACCCGCTCGGCGGCGGGCTCGACCTCGTGGTCGGAGCCGAAGAGCTCGAGGGGCTGCGTTGGCCCGAGCTCGCCCTCGGGAGCGGGCGGGTCGCCGCGGCGTCGCTGCACGAGGCGCTGCCCTCGCCCGACGGCGTGCTCACCGTGCTCTCGTGCGACCGCTCCGGCGGCGGCCCCGCGCCGGACGCCGCCGCCGCGGTGGTGGAGGCGGGGAAGCGAGCGGGGGAGACCGTGGTGTGCGACCTGCCCCGCCACCTCACCGACGCGGCGGCCGCCGTCGTCGACGTGTCCGACCTCACCGTCCTCGTGGTCCCCGCGGAGGTCCGGGCCGTCGCGTCCGCCGCGCGGGTCGCCGAGCAGGTCGCGGCACGCGGCGCAGCCCTCGCCGTGGTCGTCCGCGGCCCGGCGCCCGGCGGGCTCGACGGGGACGACGTCGCGCGCGCCCTCGGGCTGGAGGTCCTTGCCTGTGTCGCCCCCGAGCCGGGGCTCGCGGCGGCGATGGACCGCGGCAAGGTCCCCGGCGTGCGGCGCGGGCCGTTGCGCGACACCGCGAGTGCCGTCCTCGCCGCGCTCGACGGTGCCGCGCTGTCCGGGGGCCGCGCGGCGTCGTGAGGTCGACACCTGAGACCCTGCGTGACACAACGGAGGCAAGCGACTGCTCTCCGTGAAGGAGGCCCCGGTGTCCGGACCGTCCGCGCCGCGGGGGAACCCACCGACCCGCCGGATGCACGCGGCACCACGGCGGCTGGCCTCGCCCCGCGCGTCCTGGGTGCTCGCCGCGGCGGCGGTGGTCGTCCTGGTGACCATCGTGGCCGTCGTGATCCTCGTGCGGAACCGCAGCGAGGTGCCCGCGGCGGCGCCGACCCCCGTCCCGACGGCACCGCCCACGGGAGACGGGGCCAACGGGGCCGACGGGCAGGCGTCGGGCGAGGTCGTCCTCGAGGTCGACGGCGACGCCGGGGCGGCCGCGATCGTCATGCGGGGGGTGGACGGCCCGAGGTCGCTCGGCGAGCAGCGCCTGCCGTGGCGAGCTCCGGTGACCGCCGGCGACGTCTACGGGGTGGGCGCGACCAACGTCGGCGGCGGACAGATCACCTGCCGCATCGTGCGGGACGGCCGCGCGTCCACGACCAACTCCTCGAGCGGTGGCAACGCGACCGTGACGTGCGGGAGCTCGGGGTCCTCGTCGTCGAACACCTCGTTCTCCTGATTCGTCCACAGGTGGTCGGGGTGGCCTGATCGGTCCACAGCCCTCGATGCTCGTTCTCACGGTGTTCGGGTGGGTTCGGGCAGCGTGGTCGCCGCGAAGGGGTGCGGCGGCGAGGGGTGGCAGCGGTGACAGCAGCGGTGACGGCGGTGGACCTGGTGGAGCGGGTGCGGGTGCGCCTGGCCGCCGCGGGTGGCGAGGCGGGGGTCGGGGAGCTCGCGCCGGCGGTCCGCGCCGAGGCGCGCGGGGTGGTCGGGGACGCGGACGTGCTCGCGGCGGTGCGCACGCTGCAGCGCGAGTTCGTAGGGGCGGGCCCGCTCGAGCCGTTGCTGCGCGATCCGGGGGTCTCGGATGTGCTGGTCACCGGGCCGGGCGCGGTGTGGGTGGACCGGGGCGCGGGCCTGGAGCGGGCCGAGGTGGTGTTCGACGACGAGGACGCGGTGCGCCGGCTCGCGCAGCGCCTTGCGGCGGCGGCGGGTCGGCGGCTGGACGACGCCAGCCCCTACGTCGACGCCCGGCTGCCCGGGTCGGGGGTGCGGCTGCACGCGGTGCTCCCGCCGGTCGCGGCCGACGGCACGTGCGTATCGCTGCGGGTGCTGCGCCCGGCGCGTCACGATCTCGATGGGCTCCGGGTGTCGGGAACCGTCGACGCGGAGGGCGTGGCGTTGCTCGAGGCGGTGGTGGCGGCGCGGCTGGCCTTCCTCGTCACGGGAGGGACCGGCAGCGGCAAGACGACGGTGCTCAGCGCGTTGTTGGCGCGGGTCCCGCCCCAGGAGCGCATCGTCTGCGTCGAGGACGCCGAGGAGCTGCGCCCGGCGCACCCGCACGTCGTGCGGCTGGTGTCGCGGCCGGCGAACGTCGAGGGAGCGGGCCAGATCCTGCTGCGCGACCTCGTCCGCCAGGCGCTGCGGATGCGGCCCGACCGGCTCGTGGTCGGCGAGGTCCGCGGCGGTGAGGTCGTCGAGCTCCTCGCCGCGCTGAACACCGGCCACGACGGGGGCGCCGGCACCGTGCACGCCAACTCGCCGCGCGAGGTGCCGGCCCGGCTCGAGGCCCTCGCCGCCCTGGGCGGGATGGCGCCGAGTGCGCTGCGCAGCCAGCTCGTCGCGGCGATACAGATCGTGCTGCACATGCGCAGGCTCTCCTCGGGCGAGCGCATCCTCGAGGCGGTCGGCGTGGTCCGGCGCGGAGCCGACGAGGTCGCGGTGGTTCCCGCCTGGTCGCACGACGGCGAGCACGCTCCGGCCCGTTCCGATCTCGTCGCGTTGCTGCGCGAGCGCGGGGTGGAGCCGCCATGGCCGGTTCCGCCGGAGCTGCCGCCCCCGGCCGCCGCGCCCGCCGTGTGCCCGGCCGCGACTCCGGCCGTGAGTCCGGCGAGTCCGGCCGCGCACGCCCCGGTCCTCGTCTTGCCGACGGGCTTCGGGCACGTGACCGAGCCGCCCCTGGCCCGGCCGCTCTCGGCCGGTGTGGCCACGTTGCGTCCACGGCGGCCCGCGTGACCGCCACCCTCGTGCTCGCCCTCGCGGGTGCCCTCACCTGCTGGCCCGCCGCGCCGGCGCGACTCCGGGTCGCGCGTGCGCTCGGTTCGCCCGCCGTCGGCACGATGCTGCCGCGTCTGCAGGGACTGGCCAGAGGCGCCCGCGCCCGACCGCTGCCGGCGATCGCCGCGACGGGCGCCGTCGGTGCGTCCCTGGCCGGTGTGGGGGGCGCGGCCGCGGGCCTCGTGCTGGGTCTGGTCGTGGTCCGGGCCCGCGGGGCGGCGCGGAGCGCCCGGGACCGGGCGACGGCCACCGGAGTTCTCGCCGAGGGCCTCGGCTCGTTCGCCACCGAGCTCCGGACGGGATCCCCGCCGGCCGCCGCGGCACGCGCCGCCGCACGGGACGGCAGCGGGATCGGCGTCCGCGCCCTCACCCTCGTCGAGGCCACCGCGCGGCTCGGTGGCGACGTCCCGGGCGCCCTGCGGACCGCGGCCGGCGGGCGGGGCACTGGGGAGCCGGGAACGGCGGACCTGCGACGGTTCGCCGACGCGTGGGCGCTCGCCGAGCGGCACGGGATCGGGCTCGCCGGTCTCGCGGAGGCCGTCGCGGTCGATCTCCGGGCCCGCGCCCGGTTCGCCGGGAGCGTGCAGGCGCAGGTCGCCGGCCCGCGGGCCACCGCGACCGTGCTCGGGGCCCTCCCGGTGCTCGGCGTGCTGCTCGGCGAGGGGATCGGCGCGCACCCGTGGGCGGTTCTCTCGGGCACCGTCGTGGGGCAGGCGCTCCTCGTCGTCGGTGTCCTGCTGCTCGGTGCGGGGATCGAGTGGACCGAACGCATCGTCGTCGGGGTGACCCGGTGACCGCGGTCCTCGGCCCGGTGGAACGGGCGTGGTCCGCGGCGGCACCGTCGGCGGCGCTGCTGGCCGTCGCCCTCGTCGTCCTGCCCGGCCGGATCGACGCCGTACGCCGGGTCGTGGCACTCCTCCCCGCGGTCACGTCGCGCCGCTCGGAGTCCGGGAGCGAGGGCGCTGCACCGTCGCCGATGCTGCTCGCCACGGTCGGCGGCCTCGTGGCCGCGGTCCTCGGTGCGGTCGTAGCGGGTGCGGTGACCGGTCTCGTCGGCGCGGGAGTCGGGGCCGCGATCGTCGCCGGGCTACGGCACCGTCGTGCGCATCGCGCCGCGCGGACGGACCCGTGGGACGAGGCGGGAGCGTGGGACCGCCTCGCGGCGTGCCTCCGTGCGGGACTGCCCCTGGAGCGGGCGGCGCGGGCCGTCGTGCCCGGTCTCGCCCCCGCCGCGGGTGCCGCCTTGACGCGGATGGCCGACTTGCTGGCCCTCGGCGCCGACCCCACCGACGCCTGGGAACCCGCCCTCGCCGAGCCCACCACCGCCCGGCTGGCCCGTGCCGCGCGGCGCTCGGCGCGCTCCGGGGCGGCCGTCGCCGACGTCGCCGAAGCGGTCGCCGTCGACGTCCGCGCCGACGCGGGTGACACGGTGGCCGCCCGGGCCGAACGCGCGGGCGTGCTCGTGACCGGGCCGCTCGGCCTGTGCTTCCTACCGGCCTTCCTCGCCCTCGGGATCGTGCCCGTGGTGATCGGGCTGGCCGGCCCGCTGCTGGAGCAGCGATGACCACCCACGCCCGCCCGGGGCGTGCGAGGAGAGGAGAGATCGATGTCCCGTGTCCTGCCCGGCCCGTCGCCGACGGTCCGGTCCCGCCTGCGCCACCTCGCCCACGACGACGAGGGCATGTCGACCGCGGAGTACGCGATCGGGACGATCGCGGCGGCCGGGTTCGCGGCCCTGCTCTACGTGGTGATCCGGGGGGACGCCGTCGTCGGCGCGCTCACCGGCATCATCCAGCGTGCCCTGACGGCCGCGTTCTGACCGATGGTGCCGGCGGCCGTGCCGTGCGGCGGGTCGCGCTCGACGACCGGGGGTCGGTGACCGTCGAGGCGGCCATCGCCCTCGGCGCCATCGTCCTCGTGCTCGGCGTGGTCCTCGCGGCCGTCAGCGGGGTCGTCGTTCGGATCCGCTGCGTCGACGCGGCGGGAGAGGCGGCACGGCTCGCGGCCCGCGGGGACCCCGGCGGCGCCCGCGCGGCGGCCCTACGGCTCCTGCCCGCGGGCACCGAGGTGGTCGTCGAGCCCGTCGGGGACGACGTCCGCATCCGTGTGCGCGCGCCACCGCTGGGCGGCGCTCTGCCGGGGGTGCGGGTGGGGGCCGACGCGGTCGCGGCGCGCGAACCCGAGCCGGCGGGCCCCCTGCCCGGCACCGACGTCGCGCCGGACACCGCCTCCGACGTTTCCGACGGAGCTCCGCCGTGACGGGCCTCGGGACCGCGGGTCACGACGGCGACGCGCACCCCGGCCAGGAGGGATTCGCGACCGTGGCGGCGGCCGGGTCGATCGCCGTGCTGGTGGTCCTGCTCGGGCTGTTGCTGCAGCTGGGCGCGGTGGTCGCGTCGCGGCACGGCGCCGAGAGAGCCGCCGACCTCGCGGCGCTGGCGGGGGCGGGTGACGGGGTGCTGGGACCGGAGGTCGGGTGCGCGCGCGCCGCGGCGGTGGCGACGGCGAACGGTGCGTCGCTGCTGGAGTGCGCCTGGTCGGGGTGGACGGTGTCGGTGCGGGTCACCCGTCGGTGCTCCTGCCCGCTCTCGGTGTCCATGCCCTCGTCTGGGCGGGCGCGGGCGGGGCCGGTCGGGCTGGGGGAACCCCGATGACCCGTGCGCCGTCGTCACCCGACGCAGACGTCCTTCGGGTCGGAAGGGACGAGTGGAGCGTGACGCTCGTCGAACGGCAACCCGTTCGGGCGAATGGAGGCTCCGTGAGGCGAACGGAGGCGCTGATCCGCTCAGCAGCACCGACGCCACACTCGTCGTGCCCGCGGCCCCGATGGGCGACAGCGGGTGGAAATGAAGCCGTCACCGGTCGTTACTGGGACACAGGGAAGCCACGGGAACGTCACCGCAGGAGGACCGCATGCAGTGGTGGGACAGCTACCGCGCGGTCTACGGCACCGAGCTCCGTGCCGAGGCCATGGTGCTCGTCGACCACGGATGGGCCGTCGTTCCCGGCACGTTCCCGCAGGGCGATCTCTGGACCGGTCGCACCCAGGCGCCGCAGGCCGGCCCGAGCCCCGTGCTCGAGGACTGGGCCCGCGAAGCCACCACCGACCGCGGGCAGGTCGCCGCGTGGTGGTCGGGTCTGCCGTACTCGATCCTGCTGCCCACCGGCCTGGCCCTCGACGTCATCGAGGTCCCGGCCAGCGTCGGGCGCCGCGCGGCCGCGGTCCTGCGCTCCATCGGCGTACCGGTGCCGATCGCGGCCACCCCCACCGGGGAGTGGCTGTTCCCGGTCCGGTCCGGGGAGCCGCTGCGGCCCGACCTGGCGGGCCGCGGCGGGATGGTCCTGCACGGGCGCGGCAGCTTCGTCGCCGTGCCGCCCTCGACGTTCCCCCAGGGCTCGGTGCACTGGCGCGTGCGCCCCGCCGCCTGCGGCTGGGCCCTGCCCGACCCGTACCGGGTGCAGGAGGCGCTGGCCGAGGCCGTGCGCCTGCGGCCGTACGTCGGCGCCGGAGGGTCCGGATACCGGATGGCGACGGTGGCGACCGGGATCCGCTCCTAGCGGTCCCCCCGAGCTGCCCCGCGGGCCGGGTCGACACGATCCCCGGCCCGCGGGGCACCAGATCTCAGCCCGGCAGCCGCTCCAGCACCGCGTCGAGCACCAGGATGGCCCCAGACTTGTCCAGTGGGTCGTTGCCGTTGCCGCACTTCGGCGACTGCACGCACGACGGGCACCCCGAGGGGCACTCGCAGTCGGCGATGGCGTCGCGTGTCGCGGTCAGCCATTCCCGCAGCGCCTCGTGGCCCCGGTCGGCGAACCCCGCGCCACCGTGGTGACCGTCGTGCACGAACACCGTCGGGCGCCCGGTGTCGGGGTGCAGGGCGGTGGAGACGCCGCCGATGTCCCACCGGTCGCAGGTCGCGACCAGCGGCATGAGGCCGATCGCGGCGTGCTCGGCCGCGTGCAGCGCTCCCGGCACCCGCGCGGGCAGCACCCCGGCGTCGGCAAGGAGGGCGTCGGTCAGCGTGTACCAGACCGCCCGGGTCCCGAGCGTGCGCTGCGGCATGTCCAGCGGTACCGACTCCGCGATCCGCCCCGAGGAGAGCTTCCGCAGGTAGCCGACGACCTGCTCGGTCACCTCCACGGTCCCGAGGCAGACCTGCAGGTCACCGTACGTCGCGCACCGCTCGGTCTCGATGACCTCGATGTCGATCACCGAGCGGGCCTGCGTCGTCCAGTCCGGGGTCTCGGCGTGCACGAAGCACAGACCCTCCTCGAGGTCGAGGGAGTCCACCACGTAGCTCGCGCCCTGGTGCAGGTGCACCGCGCCCGCGTGCACGGTCGCGGGGGCACTGCCAGGGTCGACGGTGCCGAGCATCCGGCTCGTCCCCGACTCCACGACCACCACCTGCTCGCCGCCGCTGCCCCGGATGTCGACGCCGGCGTGCGGGCGCTCGGTCGGCGACGCCCAGAACCACCCGCCGCGGCGTCGGCGCACCAGTCCCTCGGCGACGAGGTCGTCGAGCACCGCCCGCGCCGGTTCCCCGCCGAGGACGTCGTCGACGTCGGACGCGGTGAGCGGCAGCTCGGCGGCGGCGCACGCGAGGTGCGGGGCGAGCACGTAGGGGTTGGTCGGGTCGAGCACGCAGCGCTCGAGCGGGGCGCCGAGCATCGCGTGCGGGTGATGCACGAGGTAGGTGTCGAGCGGGTCGTCGCGCGCGACGAGCACGACCAGGGCGTCGTCGGTGCCCCGCCCGGCCCGCCCGGCCTGCTGCCAGAACGACGCGCGGGTGCCCGGGAACCCGGCGACGACCACGGCGTCGAGACCCGCGATGTCGACCCCGAGCTCGAGGGCGTTGGTGGTGGCGACCCCGCGCAACGCCCCCGTGAGCAGCGCCTGCTCCAGCTCGCGCCGCTCCTCGGGCAGGTACCCCGCCCGGTAGGCCGCGACCTGCCCGGCGAGCTCGGGGTCGACCTCGGCGAGGTGGCGGCGCGCGCCGAGGGCGGTGAGCTCGGCCCCGCGACGGGAGCGGAGGAAGGCGAGCGTCCGGGCGCCCTCGGTGACGAGGTCGGCGAGGATCCGCGCGGCCTCGGCCCCGGCCGGGCGACGCACCGGGGCTCCGTTCTCGCCGGTCACCTCGGGCAGCAGCGGCGGCTCCCACAGCGCGACGGCGCGGGCGCCGCGCGGCGAGGCGTCCTCCGTGACCTCGACCACCTCCAGGCCGGTCAGCCGCGACGCCGAGACCGCCGGGTCCGACACGGTCGCCGAGGCCAGGACGAACGTCGGGTGCGCGCCGTAGCGGGCGGCGATGCGGCGCAGGCGCCGCAGGAGCAGCGCGACGTGGGAGCCGAAGACCCCGCGGTAGGTGTGGCACTCGTCCACCACGACGTAGCGCAGCCGGCGCAGGAAGGTCGTCCAGCGGCCGTGCCGCGGGAGGACGCCGCGGTGGAGCATGTCGGGGTTGGTCACGATCCACCGGGCGTGGTGGCGCGCCCAGTCGCGCTCGGCGATCGGGGTGTCGCCGTCATAGGTCGCGGCGCGCACGTCGCCCGGGTCCAACGCGCGGATCGCGCGGAGCTGGTCGGCGCCGAGTGCCTTCGTCGGCGACAGGTACAGCGCGGTCGCGCGGGGGTCGGCGGTGAGGTCGACGAGCACCGGAAGCTGGTAGGCCAGCGACTTGCCGGACGCGGTGCCGGTGGAGACGACGACGTGGCGTCCCGCGTGCGCGAGCTCGGCGGCCTCCCCCTGGTGGGCCCACGGGGCGGTGACGCCGCGCTCGGCGAGGCGGGTGCGCTGGGCGTCGGGCACCCAGTCCGGCCACGGCACCCGCGTGCCAGCGCGGGCGGCGAGGACCTCGGCGTGCGTCAGCGGCCACTCGCCCTGCGGGGTCCCGGCCAGGACGCGGCGCAGGAGCGCGGTGCCGCGGCCGGGGTCCTCGGGAACGCCGGCCGAGCGCGCGATCGCGCCCACCGTGCCGCCCCGCTGTTCGGTCCCCACGCGCGACGAGCCTCGCACACGCCGCCGACCGGGCCGCGTCGGACACCACCGGGGGAACCGTCGCGACTCGCGCCGGAGGGCTACCCATACACTTCGTCCTCTGTCCACCGTCGGAGAACGCTCGGTGGCTGTCGAACTGCGCGCCGTGGTCGCCGCGTTGCCGGCCCGGCGCGTCCGTGTGCCGATCAGGAGGCTGGATGCAAGCGTCCGTCCTCGCTCAGGGAGTCGAGTTCTCCTCGAGCGAATACGCCGTGGTGTGGGCGGTGGTGGTCATCGCCGTCGTCGCCATCGCCATTGGGTTCGTCCTGCGCCAGCAGGTCCTCGCCGCCGACGAGGGCACGCAGGGCATGCGCGACATCGGTCGAGCGGTGCAGGAGGGTGCGCAAGCGTTCCTGAACCGCCAGTTCAAGACGCTCGCCCCCTTCATCGTCGTCGTGGTCGTCGTGCTGTCCTTCCTGCCGGCCAACAGCCTCGACGAGCGCATCGGCCGCTCCGTGGCCTTCCTCTTCGGCGCCGGGTTCTCCATGGCCATCGGTTACCTGGGGATGAACCTCGCGACGCGGGCCAACATCCGCGTCGCCGCCGCGTCGGTGACCGAAGGCGGCCGGGACAAGGGCGCGCGGATCGCGTTCCGCACCGGCGGGGTCGTCGGCATGTTCACCGTGGGGCTCGGCCTGCTCGGCGCCGCCCTCGTCGTGATCATCTTCATCGGCGAGGCCCCGCGCGTGCTCGAGGGCTTCGGCCTCGGCGCGGCGCTGCTGGCCATGTTCATGCGCGTCGGCGGCGGCATCTTCACCAAGGCCGCCGACGTCGGCGCGGACCTCGTGGGCAAGGTCGAGCAGAACATCCCCGAGGACGACCCCCGCAACGCCGCGACCATCGCCGACAACGTGGGTGACAACGTCGGTGACTGCGCAGGCATGGCCGCCGACCTCTTCGAGTCCTACGCGGTGACCCTGGTCGCCGCCCTGATCCTGGGCTCGGTCGCCTTCGGCACGCTGGGCCTCACCTACCCGCTCATCATCCCGGCCATCGGTGTCGTCACGGCGATCATCGGGGTCTTCATCACACGGACCCGGGCCGGGGAGAACGCCCTCAAGGCGATCAACCGCAGCTTCTACATCTCAGCGGGCATCTCACTCGTGCTGTGCAGCGTCGCGGCGTTCGTCTACCTGCCGTCGACCTTCGCCGCGCTCCCCGGCGTGAACGCCGAGCGCATCGGGCGCGGCCTCGCGGGCGGGATCGCCGACGCCGGCAACCCGCAGATCATCGCCTTCGTCGCCGTCGCGATCGGCATCGTCCTCGCGATCATCATCCTCGCGCTGACCGGCTACTACACCGGCACCGAGTCGCGGCCGGTCAAGGACGTCGGCACCAGCTCGCTGACCGGCGCCGCCACCGTGATCCTCGCCGGCGTCTCCGTCGGTTTCGAGTCGGCCGTGTACACCGCGGTCGTCATCGGTGCGGCGGTGTACGGGGCCTTCCTCCTGTCGGGCTCGGTGTTCGTCGCGCTGTTCGCCGTGGCCCTGGCCGGGACCGGCCTGCTCACCACGGTCGGCGTCATCGTCGCCATGGACACGTTCGGCCCGGTCTCGGACAACGCCCAGGGCATCGCGGAGATGTCCGGGGACGTCGAGGGTGCCGGCGCCGAGATCCTCACCGAGCTCGATGCGGTGGGCAACACGACCAAGGCCATCACGAAGGGGATCGCGATCGCCACCGCCGTGCTCGCGGCGACGGCGCTGTTCGGCTCCTACAACGACGCGATCGAGGAGGCCCTGGCACAGGTCGGTATCCCGCAGGCCCAGGCGGGCACGTCCTTCGCCTACGAGATCACGGTGCCGAACATCCTGGTCGGCGTGATCCTCGGCGCGGCGGTGGTGTTCATGTTCTCGGGTCTCGCGGTCAACGCCGTGTCCCGCGCCGCGGGCGCGGTGGTCTACGAGGTCCGGCGCCAGTTCGCCACCCGGCCCGGCATCATGAACGGGTCCGAGCGCCCAGAGTACGGCCGCGTCGTCGACCTCTGCACGCGGGACGCGCTGCGCGAGCTCGCCACCCCCGGCCTGCTCGCGATCCTCGCGCCGATCGCGGTCGGTTTCGGTCTCGGCGTCGGTCCGCTCGCGGGCTACCTCGGCGGGGCGATCGCGGCCGGCACGCTCATGGCCATATTCCTCGCCAACTCCGGTGGCGCGTGGGACAACGCCAAGAAGCTGGTCGAGGACGGCAACCACGGCGGCAAGGGTTCCGACGCCCACGAGGCGACGATCATCGGCGACACCGTCGGCGACCCGTTCAAGGACACGGCGGGCCCATCGATCAACCCGTTGATCAAGGTCATGAACCTCGTGTCGGTCCTCATCGCCCCGGCCGTGGTGGCGCTGTCGATCGGGCCGAGCGAGAACACGGCGGTCCGCATCATCATCGCCGTGGTGGCCGTGCTCGCCATCGCGGTGGCCATCTACATCTCGAAGCGGCGCTCGACCTCGATCGCCGACACCAACACCGACGCACCGGCGACCGCGCAGGCCTGATCCGCGCGTTCCCCGCACCGAAGGGCACCCCCGGTACGTCCGGCGGTGCCCTTCGTGCGTGACGACCCGGGCCCGGTCGGCAACCCTCGACATGTCGCGGGGTGCTGCGGCGTCCCGGCCCCACTTATCGCTGTGACTCCCCACGACAAGTGGCGGGAACGGCTGCGAATTCCCGCGACGAGTCGACGCCGACCCGCGCCGGGCGCACACGGCCCGACGGCGGCCGTGATCGAACGCCTGTTCTAGGGTCTTTCGAATCGTGCTCGGAACGGATCCGACCGTGGCCGAGGAGGACGGCCACCCGGCCGACGAGGCCGAGCCCGCCCCGGTCCGCGTCGCCGCACCGACGATCACTCCCCTCGTCGATCCCGTCGCCGACTGGCGCGCCCACGCCCTGCAGTGCGCGCTCCGGGCCCGGGGCGTCGACGCCGAGATCACCCACGGCCCCGGCGGCAGCCCCGCCGTCGGCAGCGCCTTCCGCGCCGATCTCGTGCCTCTGGCGACGGCGTGGTCCCGCGGGCCGGGGAAGACGGTCCCACCGGAATTCGAGCTCGACGGCCCGCGCCTACGGCTCTGGGTGCTGGCCGCCGGACACCGCGACGGGCGCGCCCTACGTCCTCGGGCTCGACCCGCAGGTCCCCGACACCCACGAGGTCCTCCTCGCCGCCTCTCGCCGCGCCGGCCTCGGGGCCGATCCGGGCGGTGACGGGTCCGCGCCCACGCTGCGTGTCGTCGGGGAGCGGCGGGTCCGACGTCTGGCTGAACTCGTGGGCGCGCGGCCACGGTCCGTGCACCCCGAGGTCTGGCCACCTGAGCGCCCCGAGGGCCCAGTCGATTCCACCGAACGCACGAGTAGATGACGGCGAGCGGTCGCCCACTCGGGCTCCTCCGCGTCCTGAACGGGGGAGGCCTCCGCGTGGGCCCTCCCCGTTCTCGTCGGGGCCGTCGAACCGGTGAGGCACACTGGCGGGCGTGGCCGCCCTCGGCCACGACGTACAGGGGACGGGGCAGACCAGGTGGCATCGTCGAAGACGACGGCGCGCAGCGCGACCGCCGAGAGATCGGCGACCACGCCTGCGGCGTCGTCGAAGCGCGCCGGAGCGGGCGGCAAGCGCACCGGCGGTGACGGCGCGGAGCCGGCCGGCGACGGCGCCCGGCGGCTGGTCATCGTCGAGTCGCCCGCGAAGGCCCGCAAGATCGCCGACTACCTGGGGTCGCGCTACATCGTCGAGTCCAGCCGCGGCCACATCCGCGACCTCCCCCGCGGCGCCGCCGACGTGCCGGCGAAGTACAAGGGGCAGGCCTGGGCCCGCCTCGGCGTCGACGTCGACCACGACTTCGAGCCGCTCTACATCGTCACCCCCGACAAGAAGTCGACGGTCACGGAGCTCAAGGACGCCCTCAAGGAGGTCGACGAGCTCTACCTCGCGACGGACGGCGACCGCGAGGGCGAGGCCATCGCCTGGCACCTGCTGGAGACGCTGAAGCCGAAGGTCCCCGTCCGGCGCATGGTGTTCCACGAGATCACCGAGTCGGCCATCCAGGCCGCCGCCGCGAACCCGCGCGAGCTCGACAAGGACCTCGTCGACGCCCAGGAGACCCGCCGCATCCTCGACCGGCTCTACGGCTACGAGGTCAGCCCCGTGCTGTGGAAGAAGGTCATGCCGAAGCTCTCGGCCGGCCGAGTGCAGTCGGTGGCGACGCGGGTCCTCGTCGAGCGCGAGCGCGAGCGGATGGCGTTCGTGTCGGCGGGCTACTGGGGGATCGAGGCGATGCTGCGCACGGCGCAGAAGCAGGACGAGGCGAGCCCGTCCACGTTCCGGACCACGCTCACGGCCGTCGACGGCGCCAAGGTCGCCACGGGGCGGGACTTCGACGCCCGCGGCCAGCTGCGCAGTGCCGACGTGCGCCGCCTCGACGAGGCCGACGCGCACCGTCTGGTCGAGGCGCTGGCCGACTCGAGCTACACCGTCTCCTCGGTCGAGGAGAAGCCCTACACGCGCAAGCCGTACGCACCGTTCATGACCTCCACGTTGCAGCAGGAGGGCGGCCGCAAGCTGCGCTTCTCGGCCGAGCGCACGATGCGCACGGCGCAGCGACTGTACGAGAACGGCTACATCACCTACATGCGGACCGACTCCACGACGCTGTCGGAGACCGCGATCAACGCCGCGCGCACCCAGGCCCGCGACCTCTACGGCGAGGAGAACGTCGCGGAGAAGCCGCGGCAGTACACGCGCAAGGTGAAGAACGCCCAGGAGGCGCACGAGGCGATCCGCCCCGCCGGCGAGTCGTTCCGCACGCCGGGTCAGGTCGGGGGCGAGCTCTCGGGCGACGAGTTCCGCCTCTACGAGCTCATCTGGCAGCGCACCATCGCCAGTCAGATGCGCGACGCCCGCGGCACCACGCTCAGCGTCCGCATCACCGGCGCCGCCTCCGTGTCGTTGGACGGCGCCGCCGAGGCCCGCTCAGAGTGCACGTTCTCCGCCTCGGGGCGCACCATCACCTTCCCCGGCTTCCTGCGGGCCTACGTCGAGACCGTCGACGACCAGTCCGGCGGCGAGGCCGACGACGCCGAGAGCCGGCTGCCGCGCCTGGCCGAGGGCGACGGGCTCACCGCCGACGCCGTCGACGCCTCGGGACACACGACCAACCCGCCCGCCCGCTACACCGAGGCGTCGTTGGTGAAGACGCTCGAGGAGCGCGGTATCGGCCGCCCGTCGACCTACGCGGCGATCATCAACACCGTCCAGGAACGCGGGTATGTCTGGAAGAAGGGCAGCGCACTCGTCCCCAGCTGGATCGCGTTCGCCGTCGTGGGGCTCATGGAGCAGCACTTCGGTCGCCTCGTCGACTACGACTTCACCGCCTCCCTCGAGGACGAGCTCGACGCGATCGCCGCGGGCAACGCCCAGCGTCAGACCTGGCTCTCGCACTTCTACTTCGGTGACGCCTCGGCGCCGACGAACGGTGCCGCCGCCGAGCACGGCGTCGAGGCGTCGTTGTCGGCTGTGGGCGGGCTGAAGAAGCTCGTCGGCGACAAGCTCGAGGGCATCGACGCCCGCGAGATCAACTCGATCCCCATGTACACCGACGACGCCGGCCGCGAGGTCGTGGTCCGGGTCGGGCGCTACGGGCCGTACCTGGAGCGGGTCACCGTCGGCGAGGACGGTGAGCCGCACTCGCAGCGCGCCAACCTGCCCGACGACCTCCCGCCCGACGAGCTCGACCCCGCGCTCGCCGAGGAGCTCTTCGCGACGCCGCAGGAGGGTCGCTCGCTGGGCATCGACCCCGATACCGGGCACGAGGTCCTCGCCAAGGAGGGCCGCTACGGCCCCTACGTCACCGAGGTCCTGGGAGAGGACTCCACGGCCAAGCCCCGCACCGGCTCGCTGTTCGCCTCGATGACGCTCTCGGAGATCGTCCTCGACGATGCGCTCAGGCTGCTCAGCCTGCCGCGGCTCGTCGGTACCGACCCGGAGTCCGGCGAGGAGATCACCGCGCAGAACGGGCGCTACGGGCCGTACCTGAAGAAGGGCAAGGACTCCCGCTCGCTCGACAGCGAGGAGAGGCTCTTCACGGTGACGCTGGAGGAGGCGCAGAAGCTCTACGCGCAGCCCAAGCAGCGCGGACGCGCCGCCGCGAAGCCGCCGCTGCGCGAGCTTGGCGCCGACCCGGTGTCCGGCGAGCAGATGGTGGTCAAGGACGGCCGTTTCGGCCCGTACGTCACCGACGGCACCGGCTACAACGCCTCGCTGCGCAAGGGCGACGCGGTGGAGTCGCTGACCGACGAGCGGGCCTCCGAGCTCCTCGCCGAGAAGCGGGCCAAGGGTCCGGCGACGAAGAAGCCGGGCGCCCGCGCCGCGGCGTCGACGAGGAAGGCCCCGGCCACGAAGACCTCCGCGAAGAAGGCCCCCGCGAAGAAGGCGTCGACCACGAAGGCGTCCGGTACGACGACACGGAAGTCCCCGACCACCTGACCTGGCGTCGTCGGTTCCCGTCGTGTGAAGTCATCACCGTGCCCTCCCGCGACGATCCCGCCGGTGGCGACGCTGTCGACGACGAGCCGTTCGGGCCGCCGCGCGACGTCCCTCCGCCCCGCCCGGTCCCGCGAGCGCGGCGCACCCCTCGGGCGGGCCCCGACCTGGTGGGCGAGAAGCCGTGCGACGACGAGCCCTCCCAGGACGAACCCGAGTGGAAGCGTGAGCTCCGCGAGGAGTCCGAGTTCCGGGCCCAGTTCGGGGCGTGGCAGGAGCCGGGGCCGGCCCCGCGGATCGGGCCCACGCTCGTCGGTGCCCTACTCGTGATCGCGGTGCTCGTCGTCCTCGTCCGCCTCGTCGTGGGCTGATCCGGCGGCGCCCACGGCGTCGTACCGCCCCCGATATCCTGGCCGCACGACGTGGAGGGGTGATCGGGGATCGACGGGCAGGCTGGGGACGGTGCGGGTGTGGACGCCGCGGTGTCGGTGTCGGCGGGGCACCGCATCCGCGGCGTCCTCGCGATCCGGCCGTTCCGGCGGCTGTGGGCGGTCACCGCCGTCGCGAGCTTCGGTGACTGGCTCTCCCTGCTCGCGCTCACCGCGCTCGCCACGCAGCTCACGTCGGGCTATCAGGCGCAGAGCTTCGCGCTCGGCGGGGTCGTCGCCACCAAGCTGCTGCCCGCCCTCCTGATGGCCCCGCTCGGCGGCGTGCTGGCCGACAAGTTCGACCGGCGCACCGTCATGGTCACCTGCGACCTGCTCAAGGCCGGTCTCTTCCTGTCGATCCCGCTCGCCGGGTCGCTGTGGTGGCTCTTCGCCGCCACCTTCCTCATCGAGCTGTGCGCGCTGTGCTGGATCCCGGCCAAGGACTCCTCGGTCCCCAATTTGCTCAAGCGCTCCGACCAGGTCGAGACGGCCAACCAGCTCAGCCTGGTCATGACCTACGGCATCGCCGTCATCAGCGCGGCCGGGGTCTTCGCGCTGATCTCCAAGCTCGGCAACCTCGACGTCTGGCGCCCGACGCCGACCGAGACGGTCTACCTCGCCCTCTGCGTCAACGGCGGCGCCGCGCTCCTCACCGCCGGCACCGTCGCGTTCCGCATCCCCGAGATCTCCGGCCGCGCGAAGGAACGACGCGACGCCGCGCCCGGGCTGCTGGCCATGCTCCGCGACGGGGCCCAGTTCGTCGGGTCGACGCCGCTGGTGCGCGGGCTGGTCATCGGCATCGTGGGGGCGTTCGCCGCGGGCGGCGCGGTGATCGCCACGGCCCGCCTCTACGCCGCGTCCCTCGGGGGTGGCGACGCCGCGTACTCGCTGCTGTTCGTCGCGCTGTTCACCGGGCTCGCCGTCGGGATGGGTGTCGTACCGCGCCTCGCGCGCCGGATGCCCCACGAGCGGCTCTTCGGCGTGAGCATCGTCGGCGCGGGCCTGTCGCTGATCGCGGTGGCCGTGGCGTGGCATCTCTACCTCGCGCTCGTCGTCGTCGCCGTCGTCGGGGCCTTCGCCGGGATGGCGCTGCTCACCGGTCTGACGATCATCGGCGCGCAGGTCGAGGACGCCGTCCGCGGGCGGGTCGTGGCGTTCGTGCAGGCCATCGTCCGGGTCGACCTGCTCGCGTCGATGGCGGTGGTGCCGCTGGTCGTCGGGCTCGTGCAGGCCCGCACGCTCGACCTCGCGGGCCGGGCCACCCGCGTCGACGGCACCCGCTTCGTGCTCCTCGGCGCCGGGCTGGTCGCCGCGGCCATCGGTGTGCTGGCGTACCGGCAGATGGACGACCGGCGCCAAGGCACCATCCTCGCCGACGCCCGGGCCGCGCTGCGCCCCCACCGCTACGCCGAGCGGGGCCTGCTCGTCGCCCTCGAGGGCGCGTCCCGCACCGCCACCGACGACCAGGCCGAGCGGCTCGCCACCTGGTTGCGCACCGAGCGCAGCACCGACGTCACCGTCGGCGGCGGCGATCACCAGGTGCTGTCCGCGCTGCGCGAGGGGGGCGTCGTGGTTGTCGCGGGACATCCCGATCCGCTCGCCCGCGAGGGGACCGGCCCCGATGCGGCCTCCGGGGAGGATGTCACGGCAGCCGACCTCGAACACCTCGGTGCCTGGGCCGCCGGTTGGCCCCGCCCCGACGTCACGGTCCGGCTCGACCGTGACGGCACTCCCGAGGCCGTGCACGAGCGGGTCCGGGCCGTGCTCGCGCCGGTCCTCGACGCGGCCCGGGCCGCGGACCTCCGCGGACCCACCCGGCCTGCCTCGCGGTCCGGCGCGTCCCCCGACGCCTGAGCCCGCCCACCCTCAGGACTCGTCCCGCGCGCTGTGGTGGATGCAGGACCACGCGACGGCGCGCAGCAGCGCGCAGAGCTGTTCGCGCTCGAGGCCGCTGCGGAAGAACAGCACCGACTGGATCGCCCCGATGGCCGACCGCACCACGACGCGGATCTCGGCGTCGGTGAGGTCGGGACGCTGGGTGGAGACCACGTGGACCCATTCCTCGAGGTAGAGGCGCTGCTTGCGCCGCAGACGACTGCGGTCCTCCTCGGGCACGTTGCGCAGCTCCTGGTGATAGACCTGGAGCAGCCGGCGCTGGTCCACCGCGAAGGCGACGTGTGAGTCGATGAGGTGGGCGAGGGCCTCGCGATCGGGGTGGGTCTGCACGATGCCGGCCGCGTCGGCCGCGAGGGGGTCGAGGACGCGGTCGAAGAGCGCGACCAGGATCGCGGACTTGCTGCCGAAATGGCGGTAGATCCCGGAACCGACGATGCCCGCGGCGGCGCCGATGTCGGCCATCCCCACCGCGTGGTAGCTCTGCCGGGCGATCAGGTCGGCGGCGGCGTCGAGGATGCGGTCCTTGCGGCGCGGGTCGCGTCGGCGCGTCGGCGTCTGCGACTGCTGGACCACCAGCGTCGACCTCCTCGGGCGATCACCTCCGACTCTAGGTGGCCGCATCGTCGAGGAGGGGGGTCGGGACATCGGTGACGCGGCTGCGCAACCACTCGCCGAGTCCCTTGGCCTGCGGGTCGGGCCGCGTCGAGGAGGCGACGCCGTGACCGAGCAGTCCGTGGACGACGAAGTTGAGCGCACGCAGGTTCGGCAGCTCGTGTCGCTCGACGCGCAGCCCGCGCGCCTCGGGCAGCAGCTCGCGCAGGCGCTCGACGCTCAGGTGCGCACGCAGCCAGGAGAACCCGGCGTCGTCCCGCGTCCATACGCCGACGTTCGCGTCCCCGCCCTTGTCCCCGGAGCGGGCTGCGCAGACCCGTCCGAGGGGGGCCCGTCGCGTCGGCCCGGTCCCGGGATCCCCGGGGGCATCGGGCCGCTCGGCCGCGACCACGCGCGGCGTCGGGCCCGGATCCGTCCGGGGTCCGCCGGAGGTGGGGGCGACGTCGCGTCGGGAGCCGTCGGGCAGCGTCACCTGGGGGTGCACGCACTCCGCGGGCACCAGCGCCGGCCAGTACACCCCGAAGGCGCTCGACGGCGTCGGGGGCGTGGTGGTGTGGAAGCCGGCGTAGCCGCCGAGGGCGAGCTCCATGGTCGCCGAGGAGAAGCGCCGCCCCACGAGCTCGGGGTCGGTGGACTTGACGCTGACCCGCAGGTGCGCCGTGGCGGCCGCGTTGGTCGGCGGGTCGGGGTGGTCGAACCGCAGGAGACGGACGTCGACCTCGTCGAACTGCTCCTCGCCGCCGAGGACGGCGAAGAGCTCCTCGCGGGCCCAGGCCGCCTTCTCCTCGATGTCCAGACCGGTCAGCACCAGGGTCATCGTGTTGCGGTGGCCACCGTGGGCGTTCACCGCCACCTTCAGCGTGTCGGGGGCCGGCGAGCCGCGGGTGCCGGTGATCCGGACCCGGTCCGGACCCGCCTGCGTGAGCACGCACGTGTCGAAGTGGGCGACGACGTCGGGGCCGAGGTAGGCGGGGGCGCCGATCTCGTAGAGCAGCTGCGCGGTCACCGTGCCCACCGACACCAGGCCGCCGGTGTCGGGGTGCTTCGTGATCGTCGAGGAGCCGTCCCCGTCCACCTCGGCGATGGGGAAGCCGGGGTAGCGGCGGTCGACGACCTCGGAGAGCCAGGAGTAGTTGCCGCCGGTGGCCTGCGGGCCGCACTCGATGACGTGGCCGGCCACGACCGCTCCGGCCAGCGCGTCGAGGTCGTCGCGACCCCACCCGTGCCACCACGCGGTGGGACCGGTGACCAGCGCGGCGTCGGTGACCCGGCCGCAGAGCACCACATCCGCGCCGGCGGCGAGGGCCTCGACGATGCCCCACCCGCCGAGGTAGGCGTTGGCGGTGACCGGGCGGATCGCGGCGTCCGTGAGCGCCACGCCGGTGTCGAGGTGCCGGACGAGGGGTCCGAGCTCGTCGAGGCGGTCGGTGAGGTCGTCGCCGCTCACGTGGGCCACGCGCGGGGAGAGACCGAGGTGTCCGGCCAGGGCGTGAACCTGCTCGGCCAGCCCCGCCGGGTTCAGCCCGCCCGCGTTGACGACGATGCGGGTGCCGCGGTCGAGGCAGGTCCCGAGGATCTCCTCGAGCTGGGTGAGGAACGTCCGGGCGTACCCGGCCGAGGGGTCCTTGTGGCGCGCCTTCGCGAGGATGAGCATCGTCAGCTCCGCGAGGTAGTCGCCGGTGACCACGTCCACCGGGTCACCCCCGCCGTGCACCATCTCCCGCGCGGCCGCGATGCGGTCGCCGTAGAAGCCGGAGACGTTGCCGATGCGGACGGGGCGGTTCATGGGGCCTTCCCCCTCGGAACCCGATCGCGGCCGGGCGGGCCGGCGAACGCCTGCGCGACGTGCAGCCACCGCTTCGCGGCGTCGCCGTGCGCGTCGAGGGCGAGGTCGTCGCGGTGGCGACGCCGGGTCACCAGCAGGCAGAAGTCCTCCGCCGGTCCACGGACGGTGGCGGCGGCGTCGGGCGGGCCCCACGTCCAGACCGCGCCGTGGGGGGCGGTGAGCGCCACGTGCACCGGCTCGGCGGGCGGGGCGAGGCCGCGGTTGGCGAAGGCGAAGCTGCGCGCGGCGACGCCGAGATGGGCGACGTGGCGCAGGCGCGCGGTCGGCTCGCGCGTGACGCCGAGGGCGTCGGCGACGTCCTGGCCGTGGGCCCAGGTCTCCATGAGCCGGGCCGTCATCGACGACGTGGCGCTCATCGGGGGCCCGAACCACGGCAGCGACGCCGAGGGGTCGGTCGCGGCGAACGTGGCGATCAGCCGGGTGGTGACCTCGTCGAAGTGCGCGAGATGGCTGACCTGGTCGCGCACGACCCATCCGGGGGCAGGGGTCGGCTTGTCCCAGCGGTCGGGCGCCAGCGGCGTGAGCATGGCGTCGAGGACGGCGGTCTCCGTCCGCAGGTCATCCAGCAGCACGCTCATCGCGACCGCCATCAGACACCCCGCCAGCGGGGCGCGCGCTTCTCCCGGAACGCGCGTGGCCCTTCTTGAGCGTCCGCGCTGCGGTACACCGGCTCCCACAGCTCCTCGGCGCGTGCGTACGCCTCCTCGAGCGGGGACTCGGCGACGAGCCGCACGGTCGCCTTGGCCGCCCGCACCGACAGCGGCGCGTTGGCGCCGATCCGCAGCGCCAGCTCCTGGGTGCGCACCCGGAGCTCGCCGGCGGGGACGACCCGGTTGACCAGGCCCACCTCCCGGGCGCGCGCCGCGTCGATCTCCTCGCCCGTCAGCAGCATCTCCATCGCCACCCGCGGCGGGACCAGCCAGGGCAGCGGCGCAGCCCACGGGGCACCGCGCCCGAGGGTGACCTCGGAGATCGCGAACCGCGCGTGCTCGGCGGCCACGACCAGGTCGCAGCACTGGGCGAGCAGGAACCCGCCGCCGAAGGCGATGCCGTTGACGGACGCGATCGTCGGCTTGTCCACGCGGACCGTGCGGCCGAACTGCGGCACGAAGTCCGGCGGCGGGACGGTCAGCCCGGTCGACGCCATCTCCTCGAGGTCGCCGCCGGCACAGAACGCGCGGTCCCCGGCGCCGGTGAGCACCAGGACGGCGGCGGTGTGGTCGGCGACGAACCGCTCGACCCCGGCGTGCAGGCCGGCGCGCACCGCGGCGGAGAGCGCGTTGCGCGCTTCCGGACGGTCGATGGTCAGCCAGGCGACGCCGTCGTCGACGGCGTAGCGCACCTCACCGTCGCTCACGCGGACCTCTCCACGGGATCGGAGTGCGGGGTGACGACGGCGAGGACCGTGCCGGTGCCGACGGTGTCGCCCGCCGTGACGTCGAGCTCGCCCACGACGCCGTCGTGCGGGGCCGAGATCGTGTGCTCCATCTTCATGGCCTCCAGGACGACGACGGCGGTACCGGTGGTGACCTCCTGCCCGGCAACGACGGCCACTCGCACCACCGTGCCCGGCATTGGGGCGAGCAGGGAGCCGGGCGTCGTGCGCGCGCTCGGGTCGGCGAAGCGGGGGATCTCGACGAGGGTGGTGGCGCCGAGCGCGCTGTCGACCCAGCTCGTGTCGCCGACGGTGTGCACGCGGCACCGGCGCCGCACCCCGCCCACCTCGAGGTCCACGAGCTCGCCGTCGGCGCGCCGGCACACGACGCCGTCGAGCTCGTGGCCGTCGACGGCCACGGCGACGCCGTCGCGGGTGACGCCGTACTGGACGGCGACGGTCGCGTCGCCGAGCCCGTACTCGACGACCTGCCGGGCGCTCGGGACGTTGCGCCAGCCCGGGGGGACGCCGGCGAGCACCGGGGCGGCACCGCGGCGGACCGCGGCGCCGGCCAGGGCCGCGGCCGCGGCGTGCAGCGCGTCGGCGTCGGGGTGGCGCATCGCGGCGACCAGCTCGGCCGGCGGGTGGCGGGTGAGGTAGCCGGTGTCGGTGCGCCCGGACAGGAACTCGGCCTCGGTGAGGATCCCGACGAGCAGGTCGCGGTTGGTCCGCACCCCGTGCAGCTGCGCCTCGCGCAGGGCGCGGGCGAGCAGGCGTGCGGCCTCTTCGCGCGAGGGTGCGTGCGCGATGACCTTCGCGAGCAGCGGGTCGTAGTGCACCCCGACCACCGAGCCGTCGGCGACCCCGGAGTCGACGCGCACCCCGGGGAGCTCCGGGACGCGGACGCGGTGCAGGACACCGCTGTCGGGGCGGAAGTCCGCCTCCGGGTCCTCGGCGTACAGGCGGACCTCGACGGCGTGCCCGTCGACGGACGCCGCGGTCACCTCCGGCGGCAGCGACCGGCCCTCGGCCACGAGCAGCTGCGCGCGGACGAGGTCGAGGCCGGTGATCATCTCCGTGACCGGGTGCTCGACCTGTAGCCGGGTGTTCACCTCGAGGAACGAGAAGTGGCCCCGGGACGCGGAGCCTGCGGAGCCTGCGGAGCCGGACCCGGCGGGTGGGGACGCGGAGCCTGCGGAGCCGGACCCTCCGGTTCCGTCGAGGACGAACTCGACGGTGCCCGCGCCGACGTAGCCGATGGCCTTGGCGGCGGCCACGGCGGCGGCCCCGAGCTCGGCGCGCAGCGCTTCGTCGACCGCCGGCGAGGGCGCCTCCTCCACGATCTTCTGGTAGCGGCGCTGGATCGAGCAGTCGCGCTCGAAGAGGTGCACGACCTGCCCCTGGCCGTCGGCGAGGATCTGGACCTCGACGTGGCGCGGGTCGGTGACGAACCGCTCGAGGAACACCAGCCCATCGCCGAAGGCCGACGCCGCCTCGCGCTGGGCACTGGCCACGGCATCGTCGAGGTCGGCGGCGAAGTGCACGACGCGCATCCCGCGCCCGCCGCCGCCGTAGGCCGCCTTGACCAGGACCGGGAAGCCGGTGTGCTCTGCCGCGGCGAGCAGCTCCGCCGGCGTCGGGTCGGCGTCGAGGGTGACCCCGGGCAGGACCGGCACCCCGGCCCGGCTCATGAGCTCCTTCGCGCGGACCTTCGAGCCCATCGCCTCGATGGCCTCGGGCGGCGGCCCGATGAAGGTGACGCCGGCGGCGGCGCAGTCGCGGGCGAAGCCGGCGTTCTCGGAGAGGAAGCCGTACCCGGGGTGCACCGCGTCGGCGCCGGTGCGGGCCGCGGCGGCGAGCACGGCCTCGCCCCGCAGGTAGGTCTCGGCCGGCGTCGCGCCGGGCAGGCGCACCGCCTCGTCGGCCGCCGCGACGAAGGGCGCGTCGGCGTCGGGGTCGGAGAACACCGCGACCGTAGCTATGTCCATCGCGCGGGCGGTGCGCACGACGCGGGCGGCAATCTCCCCGCGGTTGGCCACCAGGAGCTTCCTGATCAGGGTGCACTCCTCTCGGGGGTGCTCGGGGGCGGAGCCCCCGAGAGTTCACATCCGGAAGACGCCGAAACCCCGGCGCCCCTCGACGGGCGCCGAGTGCGCGGCGGACAGGGCGATCCCGAGCACGCTGCGGGTGTCGCGTGGGTCGACGAGACCGTCGTCGTAGAGGCGGGAGGTGACGAAGAAGCTGTGCGACTCCTCCTCGATCTGCGCCTCGATCGTCCGCCGCTGGGCCTCGTCGGCCTCCTCGTCGAACGGGCGTCCACCCGCCTCGGCGGCCTGTCGCCCGACGATGGAGAGCACGCCGGCCAGCTGCGCGGCGCCCATCACGGCGAGCTTCGCGCCGGGCCACGCGAACATCAGGCGCGGGTCGTAGGCGCGCCCGGACATGCCGTAGTTGCCGGCGCCGAAGGACGCCGCGGTGTTGATCGTGATGTGCGGGACGGTGCTGTTGGTGACGGCGTTGATCATTTTGGCACCGTCCTTGATGATCCCGCCCTGCTCATAGGACGTGCCGACCATGTAGCCCGTGGTGTTCTGCAGGAAGACCAGCGGGGTGTCGTTCTGGTTGGCCAGCAGGATGAACTCGCTGGCCTTCTTCGCCTCCTCGCTGAACAGCACGCCGCGTGCGTTGGCGAGCACCCCCGCCGGGAAGCCGTGCACCGAGGCCCACCCGGTGACCAGGCTCGTCCCGTAAGCGGTCTTGTACTCGTCGAAGCGGGACCCGTCGACGACGCGGGCCAGCACCTCGTGCGGGTCGAAGGGGACGCGGATGTCCGAGGGCGCGATGCCGAGCAGTTCGTCGGGGTCGTGCCGCGGCTCGTCGGCAGGCATCGTCGGGCCGGGCCCCCGCTTGCGCCAGCGCAGGTCGGCGACGATCTCCCGGCCGATGCGGATCGCGTCGTGCTCGTCGAGAGCGAAGTGGTCGGCGAGCCCCGAGACCCGGGCGTGCATGTCGGCGCCGCCGAGGGCCTCGTCGTCGGCGTCCTCGCCGGTGGCCATCTTGACCAGCGGTGGCCCGCCCAGGAACACCTTGGCCTGGCCGTCGACGAGGACGGCGTGGTCGCACATGCCCGGGACGTAGGCCCCGCCCGCGGTGGCGTTGCCGAAGACCAGCGCGAGGGTGGCGACGCCGGCCGCGGACAGCTCGGTGAGGTCGTGGAAGATCTTGCCGGCGTTCACGAACAGGTCTGCCTGGCTGGTGAGGTCGGCGCCGCCGGACTCGACGAGGTTGATGACCGGCAGCCGGTTGACACGGGCGATCTCCAGGGCGCGCAGGGTCTTGCGCAGCGAGTGCGGGTTCATCGCGCCGCCGCGCACCGTCGGGTCGTGGGCGATGAGCATGCACTCGACGCCGGACACCACCCCGATGCCGGTGACGATGCTGGCCCCGACGGTGAACTCGGTGCCCCACGCCGCGAGGGCGGAGAGCTCCAGGAACGGGGCGTCGCGGTCGAGGAGCAGCTCGATGCGCTCGCGCACCAGCAGGCGCCCGCGGTCGTGGTGGCGCTGCACGTAGCGCTCGCCGCCGCCGACGCGCACGGCGTCGAGCTGGGCCTCGAGCTGGTCGAGCACGGCGAGCTGCGCGGTCCGGTTGGATCGGTAGGTCTCGTCGGCCGTCGAGAGCTGCGACCTCAGTACACCCACGAGGCGTCTCTTAGTGATTCGCTGTTCACGATCGGCACCGTATCGCCGATGGCGAGCACCTCACAAGGAGGGTTGACGGGCCGGTGGGGTAGTGCACCATCATTCACTCTCGCGCCGACGTGTGACTCGGCTCACCGGCCGCCCGCGAGGAGGACCCATGGACGTCGACGTCACCGCGCTGGTCGGGCGGCGGGCCGAGGAACGGTGGAACCGCGTCTGCGTCGGCGACCTGATCGAGCGCAACGTCTGGGGCCGCCCGGACCAGGACGCGTTCGTCGCGCTGCCCGGGGCGTGTACCGAGCCCCGCTTCGCCCGCCTGGACTACCGGCAGGCGAACGGGGTGTGCGACCAGCTTGCCCAGGGCTTCCTCGCCCGTGGCCTGCAGCGCGGCGATCGCGTCCTGCTGGTGTGCGAGAACTCGGTGGAGGCCGTCCTGATCAAACTGGCCACTGCGAAGGCCGGCCTGGTGCGGTGCCGCTGAACCCTTCGCTGGCCCCGGACGTGCTGGCGCACCTCGCCGCGCTCACCGAGCCCGGGCTGGCGGTCGTCGACGACGAGCTCGTCGCCGCGGCCGGGCCCGTCCTCGCCGACGCCGGCGTCCCGATCGGGATCACCCTGACCGTCACCGGCGGCCCGGTCGCGGAGGGCAGCGTCGGGTTCGGGGCGTTCGCCGACGCGCAGCCTGCGGTCGAGCCCGACGGCCCGGTGCACGGCGACGACATCTACGAGCTGCTGTTCACCTCCGGCACGACCGCCCTGCCCAAGGGCGTCATGCTCTCCCACACCAACGCGACGTTGTCCGCGCACGGCTTCGCGCTCTCGCTCTCGCGCGGCGTCCCGGCCGACGAGGACGTCCGGCTGCTCTCGTTCCTCCCGGTCGTCTACCACGTCGGCGATCAGATCTTCACGCTCTCGGTGCTCGCCTGCGGGGGCACGGTGATCGTCGGACGCCGGCCCGAACCGGGCGCGATCGCCGCGGCCATCGCGCAGGGGCGCCCGACCGTGCTCTGGGGCGGCTCGCCGCAGCTGGTCAAGGGCGTCACCGGGGCGCTGGAGGCGGGCGACGTCGACGCGGCGAGCCTGCGCGTGGTCGTCTACGGCTGGGGCGCGCTGGAACCCGCCGTCCTCGCGTCACTGACCGCGCGGTGCCCCGAGGTGCGCACAATGGGGATCTTCGGCCAGACCGAGGCCATCGCCTGCCACCGGTTCTGGCCCGACCGCCACGTCGAGACCTACCGGGCGAGCGCGCCGGCCGTGAACTACGTCGGTCTGCCACACCCGCTGCTCGCCTCGAAGGTCGTCGACCTCGACGGCGCCGATCTGGTCGGGGCGCCGGGCGTCCCGGGCGAGGCCGTCTACCGCTCGCCGTCGGTGACCCACGGCTACTACCGCGATCCCGACGCGACGCGGGAGGCGTTCCGCGACGGCTGGTTCCACTCCGGGGACAGCTGCGCCTACGACGCCGACGGCCTGCGCGTGATGGTCGACCGCTACAAGGACATCATCAAGACCGGCGGCGAGAACGTGTCGAGCCTGCGGGTGGAGTCGGTGCTCCACCAGCACCCGGCGGTCGCCCAGGCGGCGGTGATCGGCCTGCCCCACGACGACTGGGGCGAGGCCGTGACCGCGGTGGTCGTCCCCGCGCCGGGAGCGGAGGTCGACGCCGACGAGGTCATCGCGTTCGCCCGCGAGCGCCTCGCCGGGTTCGAGACGCCCAAGCAGCTCGTGGTCATCGACGCCCTGCCGGTGACCGTCGGCGGCAAGGTGCTCAAGTACAAGCTCCGGGCCGCGCACGCGGACCTCTACGGGGTGCCCACGTGAGTGAAATTCGCGGGTATGGCCGCGAACTTCACTCACGTACGCCGTAGTGGGCGGCGAAGCGCTCGCGCAGGACGTTCTTCTGGATCTTCCCGGTGGACGTACGCGGGAGCTCGTCGACGACGATCACCGACTTCGGGATCTTGTAGCGGTCGAGCGTCGTGCCCATCGCGGCGGTGAGGGCGTCGGGGTCGACGGCACCACCCGCGGCCGGGACGACGACCGCGGTGATCGCCTCGCTCCAGCGCTCGTGCGGCAGGCCGATGACCACCGCCTCGGCGACCTGCGGGTCGGCGGCGTAGACGGCCTTCTCCACCTCGATCGACGCCACGTTCTCCCCGCCGGTCTTGATGACGTCCTTGGACCGGTCGGCGAACCAGAGGATGCCGTCGTCATCGATCCGCCCGATGTCGCCGGAGTGGAACCAGCCGTCGGCGAAGACCCGCGCCGTGGCGTCACCGTCGTGCAGGTAGCCGGTCATGGTGTGCGGGCCGCGATAGACGATCTCTCCTTCCTGCCTGTCGGGCGGGAGGTCGCCGTCCGGTCCCATGATCGCCATCTGCACGTTGACCACCGGGGTGCCGACGGCACCGGAGTGCGAGAGCTGGTGCTCGGGGCGGAAGAGCGTGGCCGTCGGGCTCATCTCGGTCTGGCCGAACAGCAGGTAGAAGTCGCACCCGAACGTCTCGATCGCGCGGCGCAGCTGGGCGTCGGGCATGGGCGCCATCGCGTAGCACGCCCGCCGCAGGCTGGAGAGGTCGCGGGTGGCGACGTCGGGGTGGTCGAGCATCGCCCGGTACATCATCGGCAGACCGAAGATCTGGGTGATCCGCTCCCGCTCGACCAGCGCGAGCAGCCCGGCGGGGTCGAAGACCCGCAGCACGTGGATCGTCGCCCCGACCATGATCGCCGGGGTGCAGTGGGTGTTGAGCTGGGCGGTGTGGAACATCGGCAGCATCGCCACGAAGCGGTCGTCGGCCTCGAACCGCGCCTCGAACGCCATGGTCAACGACTCGAGGTAGATCGCGGTGTGGTTGCCGACGACGCCCTTGGGCGCGGACGTGGTGCCGCTGGTGTAGAGGTACGTGATCGGATCGCGGTCCTCGACGAGGACCTCCGGCTCCGCGTCGTCGTCGGCGAGGACGTCGGCGAGCGAGGCCCACGTGCGGTCCGCGGGCTCGCGGGCGGGGTCGCCGCCGGTCCCCGGCGCGACGAGGACGTCGGCGAGATCCGGCGCATCGGCGATCGCGGAGGCCAGGACCTCGACGAGCTGCGCCTCCACCACCAGCCCGCGCGCGCCGGAGTGGCGCAGCACGTAGGCGACCTCGTCGGACCGCCACCCGAGGTTGACCGGCACGCAGACGACGCCGAGCTTCGTGCACGCGTAGTAGACGACGAGGAATTCCGCGCTGTTGCCGGCGGCGAGGGCGAGGGCGTCCCCCCGCCTGTATCCGCGGGCGACGAGCCCGTGGGCCAGGCGGTTCACCCACCGGTTGAGCTCGCGGTAGGTCCACCGCCGCTCGCCCTCGACGAGGGCGGTGCGCCCGCCGTGGCGCGCGGCCGTGCGCGTCAGGGAGTCGCCGACGTTGACGCGGTGGATGAGGTTCTCGGCCACGGCCGGGTCGGTCGAGGTCATCGTCAGCCCCCGAGGGTGTCGGATCGTGCGCGGGAGGGGTCAGCGCGCGGGAGGGTCAATAGGAGCGGGGCAGGCCCAGGCTGTGCTGGGCGACGTGATTGAGCACCATCTCCCGGCTGACGGGGGCGATGCGCAGCAGCCGGACGAGGCCCCACAGCGGGATCAGGCCGTACTCGGTGGCCATGCCGTTGCCGCCGTGGGTCTGGATCGCAGCGGTGAGGGCGTTCAACCCGGCCTCAGCCGCGGCGTACTTGGCCATGTTCGCCGCCTCGCCGGCCGGGAGGCCCCGGTCGTGGGCCCAGGCGGCCTTCGTGGTCATGAGTGCGGCGAGCTCGACCTCGATCTTCGCCTGTGCCAGCGGGTGGGCGACCCCCTGGTGGGAGCCGATCGGGCGCCCGTCCCACACCGAGCGACCGGTGGCGTACTCGGCGGCCTGGGTCAGGGCCCGGCGCCCGACCCCCACGCACAGCGCCGCGCCCGTGACCCGCTCGGGGTTGAGGCCGTGGAAGACCTGCGCGAGGCCCTGGCCCTCCTCGCCCACCAGCGCCTCGGCCGGCAGGCGGACGTCGTCGAAGAACAGGGTGAACTGCCGCTCGGGCAGCATCACGTCCACCGCCAGGGGAGTGCGGGCGAGCCCGTGGGAGTCCGTCGGCACCACGAAGAGCGACAGTCGCCCCCGCCCGGTGGTCTCGTCGCGGCTGGTGCGGGCGACGACGAGGACGGCGCCGGCCTCGTCGACCCCCGAGATGTAGTACTTCGTGCCGCGCAGCACCCAGTCGCCCCCGGTGTCCCGCGTCGCGCTGGTGGTGAGCTGGTGGGTGTTCGACCCGGCCTCGGGCTCGGTGACGGCGAAGACCATCTTCTCCCCCGCGGCGAGGCGGGGCAGCCAGGTGGAGCGCTGATCGTTCGAGCCGAACCGGGCGAGCACCTCCGTCGAGATCGCGCTCGACACCAGCAGCAGGAGCAGGGGCGCACCCGCCGCGGCGGTCTCCTCGCACACGACGGTGAGCTCCCCGAGACCCCCGCCTCCGCCGCCGTACTGTTCCGGGACGTTCACCCCGATGTAGCCGCCGCGGGCGAGCTCGTCCCACAGCTCCCGGCACGGTTCGTGGGCGGCCGCGTGCTCGCTGTAGTAGCGGCCGCCGTAGGGCTTGGCGATGCTGTGGACGGCTTCGCGCAGGGCGCGTCGCTCCTCGTCCTCGAGGAAGTCCACTCCGCCTCCTGAGAGAATTACGATTCACTAGGACGCCGATGTTAACCGTTGGCCCCGCCGCCCGGAAGGCGCCGGGCGCCCTCTCCCCGGGCCGTCCTCGCGCGTCCGCCCGTTGCGGCATCATCGAGCCGTGAGCACGCCGAGCATCTCCGCCACGAGAGTCTGGAGCCAGGTCGTCGGCCAGCCCGAGGTCGTCGAGGAGCTGCGCGCGGCGGCCGAGCACGCGACGCGGGTGCCCTTCGGCCGCGACGCCGCCGCGGGTTCCGATTCTCTCGACGAGCCGGCCGTGCGCGGGGCGATGACCCACGCCTGGCTGATCACCGGGCCGCCCGGGTCGGGGCGCTCGGTGGCCGCGCGGGCCTTCGCCGCGGCGCTGCAGTGCCCGCGGCAGGGGTGCGGGGAGTGCCCGGCCTGCCACACGGTCATGGCCGGCACGCACGCCGACGTGCGCGAGACCGTCCCCGAGGGCCTGTCGATCGCGGTCCGGGAGATGCGCGCCCTCGTGGAGATCGCGGCGCGCATGCCCACCACCGCCCGCTGGCAGATCGTGATCGTCGAGGACGCCGACCGGCTCACCGAGGGCGCATCGAACGCGCTGCTCAAGGCGGTCGAGGAACCCAGCGAGCGCACCGTCTTCCTGCTCTGCGCCCCGTCCGAGCACCCCGACGACGTCTCGATCACCATCCGCTCGCGCTGCCGGCCGGTGCGCCTGCGCACCCCATCGGCCGATGCCATCGCGAGGGTCCTCGTCGAGCGCGACGGCGTCGGGGAGTCCGACGCGGCGTGGGCGGCGTCGGTGTGCGGGGGGCACATCGGCCGCGCCCGGCGCCTCGCCCGCGACCCCGACGCCCGGCAGCGGCGGGAGGCGGTGCTCGTGCTTCCCCGCGCGCTGCGCGGCGCGGCCGAGGTGTTCGTCGCCTCCGACGGGATGCTCGCCGCCGCCGATGCCGAGGCGACCGCGGCGTCGTCGGACCGGGACGCCGCGGAGCGCGAGGAACTCGCCGTGTCGATGGGCGCGGGCGGGTCGGGCAAGGGCGTGGCCGCCGCGCAGCGCTCGGCGAAAGCCGCGGAGCGGGAGCTGGAGAAGCGCCAGAAGTCGCGGTCCACCCGCTCGCGGCGCGACGCCCTCGACCGTGCCCTGGTCGACCTGGCCGGTTACTACCGCGACGTGCTCGTGCGCTCGGTCGGCGCCGAGGTCGCCGCGACCCATCCCGACCGGGCGGTGGAGATCGAGTCCGCCGCCCGCGACACGGTGCCCGAGTCGACCCTGCGCCGTCTCGAGGCGGTGCTCGCCTGCCGCGAGGCGCTGGAGGCCAACGTGAAGCCGCAGATCGCCGTCGAGGCCATGGTCACGGCGCTGCGCGCGGGCTGATCACCGCTCGTCACCGCTGATCACTATCGCGCCCGGACGAGCGTCGGGACGAGGGCGGTGGCCACGACCAGGTGGATCGCGACGAGGGCGACCTTCGTGACACCGCTCGCGACGACTAGAACGACCGGCACCATCGAGGCGGCGGTGACGAGCACGGCGAGACCGACCCAGAGCGCGGTGCCGACCCGGGTGAGGCGCTGGAGCAGGGCGAGGGTCGCCCAGCCCAGCAGGCCGACCACGAGGGTGGTGCCGGCGGTTGCAATCGGGTCGATGACGGCGCTGCCGGTCGGGTCGGTGATGGCGTAGTCGGCGCCCGCAGCGGCGCCGATCAGCCACGCGCCGAGGGCGGCGCCGACGGTGGCGACGAGCCCGAGCGCGCGGGTACGGGCAGGGCGGACGGCGGTGGTGCTGGGGTGGGTGCGGGTGATCGTGGACATCGTGGCCTCCGTGGGGTGCGTGCCGCTGTACTGCCCCAGCGTCGAACGGGCGGCCGCGGCTTCGACACGCTAGAGGTGATCGTCGTCTTGAAGATCCCTCGCGAACGTCATCCGCCGAACATCACGACCACACTGGAGCGCGATCGCCGACGCCGTGGGTTCGGACGCCGTCGACGTCGTGGACCTGGTCACCGGGAGCGCGCTCCTGCGCTTCCGCGCCGCCCGGGACGGGATCGCCCTCCTCGAACGGCCTAGCGGCGCGTTCC
>JAABUP010000152.1_pt1 | contig 151975 bp, 252 predicted proteins | sample 5559201 | NCBI WGS metagenome assembly JAABUP01 (sample SAMN10711887, study PRJNA513373) | rock metagenome | isolation source: Antarctica rocks | place: Antarctica
AAGTCACTATAGTTACCTAGCCTACTCATAGCCTCTGCATCTCTAGCCCACGCTACTCGACCGGCACTTAACTCGGCTACACCCACGCGTGTCCTCGAGTTATTCCAGCCAAGTTCGACCACGGTAGCCCAACTTTGCCGAAGCTCAGACGACCGTCGCCGATTACAGGAGCTGAGCGTCGGGCCTATTTGCTGGTCGACGTAGCACCGTGACAGTGACCAGCCGGATGGACTGTCTGTTCCACACATGTTGTTGAGTACTCCCACATTGGCGTTTAAAATGAGCTTGTAGCACACCCAAGCATAAAAAGACACACTGATCATACCACCCTCAAGTAGCTTGTTTACTAAAGCAGCACTGCGTGGGACCTTGGATCCAGCTGAGAAACAAGGTCTTGAGACCCAAGGGGAAACTCAATTTGCAAAGGTTGACTCACCAAGCGCAAGACTTCCTCCGGTGGTCTCCATAATGTCAGGGTGAGTAGCAATGCTATCGCTACACTCCTGGTATCAACTATTTGACCAGTAATGATCTGAGAGATCATACTTGATGACGATGGGGATACCATGTAGCTTGCTCAACACCTTGCCCTCTGACCTCTGATCACCCAGTCTCTTTGCAACCTTGATTACTACAGGGATACCGGTATTGATTGCGTCCTTGCAGTGCTATGCAGAACTCACACTCGTCTTTGGATGCCAATTGTAGAACAGCACAGAGCTCAATGCCTTTGAAGTTGTTGGCCTCAATACAACCTGATCACATATGGATAGGTCAGCTCAAACCCTGTTGAGGCTGACCTACTCCGATAAGCCAGAACCAGACTTTGACTGTTGATGGTTCCCTTCTCCCGTGCTTCCACTTCATCCTGGAAAGTTGCACATAGTGGATTTAGATTGCCATTCATGACTTGCAGGGTGTGAAACGATTTTCAGTATAAATTGCCTTGAAGCTCGACAACGATATCCTTTCAACAGGGATCTTCCTTTCAGCCACGGGTTTCAGTCCCCTCTCCACGGCTCACTGGTGTACTCAAACGATCTTCCGAGCTTCGCATCAACAAAAGAAGCGGTCATCATGACCTCGCGCTACTTTCGACGTGCCGTTCTGGCAGCTGGCGTCGTATCGACCGTCAGCAGGATCGCCCGTCAAGTCTCTTCCGACAAGCTGGCTACCCCCCCACCCCATTACCCCGGCCATATCCCCCTCACCTCTGCGCAAAATGCATTCCTGGCTGTAGGGAGTGGTGTCATGGGTGTACTTGATACCTCTCGGGGAGGTACGTTGCCGCTCATCGTTTCAATAGGCGGATCCCTGAGCTAATCATGGAGATTAGACCTGATCGCAACTCTATCCGAAAGTACTGCGTCCACCTTTCTACCCTCGCTTCATGCTTCGATGGTCGCCAACCCGGAAGGTCGGCAGATCATGCGAGATCGACCGAGCATCTCATCTGATCTACTGGGAGGGCTGAGAGGATTGAGACGGGGTACTTTGGGGAAGGAGTATGTCGAATGGTTGGATCGGGGGAACGTCACGCCTGACACTCGAGAACCGGTATGTGCTAACGCGCATTCTCAATTCAAACGAGGCTTAATACCTTTGCAGGTGCATTACGTAGACTCTCCTACCCTCGCATACACCATGCTACGCTACCGCCAAACCCACGACCTATACCACACCCTCTTCTCACTCCCTCCAACCCTCCCCCACGAGCTATCCCTCAAAGTGGTCGAGCTATCCAACATGTCACTCCCCGTCGCCCTCCTCTCATCCGTCTTCGGGCCCCTCCAACTTTCAGCCGCTCGAAGAGATACGTGGATACGAGACTGGGTACCGTGGGCGCTCCGGACCGGCCGGGAAGGGCGGAGTCTGGTCGGGGTGTACTGGGAGAAGAGGTGGGAGCAGGGATTGGGCGAGCTGAGGAGGGAGCTGGGGGTGCAGAGAAATGATAAGTTCGGAGTTGAGGGGAGGTGGAAGGGATATAGGGAGATCAGGGAGGGGGAGAGGGAATTGCGGAGGAGAGGGGAGTGGGTGGATGAGCCTGAGGAGTGGTGAGCTGGACGAATCGAGAGGCCAAGGACTGCGAGGATCACTACTCGGCGGAGGATATGTTCTCAGATCGCCGTCACACCGTCAAGCCACGTCATCGCTCTCGATCCTTTGTGCACCTACCGACAAAGGAGCGACTGTCCATGATAAGGTTTCCGAGGGAGTTGGACGGGTTTCGTCTCACCTTTCTCGCCGTCAAGTTCTCCCTGTTCAGTCTTCGCTGGGCTGCTCTGTCCGCTGACGATGGCGAGTTCGCCTGGCACTCCGTCCTCATCCCTGACCCGGGCGATGCGACGACGCATTCGAGGCACATTCCCAGACTTATCGAACGACACCTCGGCCAGCAATAATAGTTCCAGCTCTAGCTGGAGCACGATCAATGATCTACCTTACACCGGAACAGGGCCTGATCGGCCGCCGCTCGCTTGGGCAGGAGTCAGACATCAAGTTACCGATGATGAGCGAGTCGTGGGTACGACCAGCTTCGCCGAGCGGAGTGCTGGTGAGCCTCTTCTCCCCTTTTGAGGTCGGTCTGACGACTATATAGGCTACTGCAACCAAGTTGTACTGCTTACCTGCCTGCATTTGTCGCACGAGATAGCCTTACGTGAAGTAGGGCTGTATGCCTGGATGGTACCTTCGGTCCGAGACCCGCAAGGAGCCATGATGATGATTATGACCAGTATGTCACCGTCCCCTCGCGCACTATGCTGACCGATTTCAGACTACACTCAGCAAATGACGGGATTGACTACTCGATCTGACCTTCTCTGCCGCTCTGTGAGCTCGAAGATATTCCGTTGAGCTTCAGGTTGCTGACCGTGTGATAGGCGCCAGATCCCTCGAGGGATGTGGTTCGGCATCATTTGCTGAAAGCTCGTCGCGCAGCCGGGCTAGAGAGATACGTAGCGGTCATTTATTCCGGTCATGGAATCCAAGAACCGCCGACCGAAGCGGGCGAATTGTGGTGCTACGACCGATCCTTCGAGGAGTGCGCACAGACTGGCGGTGCGCCCTCCGAGTGAGCCAAGTCCATTAATCAAGCTAATATCAGGTACATCCCCGTCATCTTGTTCGACTTCCTTACTTGGGCCGGCTCATCCACGTGCTACGTGTGGGACTGCCAGCACGCAGCTCGCATCCTTCGCGCCGCCATTGTCGAGGCTGAAGAGATCGACACGCAACTCCGCGCTGCTATCGCCCAGAATGCCAGCGTTGCCGACCTTCATCCGGCGGTTTATACAAGGAAGCAGATCCACTTTGCCGCTTGCGGGGCCGATGAAACCCTTCCACGAGTTCCAGGTATGCCTGACGACCTATTCACTGCTTGTCTCACCACGCCACTGCGCATCGCCCTGCTCTTCCACAATCTCGAGACGTTCCCCTTTACTCGAAGTCTCGCAGACGTGCAGGTCCAGCGGAGTTCCGATTACATGGCGGAGCTATGGGATCTTATGAGTCATGATCTGAAAACTCGACTCTGGTCCGAGCTCCAGGCGATCTTGCTCACTATTGCATGGCAGGCCCTCGATGGTCGGGAGTATCAAGCCCTTTTTGGACAGAACGGGGACGTCGTGTCCAGCCTCGCCACTGGCTTCCTACTATCGCAGCGTGTCATGCCCGCTTACCACGCCCATCCCGAATCTATCCCGGCGATACTTATGCCGACCAATCATCCCCTTTGGAAGCACTGGGACTTGATTCTGGACAATTTCTTCGAGCAGCTTCCGGATTACACGGCGGAGGGCTCGCTCGATCCGACCTGGGAAGCACAGCTTCAGCTGGTGTCCTTCATGGCCGACCAATTGAACTCAATCCTCACAACCGATCTATCGCGTCTGCCCATCATCTGCAGAGCCGCCCTTACCAGATCTCATCGCGAACCCGCTTGCGTCGCTCTCGATGCGTGTCTAGCTGATCTCGATATCCACGGCTTGGACCGCGCCGTGCAGGCTGGCGCGCTCGACGTTGCAGCGGAGCTCCTTGCCCTGGGTGACGAGAATGTCTCACCGAGGATGATTTCCATCTGGGCGTCCTTGGTTCGACATGACGAATGCGTCATGAATCTAGCCAAAGATGGTCTTCAAGCGGAACGACTGACCTCGGTTCCAGCCGTCGAATTTTTCATACGTCACCTCGAAGAAAATATAGACGAGCAGATCAGTGGGGATAAGGGAGTCGTCGTGCAATCCGCTGCGGTGCTGTCGACGATAGCCAAGTTCGTGGCGGGTCGTCAGGCTACGAGATTAGTCACGCGCAGCCTACGGTCCGCGGCAGCTATGTTGAGCAGCAGGGACGAGCTCGTGCAGCAATGGGGCGCACTGCTCATCGCCGAGGTCAAGGGATCCATCGTCGATGTCGACGCTGAGGAAGATGAATTGATCGAAAGCCTCAAGCTTCAACTTCTTGGGCTAGGCGAGAGCGACATCGTCGAGACGCGAGTTTCGGCCGTGTATGCTCTCGCACGCTGGATCTCGGCTTCCCCGATCCGTGACATTGTTTCGTTGGGTCCGATGCTCGACTTGACGCATCAGCTGGCGACCCAGGCGCGCAACGATGGGTCCGCTGTCGTCCGCAAGGAGCTCGCTCGGCTATTCCATCGTGTCCTGCTGAGAGGCGGCGTGTGGACGACCTTCACTATCTGGGTCTATATACTGCAATCCGCAATACGCGACATCCCCTCCGAAAAGGCACGGTGTCTGACCCTCATGGCCGAAGCGGGCAAGAAGACGGGTCTGACGGCGGATCAGCAAAGCCAGATGTTCCGCCTTACCGAGCTTATCAGGCTACTCGGCACACTCCGGCAAGACCCGGATCGACGAGTGGCCACACTCGTCTCGGATTCGCTTTCCACCCTCACTGCCGATCTTCGAATGCATGTGCAAGAGAAGGCTTGGGACGCGGTCTTCAAGATAGGCTTTCCGAGCGGACCCGCCGAGGAAGGGTGGACACTGGAATCATTGGCTTCGCTGAAGACTACGGGACTGGCTTTCTTGGCGGACTGGGATCGGCGAATGGCTGCCGAGCCTGGGCGGGTTGGGGACATGCCGAGTCAGGAGCTGTTTGAGAAGAGCAAGCTATCCCTCCAAGCTTATCTCGCGGTAGGTGGTTCATGAGGTGGCACGCATTAGCTGACGCTGGACAGCGCGGGAGCGCATCCCAGCCGAGACCTGAGCAGGATGCAGGTCAATCACAGGACTCTGCGGAATGGAAACGGCTTCTTCGTCAACGATTGCTCGAGGACTCCATCGTCCTTGCCGAGCAGCAAGGTAGGCTATAGCCCTCGCCGAGTGTGGCGAAAGATCACTGATGCGTGATAGTCGGTCTGCCTTGGAGGTGGGAGATGAAGGACATCGAGTGTCCAGACCCATGGTCGAGGATTACCTGTCATTCGTTTTCAAACACTATGTTGTCCTGTAATGGTTCGCAGGATATGCTGTGAGTACAGGATGTTTGGGTCGGCTTTGCTGATCACGTTTTTGCTGTGCAGACTATGGGATTGGAGCACGTCTCGTAAGACGGGAGCCGTACACCTCGACCTCCCAGCCGGTGTATACGCCACTTACGCGAGGTTTGTGAACGAGTTGCACGAGCAAACTGTCGTCATGGCCGAAATCAGTAGGTCGTCCTTCGATATTCAGCTGTAAACTGACATCACTAGGCAATGGGAACGTCCACGTCTTGGCCGGTCCGGCAGATGAGCCGAAGCACATGAAGACGATCTCTACCTTCGTTGCCCTGGACATGCACCGCTTCGCCGTTCCCGTCGCGGACGATGACTACAGGAGATTGATTTCGACATGGTGGAGACAGAGCGGGATGCTGTGTGTGGGAGGTGCTGCGAGCGTGATCAATGTCTGGGATTGCCCGACTGAGCGTTGTACCCGAGTGAGTCTCATAATCTCCATTTGAATGCATCCAGTTGATCAACCGCAGGTGGTCCAGACAGACTCTCATACTTCGTGCTCGACGCTCATCACGGAACCTGTATCTGGCAACATCATCATTGGCGGTTTCAGAGATGGCAAGGTCAAGCTGTACGATCTTCGACACAATCACATCCTGCCGGTCCTCACTTGGCAAGGTGACGCATCGCCCGGCGGCCAAGTCGCATCCGGCCGAGCGATCGCCAAAGCGGGTGTGGTGTATGGCGAGAGCACGCAGGTCACTTCAGCTTGGTTCGTAGCCTTTCCAACCCAAGCTGAGATCAGGCAGCTGCTGACCCGGTGCACCTCAGCGCGAATGGCCTGATAAATATCCACGACATCCGTCACTTGAACGAACCGGCTGCATCCCTCCTCGTTCATCCATCCGGGATATCGTCCGCATCTTTCCAAGCCCATTCCGGCCTTATGTCGACCGTCAGCGTCCTCAACCCCGCACTCACTCCCTCCTCGACCGCGACTCCGACCGATCCAGGCAGACCTCGAGCGAACTGGTCTATTCACCGCTCAGCCGTGTCGCGCCCGACCTTGGTGACCGAGGAAACCACCACCTTCTCCCCGCAGTCCGAAGACGTGGGGCAACGAGGATTCAAGCCATACACCTCGGTGCACCCGCTCAGACCATTCTTGGCCGTCGGATATGGTAGGACTTGTTTCTTGAGGGGATCTGGGGTGGGTAAGGGGGAAGATACGGATAGTGGGAGTTATAGCTTCTTGAAGGCACAGGCGAAGTTTGTCATGTAGAGCTGTTTTGAGAACCCGGTCTCGTGGCCAGAGACGATTCTGTAGTTCTGGTAGACAGGTGAAGGAGGGGCTCTACATCTATCCTGCTGGAGTTGGGAAGGTCCTGTTACGCGGATCTGTACGGCCATGCGATTGTTCATGCAAGATAATGATAATGATCCACTGCCCTTCCTCTTCTTCACATCCCGCCCTGACCGATTTGTAGTGTACTCACAGCACGCCTTGCCTGGTCGCGAGTCAGCGCCATACAAACTATTAGACGTTTGGATGGACTCACGAATAATACTGAAACGTATCATACAGCCGCGTATAGTTACTCCCCGTAGAGCTGACGATCAGGCGCTCGAGGTACACGTCAACGGCGGAAGTAGTCAGGCCAAGGGCGAATCGTTCGCGGAGATGGTGAGCTGTCTGGGTGCCGAAGAGGGCGAAGCAGTCGAGTTTCGAGTCTAAGTGAAACTCCAAATTAGCCAAGTCGACTTCACGAACACAGCTGGACTGACCATTCTGCATGAGCTCGACAATCGCTACTCCATCATCAGCTACTGTCTCACGCACCGCCAATCTTCAGGCGCACCAGAACACGGTGGCGAACGAAAAGAGCTGAACTGACTGATGAGACTATCCGAGTGTTTCCGAGCAGCCTCGAACCCCTCCTTGAACAGCCTCTTGAAGTACGCATACCCGGGACTATCGAGTCCACCGATAATATCCACGTATTCCTAAACCCCATCAGTCCCACTCCATCTCGACATGGCTGATCTCGGTAGAAGGAAATCGCTCAAGGCAGGTGGAAAGGACCTACCGAGGGCATCTTGAACGGCGCCGCCTCGAACCCCATATTCCCACCGGGCGAATTGGAGAGCATAAACCCGAAATCGATATGGATGAGGTGACCGTCCCGGTCAACAAGAATATTGCCGTTGTGCCGATCTTTGATCTGGAGGAGGTAGGTGACGATCGAGTAGCCTGGTCGATCCCCAAATCAGTATTACTTCTCACCAAATCTCAAAACTGATGATTTGCCTACCGGCCAAAGATTTGATGAAGTTCCGCTGAGCTCGGACAAACCTCCCGCTATCCGCTTTCCCATATGTCTATCTCACCATCAGCGAAGCTCCAATCCGGCGGAAGAAGACCCACGTTCACATAATGGTCCATGAGCGAGACATGCCCGATCGGCCCACCCTCCGAGATCCTCCGAGCATACTCGCCCTTCTTGATCGAGTGGACCGACACCGCGTCCGTGATCGTCTCCACCAGTCCCGAAGATTCGCCAGTGATCAATATTCGGAAGCTACGCCAGGCACATTAGCTTTCTGAACCGATAGTGAAAGGGAGAACCCACAACCTGACCCAGCAATCGCATTTCTCCTCCTTGAAGATCCTGCAAAACCGCTCGATAAGCTGCGTCGCCAGCTGTTCCTGCCGCAAATCCGTGCCAGTCTTCACGATCACCGAGATCACCTAACCACGCCATCCATCATTCAGTTCTCTCCGCCGTCTGCGATCTCACAGAAACTTACATCCCAGTTGGCAAGATGACCCCAAGGCGACGAGGCTCGTATCCGGCTCTTCTTCGCCGTCCAAGACTCTTTGAACACCGCGGCTGTCCAAGTTGATCAGCAATTGAGATCAAAGCAAGGTCGGCGCGACCAACCTGACGGATCCGCCTTATTCAACTCCCTCCTCACTATCCCCTCATCCTCCGCCGTTTTCCCCTCATCCTTCCCCTCCTCGATCCCCACACCCTCAAGCCGATCCGTCGTCCTCTCCACCCTCTCCTCCTCAAGCGACATCATCTCCTCCATGATCCTCTCCCTTATCGCTGCTGCCTGTGCGGCCGCCAATTTCAGCTTCCCTCCTGCCGACGATGGGTCGGCAGCGTTCTGAGGGTCTTTCGATCCGGTGATCCAGCCGGTTCCGGGTATCCATGAGAGTGCGCCAGTGGAGGAAGAGGATTGGGCAGATTGTTCGGGCATGGCTGGGATGAGAGAGGCGTTGAGTTGTGCGAGCATGACAGCGGCGGTCCGCATCCGCTCCGAGTAGTCTTCAAGGGTAATGATGCGTTTCGGGGACATGATGATATCCGGAGAGCTGTTGAGCAGGCCAGGCGATTCAGGAGCCAGGGGATTGGAAGTACCGTCCGAAGGCGATACTCCGAGGGCTTGGTTGAGTGCGTCGGAAGGGAAAGACGGGATACTCGGTGTACCGAAAGACGGTCGACGTGATCCAGGATCCGAGCCGTTCCGATCCCAAGCCGCCAAATCGGTCTGCTTATTCTTCGGCGCGAACGGCAGTGGGATCGCGTCCGACAAGTCGGGCAACGCATCCCGCACGCTCAATTTCGCGCCATAGAGCTGTTCCACCAGATCCATCTCCTCCACCTCCTCAGGCTTCACATCCTTCCTCGAAGCGGTCGGTCTGCTTTCCGATCTCATCCGTCTCCCCGCATTTCCATGCCCGTTCTCTAGCCTCTTTCTTTCTGGTGTGGGCGGGACGATATCCGGCATGGGCTCACCAAACCCCTCGGCAAGCATGAGTTGTCGCTTGGGAAGAGGAACTTCCGCTTTCCGCCGCTTCATGTCCTCCTGAACCACGATTTTCTTCAACAGCTCTCGATTCTCCCTGTGTGATGGGTCAAAGTCGAGATCCCCTCCTAGAACCTCGACATGGAGGAGGAAAGGCGCGCGTTCGGCAGAGTTGAGGACAACAGAGTCGCCGGGAGAGATCCGGACAACGCGAGAATGAGCCTTCTTCCGCGCGGCGTGCACTCGGTCGGGTCGGGATCGTCGCGGCGTGGCTGATGAGGTCTCGCCGCCTTCTTCGTGGCTGTGATCCGCTGCACACCAGAGGGGCATGCACACCTATTCTTGTCAATACCTATCAACCTAGAATCGATGTCACTCACTTCAGCGGGAAGATTGTGATTCAGACTCGTCAACTCCGCTCTCAGCGCGCTGACCCGTGCAGGTTTCGGTACGACCAACAACCTATTGCTAATATCCTCGAGCAAAAGCAAGAACCGGACTTGTGTCCGGCAGTAATGACTTCGCAAAAGCTGCCGTTGCGCGTCGGGGCTGTACGTCGCGAGGAGGTTGTCGGCCGGAGGAGGCCGATCTGTGGGATTCAATCGTCTGAGCGGGGCGGAGCGGGATGATAGTTCAGGGACGGAGTAGAATGGCTGAGGGGGAGGTTTGGGAGGGGTGTGTGTCCGACTGGGACCTGCTGGGGGTGGGGTGGAGGGTTGTTGAGAGAAGGGATCGTCGCCTTTGACGCGACGCGATGGGGAAGGTGAGGCGGATCGGTGGTGCGAGAGCGTTGGAGTGGACAGCAATGGTGGAGAATGTAGGTTGGGCACGGTCGACGATGGATGTGGATGTGGATGATTCAGTGCAGTTGGCGGGGCAGAGGAAGGCGGTTGTGATGCTCTTCGTTCGAACCTTGAAGCTCCCGGTGGTTCAGGCGTCGAGACGTTCCCCGTCTCCTCGTCCGACTCCTCGGTATCCTCGCTCACCTTCCTCTCCGGCATCTTCTCCGTCGTCGCCAACGACACTTCCGCTCCCCCGCCTTGCTTCACCTCGACTCTCGCCCGTCCCTCACCCGCATCATCCCTCGCCTTCCTTCCCTGCAAGACCGCCCACTCCCCCGCTAAGTCCACTAACCCCCTCATCCCCGGTCCCGCCAAGATCACTCCCATCCCAATCATCGCCGGTAGAACATGCTCATTGACCCTCACCGGCGCGGGTCTCACACCATCATCGGCGAAGCCCGACCGGAGAGCCTTCATGGTGGAAGAAGCGAGTAGTGCGGCGGTGGAATTAGGTGGGGAATGGGGGAGGGATCGGTAAGGTGAGCGGGAAGGTTCAGGGGGATCACCGAAGATGATTTCGTGGCATCGGTGGAGGACACGCTGGCAGATCAGGAAGGGCCGGGGGTTGGTCGTTCGTGTCGGCGTAAGGTCTCGGAGTGCAGCTTGCATGAACCAGAAGGTCTCCTTGTCAGTCCCACATCTAGCCGGGACCACTCACGAGCATGGCTGAATGGGTGCTTTCGCCAGCTCGGGCGAGGACGAAGCTTTCGAGCGCGTTCGACGGGGTCGGATACGTGATCAAGAGGTGACTGTCACCTTCGTCAGCGGGGTTCAGTGGTCAAGGGAGAACGGGGGGGAAAGGGCGAACCATATCTGAGGCCAATAGAACTCGACTTCCTCCGCGGGCATCGACTTCATCCTCCAGCATAGGTAATGCGAGATCCCGATGGAGTCTGGGTAGGTCTTTAGGTAGTGCATGGCGACGGAGATGGAGAAGTAAGGGGAGAGGAAGAGTCGGAGGCTGAGTCAGCATCGTCAGCAGGGGCTGTCACTCGGGGGGGAAGGCAGGGGGCTTACAGGAGGGCGTGAGACATGCTGGGCAGGATGGTGAGCACTTGGGAGACCGCGCGTGGTGAGGACGCCGTCTGAGCTGTACACCGTAGTCCCTCCAAAGCAGCACCAAAGGACTAATCGCTAAACGTCTGACCTTCGACCCGGAAGCGAAATCTTCTATGCAGGGTTATCGCCTCTGGGTCGAATGTCGAGCGAGACCCTCGTCAACCATCGAGACGGTGACGAGGGAGTTTCAAGCAGAATGGGATTTTGGGAAAGGTAGGTAAGAAGTAGAGGTGTTCCGGTGAAACGTCCTCTTACTCTTACTCCCCGCCAAATCTCAAGCCAATCCCTTGACACTATGGATCAGACCTGCTGCCCTGAATCTTTATTCTGTCTGGGAGGTAGAGAGAAACGATGCATTTGAATCAGCTCAGCCCGTATCAACACGTAAAATCAGGCGACCCCTCCTCATCCCCAATCCCAAACACCGTCTTCCCCCTTCCACTTCTCTGAGCTCCCATTAGTTCCCCTCTGCCCATCACTCCATCCCCTACATCGCTACCGCTATCATCACTCTCGTCTCCCTGATCACCCTCCACAGGTCCCTTCCCCTTCATCCCCCCCGATCTCCTACCCATCCCCATCCCCAACCCCATCCCCAATGTCCCCGTCTTCCCCGTCTTCTTCCCAAAGCTGCCTGGGGGAGTATAGCTCGGCACCGGACTGGTAGACTGTACTTGGTGCGCAGGGTGTGTTTGAGTCGCTCGCGGGGGATGTAAGATGGGTAGATGGTGTAGCGCATGCGAGGGGAGGGAGTCTGTCGAGCCGTTGGCGATGAAGTCGTGTGTCGTAGGCTGGTACAGATCAGTAGATGACTCATGAGAGATGGCGGAACCAGGTGATGCGAAGGAGGCAAAAGGACATACAAGATCGTCATCTAGGGACAGCCGGACGCCGGGTCGGAGGTCATGCAGCCTGTTGAGCCACTTTAGCGACGATCCGTGTGGAGAGCCGGGGGAGGGTGATAGGTGGGGAGCAGAAGAACGTACCTCAATCCAGGAGGGATGTCTCGCCCCCGACGCCGCCAGGAGAGGTAGCCAGCGCAGATGAGGAGGACGAGGAGGAGTGGGAAGAGGTACGAGGCGGGTGAAGGGGGTTGGGCGGGGGTTGAGGGGTCGGTTGAGGTTTCATCGCGGCGAAGGAAGTGAAGGGGTCGCATGATCCCAACTCCTTCTTGATGTGTAAGCATGACCAATCTCGGTCATCGTACTAGATTTCGGGCTATCGTGATCAACGTGATGGGGCTCTCTCGGCAGGTAGACGACGGACGGGGGGGGGGGGGGAGAAATGAGGAAGCAAGTGACAAGTGGATCTTGGCGATGTGGCAGCTCATGGACATATTGTCCAGGCTCTTGAACAAGAAGCTCGCTCACTCCGTCGCTCGGTCATAGCTCATTTAAACAAGACTGGTTCCAAATCCGAGAAAGATACATACTCCGATAGATAACGTTCATACTAATCAGGTCGCCCTCACAACGCATAACGTTTCCAACGATTGGGGGGATTTCCTCGTTCCGAGCACCTGATCCCTAATCTTAGGCTCCAGATTACCTCCCGACGAACTTGATCTCCATGTATCGAAGCGGGAGGTAGACGACCAATGAAAACACGGCGCTACGGGTCATCAGCTATGCAATATGATTCAGACAGCTAGACCAACGACAGCTCGAAGCCGAGATCCCCTCCGAACTCGCCAAACTTCGCCGCGACCGGACCGATGTACCAAGCCTCTGAGACCGGCATCAGCTAACCTCACGGCTGCGTCAAAGGGTAGACGTGCCCGCCATGCCAATTACCGCACCGCCTACACCAGTGCAGGCCGCGACGATCCCCGCGACTCCGATGGGCAGCAGCCTGACTGTAATACGAATTAGAAATGGAGATGAACACGGACGAGTGGACTTACTGGAATCATAGACGGTGAGGTCGTACCCATCGAGGACGTATCGGCGGAAGATGAAGTGCTCGCAGGCAAGGATCACTGGACAAGAACATCAGCCTCAATCCCTCATGGTGGAGCAGGATATCTGAATCACCGATGAAGAACGCGATCCAGTAACCTAGGCATGGTCAGCCGGGTTCCACCAGACTAACCGAGTGTCAAAACTCACCAAGAACCGCCAAAAAATTGCTCAAGATCGCCGAGAAGTGCTCACGTCCAAAGACGCCGGCAAGCGTGTAGGCGAGGAATACAAGAATAGTCCTGTCAAAAGATCAGTCCGCATCGGCGTTTCCGTTAAAGAAGGTACCAGATTGCTCGAGGGACCTTCTCGAATACCGGGTGGAGGGCTTGAATGGACAAAGCCGCGGAGTAGGTGTTCGGGACTAGAGGCCAAAACGTCAATATTGGTCGGTCAAGCACGGGAGATTTGGCTGACTGTTGTTGGCGACGACTGAGAAGGAGAGAAGGACAAGCAGGAACTTTCCGCCACCTCCCCATGGCTCGAAGACTAAGCCAGGAGGTCAGCCGGGATGATGACAGCATCTTTTGCTTGATCTCACCCTGAGCGATCAAACCGCCAGCATCGCCTGCTTCGTATGCATCGGCATACACAGGAACCGTCATCAAAGCCGCTCCGAGCGACTCGACGAAGACGAGCTAATGGCTGATTTCAGTCCTGATCTACGAGCTCAGCTGTAATGCTCACCGGAATCATCAGTCCGAACCAGGTCATCCAGAATACCTTGCTGGGCTTGGTGTCGACAGGAAGCCGAACGTTAAAGTCTGCAGCGACCGGCGCCCAGCTGTTCCAACTCAGTCTCGCGGATTGACAGGCGAAGAGACGAGGCGACTGACCCCGCAGCGGACGAGAAGACGATCCCGCCGAAGCTCAAGAAATCCCCCGCAAATGCCTTGCCGGTGTCCTCCATGCTCTCCTGCAGGTTCGTCTGGTATCCCTGCTTCCCGGCTACGCCGTACATCATGCAGTAAATAATGAACACCACGATCCATGCGTATCGCTCGTAGCTACCGTCTCGTCAGGCATGACGCCGGGCAATTGTGGGCAGGCAGACGTACTGGTGAAGAACCGAGTACCCGAAGAAGCAGATGATGAGGGAGCACAGGCCCACGAGGATGACGCCGACGACGAGCGGAAGTTTGCCCGAGATCCCGTTGAGGGTCTGACCACCGAGGATGACGGCGGTAGTAGAGAAACCGAGCTGGGTGAGGATGTTGAGGATGGAGAAGGCAGCGCCACCGACGTAGCCGACCGAGTAGCGCGAGATGACCTGAGGGGTATCAGCATCCGTCCAATAATTGACGGAATGAGAGCTTGGAGAGAAGGGCGGTAAATTACCATTGTTCGCAGGCCGGTCCTCGGGCCAAGCGTCGCCACGAAACCAACGGTAGCTGCCCCAATTGCTGTGAAGACAACAATGGCCGCGATGGCATGCTTGAAGGACAGAAGGAAATAATATTGCGCCAGCATACCTATTCCTCATCAGCATGGTACAGGCAGGTACTGTGTCCACCTACCGATAGGTACAGAAGTCAAGACGGTATTGACAGACCACCAAAAGATCAAGACATTGATCGTATGCTTGGTCGACCGCTGATCCTCCGGCACGCGCTCGATACCCCGAACCTCGACACCCATATCGAAGATTTTCTACACAAACACCGCTCAGCGATTGAATCCAGACGATGAGGAGGGGAGGCTTGCGGCGAGCCATCGGAAGATAGGAGACTTGTGGACAATCTCCTCCTCGGCAGGCGCTTCGTCGACGATGACTTTGCTGTCCTGCAAGTTGACCGTCACGGGGAGATAATCCGTCTTCTTCTTCTCCTCGTCGTACGGGTATTCCGTCGAAAAGGCTCTGAGACATGTCAGCGTGGCCCAGTGAAAGGTAAGATGGTAAGGATCACTAACTCTTGGTTGAGGCGTGACATTGTGACGTTTCCCAATATAGATCTGTTGTGGAGAAGGAATGGTGAAGACGATCATCCTGGATTTCCGACATCTTTCTTTCGCTCAGAGATAACGAGAAGGCAACGGAACCATGCGATACACACAGGCACGGTTCTTTCCTTCACGTTGAAAGTCATGACGTGGCGATTTTGATTCGGCTTTCTCGGTCTCGGATTTGCCTCCGAAAGGGTTCGCCCCGCTACATCAGACTCACCACCAGGAGTCTGGCACAATTCAAGGTCTTCCTTACGAAGTCGTCTTCGACATACGATTATCACTTTCGACCACGAGCCAGACCGAACGCAAAGACCGGTTCTCTTCCACGGAAGAGATGCGAGAGGGTTGTTTCGACGGATACCGATACGTCCAGACTAAACTCAACCACGATCTCCGAGAAGTTGGCGTGAAGGTGCAAGTTGACGGTGACCGGGTGTCGATGATCGGCTGAAGCGCCGGAGGTACCCTCATAGCCTTCTCCTCATGAACTCCGCGCCGACTCGCTGGTGAAGAAGCTGGAAGCTATACGTGCCTCGTCCCAGAATTCAGAGGTGGGATTGAAGTATACGTCGTGGTCAAATCGGATCACGTAGTTGGCTGTACAATGACTGTGCCCGAGCTCCGTGTTCCGCTCGGGACCGGGGTGACGCGCCGCGCAAAAAGAAGGGTGTGGTCGTGCTGGTGTTGGAATTGGGATTGGGATTTGGACCAAAGACAGCCTATATAGCTATAGATAGGTAAAGATGGACGGGTGGAGAGTCGATACGCCATGAAATTTCCCAATCTTGAGCCGGTCCACGAGATCCGCCCCGATCTCCAAAATACACAACGCTGAAGACCTGATTCGGTGGAATCGTGATAGCATGCTCCGGCCCATGATGCTGGTATCCGAGGTACTGGACGAATCTTGAGAGGCTGGGAAGGATCACGTCCCGCCATGTTATGGATGCGACATATGCTTTCGACAGACGGAGGTCGACGGGTGTCCTCGAGACGCGGGATGTCGGGGAGGACTCGGTTAGTAGGTGGTTGACATCAGGACTGAGAAGGGCTTGGGTCAGGAGCAAGATCCTTCGACCGTCCAGGACGACAAGATCGCCATCCTTCATCGGAGACTCGCCGGCACGATGCGACCAGCATGACATCAAGTCCGAGTTCAAGTACACGGCGGAGGACGACGGCGCCATCGAGGAGTTCGTGCGCAAGACGACGAGTCTCGCTGCTCATCCGCATGGGACTTGCGCAATGAGATCGCAAGAGGAGGGCGGAGTGTGTTGGGCTGTCGGCATCGGGATAGCCTAGTTTCCTCCAGCTGAGAATCAGGTGGCAAGGACCGAATACGTGGGGGCAAGATGCTGTGTTTGACCGTTGAGAGAGAGTGGCGCCCAGTCTTCGTTTCGAGAAGCACTTTCGGTAAAGTGGCATCAAGATCAACCCCTAGCGGTACTAATCTCAAACCCGCTCCCCAGCCCCAAAGTCGAAGCCCCGACCGAACCCACCGACGACCCTCTCTCCCCACTCCCATTTCCCTGATAACCCCGCCTACTACCATCCATCTCCTCACTCCCTTCCTCATCCCCTTCCCCGTCCTCACTCCCACTCGACCCGCTCCGCCCCCTTCCACCCCTCTTCTTCGCCTTCTTCCCCGGACCTCGTCTTCGGAGCACCGCATCGTAGATACACCCTTCCTCGTTCCGCCTCTTACAGTGGTGGCATTTCGGTCGCGCCCCATCGCACCTAAGCCATTCCATCAATACAAGTCCGGGGAATTTGAGAGAAGGAGAGAGGGGGAGGGGAGGGGGAGGGGAGGGGGAGGGGAGGGGGAGGGGGTACCAACTTGAGTTTCCGAGCCCGACACATATGACAAGCAATCACCACCTTCTTATCCTCATCCCCCTCGTTCTTCCTAGCCTCAGCCTCATTCTTCCGTCGCTTCCCATTCCTCCCCCCCTCTGCATTTCGTTTCTTGTCCCCCGGCGAGATCAGACCGGAACCGGAAATTGCACCCGATTTGGGCAGAGTGGACGGGAAAGAGAATCTCTGATCTGAAGGGGTGGCGTCGCGTATGCATGGCGGTCGAATATGGCTCGAGATTCGGGCATCTACTTTCTCGGTCTTGGTAGTGGGGTTGGTGTTGAGCATCTCGAGAGCCCATGCTCCGGGTGACTGTTTATCGGTGTTCACGGGTTGGCGGGGGAAGTGGGGTGGACCGTGTGATGATCCGGAAGCCCGAGGTGGGGCGGGGGTGTTGTGGACTCGTATTTTCAGGAGGGGAGGTAAGTCATCGGAAGAGGGAGGGGGTTGGGACTGAAAGTTAGGCAGGGTTTGCGGAGTATTCCAGATACCGTTCGGCGGGGCTTGATGTTGATGGGTATCCGATGGGGTTGGGAAGGTAGAAAGCGAGTTGCCCGTGAAATCTATCGGGTCGAAGGGTAGACCCATCCTCGCGAAATCGGGTTGAGACGCCTCGGCCGCATTCGGATCCGGTGCGTGGAGGACATCGTACACCGGCTCTCCCTGCCATTGGAAGAACGTAGGTGGGAGAGCGGGGGCAACCCAGTCTGGCGAGATATGTACTTGGCTGAAATCGTGTAGGGCTGTCTCGATGGCGAGATGATCATACGGTTGAGCCCGAGTCTGGGGATAAAGTATTGGCTGGGCGAATGGTGTAGGTTGATGTTGGATTGGATGATTACTGAACGGATTGTTCGGGGCATGGAGCGGCTGGACGAGATTCTGGTGATCGAGGTTGAGTTTCGCCTCGAGTAATTGATCGAATCGGTCGCCGGTGGCTAAGCTCGTACCGGGTTTCACCCCACCCGGCTTAAAGTAACCTTTTCTATGGACCGTTAAGGTCAGCACCGCATAACACTAGTTTGGGACCACTTACTGGGGCAATGACAATCTCCTCTCCTCATCGTCCTTGACCTGGGGTACCCAGCTGGGCGCTGGTGGACCATCATGACGCCCAACGAACGGAGAGTCAGAGTTGAACCCGACGGGCGTCAAGGCGGTTTGGAATGCTAGTTGGTTGGTGAACGGTACGGAGGAGCCCTCGCCGCTGCCGTTGCCGTTGCCGTCTTGGTAGGAATCGCACATCTTAATCTACAACCGGGGACCGCGAAGAAGGGTTGTTGTTGTTGTTGTTGTTTATTGGGATGGAATCGGAAATCCAGTCAGCGCACCAATTCCTACGTTGTGGTAAGCATGTTGCTGACCGATGACCAATTCATAAATCTCCTCAAAGTTTGCGTCCCAGTTCATTCGGTGACGTTATCGATACCGACCCATCCTCTTCATCCTTTATATCTTTCCGTCTCCGCGAAGCACTATTTCTCCACCACCCAATCCGTCTCAAGCGACCAAAAAGGACCGGACCCGAGTACAGGAATCGTGAAAGGAGACAGAGGAGTGAGGTAAGCGAGAGCGGAGTTATTCATATCAGAACCAGTCGGAGGCTAATTCCGGCTCTCGATGACCTTCGGAATCTCTCTGGGAATCAGGCAAGAATTCGGCCGATGGGATCTGGAAGCTCGGGCTTTTAGCGTCGCATCAGCAGGTAAGAATTCCAGGCGAACTTGAGGCGCTCTGCATTGTATACAACAAATGTCTAGATAGGATTTGACTGTAGAATTCGCTCCTCTCTTCCGATAGATATGCTACCAATGTGTCGCAGCACAATCTACTCCTCCTCCCTCTAGTCATCACCCCCAAACATCGCGGCCAACCCGTCCGCAGCCTCGTCTTTCGCCGGCATAAAGACCTAGGAATGTACTATCAATACTTGCAGCTGCAGAGTCTACAGACCGCTCACCTCGAAAGCCGTGTTCTCCCCCTTCTTAATCCGCTCCGCCCTCTCTGCGCCCGCCTTTCCAAGTCCAGCCGACCATCCCTTCTCCCTCGCATATGCCGCTTTCGACCGATCCAGCAACATATCCAGGTCGGCGTCACTACTCCTGTCAGCGCGTTCTCCCGACCAACGGTGTGCACCAACCTGATGATCGTATCGCCCGCACTTGCGACATTAATCTCCTCGCCTTCTAGATCCAGCAGCGCCTTCGCCATCTCCGCGACGCTCTCGTTCTTCGTCTTTCCCCTTCCCAGGAGGACTTTGCCATTCTCATCGACCACCCGACCGAACTTCCCCTGAGAAATGACGAGGGCCTCGAGTTTCCGCTTGTTGCCCGCTTTTTGAAGGATCTTAGTCTCGACGGTATGAGCTGAGACCAGCCGGTAGATCAGGACGGGCCGAGTCTGGCCTATCCGATGCGCGCGATCTTGCGCTTGAAGGTCCATTTGCGGGTCTGAGTTCTTTCAGCGAGAACTCGAAACGCGAAGAGATCAATGGCTCACTCCAGTCCTGGTCAAAGAAGATGACGGTGCTATCAGATGTCAGCGACTAGTTACAGCTTGATCACGAATTCAATGTACTCCGCTGCGACGAGATTGACACCCAGACCGCCAGCTCTCGTACTCAAGAGGAAGAGCTTGCAAGCGTCTTCCCCCTTCCCATTGTTGAAGAGCTCCATCTGCTCTCGTCTCGACACCTGCGATGTACTCCCGTCGATCCGGCAGATGTCCCAGCCCTTATACGAAATTGCCCAGTCCTCCTATGTAAAGTCAATACAGTTCTGCAGCTGAAAGCGTGTTCTAGGAGCTTACAATGACGTCCAGCATTGTTGTGAACTGCGAAAAGAGTAGTACTTTATGTCCTCGTTCGAAGAGCGCGTCTAGTAACCGGTTCAGGAGGAGCATCTTGCCAGACGCATTGACCAAATCCTCATTGACCACCAATTGGCCGGTCTTGGGATCTGCGGGCCAGTCGAAGAGGAATGGATGGCTCGAGATCTGTTGTTATCAGCGAGACATCTGTCAAAACCCAGAGTCGACCAACCTTTCGAAGTTGCATAACCAGATTCTGCAAACGCATATTGTTCACATGTTTGGCTGGTCGCACATCAGTTTCACGCTCCACAGTGGATAGCCGATACTCACTAGCCTGCTTCACCGCCCATTCCTTCCCAATCTCCGCAGCCGACTTCTCCACGACTCCACTAGGCTCCGCCTTGACCACGCCATTCTCGAGATCCCGAATGTACTTGCTATCATTCTCAATCTTGTAATTCACCTTCGACTTCTTTCGCACCTTCCGCCCATCGTTCTCCTCCTCGACTTGAGGTTTCTGCTCCAGCTCTGGGACTGGTTCCTCCTCCTCCCTATCCGACTTCTTGTTGACGAGATATTGTCTGATCTGGCGGGATACGATGGCTTGATAGATGTCTTTCTGCTGTTGCGTAAGAGGGGCGTAGAGCAGGTACTCCTTCTTCGGGGGGAGCTCCTTTTCGACGTCCACTTTCAGACGACGGAGGAGGAAGGGCTTGAGAATAGCATGGAGGGACGACACGACGGAGCCTTTGTTGAGCAATCCGGCATCACCTCCGCCGGAGTTCATGTCGTCGAAATTGAACCATTGTTGGAAAGAATCCAGGTCGTCAAAGATGTCGGGGAGGATGAAATTAAGGAGAGACCACAGCTCGGCAAGGTTATTCTGTAGCACATCAGCACCGCTCTACGCGCCGAATGAGGCTACTCACATGTAAAGGTGTACCAGTGAGGATCATCCGATTTGCGCTGGTATACGATTTCAGCTCCCGAATGAGCCTGATCTGATCAGCGTAGACCCCTACATTTGGGGAGCGTGCTTACTTGCAGTCGAGATTCTTCAGCCGATGCCCCTCATCCACCACGATAAACTTCCATAAGAAACCACTCAGGAACTGCCGATCCTTCATACACATTTCGTACGTCGTGACGAGCACCGGGAAAGTAGCGGTCGTATTTGAGCCTGGTTTCATATAGCTCCCCGTGCTCTTTCGAGCGCCTTTTCGTAGATTGCCAATACCGGCTGCCTGAGGCGGCTGAAGGCGAGTGGCGCGGAGTTCGGCCCGATGATTAGGATTCCCATGATACATGAGAACCTGAACTACTCTCAGCAGGTTACCGAACGAGACGGGTGAAATGGACGAACTGGTATGGTCGGTGCGAACTTCTCAAACTCCATCATCCAGTTGTTCAGGACGGACAAGGGGCAGACGATGAGGAAGGGACCCCATGTGCCCTTTGCTCGTAGATGTGCGAGGAAGGCGATGGTTTGCAGTGTCTACTGGTCGTGAGCCAGATCCAGTGCTGTTAGGAGAACGCACCTTCCCTAACCCCATCTCATCCGCGAGAATCCCATTCAGCCCATTCTCGTACAGGCTGATCATCCACTGCACCCCCGCAAGCTGATAATCCCGCAATTTCGCGCCGGTCACCAGAGCGGGCTGCTCGAACGAGTACTGCACATCGGGATCTTGCTCGTGATCCCCCTCTGCTTCTCCTTCTCCATCCTCGGCATGTTCCTCCTTGGCCTTGCGCAGGTTCAGCGGATCTCCTTCCCCGTCTTCCTCCAGCTTGACCCGTTTCTCACCCCGTCCCCCCTCACTCCTCCGTTTCCGCTTCCCTCTTTCCCCCAAATCCTTCTCCTCCGCTTTGTCCTTCTTTCGCATCCCCTCTCGACCGCCAGCCAGATCCCCCTTCTTCTCCTTGTTCTCTTTCCGCGTCGCAGCACGTTGTTCGGCTCTTTGCTTCTCTATTTGTTGTCGGGCCATGCGGTCACCGATGATCTTGGCGTAGATGGTGGATTTGTCGAGGAGGAAACTTAGGCGGGCAGCTCGGGCTGTAGCCTGTTGTCGGTCGAAGGAGACACGACGGCAGAAGGCCATATCGGGATTTAAAATAGGCGATGGCACGTGGAAGTAGAGATTGGTACATAGGGGAGGAAAGCGAGCGAGAGTAGCGAGGACAAAGGAAGTCAGCGGCTGACGAGACGTCTCCCTCCTACTCAACGCGTTCACCCGTCGGGAGGAAGAACCCACCTGAGAGTCACCTTCTCCAGCCTCCTTCAGCTCCTCCACCAAGTTTTCAGCCTCGATCTTCTCCTCATCCCCCTTATCATCCACGACCGTCATCGACCCCGAGCCCGGAGAGGCTGGCATCGAGTTGTCCGTCGATGTGCTCGCGGTGGTCGTGGAGAGCGAAAGGAGCTCCGACGTATCTATTGATGCCATGGGGAGGACAGAATACACGTAAGGGAATATTAAGAAGGAGAGAAGACAGAGGGGAAAATGTAGGAGGCACTGAGTGACGCGTAGAGCCACTCAAGTCCTCCTTTCTTGAAAAAATCAGTGGCCACGCGATTCAGGGGTGTCAAGAATCGAGAAGGGGATCGAGATAATTCTGATCCCGTAACTCGATGACCTGGGAAACGCCGCGAAACTCCGGCAGCTGAGACCTTGAAGATCTGGGTTTTGAGAGGTTTTAGTTAGTTACTCGACCTCATTTTCACCGTCAAGATGTCTGCAAAGTGTGAGTCTAGGCTCTGGTTCCGTTAACTCCAGCGTCATCGTGTGTGCCGTCGTCCACCGCGATTGAACGGTCGACTTGGCCTGCGGAGAGAATAGCATGGATGGAGTTCGAAGCATATGGTTGCAGGTCCGTTGCAGGAGGTGTCGGCAGGACTAGATGATGCTTCCGAGACTGGAGCACGAGGAAGCCCTCGAGCTCGGATTTCTTCCCACTCGGCTTCTCCGCTTTGACGATGAATCGCTTACATCCTTCTAGCCGCTGCCGCCGGTACCAAATTCCGAATGACTCTCGGTCTTCCCGTGGGAGCTGTGATGAACTGCGCCGACAACTCGGGTGCCAAGAGTGAGTCAGGACTCCCTGCTCCTCATGACTTAGTCTCAGCTGCTGATCAACTTCCGCTCTTCCCTTCGCTTCGTCTGCCTACCGTCCGATCCTGAACGCTCCTTGGTCCTGCTTTCCTTCCGCCCCTCGCTTCGCCCCCTCAGACCTCTACATCATCTCCGTCGTCGGCTTCGGCGCCCGCCTGAACCGACTCCCCGCCGCAGCGGCCGGCGACATGGTGATGGCCTCCGTCAAAAAGGGAAAGCCCGAGCTCCGAAAGAAGGGTGCGTCCCATCCTCTCCTTTACTACATCTCGCTGAAGCTGATGTCGCGCAGTCATGCCCGCCGTCATCTGCCGCCAGCGTAAGCCGTGGAGGAGGAGGGACGGGATGTTCCTCTACTTCGAGGACAATGCGGGGGTCATCGTGAATGCCAAGGGGGAGATGAAGGGGAGTGCTATCAACGGACCGTACGTGTGGTATCTCATGATGAGGTCTTTTGTGCTGATCGGCGCGTAACAGTGTCGCGAAGGAGTGCGCAGATCTGTGGCCACGTATAGCGAGCAATGCGGGGACGGTGGTTTGAGCGGGTATGACCACTGGGGTTTTCAGGAATGCATCGAACACTGGATCTCGACCTGATCACAGCTCCTTTGTAATGCCAACGCCTTTCAGAACGTGGACGGCGGTATGGCGTGTGGGTCAGGTCTTTCATGGGACGGGGAGATGTCCGCAAGACTGTGAGGAGGTACCGTTTCATTACCTGAGGCACTCGATGGGGCTGCATATCAGAGCTGCTTACTACATCAAGGCTCTGGCACTCCGTCCAAAGCGAATCGTTCAGATTCACTCCAATCGGATACTCCTGTAGGGCTTTCTTTGAGCCGCTGGAAGTAGGTCACGATGCTCGATCGACACATATGCATCAAGCCTCCCCCTTGACCTGGAAGAACAACTTCCACCAACTCCTCCCCTGCCCCTTCTGAGACCGATGCACCCCGTCCATGATCCTCTTATAGTACAGTGGGTCAGAAGGCGGTCGCATCGTCCGATCCGACAGCGGGAACTGTACTTAGTTTTCAGCATTTATAACATAAACAGGGGGCTCAAGGTGGACAGACCCGTTGGAGAGCGAAATTCGACTTGATCCGCTCGATCGCGGATCTCATCTCCTCTGCAGCGCGCTCCTCGCTCGGTCCAAGCGTCCTCGTATCCCCATTTGTCAAAGTTGAAATGGGATTTGCAGTGGTGAAAGAAGGAGAAGCAGGAGGTGGGGAAGGAGATGTGGAGGAGGCGATCGGGAAGGCGCGGGTGATGATTGCTTCGAGGCCGTCGGAGAGTTGGGCGGAGTTTGCGGGTCGGAGTGGGGTTGGGGGGAGGGATCGGACGATCGTGAGGAGTTGGTTTAGGCGGGACATTATATCATGCGGAGTGTGGTCTCAGAGAGTCCTTGAAAGGTGATTGAGCTGGACGACGGTGAGGTCAATGGAGAGTGCCGATGGACCTTTGGAATTCGTCACGTGAATGATGATCGACGATCTATTCTTCCCCGCATGTACAATATCGTTACTAGACCAGGTTCCATCATGTCAGTCCCGCCTCGACCACCGCCTCGATATATCTTCCCCCGCCCTCCCGCCAGACCTGTCGGACCAGCCCGACTCTCCGCCGCCGATTACCTTCAACGCGGTGCCGCTTGGGCTTGTCTCGGCCTCACTGTATGTCTCTCACCGAATACTGTATCTCGTGTTTGTCCCGGCTGATCAAGTCAGGTATATGCAGGCGTCTTGATGGGTCATGGACTGCTTGTGCGATCGATGAAACGGAGTGCGGTATGTCTATCACCCAGACTTTGAAGCGCAATTCGATCTGATGACTTGGAACTTAGGCAATGAAGGAGGCACAACAGGTTAGTGGTCATCCGTCAAACTGGAATATTGCTGATCATCATCTAGACAGGTTTGATGGGTGATCCACCGGTAGAACAGGCGGTCGGGTCATCGGGGAACCCAAAGGTCATGCCTTCATGAACACATCATTCCATCTCGTGTCCCTCAAGCCGACCGCCGATTCGATTTACAGATTGTGAAGCCTCCCTTCCTTTGCCGGTCTGCCCCCCACAGCCACTTGATCTATAGCTATCCTCCCTTGATCGCCAATCATCCCTTTCTCGCCAGGAGAGATTAAAGGATGTCGTCAGCGTAGATGGGGCTTGAGGCAAAGGGGAAGCGAATGATCTAGTATCGTCCTCTGATCCCACAGTCTTGCCTCCAGGTCGTTGAGGTCCTACCTCGTCGGAGCCTACCCATCAACTCTTGCCATCGACAGAAGCTTTAGCGATTGACCCATCACTCCCTGCCACCCCTCCTTTCTGGTAAAGCGAGCGGTATGACGATGGTGGTGGATGACTCCAATCCGAACTACGCTTGGTCTGGTTCGTCATGGTGTGTCCCTCATCTTCTCGGCCCGATGGTCGATGCTCATCGTGGTACAGGGCCACCAATCATGCTAGTGAGTACCGCAAAGCGGCAGTATAGGTGGGTTCTGATTGAAGGTAGACGATACCTCCTCGGTGCAGTATTTCAATTCTGTAAGCTTACACTTCTTATTGCTCGATCTCGCCAAGCTGATGTATCTCTCAGACCTTGTCCGTCATGCTCGCCCGGACGAAATCCTTGACTGACCTCTTCAATCAGCCATAGCAGTGTGACGAATGTGAGTTCCGCTCTCGTGATATCCTTCCTGCTGAAAGGGCGAACATAGGGCGAGTACGCGACGATTTCTTGGGCCGGTACCGATATCGCAGTGTATGGCGCGCGTCGATCCAAGTGCGTCTCCCCAATTTCTCCTTGCACCAGTCGCTAATATACATTAGCCATGTCAGTGATACTCGCTCCGACTCCTTTCCTCTCCACCTGATTATTTGACAAGGGGATCTACGGTATATCCGTCGACAATGCAGCCACAACCTATTACTCCGGCTACTCCGCAACCGACCAGTTCCAGCAGGCCCTTTACGCGACCTCAGGCTTGACACAAGGAGATCACCAGATCAAAATATCGAATGAGAACGAGAGGAACGCCCAGCAGTTCCCGAATTATACTTATATGGATATCGATTTCGTCGCTTTCACGGGGACAATGTGCGTCCTCGCCCTTGACCGTCCTCGCCCTTGGGTGACAGGGGCGTGACTGATGTTTTGCAGTCTGGCTGCAGCGGTCTCGGCTACTCCAAGTGCGGTGTCTACCTCGACAAGCGTCACCTCGGCCACGACAACGTTCACCTCCACGACGAGTTCCAGCGCCTTCAGCTCTTCTACCAGGACGAGTAGTCTTTCCACCTCCACCGCAGCGATCACCGGAGCAGCCACGGACACCGGAACGACCGAAACCACGAGCACGACATCGTCCATCCCGGTTGATCAGTACACCTCTCAACCCTCTGCTTCAGCTCCCACTACCTTATCTCTCCATGCCAGCCCGACAACTACGATTTGGACCGGCACCAAGACGACCGGTACACCCGACATACCTAAAATCAGCTCCTCGTCAAGCTTCTTCGCTGCATCCGATCATTCCCCGCCATCGACATCCCATAAGTAAGCGGCCCCAAGTTAGACTGAGACGAGCTTATGGAGGACTAGGACGACGGCCGTCGCGGTCAGCGTGACGGTGATCGTCATCGCGGCGGCGGTGATCGCGACGATCTTGGGACTGTGGTGGTGGGGGAGGCAGAGGCAGGGTAGGTATGACGACGAGGATGAGCATCAGGGTGAGGTGTATCCACGCTGTATTGTGGCCTTGACTGATGTGGGTTCGGGCGGGGTAGACTTTATTGCGCCGCAACCGCAGAGCTCGTGGCGCTGAGCGTTAAAGGTTATTGTGCTGTTCTGGATGGCTCAGAATCGGTAATCATAGGTTGCAGGAAGGCTCCGCGGGCGATCGATTCGCTTGCGAAATCTATATCGTTCTTTGATGGCCGAATCACTTCCAATGGATGATTCGCATGCAACGATGCGGATTTTACAACTGTGCCGGAAGCCAGATCAGCAGCAGCGTGTGAACTACGATACGCTTTAAATCTGGTACAATCCCGACCGCCAAGGGCACTCGTGTCTCCGTTCCTCAGATTATTGTAGGGATATGCGGTGATCCCCACGATATTCTGCATGGATTCCTCTGCATGCGGAGTTGAGATATTTGATGATTGAGGAGGTCCCGCTTGGAGCAACACTCGTCCCAAACCTATGTCCTCGAAAGCTCGTCAGGGGGGGATCCGGTCGCCCCGGGGGAAACGGAAGGACTCGATGGATGATACAGTTGGCCTCCTCTGGCGATACTCCTGTGAGTAGTGTTTCCTCACTCCTTCGTGTAGCTCGCGCGGTGTAGAGCATAACACAGCTCACACCTGACCAGCGATACGATGAAATCGCCGAGGTTTTATGACTTCCACCATGTCCTGCAGAACTCAAAAGTCGCGAGCATACGCAATCAATCTCATCATTGTCCATGTCGTAAGCCTTCACGAATTCCCGAGAAAAACGGAATCTTGATGTCGCTGATGCCGTCAACGCCGGGGGTTTTCACCAAGGTTTACCGCCGGAATTATGCTTCTTCAGCGCATGTGGCGCTTCCGGATGACGTGACAGGTGAGCTGTGGCGTTCTTTTTTTCAAAGCGGAGCGGTCATTTCGATCTGGCACACGCGTCGACGACGATCTGTTCTGTTAAATACCCGTGACTTGCAGGTGCGATCGCGATCGAATAGAGCCCTCGTGCCCGTATTGGTGATTCAGCATTTACATTCTCATGCTCTCGCCACTCTGGGATCTCGAGCTACAGGGTTTCGAGAGGAACCGCTAGAAAGCGCGGATAGCCGGTTTGGGACTCCTATCCCGAAGATGACATTTGTTTTGCATAGGATAAGGCCCGATGCCGCTATTCTCTGGTCTCCCTTTAGCGTGGTGATTTGATTTCCCCCCGCACTGCCCCACCAGGGTTCAATTAAGACTCTCTGGTTACGGGCCAATCACTGGTCGTTTGGTGCGGTCCAGACACCGCGCACTCCTTTCGTCATCCCCCTGTTTGGCCGAGGGATTGCAGGTGACCCGATCGATTCCTTTTTCGGTTCGGTACGAACGGAAGCGGAACTGGGATCAGATCAAGCGGTGACACGAGTGAGCGGTAACGAGCATGTTTCGGATCGCCATCGACTTCCCGCTCTTTTTCGATTCAAATTCCTGACCCCCGAGCGTCAGTCTGTGCACCTTTGCCACATAATCCCACCCTGTCATCGGAGATCTCTCCGCAATCGCTACCGAATTCTCACCGACGTCGTACTCAAACAACCCTTTCAGCCTCACCTTTTTTCCCATCCCACCCGACCAACTCAAACCTTATCCCCATCCGCTTTAGAATATCAATTTCAAGCGCGTCGACAATCTGAGCTCCAGTCGTAACACCACCTTGGCATCAGCTCCCGAGCGACTTCTTTCGGTGTTCGGGCTACGAAAAGTGTGCAGCATACGGAGCCCGTCGGCGGAATCCGGTTACTTCCCACTTCCATATCATTCCCATCACCATTTTTCGACGGCGGCAAGATTTCGTAAGGAGTAAGGAGCAGAAGTGGGTTGGGGAATAAGAGCTGTGAGTCCGTACATCCCTCCGGGTCTCGTTTCCCTCGGTATCACCCGCGAGCATCCCCTTCAGACATCACTCGCGCAGTGGCGAGGACTGGAAACGACCGTAATTTGGAGGAGGAGAAGCTATTGGTTCAGCGACACGACTGTCATGATGGCCGGCAAGATGGAACACAGGGATGGCGTTCTGTGTTCGACCCCTCGCCATCACCCCGCGCTTCATCTCCGACCTACCTTTCCCCTCCTTCACCCCACCTTCGTGTGCTGTGTTGTCATTACCCCGACGGTGATTTCCCAAATCACCTGGTCGCTCCGTTACCGACCGGGCAACTGGGCCATTCATTGACTCCCCTTCGAACCCATCACCTGGGTCGGGCACTCCTTTATTGGGCCTCCGTCCCACTTCCCGCTTCATTACCTGCAAATCCTTTCCCCCTTGCCCTTGGAAAGGTCCTTTGTCCCCGTTCTCTACTTTGGTTTTGCGTTTTGTCTCTCCTGATCGATACGGTCTCCTGGATAAAGGTCACGCCACTGACACCCTTGATCAGTGGTCTCGCATCTGCCCCGATAACCAACTCCTCCCAATCAGTGGTGAGTCACAATGCCCACGGCTTTGAACGTATCACGCTCCTCCTTCGTTCCCGGCGTTTGCGAGGTGCCGGCATCTGTGCCGGCGTCTGCGAGATGCCGGCAGTACGACATGTCGCTCATCACGTATCCCGATCTTGTGACTTCATCGGAAGACCTGAGGCATTGTTCTGCTTCGCCTCCGTTGATTCAGCTCTGTTCCCGTTACCGTGTCCATTGCTCCGATCGGAGATCCCTTTCTGGACTGCTGGCACAGCCACCTTTTACGGCAGTGCATGAGCCGTACAGCTCGCTTTCATGTGCTGACCATTCTTATTTCTGCAGGCCCGCAGCCTAAGATCCTCGCCACAGTCGCCGTTCTCGGCACCGCCAGCAAAGCGATCTCGGGGACTGTCCGAATCCTGGTACCTCGATCGAGACAGCAAAGGGCTTAGTGAGACAGGTCATTACGGCCCCCGTTTAGGGCGAGTCAGTCAGATCTGGCGGCAATTCCGCGGCTCTCAAGTCATCGTCCTTCTGTCAGTTTGTGATTTTGCTACTCCGTGTTGCACGCTGTCGGGATGTGGAGGAGACTATCGGTCAATGTGCTGGAATACCTATTGCTGATTCACTTGCCTACCAATAGAAACCTGATAACACCTCTCCCGGATTTCGGTGGGATTTTTCCACCAGGATCTAGGGCGGCGACCGCTGGAATCCGAGTTTTGAACGGGAATCAGAGTGAGTTTGAGTTTCGCAAAGGCAGTCGCCCTTCTCGTCCCGGACTTGATCCATGTCGACATTCCCGGAACATCCGGAAAAGGTGACTCGGGAAGGAGATCATGGGGTTTACAAGGTTTAAGCTTTTCAATTCTATTCGCCGTCCCTTATCCCGATGTTTTTCGTCCCTGGTCTAAACTTTAGCATCGTCATCAAGGACATTACGCATCATCTCATTCTCCTTCCCCTTCTTCCCGTCTCTCCATCATCACACCTCGCATTTACCTATTTCCTCGACCATTCTCTCGCTGGCTCTGTTTTTTTACCATCCCCTCGGACATACGGTGGAGTACGACGCGGAGGCAGGTGTCTGACGCCGAGCTGAGCTTCTTATTTTCCAACCGATTCCGAATGGTAATTCACCCGGTCTCGTCGGAGTTTCCTTTCCCAACTATTTTTTACTTGGCGGGTCGACGCGATAGAGCATGAAGGCTGACAGATCTGAAAGATCTGTTTGGGTCCACGAGGGTCAAGCTTTAAACTCTCACTTCACTCCCTTCTCCCCCCTCGATAATCTTCCAATCCTCCTTGCTCTCCTCTGTCGGTTCGGACGTCGGGCGATTGCTATCATCATGACCGCTCCTTCACCTCCTCCACCACCGCTCGACCCTCCTTTCCGAGGCTACATCGAGACGACTTTCGATGCCTTGCTCGTTTTCGAGGCTGCCCGACGAGGCATGATACCCCGAGTCACTCGTCGACTCATCGAGAGGGAACGAGGGATGGTGCAATCCGGTGCCGTCTTCGTGTTTGACGAGCACGAGAGCGGGATTAAAAGATGGACAGATGGGTTGGTGTGGAGTCCTAGTCGGATATTGGGGAACTTTCTGGTGCGTTCTGCGGCATTTAGCTGGTCTGACCAGATCAGGTGTACCGCGAAACAGATAAACGCCCGATGGATCCTCCAACACCGATGTCCACGAGCAACCCCACGTCTATCTCGCCTCCCCGACATCCTCCAACATCGACCCCGTTGGGTCAAGCAGGCGCCGGTAGCCTTCCTGGTCCCGCTCAATATGCCGAATCATCCCAGATGGGTATAACGGGTACTCCTCCCGGTCACAGTCAGATCGAACCCCCACCGGTACTTGGCGGCGGCGCATTGCCTCGCCCACGTAGTGCCAGCGAAGGTTGTGGCTCGATGGATCGGCAGCGGGAACGGCAACTCGTAGGCAGCTTGACCAACAGCTACAAATTCAAAGAAGGCGGTCTGGTCAAGAAGGTAAATAATTCAAGACGGGTCAGGCTGACTGCTTAGACCATGTCGGTCACGGTCAACGGGTTTGCGCAACACATGATCTCGTACTACTCGGTAGAGGACGTGATGACTGGCAAATTACGCTCGCCGTCGACCATCCCGGAACTCGCGTCGCTCGAGATATCCCCGGAATACCTGCACAAGCAGAATTTCCGATTCCCACCGATGATCGAGGTCGGTCAGGACGGAGTTCCGCGATACCGGTGAGTGCTGGCTCGCAGCTGCTAGCAACCATTTTCTTTCGCCTGCTGACCATTCGATTCAGGGGCGAACCCGAAGAGCCGACTTCGCCACAATCGCCCATTTCCAACCTCTCGATGCATTTCCTCCCTCCCTCATCTTCTGGCGAGCTGTACAACCCTTATGGACTCCCACCGCATCATCCACGTCAACCTCAGGCTACGCGTCTCGACTCTTCGAATCAACCTCGGCATCGCTCGGTCACGGTTCCCGCGCCCATCCAACTACCATCTCCAGGTCATCCACATAATTTGTTTCCCCCTGGACCGTCCAGTGCGGGATCGAGCTGTTTCGACCAGCAATCGATGCGACCTCCCCCGATCGCACGGCATGCGTCAAGTAGCAGCTTGACAGGTTCGGCACCAGGTGCGATGAGACCCGGTTCCTCTGCGCGTCGATTCGAACCTTACAGTGGAAGCGGACCACCCGTCTCGAGTCCCCGTGTGATCTCACATTCGGTACCCGATTATTTCCCACCGCATATAAATCTCAAGTCGAACACTAATTCATACTACTACCAAACCTCGCCTTCCGCACCCGGGTCATTCGCGGATTTCTACGGCCATCCACCGCAGCAGCAACAACCCCAAGCGCCGCCCGCCCATTTCCCTTCGCCATACGCCGCGACGGCGTGGCAACAGTCTCAATCCCCGGGTCAGATTGGACGGTTGATGCCGAGGGAGTATGCGGGTGATCCACCGTCTAGCTCGGGTAGCTCGGGAAGCCCTGGACCACCCCCGGGCTCGAGTGGGGCGGGGACCGGGGCGGGTGCGGGTTGGATTCCGGGGCAGGGGCAGGGACAATGGGAGGGGAGTGGTCAGTACCCGCCCGGCGAGTGGAGAGAGCAGGGTCAGGGTACCGGTGTGGCACAGTGAGGATTCGAAAGGCTGTCTCTAGGAGCGGAAGTGGCTAGGCGGGTTTGTAATGTAGTGTAGATTTATAGTCGACTTGTAGCTCTTTCCATTGCATTTTCTCTCAAAGTCCAGAGGGTGCCTCAGAGTCCAGAAGATGCTCAAGAGTCCAGCGGGCTTGATTTCTAGGGACGGGGTATTACGCATGCAAGGTATAAGGTTTCTCATTCAGCATACTACTCTTAAAGCGCCCTGAGACCGACGACGAACCCGAGTACGCCGGCCACATATGCTCCCCAGATGACTGGCACTCTGTCAGTATTTGTTAGCCTGACTGGGGCGGGCGAGTTACGAGTTCTGCGTCGGGGATGCCGTCTGACGGCGTTTGTGGGGAGGTAGATACCCATGAAATTACAGAACATGTGGGAGAGGAGTGGAGGGAGGATGGAGCCTGCAATGGCGGCCATACCGAGATCAGCATCACCATTTTGTTCACTATGAGACGTGGCGGAGGTAGAAGGGGAGGGATCGGTCATGAAAAGGAGAGTGAACGTACCTGTTCGAAGAAAGAGATACGAAGCGAACCACCCAAACAACGTCGTATACCCGAACTGAAAGACTGTTTTCCCACCCATCAGCTGGGACCCGTTGTCAGAAGGGGATGAAAACCCACCACACCCTCCGATGGCCTTCACCGCCGCCTCACGTCCTCCTCCGCTCCGACGATACACCTCCACCGCATGATGTGCGTGCGCCAGGCCGAACCAGAGGGGGGTACCGAAGATGAGGGATTTGGAGGAGAGGCGAGCGAGGATGGAGACGGAGAGGATGGTGGAGCGGAAGACGAGTTCTTCGGTCAAGGGGCCCTGTCGTAAGATTCAGCTGTCGAAATCGGAGCTTGAGGAGAGTGGACGGACGACAAGGTAGTTCCGGAATTCGATTAGGCCGATATCGTTTGTGGAAGGGGAGAAGCGCTGGAAGGGGAGGCATCGATCGAGGTAGGTCGCGAAGAGCGGTCCAAGGAGCAGAGTGGGAGCGAGGAGGTAGGGTAGAAACGTGTTCGGTGTGAGGAAAGAAGCGAGGGTCAGTCTCGTAGGAATGCCCAAGAGGCGGAGCGTCGGGCTGATCTGCTCTTCATCAGTAACGAGCACTCGGTCGGAGACGCAGCTTACATCAGCAGCAGCGATCACCCCGTATCCGCCAGCCTCTTTGACCACCCACCACACCGCACCCAGACTCGCGGCAGTAGCAATACTACCAGCTTTCATTCTTGATCGGATCGTATCCGGATAATCCCTACTTCCGGGTATCGGTGTATCGTCGTCCGCGTTGTCCGTGATTATCTGTTCAGGCGGTTTCGATACCTTCATCCTGATACTGGTGCTGGAAGATCCGGGCGGTGGTCGTGATCGCGCGAAGAGGTGGGAGAGATACATTGATCCGACATAGCTGGACGTGAAGAGTAGGCTGAGGACATGAGCTGAAGTGGGTGAGATGCCGGTCGCGAGGGTTGGTGGAAGGGAAAGGGAGGGATTGATGAGGGTCATGTCGACCGATTCGAAGCTGACTCGGATTTGGGACGAGATGAGGGGGGGAAGCATCTGTTCGATTATGAGAAGATGATGTGGTTGCTTCCCCGCATTCCCCCGCATGTTACCCCGCACTCTTCGTTTTCCATATCATCTCGCCACCACCATCCTTCCCACTCTACCTTCCTCCCACTTTTCCCATCGTTGCCTCGTCCCCATGCGACCATTGAAAGGAAGCTAGAGTCTCGTTCTCCGGCACGATGTCAGATTGCTCACCCCTCCAGCGAGCCCACGCCCTATCCGCCCAAGCCTCCCTCCTCCTCCGACCTCCAAACTCCCACCCTCAGACCTCGCACCAAGCTCTCGAAGCATACCGTCAAGCGGCAGAGTTATTCGAGCAGTCTGGAGTTACTTCAGGAGATGATGGGGCAAAGAAGACGTTGGAGATGTTGACGGTGCAGCATCGGAAGTTGGCGAGGGATCTGGAGAGGAGGATTGGTGGGGGCCTGGGTGGGAGTCCGCAGCGAGCATCTTCGGGCTTCCGAGAAGGTCTACCTGGAGCCAGTGGTGGTCTGTTCGAAACGGCTGGCGGAATGAATGACGCTCCCGCAGGTCAGGATTTATTCTGAAGTTGCTGTACATGCTTATCCAAGCAATCTAGGCTCCCTCCTTTCACCTACCCTCGGCATACCGCCCTTCGCGCTCCGCCCTAGTCTTTCCCACTCCTCCTACTCCCAGCCAGCCCGCCCGCCTATCGAGGTACCGGCTCACAGCTTATCCCCTCTGTACTCCTCCTCCTCATCCTCGGACGCACCGGAGGATTCATTCCTCCACCTCGACACCCTCGACCCGTTCTCCCGCTTCTGGGGCGCGCTCGAGAACATGCTTGGCGATATCTCGAAGCCTGTCGCTTTTGCGAGTGCGCCATTGACGGTGGAAATGCCGGCGGTGGATGAGTTGGTGCGAAGGGCTAGGAAGGGGAATCGGGGGAAGCGGAAAGAGGTGGTTGCGGAGGGGAAGGGGAAAGGTGAGGTGCCTCGACTTCGACTCAGTCCAAGATAGGCTCAAGAGTGAGTAGGGAAGGAAGAGCCGCCGAGTCCGTCCGAGTCGTTTTACGTGGTTTCCAGTTTGAAATCGGACGAGCCCGAAACCCCGTATGTATACCCTCTATGGCTTCCGCTCGCTGACACCCCTCAGCTGCGCACCGAGCAAAACCCCAGAAGAGCTAGCACTCGAGAACGAGTCCCTCCGCTCAAGTCTCGATGCATTAGCCTCGCACGCCCAGACACTAGAACAGGCCAATAAGGCGTTGAAGCAGGCCGGGGACGAGAGGGAGAAGATGATGCGCAGCGTCGTCGTTGGTGTGCGGCGAGAAGTGCGTCCGCACCCTCCAAGCATAGAACGCTTCTGACGGGTCGCTTTCGCAGGCGCAGAAAGCGAAAGCCGGACAGGAGTTGATGCGATCTCAGCTCCTCTCGAGCCTTTCGGCCCCGAAGGCTCCTCGGTTGGTGGCGAAAGGAGGCGGTGGAAGCGGGGTGATGCCGGACATAGAAGCGGGATCTCCTACTGGTGAAGGGACCCCTCTTGACCTTCGTTGTGCGGCGGGTTGGAGTGCTTACGACAAGCTAGGCCTGCGGAAGAAGGTACGTGAGCTGGAGGAGGAGGTGAAGAACCTCAAATTCGTCAACGAGAAGCAGGTACGTCCTCTCTCACCTCGGTAAGGCCGACCTGAAGATAGCGCAGAAAGGCCAGATGGATAAGTATAAAGATCGGGTACGCCTTCTCCGTCTGCCTCCATTGATCGGTGAAGACTGATGTGAGGCGTGGGGCAGTTTGATAAGCTCAAGGTCAATGCGAGGGCGAAGAGGGAGGCGAAGCTCGCTCCGACTGGCGAAGAGGAGGGGTCGAAGCGGGGTTGAGCGGCGGCGCATCTTAGCATATCAGCATCAACCTCGATCCATCTGCATCGTCTCATTACCTCTTCATCCCGAGTCTGACGTCACTCCCAATTTCCCGTGATGGAGCCCTGTCCCACTCGCCAAGCACCCCCCTCAGTATCGCACAACGAAGCAAAGGCCGCGAAAGCTGGTCGTCGAAGCAAGGTCTCCCAGTCGGGCATATTGGCAGAAACAACCACCATCTCGACATAACGTGATACATCTGCATCGCCCTTTGCAACGTAACGAAACCGTGAAATATAGACATGAATGAAAACGCGTAACAAAAGGAGTGGACGAGTCTCGGTTCTCTCGCAGCTCCGGGTCTGGGTATGTGAGGCGAATTTTATAGAATCAATGTCCGAGTGTCCGTCCATTTTGCACACCTCCCCTTGATCACTTGGCATTCCCAATCTCCTCGTCCTCGGCGGAATAAGCGCGGCCTTCACTCATCGTACTACTCCGGCCCCTAGCCGGGACCGGTACTCGTAGGTTCGCCGCTGGTTTCTCGAGTGTTGGGCTGATGACTCCGCGCGGACCGGGAGGTGGGAGGGCGTCGACGACGGTGGCAGAGACTGTCCCGCGGTTGAGGTGGACGTACGACCGCATGTCTCCCGGCGTTGGGGGCGGAGGCATCGCAGACGAGGCGGTGTGAAGACGTGGGATTGGCGAGGTCGAGCTAGCCACTTTCCCGCGTGCGGCGTAGACTGCTAGCATCTGATCGGGACCGTATGCGACTGTGCTGGAACCCGCGATTGGGGAAGGCGCGGTGGGGAGATCGTATGCCACGTTCGTGTCTAGGGCTTCGACCGAGTTGAGGTCGGGAGTCGGTGGGTTGCTGAATTGACTGGCGTATTTAGGGTTGGGAGAGCTTTTCGAATGCTGCGAGATGATTGAGCGGCGCGCGACTGGATCAGGTCAGCAGGGATTACAGCTGTATGTAGGGTGTATTTACGGAAAGTCGCCTCCATGTCACGGAGCTCGTCGACGGATCCACGAGCGCCGGCAGCAGACTTGAAGTCGTCCGCACTGAGTGCGCTGGCTGTGGATTCGCGCCTGGATTTGTCCCCACCTAAACTCATGATACTCTTCCTCCCGGTCCTCTGCTTGTGCCCAACACGCCTCATCTCGGAGTCCGCGAATGCTTGCGGACCCTGCAATTGCGATGGCGAGATGTTGATGTCTTCGTCATCCTCGATGGCTGAGCCAGTAGCGTAAGCAGCGTTCTTGCGGTTGGGAGTGCCGAGTTCGGTAGCGGACTTCGTGCCGCCCGGATTGCGGAAGATACCGTTAGATCCTAAGACAGGACGCATGTCCCCAGCGAGGGAGAGGCGGGATCGGCGTTCGGGTCGAGCGATATCGGCGAACGAGATGCGGGACTGACGGACTTGACCATCTGGCATGACGACGGACGAGCGGACGGACGAGGGGTTGGGCGAGGTGGAATTGACCCAATCGACAGAATGCGATCGCAAACCGTGAGGCACCGGAGGAGCGTGCGAGCCGGCACCTGCGCCGGCCATGTTACCTTCGACGGCGTAGATCGAGGAGGTCGCGAATGACATCGGTCGGACGGAATGGTGGGTGCTGGGTCGACCGAGGATCGATCCGGGTTTCTCGCCGGGTTGAGCACCCTTCTCCCACTCGAGCTTGGAGTGGGTTGACAGCGCTTGAGACCACCGACGACGTTTCTCCTGCTCACGGGCACGCCAGAAGCGGACAGCAACAGCGGCAACGGCTGCAAGGACGAGGATGGGGATGATAACGGCAACAGCGATTATCCCTTTCGAGGGGCCGCCGTGAGGCTTTGTGCTTGCGACGGTCTGGAAGACGGCATCGGCGGATTGAGTCGCAGCAGCCGCCGCGGTACTGGTCTCCAATGATCCATCTTTGCTAGTGGTCGAGTACATGGCTGACGCAGCGTAGTTGGCGGTGAAGACCGGTCCCGCTGGGCTGGAAGTATCCCAAGCCGCGGCACCAGAATTGATGATGCTCAGCTGAAGGGAAGCCGTAGTGGTGTCATTCCACCACTTAGGTAAGAGAGTGGCGGTGTACTGCCCATCGGAGAACAGGACACCCTGCCAGACATGGATGAGACCGGCGGAGGAAGTCGGCTCGTAAAGGTAAAGGTCGACCGTGGAGGACGTGATGGGACACCCCGTATTCCACTTGAAGGTGAGCGGCTGAGTCGCATCGACAGTCGAGGTTGAGTTTGGGAACTCGTATAGGTCACCACCGGCCAGGTTACAGGCTATAATCCATCAGTAGGGATTGCCGAGTATGAGCCAGAACTGACCCGCTCGTTTCACGACTCTCTGCTTCACCTCGGCGTGCGCTCCAGCGAGACCAATCCGGCCGATAGGAGGACTCATGATGATATTTTCGTTGATTGATCAATGAAGTGATGATGATCTGTGGGGAAAAGAGGGAAGCGGCATCAGCGCAGTCCAGGACAATGAAGGCCAAGGCGGGGGGGCGGTGAGGGATTCGAGGTGGCTCGTCCTCCGCCCCAGACATTGGAATGAGGGTGGTCAGGCAGACACTCACCAGCGTCAACGGGGCTGGAGGTGCTGGTTGGAATCGAATTGTCGCTTAATGATCGATCTGTGCGCTTGGTGTGAGTCGTTCAACGTTGATTGTTTCGGTTTTGTCGAGGTATGGTGAAATGAAGGTGGACGAAGTGTGTCTCGTCTACATGTAGTATCTTCCCATGAGCTCGATTTCGCGATAGTTTTTGAGTGAGGAAGAGACGTGATGGAGCGGAAGAGATGGAGGTGGCGAGGTTGAGCGAGGGGTGCCTTTGAGTGGTCAGGGGTAACTCCGCACAGGCCGCCGCGTTGAATCAAAGGAATGTCGTGTCGTGTCGTGTAGTGTCGTTTTCGTTTTGTGGAGCAAAGGATGGGAAAGAGAATGAATGGATGATGCATGCATCTTAACGCTACTACCAGAGCCATACATCCATCTTGTGCGCCGATACAAGAGAAACTCATCGGATAGAACTGTTTACCATCTTTTGACAAAGGAGGACCCTGAAAGTCAAACAGCCAAGCCGCCTATTCCATCCGATGGGTTGTTGCGACGTCAGTTGCAGCGATGTTTGCGCGGTTCGGAGTGGGTGGAGCGAGGCGGTGCATAAGCTGATCCGGATGAAGAGATCGCGGAAGTTGTTCTCGTTACCCTAAGTACCGCTGCAGCAAAATCTCAGAGCACTTGCTAAGTAAGGACAGCGACGTGGAGGTGAAACGTAGCTCTTGGAGATTACGGCTGAAGCTATTTAGACCCGATGTCGAGACCTTCAAGGTGCCTCAATGGGCTCTTCATGCTGGAAAAGCTGCTTGACTAACCGCCTGTTGCCGGATCACGCACGGCTTCGAGAGATCCGCTGGTCATCTAACGATAGATGGCTTGTGATCTTTGACGAAGCGAAATCGGTCAAGGCTTACTTTGGTGCTGATGATGGCAAAGTGATCGCCGACCGATATCAAGTAGGGTTTCTGCGTAACTCCTGAGCGAGATCTAGGATCACTACGCTCACGATTTTGAGGAATTCATTATAGAACGCCATAGGCCGCACGTCGTCCACAGCGATCCCCCTCTACAGAGCTTGACTATGACAGGCGATAACTCTCATCCACTGTGACATGACGAATGTGTATGATGAAGCCCAGGTAGTGATGATCTAAACTCATTATCGAGTGCACACCCGATTTACACATGGGAAGGGGACCCTGCTTGCCCGTGATGCGACCAAAGTATCGGCTGAGGATATTCAAGTGAACTCGACGGCATGAGAGGAATCAGCCGATCGTCAAGTTGTGATACTTTCAATAGCGGATTCGAGCCTTTGTCATTACCTGCGGTGGTTACCTGGTTACAATTCTGGCATCCACCATGCAGAGCGATTTCGGCTGCCGAAATCCCGGGACATACTCCACGTGGATATCCGTTCTTCCGGCCCGACTCTGCCTGGTGACGTTATCATTTCCGCATTCCAGCTTCGTTCTCTATCTCCCATCGGCGAACCGCACTTGAACATCAATATCACCAAACAGATTGTTCTCACATAAGATGGTTTCTTCACTCGACGCTCTCAAGACGTACGCCCTCATCTGCCTTTCCTTGATCTTCGACCCGAAGCTGACGTTACACTCTTCCTTTGCCGCTTCTCGTCTCCCCCCGCCGTTACCTCCATGATCTGCTGCGCGCCCCCGGACCTCGCCATTGCAGTTCTGGCACCGTCGTCGTTTGTGACTCGGGTGATTTTGAGTCCATGGAAGTTTACAAGCCCCAAGATGCGACTACCAACCCTTCCTTGATGTAAGCTAACAGCTCTCCTGCTCACCGGTCCATTATTGATGTTCCCGTAGCCTCGCCGCCTCGAAACTCCCTGCTTACGCCAAACTCATTGACGCTGCCCTTAAGTTCGCCAAAGACAAGGGCGGGTGGGTTTACAGTGTTTCTATGACTTCTTCGACGTTCCGCTGATGCGAGACCAGCGAGCTTGAGTATCAGGCGGAGAACGCAATGGACTCGCTCCTTTGTCAGTTCGGCTCGGAGATCCTCAAGATCGTTCCTGGTCGTGTGTCCACCGAGGTTGACGCAAAATTCTCCTTTGACACTGGTCCGTCATCCTTCCATCCAGGATCAGGATACTGAGGGGTTCTACAGAGAAGACGATGGGCAAAGCTCATCAGATCATTTCGTTGTACAAGGACATGGGCATCCCGAAGGAGCGGATCTTGATCAAGGTGAGCCATTCATGAGGGATTGTCGACTAGGATTGCTGATGCGATAATCTCAGATTGGCTCCACTTTCCAGGGGATCAAAGCCGCCGAGCAGCTGGAGAAGGAGGGGATCCAGTGGGGTTCTCCACAGCGTACGCGACCTTGCTGATTCTTGATCATGTCTAGCTGCAACCTCACTCTTCTCTTCGGCTTCCCCCAAGCTGTCGCTTGCGCCGAGGCCGGTGTCACCCTTATCTCTCCATTCTGCGGTCGTGTAAGCTGAAATTATCCCTCGCTTTCCTTGATCATCAGCGCCTCGACTATGACGTCCCGTTGAAATGCCGAATCTGACTTTCCGCAGATCCTCGACTGGTACAAGAAGCACACTGGGAAGACGTACGCTTCCGCTGACGACCCGGGAGTGAAATCTGTCCAGCAGATCTTCAAGTGGGTTCCGCAGTTCTAGACCAGGTGGCATCGGACTGAAACTGCCCAGCTACTACAAGCAGCATGGGTACAAGACCATCATTATGGGTGCCTCCTTCCGAGACACCGGTGCGATCAAGGAGCTTGCTGGCTGCGACTACCTCACCATCGCACCCAAGCTCCTCGAGGAGCTCAAGAACGACTCGTGAGTCTGTCTGTCAATTTCATCCTTCGCTTGAACTCACGCTCTTTTTACAGCGCTCCTGTTCCGAAGAAACTCGAGGCATCTTCCGCCAAAAACACGAAGATGGAGAAGACGAGCTATATCCAGGACGAGTCCAGGTTCCTCTGGGACATGTTCGAGGATGAGATGGCTTGGGACAAGCTGCACGAAGGGATTCGCGGGTTCGCCAAGGACGGTCAGTCCCGCGCACTCACCATTAGATGGCATGAGCTGATGCGTGATAGGCGCGGCGCTCAAGGAGATGCTCAAGGGGAAGCTTCAGGCGTAAGGGGTTGCAGCGTAGCGGGTGATTCGCGGATGCACGGTTGTGATTTGCAAGGGATCAGCGGTCCTGTTTCCAAGGACTGATAATGAGGGTCCCTTGAACGAGTCCCCTGTTGATTGGTATGTCGCCTGGCCACAGATCGCTGATCAGAACAAGGTTTCGATGGCGTGCAGTGCAGGAGAGGATGTCGGAGCCAGCCAAAACGATTTCATCCGAGAGAAGGTTTCGGACTTGCAGTTCACCCGACTTGATCATATCGGCCACGGCCATCAAGATGCCATCAAGATATAGCAAAATATCATCTGACTGAAATTTTCTGCTGGAAGAGGTGAATTATCTCCATGCTGTTGCATTGAGTCCAACCTGGGCAAACTGACCGGGAACATTCATACTCCCTGTCGTCATCTACTGATCGATCGAATATCGGGTCGTTTGCATCAGTACTGACACTAAATTCCTGATGATAGCAACGAAGCCGGCCGTCTTATTTCGACCTACCACTCTCGCCCACGGGGCCAAAAGCAGGTCTCTCAGTTCGCGGCGAATCTCCGAAGCGGACCCGTGTTGTTATAGTTTCCTCGCGCATCATCCCATGTGAGATTCCGCCTCGTTACGCGAGTCCGCGTTCGAGCTGTGATTTCGATGGCAGGGAAGCCAATACGGTGACGCCGAGGGCGAGGATGTGTGGGTTTCCACGTTGCCACTTCCTTGACCGATCAAGCTTATCATTACATTCTCACAGGTCGACGCATCTACTGCTCGCCTGGCTGACCCCGCCCATACAACTTTGATACCCGACTAGTCCGGCCATTGCCATTGACCCTCTGTCGTACGAAAAATGTGTCGTCCTGGTGGCCATCACTCATGATGGATGCTTGCGAGCTCCGTCGAGATCCTGACTGACGGCTCCAAGCAGAATGACAGGGTCGGCAAGGAGCTGCTGCTTGACATCCACGTTCCGGATGCTGTAGGTTTGAATCGGACGTGCGGGAATATGGGAGCTGCGATCGTGAGAATCTGGGTGGGAAAGTGCGAATGGGAGCAGAAGCGGGAGAGATGGGGAATTTGGGAGGTGAAGGGGAGATCGCAGGTTTGAGGATCAAGAGATCGCCTCGAGGGGTATGTTGCTGTTGTTGCCTCCATGTCGAGTTTGACTGGGATGGGGATGCTTCCTTCTCGTCATCGGTCGACTTGACGTATCGAAATGACCGACCTGACCTGAACCCCTTAGAGATGGATTTACGATCATCAGCGGAACTGATCTCGACTCCGACGAACATACTCTTGTCTCGCTGAGAAGCACACCGATAACGGATGCCATTTCAGTGAGTTGTCAGACCCCTATGATACGCCCATGAGCCAGCTCCGCATGACCTGCATGTCGCTATCTTTTCGCCGCCGCCTGGGCGTCCTGTATGACCTTGATCATCCTCCCACCCAACTTCGTCGCCTCCTCGAATCTCGGCGCGAAGAAGTCTATTCTCCAGAATCAGCAATGCCCGTTTTTCTTCCAATCAATGTCAAGAAGGAGTTCCACTCACCCGCAGTCTCCTGAAACCGTCTCCGGTATAGCTCGAAGTTCCCAAAGCTGACGCAATCGCTCCAGCCCCGTGCAGCGACGACGAATTCCATGTCCTCGGGTCGGTGTATCCGGTCGCTGAGCGCCGCTGCGATTGATGACGAAAGGAGGGAGCGGGAACGGAAGAGAAACTCGGCAACGCCTGAACCCCATCAGCTCGCTCGGTCAAGGCGGATGAATGACCACTCACCGATCCAAATCATGAACACCGGTGTCCCCGCCACGTCGAGGTGCTCAAACGGTCGTATTCCCAACTTATCCCAGCAATCCACCATCGCCAACAAACTCAAATGAGAGTTCCCGCTCCCACCCCCATTTTCCATCCCATTCCCGTTGACGCTCTCCTTCCCATCTTCCATCTTCTGTCCCAGACTAAATTGATCCAACACATCTTCGCTCAGCAATATCGGTGCGCGCCCCCCCGCCATTCCCCCATCTTCGTCCCGCCTCCACCCAAAGACCCCTTCTCGTGCTTTCCAGACGCGTTCCGAGAGTTCTGCGGATTGGGTTTCGATCATGAGCTTGAAGAGCTCCGTCGTGGATCGGGCATATTGTTGGATCTGTGTCTGCGCGGAAGGATTGAGCATGGCGAGTCCGGCGTAGACGTGCCATTTCGCGGCGTAGATCCGAAGTGTGATATTGACTTTGACGACCTCGATGCCAGAGACGTAGCGTGTGGTCTCCCACGGGTAGGAGGAGGAGTTGTTCCATGCGGTGCCCATGCTACCAGTCGAGCGTCAGCGAGGCTTTCGTGACTGCCCCATCACCAAAGGGTACTCTCGCCATCTCGGTGTAGAATAGACGGAGCCGCACTCACCTGAGGAATGCCGCATGCGTGACAGCCTGCGTGTTCGCCGTGACCATATCATGCTCCTCATACCCAAGATACACATATCGGCTCTTGAAGCTCCGAAAGACCTCTTCCACCAAGCGCACCTTCTCTTTCGGTCCCCTATGATGGATGATGATCTGTTCGCATCTGTCAGCTCGGATCATCCATTGGACTTCCGGGAGGGGAGAGACGGATCAGTATGGGGATGGCTGTTAGCATTCCAGGTCCCTTCCACTCCTTTCCCCACCGACCGAACCCCCTCCCCTTCGGCCCCTCCGGCCCCTCCTCCCCCTCCCCCCCCCCGCGGAGGCTCCCCCCGGCTCTCCCCGAGGCTCCCGCCCCCACGCTCGCCTATTGACTCCCGCTCCTCCCCCCCCACCCCTACATGGCCCCGAACTCACCAACGGTTGCCCCTCCGTAGTCACACTCGGCCCATGCAAACTATGCACGCTAACAACATCCACATCTCTCGGCAAATATCTATCGAAAGCCTCTCTCTCCGGTGCTTTCACGGACGTCTGACCAGCTACGGTGGCGCCTAATTTGGTGGAGGGTCCGTATTCGGCGACGCAGCCGGCTATTTGGGCGGCTTCGACGGAGTAGATTATTAGGTCGGAAAGGCGGGAGACGGCGTGGCCGTTGGGGAGGGGGGTTATGGATGTGCCTGGGGAGGTCAGCGGCGGTGGGGGGGAGGGGGCAGGAAAGGAGGGGGGGTGGGGGGGTGAGGGCAAGTACAGCAAGATAGGTGGTGAAGGAGGATACCACAGGTGCGGAGAGCAATGAGGAGGTGGAAAGTGGTTTGGACCGACCTTCGAGCTCGTCAACGAGTTGGGGATACCGCTCTTCTTTGTCACACACGTAGATCCTACTCCCATCAGCTGTGCTCACTCTTACCTCGCTCGGAAGGGAGGACTGACGTCTCGAGCCCGCCGGCGGACAGTCGACGGGCGTACATCTTCCCCATCTACAGCGGAATAAGCGATCTCTAACAGCACTGATGGCGAGGTGCGAGTCCAGGCTGGTGGAGCAGGTAGATTCAACACGCACATCACCCATGCCAATGATCCCAATCACCGGTTGAGGGTTGAGATTCGGCATGATGGCGGCTTCGAGCGAATGTCGTCTCGCTGGATAGGGCTTCGACTCCTACGACTTGGCATACGAGTGTTGGAATCCCACTCAAGCGGGCTTTGAAAAGTCGGATAGTCAACGCTTCGCTTATTGTCGGTCTTGAGCAAAGGAAACAAGAACTTGAGACCGGTGGTCGCGTGGGACGTGTTTTCTCGTAAACACACCAGCAAAATCATACTGCATGATCCCAAATGAAACAGCGCTGTAAGGTATAGAAAGGTAGACTACGAAGCGTTTCCCGAGCATCATGTGCCCTCCTAGGGATTGCAGACAGCTCCTCTAAAGATGAAGAATCGAGACGGAATTTGAGAAGAAACCGAGATGGAAAGAAGATGGGCGAGGGGAGGCGAATTCCAGGAGAATAGCTGCCCCAGCACTGAGCCCAATGAGACCAATCACCGCGCCGAGGACATCCGGGAGCGGGGCGACAGCGAAGCCTGGGCTTGCAGAGCTGCTTGCGGAGGCAGCAGAGACGGCGGAGGATGACGCGCTGGTAGCGAGGGACTACCATTCAATGTCAGCGAGGCTCTGGCTTCCAACTGAGAGAGTAGCCCGATGGCGGCGTGACTCACCGCAGCTTTTGACGTGGAAGCCGCACTGGGACTGGTGGACGTCGCAGTGCCCGACCCGCCCACAGCACCTCCGCCAGCAGCGACGGTCACCCCGCTAGTAGCTGAGGTGAAAGTCACGCCGGTGGCGGTGGCCAGCAAGCCGGAGATCTCGGAGCCGCTTGCAGAACCGGAGGCGGTGTCGATGATCCCTATGCAATATATTAGCGGGTTGTGTCTCGCCGGAAGCAGTACCAGGAGCAGGGAAGGTTGAGAGGCAATCGAGGGCAAACAGGATGAAGGCAGGAATGGTGGATGGGGCAGGGGCTAGAAGGAGGGAGGGATGGAACTCACGGGGAGAGCGTTACGAGCGAGCTACCGGTGACAGTCACCCGACGCCGCACAAGATGACTGGAGGGAAGCGATTGCCGAGTTGAGCTGATCGTACACATCTCCCGTGACCCACGGGGTATTTTCGAGGACGCAGGAGAAGCAGGCAACCCACACGAGCGTCGTGGTGAGGGAAACCTATCTCGCTGTCAAACCGAGGTAGTGGGGAGTATCCATCACGCTGGCTGAGAACAACAAGGAGCAGCCGCGCTCGAGCCTTCCACCCTTCTGAGACAGAAGCCCCATCCCAATCGCGGGGTATCCACGGTGAGGGGCAGCCGGAAGCTGGCCTATGACCTGGACGAAGCCATCCCATGGCAGGAAGGCACGCGACTTACCGACGGACAGCGCGCTTACGAACGCGACGAGGATGGTCTCAACAAACATGTCGCAACTACTGGGTAGATTTGTGAGATCCGTTGCCAATCACCGCCTGACTTACAAGCTGAAGAGACTGTTGGAGTTTAGTTAGCCAGTTCTTGTATTGATTAGTATCACTTTTTATCTCGTTTTTCATAGTGGAATTGAAATCTTTGGGGTGATAGGTTGGGTATAGATGATTTAGTAGAAGAAAGGGCACTCTGGGGATAAGGAGTCATGTGAAACGTGAACGCCCCACTTCAGCGATCGTCACGTCGGGTGTTGGAAATCAGCCACCTTTGTGTAGGTGTTTGTAGACGTTGTAGAAGTATGATGCATAGGACGTATGTGTGAATGTCCGACATGAGGGGAAGCTGCCAACTAGGCCTGCCGGCTAGCTAGATAGGCGGTGGGATGTACACATACCGGACTTGCCGGGTCAGATCCCTGGCCAGATCTCCAAGGTATCGGGTCAATCCATGCCCGCGCTCCCTCCCAGTCCCCTAGATCTCCAGGATGTCACGAAATCCTTGTACGTACCCCCGGAAGTCCAATTATGTGATCTGTGATAGGTGATGCTAAGCCTGAGCTATCCCTCTACCAACAGTCGGATAAAGCGCCTCCTCCCATCCTGTGCGCCAGCCAATAACTTGACCTCAATCCCGAAGATCGCCGTAGTCAACGCTTCCACTGTATGAAGTCGAGAATCAGAGCCGTCCTGAGCCAGTCTACTCAACTCACCTAGTTCCGGGGGTATTCCTCCTGATGTCCCGCTCGAGCAAAGTCTCACCACACTCATCAGACCAATCAATACCTGACCAATCCATCAGCTTGATTCATGGGCATTCGACGAATCGAAGCGGACATTCGTGTTGACCTGCGGCACCCCTTCAAGTACAGCAAACGCCTCAGCCCTCTCCATCGCCGTCTCACATGCTCTCTGGTGACTTGACGGGATGAGCGGGCTAGGAAGCGCAGCAAGGAGGTGAAGCAGGGCCTTCGAAACCGCCAGAGCGGAGTCGTCTGGCACCGCCGAGTTTGTATCGAGGCACTAGGGATCTTTCAGCCGGATTGACCCGAGAAGGGAGAGACATACTTCGATGATCCTCAACAGCTCATCCAGCTTTACCTCTTGGACCCATAAACCACCCACGCCCGAACCGTTCGACATGAGATACTCCAATAATCGCCATACCTCTTTCACCGGCTTTGGTCCCCGGGGCGCTTCGTCGCTCAGGACCCCCACCGTGGAAAGGACTCTGCGCTCGGCCAAGGAGACATCCCGGATGGGTGTTGTGAGAGTCGCTAAGAGATGAAGCGGAAGAGAGATGATCGAGGGTAGGAAGGTTGCTTGGAGGGTAATGAACTGTTCCTGCATCAGTGGTATGCGCGTGACAGATACAGTGGTACGAACGGTATCTTTCCCTCCGGGAACTTGCAGGACTAGCACATCTAAGCTCTTTCTTAGCTCTCGTAGCCAGCCTTTTCCATCTGCACGCACCACTCATGTCCCCCTCCCCCAAAGTCAACCTCGACGCCCATCTCTCATCTACGAAAGCCACTACTCGCAACGTGCAATCCTGACCCGCTTGAATAATCCCGCGGCAAGGGAAAGGCCATATGGTCTGTTTGCCTGCTAAGGTCAGCTCCTCTTCGCCTTCAGGGTTTCGTCTCACAGATCGGTTTGTCCGCTCCAGGCGCTTTGAACGAGAAGCTGGCGGGTACTCGTCCAGTATTTCTGAGCTGGACCTCCCGGACCACCGGTACTCGATATCTACGTGATCAGTTCCGTTGTGTACAGTGAGATTCGGGACCTACCGGACATCTCCAAACTCGACATGAGTGGATCCAGTCTCCAGCGATGGTCGGTACACCTCGTCCAGCCTATCGAGCTCTTTCATGACCGATGCTAGCTCCAGTTTCCTCTTTTCTTCGTCCACCACCCTGATCTCGCTCAACAAGCTGGCGGAGACCGGCCGATGGTCCGACCACATGACCTGATGCGATTCGTACGATTGGCAAGTCACTGTATGAGGACGAAATGACGATGCTGGATTGGTGAAGAGGATGCGGTCGGTATACGCGGGCGAACGGCGGGCGTCGAGCGTGGTGCTCCCGTGTACGTACTTGTATGTCCTATTGCTGATCAGTACGCTTCAAGGTGGAATGTTGGGACGAGCGACTTACGGAGGGAAATCGATAGTGCCTTCGCGGAAGCCTCCGAACGATTTGAGAGACGCTGCATCGCTGCAAAGCTGTGTTTCTCAGCGAAGGAAGCAGTCTGTGTCGTGATGTGCAGATGCTTACCTGATCCTTCTCCAAAACATCCTTGTACCGCTTCTCCGCCACCCAAGCTCGCAGAATGTCATCTTCCATGTCAATGCGGTAATTTAGGTCGCCAAGCCAGACCTGCTCGGTCGTCAATCACAGTACAGTAACGGATAATGTATCCACCACTACGTGCGAGGTTTCCACGCTGAGAAGACGGTCACCATGCTCAGGCATGAATTCCTCGAAAGCAGGGACGACATCGTCCAGCTTTTGTGGATAGGCTAAACTCTTGAGCAATGTATGGAAGTCTGATCTTCGACGATCGAGAGCACTGGCGAAGGCCGCGAGGTCTGCAATTTATCAGCATTGTCTGCTAGAGGCGGTGACGAACGGGAGTTGACGAAGCAGAGAGTGGTGTCGTGAATCATCAGGCGAACTGCGACTCCCTGAACAATATGAGCTGTTGATTCAAAACATCGGAGCATCACGGACCGCCTTATTGCCCTTGTCTCATTGTCAGAGCTGAGGATGAGAGGTTGATGGACAGCTCACACCAAATCCAAGCAACCCTATCCCTCTCTCACACGTCTCCACTCGCGTGATCGCTTCTCGCAAGCTCTTTTTCACGAAGACCATGGTCATGACTCCGACATATTGCGACATTGCGAGCTTGATCTGGGGATCAGCCAATCTCGAGGACCGCTGATGACGCCGACCTTCTCATATTCCTTAGCCTTCTCGGCCAGACCCCTCATTAGGGCGGCCTCCCATTCTTCTGCACGGACGTTTCCTTGTGAGATGAGCAGTGCGGAGCTGCGCAGATCTGGGTGACTTCAGTCCGCTGCAGGGAGCTCATGAGGGCAGCTCACCGACTTCCTGGAAACCGAAGACCAGTAGGTCCTCTTCTCCCGTCCCGACAAGGTCGCTGAGCTCGTTCGTACCAGGAGGAGGTAGTTTGTCGTTCACATTGTAGGTAGCTGCACGTATCCTGGGTCCAGATAAGCGTTCTTGACATCTACGATCGCTGATTACTTACCGTATGGGCTTTCGCGAGGACCATCGCTCCTGCCGCGCAAACAGCCGCTTCCGCAGAAACACTGTCCTCGAGAAACCCGGAGCGTACGGATTCGGGTGTTCCTCATCATCCGCCAACTGAGATGAAGATGCAGTCAATGCGGTAAGCGGTGTCAAAAGCCGTTCGACACCCAAGGCTGAAGTCGTCGGCGTCAGCATAGCCCCCGTCCAAGGAAGGATCTTGCTGTAGACGTACAAGAGGAAGAACCGGGTGACGTCAGGCTTGAACTCGATTCGCCGGGCGATTTGAGATCCTCGTCGAACCGTAGTTCTCCGGGAGGGAGTAGAGGATACAGCTCGAGCCACGAGAATGCGAGGGACGGTGGTAGCGGAGATTGGCCTTGTAACCCATCAGAACAGGTCAAAGGGTCCAATGGAGAAGGCTTACGGGCGACATCCATCAGCCGTCGGCACTCGGTGATGAAGGACTGTACGGGAATGATTAGGGAAGAGGAAATGCGAAGGTCGACTTTGTGATCCTTGTTGAGGAGAGTGAGGGTGATGTCTGATCATCCAGGAGATCAGTACAGATACAAGGTATAGGATTGACTGACGTGGGCGAGAGGATTGATGGAGGAGTGACGGATTTGGGGAAGGTGGAGTCTGGTTGAGGGTGTGTTTGAAAGTCGATGTGACCGGTATCCGATGTATGAGGCGGACATCGGATGGAGCTGATGGGGGGAGCACGACGAATATGCTAATGAAGATCAGTGTCATGTTCAGCGCCGATGATGACCATACCCACGCTGCTTCTTCAAAGCCAGGTGTTCGACTCAGTACCACGGCCACCTCCGCCACTGTATAGCTCAGCTGTTCGGTGCGGACCCGGCATGGGAGGTTGACCGTGACCCGTTCGGAAGGACGTAACAGAGGTTGGATGTCAAAGGCAGGCTGTTGAGCGGATAGTGCCATATTGAATGACTACCTCTACAATCAGGCTGAACAGACGCCTGAGCTAGTCTTAGCTTTGTGGGAACGCAGCGAAGACCGCTCCCTCAATCTGGCATGATCAAGGTTGAGAACCGGTCTGAAACAAAAGGCAACATTTCCCAAAAGCTTGAAACGGGTGAGGGGCCCCGCTGCGAGCACGTGGCCGTCCTGACGTGGACTGGGGCTTCAATCCCTTTCGCTGATCACTCAATCCCGTCCTCTCTCACCACTTCCACAGCAACAAACGGCTCCTCACCATGTCTGGCGAACTGCGGTATATAGCGGCGGAAGCTCTAAACTTTGCGACCAGTATGATACCCTCTCTCGCGTTCCTCCAACAAGCGCTGACCGTCTGCAGGCCTTAAATATCTTGGTCAATCCAAGCGGAAGACAACATTCTCCAAGGGCCGGTTCATACGCCCGCCACGAGGCTCCAAATTCGCCAACAAGTGTGTCCCCCTCCTCCTCTTTCCCGGTCTACTCCCTGACGTCCGGATCTAGACCTACTCCACGATCAGGCGCACCCTCGCGCACCTTCATCCACCACAGAGACCGAATCAAACAGTTCAATATCCACCCCGGTGACCGGGTCCGTCTGCTCACCGGGAAGGCCATGCACAAGTATAATGACGAGTCGCAAGGGGAGGCTGGGGGGTGGAAGTTGTATACGGTGAAGACTGTGGATATGAAGCTGAATCGGGTCTTCCTCGAGGGTTTGACGGTAGGTCTACCCTTGCTATCAGATGGGATGAGCTGATAGTGTGGTCCGCGTGTAGCAAAAGAAATCATCGCAACCCAAACCGAAGCCGGTGAATTTCGATTCTATGACGGAGGAGGCGAAGACGAAATGGCAGGAGGGTTCTCAGATCGTGTCGCCGATGAAGCCCATACATTATTCCAATCTCGGGCTGCTCGTCGAGGAGGATGTCGAAGATCCAGCGTGAGTGACGAGCTGCCGCCTTTGGTCGCGCTCACGGACACAGCAATCACGTCTTCGCGAAGACTCTTACGAGAGGACCGGGCTTTTCAGCGGAGGGACAATGGCGCTGGGAACGATATGCCGCTCGGCTCACCGGGCCAACGAACCACGTACCCGATCCTGATAAGGGCAAGGTCAAGATCGCCTGGCCTACGAAACCTATCCCGGAAAAACCACTCGGTAAGTCTGATCCGTATACCTTAGCTGAAGAGTATCAAGCCTGCGAGCAAGATACGCAAGGTGCACTGGTCTCCGGCGATACTCTCGCTCTTCCCGATGAAGTGACCATGGCGCAGGAAGCAGAACGAGCCATCGTCAACAGTCTCCTCCCCCTCACCCTGCGCTCCCCTCCACCGACGGACCAATCCATCTCGGACGACTATATCAATACCCCTGATCTGCGGCAGGACCCGGTGATCGACGCGTTGATGCCGCTGTACCTCTCCGAAGAGCTCTCCCCACGGTTCGCGAAGCACAAGGTCTCCAAAACCTGGGAGTATCGAAAAGCGGTCGAGGCATCGTTACGCAACCAGATCGGGGAGGACCGGGTCAGGGAGTTCGAGGATGGCGGACGAGATGAGGGATTACGAGATGTAATGGATTCCGACGAGGCGGGTTTAGAAGGTGTCCCACTCCGACCTCGGACCGTCAAGGAGGTGCGAGAAGCGGCGCTGGCGGAGCATGATGAGGAAGTGACGGAGGAGCGTATGAGGGTCAAGGAGTTTCTGGTGAGAGGTTGGAATTGGGATCGTGAGAGGAATCAGTGGATCAGGGGAGGTAAGGCGTTGAGGACGCAGAGGAAGAAGTTGAAGAAGGTGGAGAAGGCGAAGAGGTTGGAGGTGAGGATGCGGGACTTGCAGCTGAAGCCGGGGAAGAATGTGGTGGTGCCGAAGGGGCTTGGGTTGGAGGAGTCGAGGATGGTCGAGGCGGGGTAGCTAGCATATAGCATTTGACGCGGACCCCATGACCTTCCTGTACCGTCTGAACGTTTCAACGGAGACGAGCACTTTGGTGAGAGAAGAACAGCGGTGCGATGATCAGCCAGTCCCGGGGGCGGTGTTGATAGCGTCTTGCGGGGACTCGGTTCGACAAAGTTTCGATATTGGAAGTAGAGACAATACATGGGCATCATGGGGCACTCCTCCCCCGTGCGCGTGTCGGATATGGATCCCCGAGTTTCGAGCAAAGCTCTTGATCAAAAGCCTTGTTCTGCTACGAATAGCGATTTCCGTCCTCCGAGAAGCATCAACCTCTTCGCAAAGAACGGACCAGAACTACCGATGAAGCCAATCAATACGTCCCAACTCACAACAAAATCGGAAACAATATCGCATCCCACCCTACCCAACCCTCATCTTGCCTACATGATGGCCCTTCCCCTCATCCGTCCAAACAACACTCCCCATATCCGTAATACTATCCTCATCGACCTTCGCCTCTTCAAGCGTAGGCCCAAGCCCACCCCCCCCCTCACCCTCATCCCCACCCACGGCCTCACCCCCATGACCAAGACCGCCCGACATCAAAGGCTCCCACCTCTCCTGTATCTCAGCCGTCAAGTATCCAAGCACGGTATCTCCCTGACCAGGCCAAAATGCCCGGCCATCTAGCGTCAGTGTCGTCTCCAGGCTCACGATCCCAATCTCCCCCTCTCCTTTCTCACCCTCCGCCAGGTCCAGACCGACATCGTCCCACGAGCGGTCATCAGCGAAGCTCAATGTGCGAGTGGGACCGTCGTAATGCATGTCCGCTCCAGAGAGAGACTTCGTCCGATCATCGACGAAATTGAGAGTCGTGTCGTATAGGAAGAATGACTCGTCAGCGAGAGTGTCGCCTTGAGCGGAATGGGAGTTGGGATAAGTAGGCTTGATCTCGTTCGACTGTGCCTCGACCGTGAAAGACGAACTTGAGGGATCAGTGGGTCTTTGGTTGAGAATGGGGAGGACGAGCGAGGGGCTGATCTCGACGAACATGGGTTTGGATGCAGTCATGGGGTGGAGTGGTGGTGTTTCTTCGTGGTGTCTCTCGGATAGGCGTCTTGAGCAGAGTCTGTGGTCAGAAGCTCGTCAACGGGGAGTAAGAGTTCCCGAAACGCGTCGTCCTTTAGTCGCCTTTCCAATCTGACGCCCGACATCACCACACAACGGAGGGTCAGTTCATGACGTCCTGCCCCGTTAGACAGACTGGGCTCTGTACCTCCTCAGCAGGGATACGCGAGATACCTGCCAATCAGCATACGAAGACTCACACCAACAAGGTATCAGTGTGAACATTTCAGTGCCGCATGCGTCTCATAAACCTCTAGACGATATCCCAGATGACCATCCGAACCAGTCGGCGGTGTGGTTTTGATCCGAATCAAAGCGCGTCATTCCGGAACGTCCTATTCCTTAATCAGTCCTGTACCAAACACCAAGCTCTTTACAGTTGGGCGGAGGGGACATACCGCTGCGGCCCATCCTGGCACGCCTCGACGATCCGATGATACTCCGCCATCGCAGAGTCCTCCCACGTCGTGTCCGGCCAGGTAGTATCGATACAACTCGCGCATTCCACTGCCACGCCGCCATCAGTACTCGACCAAGCACCTTGACCCCGGCGTCTATCTGGCCTGTCTCCACGGCCCGATTGGAAGCGGCCGACGCGGCTCTCCTTCCGTGCCTGCGCGCCGGGCTAGCGCCTTATCCCCCTCGTCTTCAATTCTCGAGGCTGCACTGACTCCGCCACGGCTACCACCCTTCAAGATTGGAAGCGCCTCATCGCACCCGGCTCTTACGGATACATGCAGAGTAGGATATCGGTAGGATGGGCGTGAGCCAGAGGTCTGGCATTCAAAGAGTAGTCATCGATCGGCCACCGTGTGTAGACAGTTTCAGCTCTCTGGCATGTCTCACAGTGTGTTAGTGCAATGCTGGGCACGCCTATAGGAAATCCGGGTCTGGCGAGTCTGAGCTTGAGCTGTAGCCGGATAAGGCCGTACGATTTTGTCGACTGAAGACGTGGCATATGGAACGATACAACCAATTCATCACGCCGAGAATATAAATATGCGATGCAATGCAGGAGTCCCGATCAATTGAACCAGAATTAGAAGAAGGATGAATCCTTCACCTCGCTGGGCGAAGGTAAAGGTGTCCGCGGGGCATCTGCTCACAATCAGTAGACAGCCGCGTCTCGAGCCGGACCAACTCACCTCTGAGATAACCCCCCTTCTCCCAATGACCCTGGACGTACACCTCCGCACTTCGCTTCTCCACATCCTCAAGACCCAATAATAACCTCCTCACCCGGCTGAAATCTATTCAACCACACATTCATCAGCGAACCTCCAGGTGATCGGGAGACCCGGACCCACCTAAAGGCTTGAGCAGCCACCCGTCGAAGTCCTGAGCGAGGTTCGATAGATCGCTCTCGTAAAGACTCGCACTGACCGCGAAGATCGGTATCCGGCCGTCGATTCGCAATGGATCGATTTCGCGTGGTGCGGCCAGTGTCGATTCCAGTCTCCGAATCTCGTTGGCTGCTCTTCGCCCATCCATGATCGGCATCCTATCCACCTCCATCAGTAATGATACCCAAGTTGAAATCCGGTCAACTCGCTGAATATCCATGAGGACGCAATCTATATCCCAGTCCTTTCGCAACGTATCCACCGCCTCCTGCCCATTATTGACCGCCGACACCGCATGCTGATCCATCCTTTCTGCAAGATCTGCGAATTGATCGCATCATCCTCCACCACCAGCACCCTCAGCGTCTGCTCTCCCTTCGGTCCCCGCTTCTCCCGCATCGCGACCGGTGACTGCGTGGGCGAACCGATCATCCAAGCTGCGGGGCGATACGACAAGTGGCGATGAGTAGATGGACTGGGTCTATTGGGTGATGGTGAGGACGAAGGGAGTTGAGGTGATGCGATTGCGGCCGGAGTCGCAGCTGCCGCGGTCTGGTCGTTTTCGCCATTGTCGAGTCTGCCAGGTCTGATGGGCCAGGACAAGTCGGTGACGGGATAGGTTCCAGGTCGATCCATCCGTTCTCCGGCCTCCCGGATCCTCTTGTCGTCGGCTGGTACGGTGGGACCGGAGAGGATATGACTCGCTCCGAAATCCTGGACAAACGAGTCGATCTCGGAGAAATGGGATCGTTGTGAATCGGTGGACCCTGACGGAGCGGAAACCTCACTTCCATCATCCGTCGAGCCGGTTCGAGGTTGTCGGACGACCGATTTGGTCGACGCACGCGATGTCGATCGGGCTTCATCACCCACCAGCATCTGCAGCGTGAAGAAGAACCTCGTCCCGACGCCGACTACCGATTCCGCGCGAAGCTGTCCAGCGAGCTGCTCGACGATCCGAGCCACGACGGCGAGACCGAGACCAAGCCCAGTACTTTCCGACTTGTTCTCATCTGCGCCTTCCAGGATGACAAACATCGCCTCGAGCTTGTCGGTCGGTACACCACACCCGGTATCCGAGATGACAATCTCGATGTGTATATAGCCAGCGCGGACGACATCTTGGGTCGTGTCTGATCGCTGGAGACCGCAGTAGACCTCGATGCGACCCTTCTCTGTGAACTTGACAGAGTTCGCGACGAGATTGCTGATGACCGTCTTGATCTTTCTCGAATCGCCAACGACGAACTGCGGGAGGTTCGGATCCATATTGACCCGGAAATCGAGACCGCGACGCGCCGTCTCCGTCTGGTAGAGGCGGATAGCATCATGGATACTTTGCCGCAGATCGAATGGATCGTTGAAAGCTGTCTCATTGCCCGTCTCGATCCGCGTGAGGTCGAGCAGATCATGTACGTGGAAGAGCAGAGCCCTACTCGCCTGATGGGTATTCTCGAGCATAGCACGAGTGTCGGGATCGATATCTCCGGCCAGCGCCAATTCGAGGGTATTGATGATCTGCGACAGCGGTGTTCGGACAGCATGGCTCGTATTGGAGAGGAGGATGGCCGTCAGCTGGTTGCTCGCCATGGCCGACTGCTTCTCCCTCCACACCTGGATGAACTTCCCGCAGATCAACGCCAGTGTTCCAGCAGACTCCATCTGGTCGTCCGTCCAAGCTCGTGATCGCCCAATGACCGTCTCGTTCCACACCTTGAATGACTTCCGAGGCTCGAGACTCGCCATGTCGCCCGTCTTTTCGTCCTTGTACGGCTTGCCCGCCCATTGGACCTCCCGAGCCTGTCCCTTTCGGAGGAAGACGATAAAGTCCTGACCTGCCTTTGCGGTAATAGGAACATAGAGCAGTCCGGCGATGGTATCGACGACTCGTGGAAGGACAAGATCGGGGCAGTCGGAGCTGAGGTGATTGGACGCTTTCATGTTGCTGCACGATTCAGCGGGATGTCCAAATCACGGAGCAGAAGACGTACTCAAACTTCCTGATGCGCAGGTACTCCGCAATCGCCAACATCGCCTGGCCCTGCTCGTTACTGAAACCGCGTCAGAATTGCCGAATCCCCATAGAAGGTGTGCTCACTTTCCGAGCAGCTTGCAGCCATCTCCTATGACTAGGAACCCAGAATCCGCATCAAAGATTGTGAGCAGGTCATCCGCGTTGGACACGATATATCCAGTCGGGTGATGTGTGGTTGGGAGCGTCGAGACCTAGTAAGCCACTCATCAGCTCTCAAACTGGACTATGAGGTGGCCGCTCCTCACCAGCTTTCTCGTATGCAATCGCTGAGCATAGCTCAACCGCTCGATGTTCCGCGATATCGAGTCCGAAAGGATCCGCATCATCTGGCGAACCGGGAATGACACCCGCATTCCGCTATGTCCATATCCATGACAGGCGATGAGACCCCAAAGCTGGCCGAACGCCATAATGGAGACAGACATCGAAGAACGGACTCCCATGTTTGCGAGATCTTAAGACGAACCAATCAGTCAGCAAGCACCAGAGTACGAGCCAATTACTCACACTTGATATGGATGGGGCTCATCGACCGCAGATAACAGTGGGTCATATCCAAGGGGTGATCCAGATCCTCCTTGCTCCTGAGAACCAGTCGTGCCGTCGTCTGACTTCGGTCATACAACAGCCGAACCTTGTTGACCTTATACAGTTCTCTCGCTTGTGCAGGTATATCCGCCGCCGGGAACATGAGACCTTTGAAAAGATCCGTCGTCTTCCCCCATTCCACAAGCTCAGCCACCACCTGACCATTGAAATTCTCGTCAAACTGGTACAGCAAAACCCGATGGAATCGGCTGAGATCTTGCACGACACCCACGGCGATCTTGAGGAAAGTTTCCAGGTCCGGGGCAGCTCCGAGCTGATCGTTGATCTGGCCAAGCACGGCGAACACGTCCAACGCATCCGTCGATCCCGCTGGTTGCCTAAGCCCCGCCGGTCGACCTCTTCGGCCACCTCGCGACCCGGAGCCGGACGCGGAATCTTCCCCATTCCGTGCGGTTCGTCGCATCCGCTCCAACGCACGGAGTGGTCGAGCATGGTTCGTGGTACTCTCGAGGATCTTCTCCAAAGGAATCTCCATGTCCAATCCTTGAAGACCCTGATGATCAATACTTGGCCGTCGTTTGGAGGAGGATTTTGCGTCCTGGCGAGAGCCTCTGTATTCGCTGTCAGGACGTTCGGTCACGGCAATCGAAGAATCCGATCCGATCTGACCGCCAGGTCCTGGTCGAGGTGCTGAGCCAACAGTGGCGACAGATTCCGATGTATTCCCCTGCGAACCGGTACTTCCCGATCGGAGCGCGGTAGATCCAGCGCTTTGGGTGGTCTGACTTCCAGAATCAGGTGTGTCCTGACCACTCGCGAACACGACTGGCTCGAAATTCTGCATCAGAGGGTTGTAGGGATCTCGTTCAAGCTCGAACTCCAGGATGATAAGATCGGGAGCGGGTACCGGTCGACCTCGGTCGTGCGTCTTCTCCCATGGTTTTTGCTTCGGTCGATGTGCTGTGACCCAGCATGTCCATTCCCGCCGTCGACTTGCCACATCGGAATCGGTGTCGTCCTCCTCGGTATCGGCACTCCCCGGCTCCCCGTAGCCGGATAACAGGAACACCTGCGGTCCTTCCTCCTCGACACTGCCCTTGCCGGACTCGGTGTCCGGTAGGTACTCGATGTTATCTCGAAGAATGTCCTCTTGTTCGGTAGTAAGGATACGTGTGAAGCAGTCCAACCTGAACACGTATTTCGGTGACAAGCCGAGCAATTCCGTAGCATTCTAGATAGAGAATCAGCCATTGTCTAACTGATCAAGGAGTTCATGCTCACCTCCGAGACTTGCCGCACGATGAGCATCCCCGAATCATAGACCTCTTCGAGTACGAGCAGTACTCCGAAGCCCTGCACAGCTCCTGGCGTGGTGATCGGCTCGTCCTCGCACCTCTGCAGCTTGCCTTCGCGGCCAACGACGACGTGATGACCATCTCCGGTCTGAGTATGTTCGAAGCGGAAGGTGACGATAGGGGACTCATCGGAGCTTTGTCCCGAATCTTGCTCTCCACCAGAGGCCGTCGCCACCTCGCTACTATCTTGAACGCTGAGACTCGACTCGCTGGTATTCCCCCATCCGGGTGCATCTCCACCTCCCTCCCGATCCCTAGAGATTACGCCCTGGCCCAGCTTGCTCGACTCGAGATGCTTCTCCTGCTCCGCGACATTCGGCCCCGGCGATAATGCAGGTGCATTGGGATCAGATAGGTTGACCATCGTAGCTTGATCATTCATGAAATTGCTAACCGAGTCGCGTGTATTCGAGGCAGTCTTTGCCATCTGACGTTGCCGATGAGCGAGTGGAAGACCGGTAGGACCGCTCGCAGCACCCGCACTCCCTTTACTCCCTTGACTACCTTTCGCCATGGCTGATTCCGGAACCCCGGTAGCAGAACCATACGATCCCGCCTCGGCCAGACGGACGATCCCGCTGAAGTCGGACTCCAGTGTCCGCTCACCACTCTTGTCCACCTCGAGCGATGTGGGAGAGTTGGTGTTTTGTGAGATCGATTTCCTCTGGGTAGGACTCGTGAGCCCCGCCATACCCCCAGCGCTGACGAAGCGAGGTTGCGGCTCTTTGATGTCGGGTTGCGGCTCTCTGATATCGGGCTGTTGGGGGGCAGACCTCATGACCGCTTCCGGTTCCGGCACAAGGCTTGTCCTGCTCTCTGCTCGGAGCTCACGGCTAGGACCGGTAGTAAACGTGGATTTCTCGGCGGATGGTCCATCAGGTGTAGGGTAGTCCCGGTAATTGACCCCACTCGGCTTTTCCTGAGGTACACCGACCGGAGCCCTGTCCTTCTGGGGCAATCCACTGCCTTCTCCCTCAGTCGAGTCGTTCACCACCTCTGCTCGTGTTACGACGGTGTGCCCACTATCTTCCGTAGAGATCACCGGCCGGTCGGGAGCTCTAGAAGGCGCATACTGTCCCTCGCTCGCCCGCCTCGCATCGCTGAAGAACGGGTTCTGAGAACTCTCCTTCTCCATGATCGGCATACTGAAAAACCCCTGCGGCTGTTCAGCCGTCTCGACGTTCCCAGCCGCTGAGAGAGGTGGAGCTTGTACCCGTGGTCTGGACCCAGAGACGTTGTGATCGGTCTTGCCGGAGAGAGTCGCGATTCCAGAGCCGCTGCTAGAGCCCTGTCCCGCCTTGGCCTGGTCCGACCCTTGTTGGAGCACCTGCGCGATCGTCGTCATGCCCGCATCATCGTCGACCTCCTCATCCTGTCCAGGCGGGGAAACGACTGAGAACCGCCTCTTCTCCTCCTGTCGATTGGGTGATCGACCAGACTGTCCCCCTCCTCTCGAGCTTACTTTATTCAGCGTCGAGCCTTGCGAGGACGAGGCCATGGAAATGGAAGTGCTAAACTCGGAATGGGCCATACCCTGAAAGACCGATCGGATGGGGAAGACGAAGCTATTTGAGCCGAGGTTCGACCCCGGACTCAATGGTCCAGTGACCGACGTTGACATTGCGGGTGAAGGGCCAGACGAGTCATTCCCGGTGGGCGTGGTAGGTTTCGCGGCCGATGCGGAGTTTGCAGGTTGGTAATTTGGAGGTGAAGGCATTGGGACACCCCGAGGGCGAGGGGAACGGGATTTGAGGGTGGTTGGATCCCCTGGGACTTGGGGGAGTGGGGGTGGTCGAGGAGTGGTTCCAGGTGTGGCTACCTGGGTGGTACCGATGGTGGGTGGGACGGGGTGCGGACATCGTACTGGACATTATCAGCTTGACTGAGTCATATTGAATCGGGGAGACAGGGTAGATGGTAACGATCGGCACGTAATTTTGGGTATCTAGGCTCCAAATCTCAAGACATGCCGAGACAGCACGGCTGGGTCAAGCCCCATCGCTTTGGTACCTCCTTGCCGATACCCAAACCTCCTCTCGATGTTGATTATGACCCCAATTCCATTCACTCACGAACATCCATCTCCCCCCGATCCCCTCAATCCAGCAAAACCAGTCTTCCCGGATCCTCAAACCTCCTCAAGGCAAAACCCGTCGTATCGCCAAAGATAATTCACACGAAAGAAAGGACGGGGCGGTTTGGGAATGCAATGTTTGATGTCGTAACCCGAAGTTCGGAAGCGTAAATAGAGGGACAACGGCCGATAGTGAACCCAATCGCCCCCGCGTCCTCCCCGGATCCTCTTCTCACACACCGAATTCTCGTTCAAAATGAGGAGAAAACTATGTCTCGCCGGTCGACACGAGCAGTCGGAATAAATACACCCAAGAGGAGACGCGAAAAAGACGATCAAGGTGATTGACGAGGCCCTCTCAAGGTTTTTTACCTATGTTGCGGGCTTTCGTGGCGGTCAACGAAGCCGGGATTGATTCAAGGGTCCGGCGCCTTGAAGAACCATTCCGGTAGATTCCTCCACATCTAAGCCGGCGATCGGGTGGGCTTGGTCTTTCGGTAACGAGAGGGGTATGCTTATGGCGTAGCGCTCGGGATAGAACGCGCTGTGGAAGCCAAGCAGAGAAGGTCGATTTGCGACGCTCATGAAAATCAGTACGTAGTGCAAGAGGACGAGACCAGTGGACTATCGATTCAATGCAGACGTCATATACCATATACCGTACAGCCCAGGCCGTACTACCACCAGCCACGCCCTGATCCCTCGCACTCCATATGCACATTCTCAACACCACCATCCGCTTCTAACGGTTACTCTTCGCCACACGCTCCAGCTCGTCCTTCTTCTTGATGGCATAAGAGTTGGATGATCCCTTGGCAGCGTTTACGAGCTCGTCGGCGAGGCACTCGGATACGGATTTCGAATTGTGGAAGGCGGATTCGCGCGTCTGCGAGGCATAAGGAAACGAGATGGAAAGTTGATGAAACGTTGACGACAAAGAGAGTGATGAATAGGATGGAGGGCATGCATGGTCAGCGGGGACTTTTAGCATTGGATGGGGCACTCACGCCGATGGTAAGCAGAGAGATCGCCTGGTTCACCCTCCTGAGGGGAGAAACATCGACGGCCTGACGACGGACAGTCCCCGCGGAACCGATACGGGTGGAATCTTCTCGAGGTCCGGTGTTGACGATAGCGTCGACTGTGAGAGCGAAGAGCGAGCGCAGGGAAGACAAGACGAACGAAGGGCAGAAGCAGCGTTCATCGAGGACAGCAGACGAATGGGAGCCATGGAGGTCAAGGAGAGAACGATGGGGAAGAAGGAGATCATCAGCTGATACAGTGCAAGGGACGAGGTCGACGTACCCAACACCTGAATCGGGTTCTGCTCCGTCACGAGATGTATAATCTCAAAGGCATGCTGCACGATCCGAACAGCCATGATCTTCTTCCCGTTGTTCCGCCCATTCATCATGAGACTGGATAGGACATAGCATCAGCACAACCCTGTACCAGGCTCCCTTTCTCAAGAAGGACCGTAATACAATGCAGGCAGAGGACGGGACTCACGCGTTCACGAGCCTCTCCACAATCGGCATCCTCCCCTTTGCAAACTGTTTTTTCGCATATCGTCCCGCCGTATGAGCTGAACCGAACTCATCAGCTTCTGTCCCTCTGCTTAATAAGGAGTACGTGACATACGGACGTAGACGGCGTGGTTGACGTTGATGTAGTCGGTCAGGGAGATGTCCTTCACGTCGATGCTGCACCACGATCAGTCATGGTCGCAGCGTGAAGGACGGGAGGGAGAACGGCAGGTAGGGAATGAGGAAGAAGGTGAAGGGCACGGAGATGGGGACGGAGGGGGAATCGCGACGTACTCTTGCGCATCCCATTTACCGAACAGCTTCACGGAGCCTTCGTTGGACATCTTTTGAACATCGGGGGGTAGGGAGAGGGACATGGTGCCGGGTCTAAACACCTAAGACTGATCTAGCTGCCGAATGTCGTCTTCCCACGATACGAGGCCGACGCGAATGCTGATGCGATGGAGAGCGGAAGACTGTACGAGGGATATGGGGACAAGTCAAGCGGAAGGATAGCGTTCGGGAGAATAGGGAGAAGCTGTGGCTCCTTATCTCCGACGTTTGATTTCGCGTCGGAGTTTAGGAGTTTAGGTGTCGACCTTGATTTCGTGGCGGACAGCAGGTAGTGGCAGTTTGCGACGAAATGCTTCCAGCCCGACAGCCGCAGCATTTTGTACACACTGTCCCTATAGATTTGATCAATGACAAGCAGCCCTTCTTCCCCTGTTCTCTTCACACCTTTGGTTCAAACACCTGATGCCGCACCCCTCTTCTGGTGGGGCTAATGACCGGACCTTCATCAGTCACCTCATCCGAATCCCCCATTTTCCCCATGATTACCTACATGCCCCTTCACCCTCCCTTACCCATACCGGACATGCTTGGCTACTCCAGGCCACACCTCCATCACCCCAACAAATGTTCCTTCTCCTCCATTCCCGGATTTGTCTTTGCCACCTGCACGCAACATCGCTGCTGGCAGGCTTGTTCTTTCCGGGTTTCAAAGAGCGCTTCTAGTGCACCTGGCCCTGAGCGTCGGCGCGAGGGCGATGGCCAGTGCGACGGGGGACATTCGAGTGATCGATTAGTGTTGTGGTAGATGGTGCAGTAGGTGGGTGATGTAGTTGATGAGAAGAGCTGGGATGCCAATAGGACTGGCATCAAGGTGGCTCGTACACTTACGTGTGGCAGAATGATCAGCTCAAAACGCCAAGGCTAGGTGGAATTGACTTACGAATTCTAAGGAAGTGGACTTCCGGATGCCAGGGTAGAGGCAAGGCGGAAAGATCGTTGATTGAAGTTTGGCTAAAAATCGGAGCAGGAGCTTCGGCGGGAGAAGTGGATCCTCTCGCGCAATATCCTTCCAGGGTATATCCGGTTGCGTATCGAGAGGAAGATCCTCGGTATCGGTCTCCATCTCCACACTCACCATGCCAACCCGTGTATCCCCTTCTTCTCCCCATCCCCCTGCGCAGCGAGCACCATCAGTACGTGGCCTCCTTTCCCTGCCTCCCCCACCCAAGGCTCCAAAGGGCGTGAGAGGACAAAGAGAAGCTCGTCATTCGACACATTAGGAGGATGTGAGCCGATTCTGGACCGTGAGAGGACGAGAGGATGAGTGAGCGGGGCGGGGTGTAAGAGGGACTATGGGGTAGAGAATGGCGGAGGTGTCTAGCGCCAGAGCAGGCAGATCGTTACACAGCTTGAGTAGAGCCTTTCTTTGTGCTTGAAGGCGCCCTTCTCGTGGTCAACGAAGCGGGAGTGTTCCATCGCGAGAGGACCGGTCAGAGGCGGTGACGGAGGGGACCCGATCACCGAGAACACCTGTCCGGGAGAGTCTCTCGGAGTCTGGCTGAAGTAATGATCAGTAATGGCAAGGTTGAAGAATTTTCAAGAAGATTTCCTGGGTGAAGTACACATTAAGGAGCCTTGTTTCGTCCTGGCTCAACATCATTCTCAACATTTATTACTTTCTTGGCGCGTAACGGGAGATCTCGCCCGAAACCTTGGCAGATCAGGGACAGACAAAAGTGGATGTTTCCCAAAATCACGCCATCCTTACATACATACAGGCTTATTGATCACTTGATACATCTGACTTCCCTTCCAATTCGTTCCTCTCAATCAAATGGCTTTTCTGGAAAACTGTATCTTCTCAGAGCGATGTCTACGTCTGTGATCCCCAGAGTATTCCCCAGTGTCGCCCGTCATGCCTCCACTTCGACGGCGACGGGCAAGCACAAGGTCGTGGTCATAGGCGGTGGTGAGTCAGCAAGCGATATCCAGGTCACTGATGAACGTTTTTCCAGGAGCAGGCGGTCTGGCGGTAGCGAACCAGGTGTGGAATGCCCTCAAGGCGCAGGGACGGACACTAGCGAAGGGGGACATCGCCATTATTGACGTGAGTTACCCCGGATCCATCTTGCTTCTCGCTCACCCTCCTGATGTCCTTCCTCACGCCCCTCATTCATCCAACTCCTCCCGCGTCCGATCCTCTCCCGTGATCCGGCTCATCCCCTCGCTCACTCCTCAGGCTAATCCCAATCACGACTACCAACCCGGCTGGACCGTCGTCGGTTCCGGTCTCGCCAACAAGCACACCTTCCGACGACCTCTCGACTCCTTGATACCGGGTCATATCGCACACGTCCACGCCAGAGCATCGGGTTTCGAGCCCGAGCGGAATCAAGTGATTTTGGAGGGTGGGGGAAAGGTGGGGTATGATTACCTCGTGGTAGCGCCCGGTCTCCAAACCAGTGAGTACAGCCAGTCCCTATTTCTCGTTTTCTCGATGGTGCAAGGTCTGCTCGGGAGTTGACGATGTAGCTGACGGGCGACTCGTGTAGATTACGATAAAGTAAAGAACCTCTCATCCGCCCTGTCCGACCCTCTCAAATCGAAAGTTTCCACGATTTATTCGTTCGAGGTGGTCGATAAGACGTGGGAGCTCATCCAGTCGTTCAAGGGTGATGGGGAAGCTATCTTCACCCAACCTTTCGGGCCTGTCAAATGTGCCGGAGGTACGTCCCGTCCTCATCCTTCACATTTTCCTCTTTAAAAACCCGCGACTTCGCTGAGAAGTCGCCAGCACCTCAAAAGATCGCCTACATGGCCGACTCATTCTGGAAACAATCCCCACCCGCTCAAAAACCACACTCCACATTCTCATCCGGTATGCCAACGATGTTCTCCGTCCCTCACTACTCCCGTGTCCTCGATGCCATCCGAGAAGAAAAGGGTATTACCGGGATATTCAACCAAAACCTGATCGAAGTCCGGCCTGATGACAAGACCGCCGTCTTCGAGGTGATGACTGGGGAGAAGAAGGGAGAGAGGGTGGAGAAGGAATATGGCATGCTACATGTCACACCGCCCATGGGACCGGTGGATTTCGTAAAGAGTTCTGCACTTGCGGATGGGGCGGGGTGGGTGGATGTGGATGCTGGTACACTCCAACATAAGAAATACGAGAATGTCTTCTCACTAGGCGACGCGAGTTCACTACCCACCTCAAAGGTACGCTTCTCCGTTTTCCCTTCCTCTTTCAGGAGCTTGACAAGTGCTTATGATAGGTTAGACTGCAGCAGCAATAACCGCCCAATCCCCCGTCCTATCACACAACCTCCTCACCCACATGTCAACCGGCACCCTCGGTCCCTCCGCCGCGATATACGACGGCTACACCTCGTGTCCACTCTTCACAGGCCGAGGAGAACTGTTGTTGGCCGAGTTCAAATACGGCTTGGAGCGAAAAGAGACGTTTGGGAGGTTTGTCGATCAATCGAAACCCAATCGGTCAGTTCTCCTTCACTCGTCCATGTCCGACTCAAGATGGATGGGATTTGATTTGAGCTGATGTGGGGGTTGTAGTGCTTTCTATCACCTGACGAAAGACGTGTTTCCACGGATGTATTTTTCCAAGATGTTGAAGGGGGAGTGGTATGGGCCAAAGGGGCTGTTTCCGCCTCAGTTTGTCCCGTCATAAGAGGGCCTTCGAGCGGACTTGGTCCTAGGGGCGCGTCGGCGCGACGGGGAAGGGACGTTGGCGGTGGTCATTCTAGACGATCTCGAATCAACCAGCATGGATGAGGGAGGGACTTGACGATTTCAGTATCATTTTTAATATGAGTCGCCACGCTTCCATGCAATGCGACGCTGTATCATGATCGTCCAGATGTGACTCGCATGACCCATGCGGAGATGCATCAAGGCGGTCTCTCCGTGATCCTCAAATTCCAGATCTCCCATTGCCCCAACGCCAATCGTCCTTCCCTCGGCTTATCCCGATCCCGATCCCTCATCTGCCCCTCCCTATCTCCGTCCCCCTCAATCCTCTCTCCCGTTCCCGCATCATACACCATCTCTCCCTCCCCCTCACTCTCGCCCAATCGCATCACCTCCACCTCCACCTCCACCCCCGCTCTCGCCATGATCCTTCCCACGACCTCCCCAATCACCGAATCCACATACACCATCCCACTATTCTCGATGAACCTGTGTACGATCTCCGGTTCTCCATCCGCCGAAGGTCGGATCAAGCCTCCATCCGAATCCATACTCCCACTCGGATCCGGTGGAGTGCCTATCACGACGACTCCTGCCGCATCTGCTTGAGTGGCATGGACGAGCTTGGTGAGGAAGGTACATCCCCCTCTCTGGACGACCAGGACGAATGGCCTTCCGTGATTGAGTGGTCGAAGAGCTTGGCAAGCCTGTTCATCCCCCTTGCCCGGATTCAGCAGTCTGACTGGTCCACCGCCGATCCTCCATCCGTCACCGGGCCTCGTCAATCCCCGCCCAAAGGTAGCAGTCGCTCCTACAGCGTGGAGGAAGACCTGTTCCCCTGCGCTGAAGCGGAGGATGACTTCTACCGGCTCGAGAGAGATGGTCATGCTGCTGGATGGGATCGGGAGGAAACTCGACATCTTTGGATCGGTAACGACGACTTGCTGACCGGGTCTGACCCTATGCGGTCCGACTGGGAACACATCAGCGAAGACCATTTGGATTGCGGGTCGACCCTTACTGCTGGAAACATCATACCCCTTGTTATCGAGTCTCCAGCGAACACCTAGGTGGAGACCGTCTGAGTCGGCGATGACGAAATCACCCGTGGCGTCGTCTTGCCAGACCTTGCTCAGAGACGGACTTGGGTCCTTCGGAGGGAGGCCGGCGTGGCTGGTACTATTCGATGGTGAAAGGAAGATCTCCAAAGACTATCTCCCGATCAGCTTTGCATCGGACACAACGTGGATGTACATGACGAGGGACCGTAGGTACAGCACAATACCCACCCTCCCACCAGTTCACCTTCTCCTGATCCTCTATCACCCGTCCATCTACGCCTGGGCCAAACACGAGCTGGCGGGCGTATTCGTAATCCGCTCTCCGCTCGATGCTCACGACCAGTCCGCCGCCGAGCATTGGCGGTTCGTAGACTGGGCAATAGGGATCCTCGCCTCGGTGGAGCGCCCTTCGAGTGAGTGGTGGCGGACGTAGATGTGAGCTGGTGAGGGAGAGAGTGTGACCCTCGGTGGTGAAGACGCGGTTGGTCAGAGGCGGCGAGGGAGTGGGATCGAACAGGAGGTACAGGTACTAAGAGCTCATTAGTCGGATCTCAGGAAAGGTTAGATGGATACCTACTTTGAGTGTTTCAGATAGTACGAAGCTTTCCATCCGATCTTCGAGCTAAAGCATGATGAGGAAGATTCGGGTACGAGCCAGGGTGTTCTCACCTCGCCCGTCTCGACGTTCTTCATCGTAGCGAAACCACAAGAGGTCTTTGTCCGTCTCCTCATATCCGCAAGCACCCTTTCCCCTACCCGCAGATAGAAAGGGTCCTTCGTCGCCTACTCCCTGTCAGTCCATCCGAATCATTGAAAGCGTAGGACTGACTTGGTACAAATAGAATGTAGACTCGATGAACTCCGGTCTTCCCGGCCAACCAGCCCATTCGATTCTCCGATCCACCCAATCCCAGCTCTCGGGGATTGCAGAATATCTCCGCCATAGATTCCAGTACACGAGGTGTGCTTTGATCGCGGACTCTAGATCGCCAGCGAGGACTTGCATGCCGGGGAGGAAGGCGGCAAGGGAGTCTATTGTCGATGGGGTAGCAGGGTGAAGGACACGGAACTGGACTGGTCGGTACTGCTTGTAATTGAGCGGACTCCATACATGAGGGGAACGACTCACGATGAAGCCGTCATCTGTTCGGACAAAGGTCTGGATGGCGGAATACGAATCCTGAAAGATGTCTAGGTACGTGTCGTCATCTGTCCGCTGCGATGTTAGCAGGCTTTTGCAATACCTCAGGCTTAGCTCACTGAGAAGGATGGCCCCCTTTATCCCATACTCGAAGAAACTGTCCATGCCGGCGCCGACCCCACTGAAGCCTGGGGCAAGCCATTGTCCGTGTGTCGCGCCGATGGTATTGCCCAGCAGGTTGTGCGTAGACCGGCGATTCCAAAGGGCGAGGTATGCTCGGTGGGCCAAAGTCTTAACTCACGTCAAATCAAGTAATCCGATTGAAATGGACGCGCGACGACCCACCTCGAATCGATCATCTCCCGTCAGTCTCGAGAGTACCGCGAACTCCAAGATCAGACTCCCAGCTCCTGTAGTGCCTTTCTCCGCATCAGCTCATTCCCATCACCCGGGCAGACCACTCACACGTCTCCATGCTCTCCCCCTTCTCCACTCCACGTCGCAGATTGACCCTCGCATAAGGGATCCCGGTAATCGTATTGAAAGCCGGCAAGAATCTCCTCCCCAGATCGTGTGCTAATTCCAGCATCCGACCCTTGTATCTCCTCACATCGGTACCGTACCCCTTCGCTTCCCCGTCCGTCATCCGGTCCAGCGTCTGATGGGTGGATAGTAAAGCGCCGAGAGCTCGGATAGTCATTTCGAACACCTGGACCTTCACGTCGTGATTGAATGAGACTTGTGTCGCTACGAGATGTAGAGCGTGAGGGAAGGCGGACGGGTGGATGGTGGGGAGGCTGGAAAGGACGTCGATGAGGGTGAGGGAGGCATTGGGATGAACATCGTTGATCCCGTGATTGGCTGGATTGGGATCGCGATTTAGCGGTCCGCAAGTGAGGGGTCGGAGCTCGTCCTGTTGACATCAGCTATTGGTGTGGTGCGAGGTGGTGTAGCGTACGGCGGGGTAAGCATGGGTCATGTAGCCTTCGTATCCGTGTCGGAACAGCTATGAGACGGATCAGACCGAGTGGGAATCAGGCAGAGAGGTTACCCACCTGCCGAACCTCTTCTCGCAGCTCGACACGCCGAGCATCGCTCATCCCCAAGACCATTCCAGCCCATGGCATCCAGCAGAGGATGAGCCATGTCGAGGCTGGCACAATCATACAGGAAGAAGACGGGCAACGCGTCAACCTGACCACCCTCCTTGTCGGAAGCTGAACGGGATTGGAAGGAGGTGAAGGGCAACAGAGGGCTTTGTAGTCGGTTGTAGTCGCAAAATCAATCTGTTCAGAGGGATCTCGAATTGCTTTCCTGTCATCACGTGATTCTGCATGACTGGCTTTATCCCTCGGCTTGAATATGCTTTAACATGTTCAAATCGGTCATTTCGTATGGGCTCTCCAACTCGAGAGCGATGTCTGTGGACCCAAGTGTGCCAGATCCCGAATGAGTACCTTCAAGGCTTCAGGCAATCGATCGGCGGAAAGCAGGGTGTAATCAAGCATGCTCACGATGACGCAATGCGGGGAAACGTCGATTCCCAACAAATACTGATTCCCATCTCCCCGCTTCGATTCCAATCTTTACTCGACATTCTGACACAACTCACTTGAAGGTATCAAAACCAAAAGCATCAAAATGCGCTTCTCTGTCCTTTCCGCTCTCGCTCTCGTCCCGGCTGCGGTGTTTGGGCAGACCGCTCCCGCAAGCTCCGACTACCTTACGCAGGTTCTTGGCGCTCTTACGTGAGTGCTTGAACTCCCTTTCGAGACAAGCTTTCTTTGGCTGAACGTCGCAAAGTGCTGCCAACCTGACCTCGCTGGCGTCGGTCTTCGGTGGCATTGCCAACACTACTTCCGGCATGGCTTTCCTGGCTCAACTCGCCGTGGGCAATCATACAGTCTTCGCACCGACCAACGCAGCTTTCGCCAAGCTGCCTGCCGCGCAGTTAGCCAATCGCACACTCGGTGCCAAGATCGTCGCATACCATGTGCTCAACAACACCTACACCCCGGACGGCATCGCGGTCGCTCCCGCTCACACCATCGCTCGCTCCTTACTCAACTTCGGCGGATACGCTCTCCCAGGCAACCACTCCGCTCCCGTCGTTCTCACCCGTACTTCCAATACTACCAACACCACGTCTCCATTCGAGATCGTTCAAGCTACCGATAACGTTACCGTCACCGGTCCAGTCAACGCCGCGAACCTCCAAGTGTACATCATCCACGAAGTCCTCGCCATCCCGGAGAGTGTTGAGTTGACCGTCAACGCCATCGACATGCCGCTCGCTGGTCTCCTTAACGCCACCACCTTCTACTACCGCCTCGACCCCATCCGAGCTCCGGCGATCACCATATTTGCGCCGGAGCCACAGGCCGTCATGGCCGCGAACAATCTGATCTCCACGCTCAACTCGACCGACATCTACAGGGTACTCGACAACCACATCATCAACGGTTCCATCGTCTACTCGACCGATCTCACCTCCCGCAACTACACATCTCAAGGTGGTGAGCCGTTCATGTTCAGTTCCAATGCCACCGGTGTCTTCGTCACCAGCGGCATGACGACCGCCCGGATCATCCAGAGTGATACTGTCCTTCAGAACGGCGTCGTCCACGTAGGTCGTTCTTACAATCCCCATCCCCCGATGCCAGACAACTAACGCGTCTCAGGTCATCGACGCAGTGTTGGCCAACCCCGCCAAGAACTACTCCGCCGCCGTCGCAGCCTACAAGAGCGACATGATGGCTGATGTTTGTTCTCCCCGTTGGCCCCTCGTCCACTAGCTGATTCAGGTCTCCTTAAAAGGCCACGTTGACGGACCGCACCGGCCCCATCACAGCCACCGCCATGCCGATGGCAAATGCCACCATGATGCCCTAAGAAGTGGCTAAGTCGTTCAGAACCGGAGGGATGTGCATAGATGTATAGTCTAAAATGCATGTAGGCAACGAAGTATTTGTTGCCGTATCATATGTTCATGCATGAAGTACAGTTGACCAAATATCAGAGCTGTGTAAGACCCGTTTTCAATCGGGCCTTGGTGGCGCCCGAGAGCAAGTCGTACAGTGGTGTCGTCATGATGAGCCTCGCACAGAATTCTGATCAGACAAGACTTGGTCCCGAGAGCGTTAAGGGCAATACTTGGGCCAATCTCTGCTGAGGACTCGCCAATTTGATTTCTCCCTGTCGCCACGCGAATTCCTCGACGCGACCAACATTCCCCGCATCATCCTCATTCCACCCTTTGCACACCTACCCAGCTCTGTAATGGTGACTGCTTGACCGCATTGGAACCGCATCACCACCTTCTTCCTTGGATTGTAATTCTTTTTCGCTGCAGTATCGCTGAGTCGGCTATTCATGTGAGCTCACCCTTGTTGCCAGCTTCGGTCACTAATGCCCATCAGGCCGCTCCCAGTGGAGCGCTCACAGGGCTCGGTGAGTTTCAGTCTCCCTCCCGCTACGCTCTAGATCCTCGGTTTCCAAAGCCGGCTCGCCTGTCATAATGGGCGCTGATTCAGACCCAGGTATCCTCCCTCGTAGCCCGTTTCCAGACCGCCGCAGACCGGGACAAGACCTCCGCCGAGCGCGAAGCGAGACGCCAGAACTCGACTTCGAGGAGGAGTAGTTCGCATGGGGCTACCGAGCCGCCTATCAAAAATGGACAGACACTTGTCAAAGCTGTTGGGGACGGGGATTCTAGCGAGAGGAGCGGGAGAGTACCGGACGAGGCAGGAGTCGAGAGTGGGAAGGTTGGAATCATGGACAAAGTCGCAGGCTTGGCGGAGAGTTTGAAGGATCTGACGGTCGGTGGTGGAGTTGGGGCGAAAGAGGCGAATGAGGATATGGCTGCCCAGGGTGAGGGAGCGCCAGTTGAGGAGAAAGTTACCACGGTTCAGGCGGTGGCTGCGTCAACGACACCCTCGATGACAAAGACGGGTAGTCGGCATACCGCGATCACGACGAGCACCCAAGCGAAAGTCACCCGTTCCCCCTCCAAGTCTCCGGCTGCTGCTTCGCGAGCGAGGGCGAGCGCCTCGACCTCCCCTAAAACCTCTACCCAAACGACAGGACCTCCGTCTTCTTCCACTTCACCAACAATCGCGAAAGCTGCCAGGCGCACATCCACTATCTCACCTGCAGTCGCTAAGATCCCACGATCCGGATCCACCATCCTCACATCCCCATCGAACAACTCGAATTCGCGTACTCGCCTCTCGTCCCTCCCCACGCCATCCAAACCCGCAGGGACTCCCGCTTCCACCTCTTCACTAACAACGACCAAAACCGCCCCAGCTCCCGCTTCGGCCACGACTGGCACTCTCGCCGCACCCAAACCCACCCTATCCTCCTCCGCCTCGACCCGTAAACTCTCCCCATCACATACCGGCCCCGCTCGACGTACTCCCTCCATCTCCACTTCCACCACCAATCAGCCTCCCGCGACTATAAAAACCCAGGTCACAGGTACACCGAGCAGACCCACCGCATCTAGTCTCGCAAAAGCGCGCATCCCTAGTGGAGGAAGCCCTGCCGAGAAGAGCACTTCTACCAGCACGACCAGCAAGAGACAAGGTACCTCTTTCAGCCGAGGCACCGGTGCGGCCACCTCGAGGTTGAGCTCATCGAGTTTGAGTCCCCCACCGGGTGAGAAGCCGCCTGCGAGTGGTGGACTGCCAAGGTCGGGCTCGAGATTGTTGCAGGGGACCGCGGCGAGTCGCGCAAAAGCTGCGGAACATCCTCCGGCGAAACCCAGTGCCACGTCTGCCGCGAGTGTCCAGGCATCGATGGGGCCAACGAAGACGAATGGAGTGACACCGAAGGTCTCGACATTGGGGAAGAGCTCGAGTCCCAGGAGCGGGTTAGCTGGCGCGGGTGCTGTTCGGCGAGGTGCCTCAGAGGGAACGGGCCATATTGCCGGGAAGACGAGTGGGATGCGTCATACTGAGGGGAGCGAGCAAAGCATTGAGCAGGAAGCGGTCGCCGAAGTGATCGGAGCCGTCCCAGCGGAGTCGATGTCCAGCGACCAGGCAAACGACGAAGATCTGGATGGTTCCGAGGCGGAGGCGACTGCAGCCAAACCCGCCGGCAATACCGACGCCGACCACGCAGAACCCGAGGGAATGCGAAAGGCGGATGCAGCAGAACCAGTCCCTGCTGTCGACAACACCCAAACGGATGACGAGCGCAGGATCGAGCAGCCGGCCTTGCCGCCGATGCAGGAGACGATAGACGAGCCAGAGAACGGAAATGGACATTTGATGGAGGAGAGTAATGAACTAATCGAGGAGATACCGGATGAGGCTTGACACATGTGTCCTGGTCGACGGCTGGAAGTGCTAGTCTTCTAGGATCCGCGGAAAACCGAGCATTTTCGTACCCACGGTTGCCGCTAAGCAAATCACCCGATTTGACGGTCTCTGCATCTCTGTAAGTATTCTAATTGCCCAACAACTGGGTAGCATGGATTTGCTTTCACTGCCAAATCGCCAGCATGGATAGTGACACGTCAATGCTCATCTACCATTTCCACTTTGTCCTCAAAGTCAACACTAGGAACCTGTCACGGATCCTGTCACGGAGGACGCATCGGATCGGGGAGTGCCACAGACTAAGACTGGAACATGGAGTGGCTCTGACTTGTTACTAGAGGTATTGGGGCTAGCTGTGACCCAATGAGGTGGACTTAAGACTAGGACGAGAGGTGTGGTATCAAGAACCACGGTTGACGTATCCAGAGCTGAAGGCTCTGTCTCCATTTTGTATGGACTTATATACCTTGCAAAGATCAAAATGCTTTTGTTGAGGATGGCCGGAAGCTCACAAACAAATTCCGCTGGGATACAGACATGGTCAGCGCACAACTCATCATACTCACACATTACAAGCCGCAGAGCTCAGAAGGCAGTCACCCGGCTGGCGGCACCAAGAAAATCAAGCAAAGGGAGGAAGACAGAAAGGAAGTGATGGGCGGAGCAGGTGTGCATGAAGCTCCCCAAACAATTGACATACTTGTCTGTCCTTTCAGATCTCTTTGCAACTCCAGATTGTCTCTAATTACATGCCAATTTGTCACGATCGTGAATTGAAGCTCGGATAATATCGCCGAACATCGCCGAACATCACCGAAGATAGGCCTGGAAGACGGTGTATAAAAGGGACTTGAGAGTCGGGGAGAACCAGCGATTCGAGATTAAAAGTCACTAAAAGTCACTATCGTTACCTAGCCTACTCAAGCCTCTGCATTTCTAGCCCACGCTACTCGACCGGCACTTAACTCGGCTACACCCACGCGTGTCCTCGAGTTATTCCAGCCAAGTTGGACCACGGTAGTCCAACTTTGCCGAAGCTCAGACGACCGTCGCCGATTCTAGGAGCTGAGCGTCGGGCCTATTTGCTGGTCGACGTAGCACCGTGATACACAAGACCGGCTTGCGTGTGCAAGCTCTTCATCCACTTGTGAATGTTCCAGGAAAATGATGTTTTGGGGATTATCCACCATACATGACAAAACTGCTGCCTCTGTAGACTCTCTGGAGGCACATTAATTACCTTTGATCCTGGTAGGGTCAAGTGCTTCTTAACTTCCTAAAGTTTATTGTTAAAGCCTTTGGACAAGCGTTTGTAAGGAGACAACAACGGATACATAAGACAGTACTGAGTCCAGCTTGCCACTACCCTTCCGACTCTATTGTCTTTCCCTGAATGGAATGACGTAATAATTACAAAACCGATGACAAGGAATAGTTTGTCTGACTCACTGGTCTTCCATTTGATGATCCGCAAGAGACTTCCATCTGCCATATGGGACGGTGTCTGCTGTCTAGTGTATCATCAGTATTCTGTGGGCGCATTGGGTAAGGTCTGGCATGCCCCTGCTCCCAACCGGCATTAATCCGATTAGTCAATTCCTGTTGCTCCCTCAACATTTTTTGCTTGCCACTGGTTATATTTATAAATTGCCCAATACCTTCCAGTGACAAGTCAGAGACAGTTCGTGTTCCAGTCTTAGTCTGTGGCACCCCCCGATCCGATCCGTCATCCGTGACAGGATCCGTGACAGCATCCTTGTCATGCATGCAATACATGCTCAGATACAGGCCGTACAGACCAGGGAAGGCTGATGGGCTCATATGAGACAGATGAATGCTGCCCATACCGGAGTCATGTGGCCCGTAAACGACAGGTGAACTGAATCACGGTATTGTGACACGAGGTTACAGCGGTCAATCTCGGCCACCAATGCTTCCGGTCAGATGCCAATAGCTACATCATATCATGGAAGACGATTCAATCACCATCCATCATGACGTTGGGCTTCTCCGTTGTCACAACACTCCCCTAAAATCAAGCAATATCACAGAGACGACGAGTCATTCTGTGGTCCTCTTTTGAAAAGCTCTCACCGGAATCCTCAATCGCCCAATCATGCCTTTCCTCGATGTGACTCACCTCGTCCGATCTTCCCTCTTCACTCCCTCACCCAGGACAGCTGTCCGGTTCCCCCTCCGACACCTTGTCACCACCCCGATCCCCCTCGCGTACAAGCCCCAAGCAGCTCATCCGTCACGGAAGGCGCCAAGGGACCACACGTCCGGCTCGGCGGTCTCTGACACTTCCAAGGAGGACGAATCCACTCGTTCCGGCATTCCGAAATCAGATGAGCGTCCGAGTATGCTTCCGCCACCTTCCGCTTACCACCTACTGATGAGAGCCTTGCCGCTAGGTCTAGCGACGGTCCCCGTACCCAAGCTATTCGACCTCTCCAACCGTACCGTCGTAATCACCGGCGGCGGCCGGGGTCTCGGCCTCACCATCGTCCAAGCATTACTCGAGTCGGGGGCGTCCGTCGCCGCACTCGACATCCTCCCCGAGCCGTCCGAACCGGCTTGGTCCGCCTCCCTCTCCTTGGCTCAACGTAGTGGCCTCAACCTCACATACCTTCAATCCGATGTGACGGATTCTCATTCCGTCAACCAAACCATCTCCGAGGTGTTCTCCTCTGCCCCGTCCTCTCAGCCGGTGACGGGTCTATTCCTCGCTGCTGGAATCACTTCCCTGGTCCATGCCCTAGATTACTCTGCCGAGCAGTTCCGGAAGATCATCGACGTCAACCTCACCGGCTCATTCCTCTGCGCCCAGGCTTTCGCACGCGAATACACATCTCGTAACCCTACCCCAGCCTCGGAATCCGGGATGAACGATGAGGGGAGGATGTATGGACAGGGTGGAGCGAGTATCGTCATGACGGGGAGTATGAGTGGGACCGTCGCGAATCTGGGGCTGGATTGCGCTGCGTACAACGCGAGTAAGGCGGGGGTGAATCAGCTGGGGAGGAATCTGGCGACGGAATGGGGGAGGAAGGGGATCAGGGTTAACGTGGGTCCTTCTTCTCACTCCGAAGATCTGTGGTACTGATGGTGGTGAAAGACGTTATCACCGGGATACGTGAGGGACTGTCACCGGGTTTCGAGGCGGGGACTGATGACCGGACGGCGTTAGATCAAGACAGCATTGACAGCGGCGTTATTGGCAAAAGAACCGAGCCTGAACGAGATCTGGTTGAGAGGGAGTCTGCTGGGCCGGATTTCCACGCCAGACGAATTTAGGGGTATGTCCTGCTCCGGATCCCCCGCTCGACCGCTGACGAAATCCCTTGTCCTCGGCGCTTCCCCTATAATTCACTGGTTCACCGTCGGTGCTACCAACGCCCCTCGCTTTTGTCGCCACACCCGCTGCGCTCGTGGCTCAGGCCCCGTCGTCTTCCTCCTCTCCGACGCGAGCTCGTACATGACAGGTGCGGACCTCATCGCTGATGGGGGCCATACCGCGACCTGACCGAGTTTGGTCGTATCTCCTGAGAAACCGTTGAAAAGGATTAGGCGCGAGCGCCGGAATGCATGTCTATGCAAGGCGTGGCGTGATAAAGCTGTGACACTGTTCACCACGGCTGGTGTGGTCGGGCAGGGGATCTCGACCTTTATAGCGGTCTTGGCGATAATAGTCTCCTCATCCACTGTACTCGCGCGCGGAAAGGTTGTCCTTGATAGCTCTGGGGAGTTTATGAATACTGGGGGAGGATTGTCTTCGCATGGATTATTTGAGTGTTCCCAAAGATGGAAAGAGGGGCGAAAAAAGGAGACCGAGAAGGTAAATGACCCCCTTTCCCTGTCGGGTCCTCGTCAGGCTCGACCACAGTCTTGCGCTTTTCGTCAGCGCCGCTGGGTTTTCCAAGGATGCAGGGTTTTCAACGCCATGAGCCTCGAGCTGATGAGACCTTACCAAGCGTGCACGTGGAGGCATTCGGTCGTAAATGCTGAGGGTTATTCAAGCCTCGACCGCGCTCGATCTCGATGGGATCGGCTCGATGTTCGGGGATGGATCCTTGAGGTTGAGCGAGTTGCAAGACCTCGCGAAAAGCCTAAGCGTTATGAAATTTCCGCGCTGACGAGAGCTATGCGATTTCGGGTGAACGATGCCAAAATCGGCAATCAGCTTGGGTCGTTCACTACCCATTTTCTTTACGCCCGAGTCTATGCCATTCGGATTTCCATACCTGGATATCGAAGCCCGAGGGCCAACCTCCACGCCGTCCCATTCGTCGTAACCCGCGTCTGTAAACAGGTGCCGCCCTGACACCTCCTGCGCCCGATCTTCTCCCACTCACTGGACCCATCCCTTCCCCTTGTACCCCTCGGACGAGACACCGCTCTACAGACCATCAACGTCAGCGCTGATAGGGGAACACCTCGCGTGCGGAATGAAGTATCGAGGAGGAACGTACGATAGGGTTGACGTTCTGCCCACGCATATACTCGTTCGTCGCCTCCTGGTATTCCCGAGTCTTGGTCTTGGGCGGGGGAGGAGCTGGCGATGGCGTACGAGGTAGTGCAGACGAGGGAAAAAGGGAGAGAGAGAAGATCATCCATCAGCGTAATAGATGGGCGAGGAGATGTTCGAAGCTCACCGTAGGATCGGATGAGTGCGAAAGCGATCAAGGAAGAGACGATGCAACCTGTGGTGGCTAGGAAGACATTGGTGCCGTGTCGAGGTCCGTGGATAGGTGTGCGAGGTCCGTGGGGGCCGAAGGCGACGAAGTAGGCTGGTTGGGCGGGACGAGGGGGAGGAGGGCGTAGAAATTCAACGGTGTTTGTTGGCACAAGTGAGATGATTTGAGTGGGTTGTGTGGGAAAGAAGGCGGAGGAAGAGAAGTCGTGTCAGCATCAACTCTCATCGCACCATGACAAGCATCTCAAAGACGGTGCACATGAGCCAATCGCCAAGGACGCATCCGGTCGGAGAGTCCCTCGGTGTATTCCTTCCTCCGTTTCTAGCATCGCATCACTCACCAGCCTTCTTCTCGTCCATTGACAACTCCTTCCAATCTTTCTTCTGTAACTCCCCCAATTGCTGATACACCTGATACTGTTCCTCGGACGCCAGATCCTTCCAGCTCGCCTCGATGTTGGCCAGCAGCGGGGCCGAGGCGTTTGTCCGTGTCGAGGTGACGGTCACGGCGGTTCGAATACGGGCATGACAGAGAGGGGAGATGAGGGTGGGGAGGGAGCGGGAGAGGCGGGAGATCATGATGAGCTGTTTTGCAAAGGGTAGATGGACGGGCGATTTGGTGGTGTGAGTCGTAGGATGACGGTTAAACGGCAGCCGCGGCGTTTGGATATAGTTCCGTCCTAGATAGACCGGGATGCCGGATGTGGCGCTGAGTACTTCGATCGGGTAAAATCCTCTTCTTGCAGTAGAGTGATGGATACATGACTCATGTGTCCACCTGTCGAAGGATCTTTCCCCATCGGTGGGTAAGGAGATGACTTCCACCTGAAAGTACCACCGTTAGATGCGTAGAGGCTTGTTTCCCTAGTTTACAACATGACATCTCTCCTCGGGACCACTCATCCCCTCCCTGCCGTCGTCCAACCTACCCCTTCTCCCTCGGTCTTCCGTCTCTATATACCTCCACCTCCTGCGCCTTCAGCTCCATCAAGACCTATCAAGCGGCGCCGGATGGCTCGAGTAGGTGCTGAAGACTCGATCGAGCCATCTACGGGTCCGCGGGACTGGGGCAATGACGCTACCTTTGGGAACCCTTCGTCTCTCTCCCTTCTTATTGATTGGTTGAAGCCTTCAAACTCGGTGTAAAGGGCAAGAGGCAAGCGCAGGTTGCTAAGGAGTGTGAAGCATGGCTGCGGGAGCGTGGTTGTCCTTCTCCACGGACTTCCAAAGCAATACAGAGGAAGGTACGTCTCCTCCCTTCCCTCGCTCGTCTGCTGATGATTTGCTCTAGATTAACTACTTCTGGGATGGGTGGAAGGTAGCGCTAGACTGGAAGGAGGGTACCGGCAATGGTCAGGGGCAGAGGATCATTGATGACGCTCCCCAGAGCGCCTGAAGCAGACGTCATGAGTATGCCGCCTTCTTGATCCTCTAGCTGATACTGATTCTCTAGGTTCTTACAACTCGATAATCCCGCCAATAATGAATAACCCTAAATATCGCATGTCCATCTCACCTCCAAGCACCGTTGATCTTCCTTCCAAACCCGATATTGATCACCAGACTTGAGCATTACGGTGCAGGGGCATCTCGGTATTCTCCACTGCGAAACGTCTGAGTTTGTCGGGGATGACGCTGCTGTCTTCAAAACGCCATTAGACTGAACATCTGTCGGCAGACCGCTGGATCAGCTGATCAGATGCTCTTGTCGCTCCCAGGGATTCCGTCAAGATCGACACCGGGTATGTGATCTCCGGCATGCTTCTGCCCGAGGTTGAATCACCGAGATGATGGAAAGCCGGGATCATATCGACGCTCTGTAGGTAAACTCTTACCTGCACTCTCCATCTACATCTTCACTACCGTCCGCAATGATGAGCCAGTAATCAGGTTTCATCTTGTAATTGCAGTACTTCTCTAGATGACAGTTATACGTCTCATACAAATGCTTGTCCAATCAGTTACGAGCTCATTAGACAGAATCGCGTGCTCTCCCCTAATCTACCGGTGGCACTGTCGGAAGAACAGGACGAAAAGATCTCTCCATGCAGGAGACGCATAAGGGTCTGAATGCGACCCGTGTATCGATCGTAGCAGGGTCTATATCCCGCTCGCGGGGATGAAAGTATCAATGTCCATATCCATTGCTCCCCCCACCGCCCAGGGCATTCTATCCGCCATGTACGTGTGTCGTACGCTCTACAATCCGAGCCCCGCAACAAGCACCGTCCCCACTACCCCGATCCCACCAACGATCGCTCCCCAGCCAAAGCTCTCCTTACGCCCCGCAGCGCCAGTACTCGACGCGGTCGCAGCGCTCGTCGAAGAGCCTGTTGCTCTTCGGGACCCTGATGCGGAGGCGGACTTCGTGGAGGATCCAGATGCGGAGGCGGTGGCACCCGACGCGGTAGTGGTGCCGCCTGCGCCAGCCGCTCCAGCAAGCGTGGCGGTGTTCACGGCGCTGGTAGCGGATACCTAAACAGCCAAGCATCAGTGATGCGCTTGGGGGATCAAGGGGATGGTAGGCACGGTGGCAGTAGCGACGCCGTTCTCGACCTGGAAGTAGTTTGCCGCTACGAGTGGCCCGAGACCGGAGCTGGAGACGTAGTTGGAGAGCGAGAATGTCCCGAGGGGGGTATCGGGGGCGCTTAGGTCCGAGGGGGCGGTGAAGGTTGATGGTTGGGCGTACATTAGGAGCACGTATCTGAGAGGGATTCAGCACTGGCTAGTTGTTTGCAGTAGGGTGGAGGGACTGACCTGTGGGAGCCACTGCCTGCTGCGGGTCCGGGGCCGGTGTAGTCGGTTCTGAAGTCCAAGGTCAGCTCGTCACTATCGATACCAACATGAATAGCCGGCACTTCGGCCGGCTATCGATGAGGAGATCGACGAACATGGTGGTAGCGCCGGTGTAATTGACAGCGTACGGCACAGCGCCGGACAAGCTCGCACCATTGATGAGCCAATGACGGGTCTGGTTGGTGTTCGCTTCGTCCGTCCCGACTATATCGCCATCGGCCAAGATGATGGTGTACATCTGCTCATCCACCACCTTTAGCTAGTTTCCAAAAGGTAAAGAGGGCATACGTCTGAGGCGGAAATATCAGTTGCGTTTGATGAAGGCTTGACGGTGAGAGAGGGGTACGACCCGACATCTATTACTGGTCAGCTTGCGGGACCCAGCGGGGAAGAGGAAGCGCACCGGCTTGAGAGATGTTCTGGCCGATTGTGATGGCTGACCCGGCGTAGTTGACCGATAGGGTGCCTTGGGGAGTGAACGTGGAGAGGAGGTTGGGGACGAGCTGGGCGGCTACAGGGGCGATCAATCAGCTGAATTGACTCAACATCGGGCATGGAGCCTGGGCATATGCGGTGCTGAGTGGTTTCTAGCTGGTGAAATGATGACCCACCCTCAAAGTTGGCCTCGATGTCTTCGATATCGGTCGTCGAGGCGTTACCTGTGGACTGCGCGGAGACGAGGGCGAGAAGGGAGAATGCGGCGAGGGCGAGCATCTTGAGCGATGGTCTGTTTCGTTTACGGGGAGAGAGTTTTTTCTGGCAATTCTTGCTGTGCTCACGTATGTCAGCTTTTGGCAATGCACGATGGTAAGGGAGGAGAGGGTTGACCGGGTTGACGATGATGAAAGGACAGCACGTCCCCCTCGTCGCGTCTCATCCCCCTTTCCCCTTTTGACCAAATCTCCACAATGCAACCAAGAGCAAAAGGCATTTGGAGTCACCTTAGCAAAATTGAACGATGTTTGGTGTAAAGAACGTACGCTGGGAAAGAAATAATGAGCAAGAACAGAGGGTCACAGCCTTTTCAACCGGCCACGCGGCCTTTGTTTGAGGGAGCGACAACAAGCACAGCAAAAAGCGTCGCGTCGAGACGACACGTGGCTTGATTGTTCCCCTCCAACTCGGATCCGAAATTTCGAGTACGCTGAGGAGCGGAAGCTAATCCGAAACGAAAAGTCTGCGATACGGAGGATTGCCAGCTCTGATCAAAATCGCCTTGTCGACCCAGTGAGTGCGGTCGACTGTTTGAAGGTATCCGGGCTAATCAACGTCAGTCCTCTTCACCATGTCCTCCCCCTCGACGCCTTCCTCCTCGAGTTCCGGCTCGGGATCCGAGCTCGAGTACCTCAAATCGCTCGTCTCGCAGGTGAGTCACCATCTTCCACCTCCCATGCCCAGAATTGCGTCAGCTCCTGGAGCGATGCTTTCCTGCAATCATTATCCGGCCGCTGATGCCCACGCCAGCTACAAGATAAGATATCGCAGATGGAGAAATCCACATCGAGCACCATGTCCTCGGCTCTCGAGACTGCCAAGAGCGCTGTGGGCATGGGTGGTAGCGCGAGCGGGAATGCGCCGAGGATGGTATTGATCGGGCCTCCGGGAGCTGGTGCGTTGGACTTCCCTCTCGATACGGGTATGGGAGCTGACCCGAGCGTAATCTTGACTGACATTCTCGATTTTTCGATCTCCCCGCCGATCTGCTCTTCATCGCCTTGACGTCTTTCGGCCCAATCCCTTCGAATTACCGTCTTCTACCACCACCCCCATCCGACCGTCACCCCTCCACCCCTCTCCCCCCCCAACTGCCCCCCCCCCCCTCTTCCCCTCACCACTCCCACCCTCGCACCTCGCGTCGCTCGGTGCTCGGCTCGCAGGCAAAGGCACCCAAGCCCCCAACATCTCCCAAAAATTTTGCATCTGCCACCTAGCCACCGGCGACATGCTCCGATCCCAAGTCTCGCGTCAGACCGATTTGGGGAAGGCCGCGAAGAAGATCATGGATTCGGGGAAATTGGTTTCGGATGAGATTATGGTAGGGATGATTAGGGAGGAGTTGGTGAAGAATGAGGAGTGTCGGAATGGGTGAGTCGCTCCGAGTCCTGAGCGCAGCGAAGGGCGAGGGGCGAGAGGCAGAGGCGAGATGCGATTCGCGACACTGCCGAATGAAACCCGGGTGGAGGAATGAGGAAAGGGAACAGCCGGAGGGTACACAGCGCCCGTTGCCCTCTTCCTGGTTCCCTTCCCAATCCTCCTCCTCTTCCGATTCTCCTGGCTGTGGCCGTGACCATCTGCTGCGTCCCTTTGTCCATTCGCTCCGGCCAGCTCACTCCCCCCTCCATCCGGCTCGCTAACGCTCGGCCCAGCTTCATCCTCGACGGCTTCCCCCGCACCGTCCCCCAAGCGTCCAAGCTCGACGCCATGCTCGCAGAGGGCAAACAGGCGATCGATCATGCGGTCGAGCTCAAGATCCCCGACGCGTTGCTCATCTCGAGGATCACGGGGCGTTTGATCCATCCCGCGAGCGGGAGGAGCTATCATAAGGAATGTGAGTGGGGTCGTCCTTCTGCTTGGTCGAGTACGGTTCGTTTGGCGGTCTGAATTGTCTTCGTTGTCCTTGTAATTCTTTCTGAGCCAATCATTCTTGACGGATCGCGGAGTTTCCGCTGTATCTTGATCGCCAGAATTGCCTTCACGTCCTTACCCTCTCTACCCCTGAAGCGGTTCCCACTCGTTGCCCTTGAGAATCGCTCTCCATCCTCTCTCCTCCGTCCCTGGCGCAGCTTTGTTCCATGCTGTGCCCTCCACCCTCGCCCTCTTTCATCTCCACTCTCTCCCATACCACTAAGTCGGTTCCAACGCCCACTTCGCTTGCCAGCGCCCCCTTCTCCTGCCTTCCAACCCCCTCCTGGCCCCTCCCCGTCTCCCTCCCCCCTTCTCTCTCCCCCGCCGCGCCTCACTGACGCCCGGCGTAGTCAATCCTCCCAAAAAGGCGATGACGGACGACAAAACGGGCGAGCCCCTGATCCAGCGTTCCGACGACAACGCGGAAACCCTCAAGACCCGTCTCTCGACCTATCACACCCAGACCGACCCCGTAGTGGATTATTATAAGAATAAAGGACTTTGGACTCCGATCGATGCCGCGCAGAGTCCCAAGCTTGTTTGGGGGAGCATTAGTGAGATCTTGACGGGGCCGCCTACGAAGGGGACGGGGAAGATGGCCAAGGAGGAGTAGGGGGATATAGGGGAATGGGATATAAAACGGCATACGCATGACGCTTTGGGAAGCTTAACTCATTGGTCCGGCTTTTGAGCAGCTTGGTGTGAGAGAGTAGGAGATGAGGGAGCGCGAGGGTTTGTATTGAGGGATCAGGATGCGTCATTTGCCTCGACATCGCCGCCGCTCAACTAATGGTGCAGCGAGCGCTATTGGTTCCAGGAAGAGTCGGGAAGAAGACGCAAGTCAGATAGGCAATGCAAGCGGTCGTCTTCAGCAGATGTATACTCGCGAGGAATGTTTCAGGTGACGTGCTAAAAAGCCAGGACGATGCGGTGCTGATCAGGTTATGCATGCCTACTACGTGCAACATTCTAGCGCCGTCCCGGGCTCGCTTGCGAATGCGGATGTGTCGGTCCGATCGAGAAGATGGATGTGGAGGTTTGCGGTTCTCGGGAATAGGGAATGCAATCTGATGATTCGCGGCTTAATTTGCGATTGAGCACTGATCATCGAGACCACATCAGCTTGCTTTTCTCGCAGTGAGGTAGGTAACGCACGGTGTAGTCAACGCTCGAGTTGGTGTTCAGGATAAGCGCCACGATAAGCCCATAAAGCCCGAGCACCTCGGCGAAAATGAGGATAAGGATCTAGTCCCATAATCAGTCTCGCTTCCCGACCACAGCCCACTATCCGGATCGGATCAGAAGGAGGTCTGGCTCGACTCACCATCCCGACAAACAACCTGGGCTGCTGAGCCGTTCCTCGTACGCCGGCATCACCGACGATCCCGATGGCGAAGCCCGCGGCGAGACCGGCGAGACCGACCGAGAGTCCGGCGCCGAGTTGGATGAAGCCGGTGTAGAGGGGCATGGGGGAGGCCACTGCCGAGAGCCGAGCGTCAGCGAGGTTCGAGGCAGATGGAGATTGACAAGATCCGGTTCTGGCCGAAAGATCGTCGAAGCAAGGCAAGAAGGGTGGAATGCAGAGGGGGAATGGCGAGGTATGGTGTGAAGGAAGGTCGGAAGACTTACGATCACCGGAGATTAGCACCGACACGACCAGCCCGTACTACCGGACCATGAGCGATAGGACTAAGGAAAGACGGAGGAAACAGACGATAGCAATGATACCGGCCATGATGACTGGCACGACACACTTCATCATGAGGTCCGGACGGAGGACGGCCATCGCGGAGATTCCGACGCCGGACTTGGCGGTACCGTATCTGCGGCGAACGTCAGCGAGGCGCTTTGTCTCGTCTCCATACTGCGATTCACGGGAAATTGGCTTGGGATAGGAGAGGAGGAAGGGGAATGAGGGCGTGAGGCAGGCGGGATTAAGGGGTGTCGACGATGGAGATATAGACTCACGCCGCCCCGATACAGGTGAATACGATGGCAGATGTGCATCCCATGGCACCGAAGAACGGTGCGTAGACCGGACACAGCTCGGCGGTAGTAGACATTTTGGCGGGAGGATCGGGTTCGCTGGATTACTGAGGCCTGAAAGAAGGAGTCAGCCAGATCAGATCGGTTACTGCCAGTTGTCGGGAAGCAATAGGCTCCCCACCGAATGGCTTTAAAGCATCTGGAATGACGAGCTACTGACGTACAGGGGTATGTTGAAACGGAATAGCGCGATCAGTGCGAGGACAGGGGGAGGCAAAAAGGAGGCGAAGGAGAGTGGTGATGCGGCTCCCGATGACGGCGAGCAAGCGCCGGAACCAGGTCGGATCTTCGGCGTTTGAATGTGGCGGGCGATATCGTCCGCCACTTTGCCTCCGCGCTTTGTCTGGGGTTCCCACGTCTTCTCATACTCAACTTAAAAACATTTGGATTTTACATCCCCATTACTTAGGATGCCTACGCTATCATATCGACCACGTGCGATGAAGAGAATTCACCGTCAACTAGCACTATTGGCCTCTACACCACGCACAAAAACCATCCGCAGGCTCATCTACTTCCTCCTCTGTCTTCGAAACGAAATCGTGCTATGTCGGTATTGGAAGCGTCCAAAAACCTACAAGCTTGCTCGCTACACATCTCACATCGATCCCCTGCTCTCCGCACCCCCTGACGAGTTCAGGTTCCTCTTCCGCATGACCCACCCCGAAATGTACGACTTGTGCTTCGCTTTGGACAAGACATCGTCTCTCAGGCTCGGTCCAAGCGGCAACCAGCCTACACAAAGTACCAGATAGCTCTTCTTATCTATAGGCTAGCCCATGGACACAAGGTACGCGCAATAGCGCGGCTATGTGGCATCTCTCGTGCGTCTTCCTGTGCCCCTCTTCCCCGCTGATTGGGTCGCAGCCGGCACCGTCGAGCGGTAGACAGATGACACCATCCAAGCCCTTGTCCGACAGCTTAACTCTCACGTCTCCTGGCCTGCTATCAACGAGTGCATCAACCTCAAGCGCCGCATCAAAGCTCCTCATGCGCTTCCCAACTGCGTCAGCTTCATTGATGGCTCGCATATCAACCTTGAGCGTGAACCAACTCGCCCTACAAAGACCGCCGGCTCATTCGACAGTCGCGAGGAGCGTTACGGCTTCAACATGGTAGCCGTTGTGGACGACATGAAGCGTATTCGCTACTTGCACTGGCGCATCCGCCAGCGACAAGCGAGTTCAGAGGTCAATGCGACTGCATACCGACGCAGACAACTACTTTGACAACGGGGAATACGTCCTGGCAGACTCAGGCTTCACCTGCACCCGCAACATCATCACAATGTATAGCCGCTCGAGAGGAGAACCAGACTTGCAAGGGAGACCTGTGAGTTTCAGCTTGACCGTTAGACACTGGCGTATTTCAACACCAAAGCTGCTACACCGCATGTCAAGGTCGAGCACGCCTTTGGCATCCTCAAAGCTCGCTGGTCAAGCCTCCGCTACCTACGCTTGAAGGTCAAGACCGTCAAAGACGAAGCTCGAGCAAATGGGTTCATCCAAGCGGCTTGCATCCTCCATAACATCCTCATAACCACTTGGCTGGACGTCCTGAGCGAGGATGAGGGGGAGAACATCCTGGAGAGGGAGGCAAGGATGCGACGAAGACGCATTATAAGGCGTCAAGACGCCGTCGAGGTGTTGGAGTCGCATCGGCAATGGGAGATGTTGGTGGATGAAATGCTCGAACTAGAGGAAGACGAGGTCAACGTGGACGAATGGACGTTGTAAAGGGATGTACGCACTGCGCTCACATGCTCTCCATTAAGCCCGCTGCCTTCCTCAACGCCTCAGCCCAAGACAAGCTCGGATCGTCCTTTCTCAACATGTCCGAAGCACGCATTTTCTCCCCAAAGCTAGCGGTCTCCGCCTTCCTCCTCTTGACTTGCAGCACTTCCTCCCTGTATCGCGCCTGCTCCTTCATATCCGCTTCCTTCTTCTCCCTCCAAGCTTGCTCGCCGCCAACAAAGTCGCTAGCGGACATGAAACCGAAGCATCAGTACTGGCGGCATCTTCCATGTAATCATCTGACCGCTTGAAAATCAGCTACATTTGGCGTGAAGGGCGTAGACACACACCCCATTCTGTCAGAGATGGACATAGTGTGGAGTCGTCCCGAGGAAGATGAACTGTGTCCTATAGGTGGAACTTGAGCTTGAACCTCAATCATCGCATGCTCCCTGTCCTCTAGCTCGGATGCAGTGGGCGACTGCTGATGTCGTCTGGGTAGCTGTTGCGGAAAGTCTGCTAAGCTTTGAAGCTGCAAGGGATGCTTCAACGCTTGGGAATGCGAGGAATGCCGCAAGTGTTGGATTGTAGCTTTGAGTTGACCGCCCTCCGGGAAGCTGTGCCGCCGTCCTTGTTGCGGAAGATAGGGTCTAGAGCGTTCCATTCGGGATATCTCAGGTAGACTTCAGCTAGAGAAGACTTGAGTAGCGACCAGAGCACGAAGCCGAGTGCATACCCATGACCTCTGCTTCCGCATCGTCTCTAGCGCTCTCGGGGGCATCATCAATGATCTTCTGCCCTTGACCGTTGCCGGTACCCTGATTCCAGTCTAGCGCTACCTTCCACCCGTCCCAGAGGTAGTTGATCTAGAGGGAATACTCATCAGAGACAAGCCGGAGTCGAGTTGAGACATACCTTCCTCTGTATCGCTTTGGCAGACCGCGGAGAGGGACAACCACTTTGCCTTAGCCATTTTTCACACTCCTTAGCCACCTGCGCTTTCGTCTTGCCCTTAGGCCAAACTTGAAGGCTTCGAAGTTCTTCCCAGAGCCCAACCACTCAACAAGGAGGGAGAGACGAAGGGTTTCCGAAGCTAGCGTCATTGCCAGAGTCCTGCGGACCCTTAACTGTCGAGTCTTCAGCTGCTACGGAACCATCCGGCGCCGCTTGAGGAGGTGTTGATGCAGCTTGAGACGATGGAAGTGGAGGTATATCGAGAGGGATGAGTGAGTGAGAAGGGGTGGGCTGGACGACGGCGGGAAGGGGATGGGTGGTGTCGAACGGAGATGTCATGTAGTAACCTAGGGAAACAAGCCTCTGCACGTCCGACGGCAGTATTTTCAAGGCGCTAGCTTCAAATTTGAAGGTACTAAATGCAGTTGTAACACATAGCCTCAGTCGAGATTGTGTCAAGCCCATACCCAGCAAATTGTGATGTCGCTATCGGGTCTTGAAGTCACGTGATTGGACGAATCCCAATATTTGAATTACCCTAGCGTCTCGTGCCTTGGTTTACTGATTGGCTTCCCTCGATCCTCTTCTTCATTGTCCTTGTCGACACCTAATCTCGGCATGGATCTCGACAGATCGACCTCCAAACGTCTACGCTCCCTCTCTCCGTCCCCGTCTTTCTCATCATCTCCATCATCCACCTCCCACTCCCGCCCCTCCTCCCCCTCCCTTTCTCCACCTCCGAAATACCACCGCGCCTGCCCGACCCCCTTATCCAGCAAATCCTTCACTTGCAACCTCCCACCCACCTGCTCTCAGCCTTGCACGTCAACATCGTACGGTACACTCCCCGAACTCGAGCGGCATCAGGAGTCGTACCATCGTTGGTTATGCCGGACGCCTATACGAGTACGACCGGCCCAGACTGAGATTGGGACCGGGACTGGGAGTAGGACTGCAGAGGGTAGAGTACCCGAGAGCTTTAGCGGGAGGATGGGATGGAGGGAGTGTGGGAAAGCTTTCCCTGATGAGAGACTGCTCAACCTCGTGAGTCACTCCTCCTGCTGATTCTTCTTTGGCGTTTATACGATACAGATAAGCGGCTGATGAGGAGCAGCATCAAACGGAGACACACGACCCGATCGCTCGTGAACGACAGGCTCGCGGGGAGAAGATCGTCCGTGAACATTGCTCACCTGTGTAATTTGGCATGACTGATGGGGAAGGAGCAGTTTCAGTGCTTCCTCGAGCCAGCGACATGTGGACGGGTTTTCACGACGCCTGCGAGGAGGAGGCTACATTTGATCGAGAAGCACCGTGCGTACGATCTCCCTACGGCGTACCGATCTCGTTGATGGATGGTTACCCGATAGGATATCCGAAAGAGTACTTCTTCGCCATCACGAACCATGGTGTGAGTCTATCTTCACATGACCATTCGAGGAGGAAGCTCATGAGGACCAGCTGAACCAGATCGCCGCGGAGGACGGGCTTGGGATCAGTCTGATTCGACCCAGGAAACATCATACTCCAAAATCATCTTCGCCGAAGAACACGACCGATAGCGAGCCTGGGCCAGATCCCTTGCCCACGAGAGAGATGTCGACGGAAGAGCACAAGCCCGCGGACAGGACGATGGACGTTCTGGCCGAACAAATGAGCGGGCTGCCGAGTAATCTGGAGTTCGTGCCGAGGGGGGTGAGGAAGAAGGCGGGGTCGAAGGCGTTGGTCAGCTGAGAAGAACATGTAGTGTATATGAACAATTCAAGTGATTCTTTCGTCAGTCCTGGGCAGAGCATGGTAGCGCAATTGGACTCTACGGTTGTTCCCGTACCTCTAGTGATTTTACGACTCGAGAACGTAAACAGGACGCAAGCCTTGACTTCCATGATGTCGAGTGACGGGCTCCTCTTGCTGTCGAATGCTGTAGCGGATGATTCCGACGGCAGGCCCGCATTTTCCCACCTCTTCATCCCAGCAGATAGTACATTTGAGTATAGCGTCTTCCGTTCTGCCTATGACCCGCCCAAATCGATAGCCACGTTTCAGATCATAAAGCCTACAGCTAACTTTGAGAGTATTGGAAGCCGCCATATCTCCTCATGACTGCAGGATGGGATCCCAAACAGAGGGTCCGGTAGTGTGTGAGGTCATGAAAGTCAATGAGGCGGCGCCCGAGGACACCCATTCTCCCATCTCCCGGAACTCTCTCGGCTCCAATCATCTCCACAGAAGGAATAGACGTCCCCCAAACAGTGATTGCCTTGTATTTGTGTGTTGGTGTCTGGTAGGATAGTGTGGATGAAAGAGGGAGTGTATCCATGCCTACCTCTGATTACATATTGTGCATGGAAGGGCGAGGCGTGGATCTCCACCATTTGTGTTTCAGACACCTGCCAATGATTTCTGACCTGTTCATTTTCTCCCAGGCATCAGGGCCCAGTGGACAGCAACTTCCCTGAGCTGGGTGATTCGGGTGGAATCATTTTTCGATGGGCTCCGTGTAGTCCAGATTGGCGTCCATTACATGGCAGTTTTTGGAGCGAGGCTCCCACTGGACGGTCCAGCGAGAAAAGGAGTTGTGCTTTGCCCAGGCTCGCCAATCGGATGCAGCACGGGAATAGTGGGGAGAGGCATGTCCTAGACCGGATTTATCGGCTTAGCAGTGCACCCAAGACCCATCTCACTGAAATCGGGGGTTCAAGGCTTCGTAGCTCCCATCGACTGTTTACGTCGGTTGGTACGGTAGAATCAGTCCGACCAGGTTCTTGGCGGGACCACGTCGATCGTATCGTCCGATCAGCCGACATCAGCCAGCCCACGTTCAATATCCGCCGATCAATCCTCACACCTACCGTTAGAGTCATCTCATCCATCTCCCTATCGCTTTCCCCGCTTAACGAACCCATCCAAATTCCCATCCCCAGCCCTCTTCCCCCCCTTCTCCCTCTTCTTCTCCTCCCGTTCCTCCTTATCCTTCACCTTTCCAGCACCCGTGCCTTCATGTTTCCGCTTAAGCATCTCCCCCGCACTGCCATCCATCACTTCCGGCGAGTCGCCATGCAGTCCCAAGGAATAGGCGTTCTTGATTCGCGCTATACATCGGTCCTTTTCTACACCTTCGTCGAGTATGGGGGTGGGGTAGTCGACGCCGATTATGCAGTGAGCTTTCTCTTGCACGGACAAAGGGGCTGTATGTGGGGCGTAGATGTACTGCTCACGTCAACTGCGTCACATACAAAAGATATCCGAGGTATAATCACGTTGTCGGGGAAATCTCTTAGCTCCGGACCTGCGCCAGTCAGTCGAAACAGGGGAGAGGAGAGGGGGCGTACAGTATTTCCGGACGAGAGCACCGGTCCTGTCGGTTTTCAGAGGCCAAGAGACGAGTCCATACACCCGGACTTTCTCACATCAGCCCTTGTTCCACCAGAATTAGGAGATCCCGCTGACAATATTGCGAGAAGAAAGCTGAACAGCTGAGCCACATCCAATTGCCCGGCTGCTCACCTCAGTTCAAGATCATCTCCTGAGTGTATAGGTCTCCAAGACTGACGTTTGACGACGGATCCCAATCTATCAACCACTCTATTCCCAATCATCAGCTTCAGCGAGAATCAAGCCTCAGGGCGCATCAACACCCACCGTCAAACACCTCCATCCCCCTCTCCCACGAGATATAACATTGACCCCTCGTCAAATAACAAGCGACACTATGCCGTGCGAGGTGATGGATCCAGCCCTCGACTTTGAGCTGGCGCATACACGCGTCGATCCATCTGGCCCCGGTGTTCATCAGTTCAAGCTCCTTCTCGACGGGTAAGCAGGCAGGCCAACGCACGGGAACCCTGTCCGTCCTTCTCGCCACGCCTCGAACCTCTCTTCGTCCACCTCGTCCCCTTTCGGTCTCGGTAGGATCTCCTCCCCAGCCTCGTTATACTGATTCTGTAATCCCCAATCCACAAATCTACGACCCCAACCACACATCAATCAGTCACTCTGCCAATCAACGAAACGGAAAAGGGCTGACTCACCGACAGACCGAATTCCCACGTATTCGCTGGAAATGCGGTACCCCCACCTCCGCAGCCGCATACATATCCCTAAACTCCAACTGCCCAAACATATTCTCAGGCTCCTTCGTCTCCCCCCCACCTCTACTCCCCTCCTTCTTCCACTCCTCAATGACGGCTTTACAACCCCACCAAATCTCACGGACTCCGATACACCCGAATTTGAGGTAGGGTGAGAGCAGGGTGGTACTGGGCTCGAGCGAGGTGGGGGCTGTTCGTGGTTTGGAGAATGTTGCGACTGCAGGCGGGTTGGAGAGGAAGAGGGAGAGACGGGAGTGGGCGGAGGTGGTTCCCCCTAGGATGGAGGTGGTGGAGGGGGGGAAACCGAGTTCGAGGAGGGTGGGGATGGAGTAGGTGCCGTGCGGGCCGGCGAGGTGGTCTGGGCCGAAGAGCGTTAGCTAAGGCGAACCAGCGGAAGGGATCATGCGGGATGGTATGGAATGGAAGCAGAAGCAGCAGGATATGTCATGTCCAGCAACATGAGCAACACGGCCAAAGCCAGAGGGAGGAAGTGAAGGTGATCATAAGAAATCAAGGTGAGCACAAGATGTAAAGGCGAAATACGAGGAGGGGACCAGCGAGGAAGGCAATTACCGTCAAGAGAGAGCACGGGAATCAAGAGAATAGAAGCAGGAGTGAGAGACAGCAGCGAACCCACCAAAACACGTATCCTCCCCGTTCCTCAAATGCTGATTCATATCCACCCCCTCCCACCTATACCTCCCCTCCCTCTCGGGCAATCCCGTCTCGCCCGGATCGGGTATACTAGTCGGCGTGGGGAAAATCTCCTGGACGTTCCCGATCTTCTTCGTCACCTGCCAACCCACCGCATCAGCCATCCCACTCCCACCACCCACACCATTATCCTGAGCCAGGAGAGTGAAGGGGGCCGGGGGGGGGACCCACATTCTGCCATTGATGCAAAGTCATCGTCCCCTTCCCGCCATTCGTCCTTACCACCACCTCCGGATCAAATAGATGTCTTCCATGCACCCCCACAACCTCCACCCCCGCCCCTTGCGCCAACGCCACCACCTTCTTATCCCTGACCCGGGCATAGGCATTCGAATCCTTCTCGTAGACCAAATGCGTGATCCCCCATTCCTTCCACATGATCGGTAACACCTCCTCCGGCGGACCCCTCACCACGTGTAGCATCTGCTGCGGATTGAGAGAGGTGTAGTAGGCGGATAGATCGGACATGGAGGATAGGAGGAATGACCATCGATTGAGACCGACGCGGTGTCCGTAGACGTAGTTTGGGTCGAAACACCAGACGGGGTAGAATACGGAGATACCTTGGAGAAGGAGGGCAGCGGTGAGAGCTGGGGAATCGGTGAGGCGGAGGTCGGTGCGGTGCCAGTAGAGGATCCGGGTGGGTCGGGTCGTGCTGGGTCTGGAGAGGGTGGTCGGTTTGGTCGGTGGAAACTCGGGAGGTTGACTCGAGTTGGGAGCAGGTTCAGTAGTCCCGTTCGTTGGCGGAAGGGCGATACCCCGGATTGAGCGAGTCATGCTGCGGATCTGCGAGAAGGGTGATGTGCGGATCCGGAGGTACATGGGAGAGTAAACAAAATCGGAACCGCTGGAATCAGGTCCGATCGAGCCTAAGCTAGGTCCCGATTTTCCGCTGATCAGACCGAAGGAACCTCCACCGGTCTTTCCGGAGACTGAATCCCACCAGGCAAAAGCAAGAAGCACATTTACATGGATGTGGAGGCACCGAGACAAGCAGGTATATTTCCAGCTCCAAGACTATCCCCCCCCCCCCGGATTCACTTCTTCCCTCCGGATTGCAGCGCACATCCACCACCAGCCTCCAGCATCCCTGCCAGCATCCCTTAATCCCTCCGGGCGTACCCTTTAAACGCTACAATCCCATCGCCGCCATCGCCGCTCCCTCGCCCATCCTCGTGAACATCCTCGCGGATTTCAACATCTCGCCATATCGGATCCCGCCGCCTGCGTTGCCCGGAGCAAAGACGTTCCACCCAGGTTCATGCGGCGGGGCGGAGTTGAGGATGTTGAGCAAAGCTTGGGCGAGCCAGTAGAATGGGAGCGCCTCTGCGACCAAATCAGCCGTCGATTTTTCAATCTAGCCAATAAACAAGAAAGGCACACCTTCGCAATAGTTTTGCTTGCATTTCTCAGACGCCTCACCGCCGCTAGCACTTCCGCTGCCGCTGCCATTAGATGCTGGCGACACGGATGCCGAATTGCTGCATGTGCCATTAGCGAGACTCGATGCCGGGCTCGGGCAAAGCGGGTCAAAGTCCCATCCTTGGCGCCACTATCCTTCCGTCAATACTTTCAAGGTCGAAGCGAGGCAGACTCACCCGCTCGAGACCCATGGCGAAGCGCCCTCGGAGACACTCCCTCGTGATCGACCCTAGATCCGTACCATCGCTCGACAACATCTTGCTAGACGGCTTCAACCACGAGCAGCTGACCCATAGATCCGTCAGATCCCTCCAGTCCCCACGGTCCCTCTTGCCCTCGCCAATATCCATCACACCTCGCAGCAGGCACAAGATCATCGCGGCACGGGCAAACGGACCGAGCTCCGACTCGTTCAAGAGGTTGTAGAATTTCGTATCCGCCTGTTCATGTAGTGCGTCGAAAGCTCCGAAGGTAGGGAGGAAGAAGATTCGGCGCATCGCCTCGTCCATCGTCATCGGACGGTATTTTTTCACCGCTCGTAGCCAGTCCTCCGCCGTCTCAGCTTTCCACAGTGAGTCAGGCGCGGGAAGGGGGATGAGCGCCACCTCGCAAGCCGAGATGATGCAGGAGATGTTCGATTCGAGCGCGGAGACCGTGTCGAGGTGATAAACGAGGTAGGCTGTTCGCCGACGGGTCTCGAGCTGTATCCATCGCCTCCAGTAGAGGTCAAGCTCGTTTGGCGTGTACGGTTCTTGGGGTCTCTGGATCTCCGGCTCAAAGTGCTCCAGCTCCGCGGTGTAGAAGCCGATTTGGCGGGTGATCTAGGTTCATGAGCTTGCATATCCCTGAGCAAATGACACGTACATTGACGATTGTGCCAAGGAACATGTTCGCGAGCGCTCGCTCATTCTCATCCTCGCTGAGGAAATAGGGCGCATTGTAGAGGACAAGTGCTTGTAAAAGCGCGACGTTGTACTCGGTCATAAGGACGCCTTGAGCGAGAGAGAAAGACTGCGCGAAGTTAGATGTGACATGGTACACCCAGAATTGACCCACCTTGATAAGCATATTCGTCTTTTCATTCCGCACGATCGGCGCATTCTCCCATTCCTCCACCTGCTTCATGTCCTCGCCGTCTATCCTCCCAGACCGATCCTGATAATTCGCCTTGTACAAGCTTTCCCAGCTCTGACCAGACGGTATGGGCCCGTCCATGCGCGTTTGATCGTGACGTCTGTTGGGTTGAGGGCGACCCATCATGTCTTGATGATCATATTTCTGCTTTCCGGTCCGGATACCGCCGACGGTGCAGATTGCGAAACAGAGGCATGCGGCTGTATCTAAGAGCCGGAAGGTTGGGATGTGGATGAAGGAGAAATGGCTGAGGACGGTGTCGAAGGTCCGGTTCGCCATAAGGGAAAGCGTTCGCAGGGGCGGGAGACTCCAGTGCGGGATCTGGTAGCATCCCGCGAAGCGGTCCGCAGACAGGCTGCGAAGATCAGATCACGCTTTTAGGGGGGCTTAGAACCTACAAAAATCGACCTGTATTGGGCTCGGTCCCGGCTCGACAAATCACGTCTGAGTGAGCGACGCGTAGTAGCGGTCTCTCCGGGTTCGGGTTGGTCCGCAGTTGAGGCTGATCGAACATGGCCAGCTGATCTAGGATGTTCATGACAGCCTCATTGGACTCGTCGTCGTGGCTACCACCATTCAAGCCATTTGGAAGGGCCATACCGAACGTGGATGGCGAGAAAAGAGAGGACAGCGGGAAGGGTGAAAGAGGTCTGGGCGATACGTTGGCAGATGCGATCGTCTAAAGCTCTTCAGCCGAAGCCAGCACGGTGCGGCCTACTCACCCATGCATTCGCACCATCACCCGGCGTGGTCCCTTCCTTGTTGTTACCGCCGAGCCAACTCATCGCCCCGAGAAAATTTCCCATCGACTCGCCGAGCACCGTCTGGCCGCCCGGCGAGGAGTTCTCGGTGGGTCCGGAAGTCGTACTGGTGCTACGATCACGATCGCTTGTATCGCGGGACGCGTCCATCATCATGTTGATGGTCTGACCGGCTTCCCAATCAGGGACGACTCGCTGACCTTGCACCGTTGGGTTGTTCTCATTGGCGGGAAGGCCGCCCGGATACGACAGCGATAAGAGAACCGAAGCGTCTTCGAGGTGATTCTGATCGTGCGTATTGTGGTACGGCTGACTCTGCTGGAACATTGGTAAGAGATGAGGAGTATACGTCGTCGACTCCACGCGGTTGTCGCCATAGTAGTTGTCCATACCGTAGACACCGCCGTTGCCCATACCGTTGCGCCGTGCGTATCGGCTGCTCTCAGCATATCGGTCATCATCGTTCGAGTCCTCTTCCTCGTCTGCGCGAGGGTGGCTGCGATCCTCATGGCTGCTCCCGCTGCTCTGACGGGGATGTTTCCGGCCGCGCTGATACGGTGATGCCTCACGGGCGTCAGTCCGGGATGAGGAGACAGGTACACCGGGATAGTTTCGGTGAGGTGGTGGAGGAGAATGCGACGATCGGTCCGGCGGTGGTGGGGTCGGATGACACCGTCGTCGATGGCGGAGGAGGACGTCACTGCGAATTGGTCAGAACGTGCAACACACTTATGAGGGATGCATACCTCCGTGCAAACGCCTTACTGCAGTCCTTGCACTGGAAAGGTCGGACGTCTTGATCTGCACGGAACGCGTCAACGAGTGTCTTTGAATTTGCTCGCGGTCAATAAAGAACGCTGGACCCACGTTTCCTCTGGTGGCGCTTCAGATACTCCATTCGGCTATACGCCTAAGAATACCAAGATATCAGTCATCACTCGATAGTTCACTACAGCACTACAAGCAAAAGTGGCCCTTGATTGAGACAGCTTGACTCCGGAGATGGGATGTGGTCGGAGTAGGATAAAGGAGACTAACTTGACCGCATCCCGGATAAGGACACCCGAAAGTCTCCTTCTCCTTCCCACCATCTTTCCCTCTCCCTCCTCTCTCAATCGGGGAGTCGAACTCCGCGTTCACAGCAGAAGTCCTCCTCGCTGGCATCGTGATCTCGGGATTCACGGGGTCACGGGGTGTGGAGAATTAAGTGAGGTGGAGGTCTGGGTGGAGGGATGTACTGCGGAGAGCCTCCACTCCTTTAGCGTGGGCGTGGATCCGGGTTGGAGAGTCAGGTGAAAAGGTACAGAAAAGCTGTATTTGCGTCTATGAGACCGCTGAAGAGGTCCGACCAGGGGTGGATGCACGGGTGAGTTTGGATGGGATGAGAAAGGTGGAGGTGAAGTGGAGGGTTTTGAAAGCGGGCCAAAGGTGGAGTGGAAACGTCGAGTTCGAAGACACGTCATCGGGAAACGGTGATAAGGTTGGGCCAACGCCGAAGATGATACTCTTCCCCGTGGCACACGATCTCGGGTATGCAGTTTAGCCTTTGCTTTCAACCCATCTACTTCTCAAGGCTCGTTACACCATAAATTCAAGATGCTCACCATCGTCCTACGCCGCTTCTCAATACCTGGACCGTCCCGTATCTCCGCTCTTTCTTTTCCATCCATATCTGTCCGACCTATTCCTACGCCTCTCCTCCGAACATCTGAACTCTTCAAATCCCGACCCATCACCCACCTTTGCTCCCACCCCGATCCACATCCCTCATCTCGTCAATGCACCCATCTCGCTGTACCGACATCCTTATCGCTGTCACGCGCATCTTGGACCCAGATAAGAGGCATGAAAGTCCGCTCTGCTGTCAAGAAGCTATGTGAGAACTGCTCGCTGGTTCGGCGGTACGTCTTCCTTCGAACCAATGAAATGACCGGATGCTAAGATCTCGAAAGGAAAGGGCGGATATATATCATCTGCTCGAGGGACCCAAAGCACAAGCAGGTGAATTTCCCTCACGCAGCGAAATCGATCGGAATGAGAGCTGATGAGGGGTGTAGAGGCAGGGATAGGGGAAAGAGGACGAGCCTTACTCGGCGGTGTGGCTGCATGTATCTCGCTCTATGCACCTTTTCGACGCGATCTCCATCTTCCCGATATCAGCCTCCCATCATCCGCTTGACGACTACCGGTAGTGCCCTCGAGCCTGCCTGCCGTTAAGGGAAGAGACGAGTTGTGGTTCTGCGCGGCACCGGGCGTTCGTCATGTGCGCAGATTGGCGGATACATCTAGCGGGATGGAAAGTGGGCTGTGAGAGGTTTGGAAACGCCATTGGGCACGCCAAGTTGCTCTAAAGCTCGGCAGAGTCGGCTTCGTATTCACATCATCGGTTCGTGAAAGTCACGTTCAGCTGCGTTGTCCCTCAATTTATGGAGCCCCGGTGATCCGCACAACGCATTGATCCAGGTTGCATACACATCTCTGCGCCCAGATACTGGGTATACACGCCCCCTGTTGACATACTGCACGACCTCCTCGATCCCTCAGCACTCCACCTCCCCAATCGTTCCCTTGACCGTATCATAAACCCACCCGACTCACCTTCACCTCCTTTCTCAAATACAGGCACCTCCTCAAGAACGAGACATCATCCCTAACGCTCTCCTCCGTCTCTTCGTGATCGGCATGAAACTAACCCAATCCACACTCGATCCACAACTTTCCCTAACTTCCTCCCTGACCATATCCTCCGAATTCGCCTTACTGAACCCACAATCCGTATGATGTACCACCATCACCTCCTCGCTCCCTAGCACATGCTCGGAAGCGATAAGTGATCGAAGAGCGTCAGGAGCGCGTCCTCCGCCGACACGTATGATGTGCGCTTCACCGAGGGAGAGACCGAACATCTGGAATGGGTCGAGTCGGGCGTCCATGCATGTTATGATCGCTATTTTGGCAGTGGGAGCGGGACGGGGATTGGACTTCATGGTGTTTGTTGGGGATTGGGGGGAGAGAGAGTAATGGTCATTGCAGTGCGTGGCGTATTGGTCCGCTTTCACCATCGTGGCGGAGCAGAGGGTCGAGCGTCTGTATGTTGAGCGCTTTTAGACAACGGGATTATCAGAGACGACCTCTTTCATGAATTGAGAGTTTGATTCCAGCGAAACCTTCTCGGAATCGGTCCTGAGATTCAGCTGATGGTCGATTCCGCTGTTCATCCAAACCTTATTCCTCCACAATGATTTTGCCATAACGGGTTCAGGGAAACAGAGCATGGCTAGTCCCCATCGGTCTACCGGGTCTGATCATGATGCCAACTCTGCAATCTCGCCGAGAGGGAAGAATGGGCTCCCGACGTGAGATCTTGAGCCATGTGGCGAGTGGCGTGTGGCGTGTGGCGGTGGGCCTACGGTCAAGATGATACCTGTCGGTCCTGCTAATTACCACAAGATCTGGCAAGATCTGCTATACAAGTCGATCTGTATAGATGGACAACGCCTAGCAGGGTTTTGGTACCCGCACATCTCTTTCTGGCGCTCAGACAGGACACAAACCTTCAGGAATTGGGATCTTGACATACGGAATTGTGTTGGCGTACGTGTCACGGGGGACAGGTGGCATGGTCTGACAGAGCTAAAGCTGCATACAAGTCATGGCAAGACTATATAATAGCGGTTAAGGGCAAGATGCGTCTACGAGTTACCTTAAGTACCCAGAGCGAGTCGGCGGCATTTCGGCGAATCTCGTTGATTTCGTCGAGTGGCGACTTGTGGTGTGGCTTGGTCCATGACGGTGTCAGTACGTTAGCGCTGTTTCTCGAGGTAAGTGATTTGCGATAGCCACACACGTTCAGGACACCCAGCGCCTCCCCCTCCCCCCCTTCTTTTCAGATTTGACGCAGATCGTGTAAGCCATGTCCTCATACCTCTACTATCCTGATCACCGGCGGCTCCGCGTGCCCCGGCTGTGCAACCGCGCTCCATCTTGCCCAATCTCACCCAGACCGCCTTATCGTCATAGCCGCACGTACTGGCACAGACGCTTCCCATAAGATAAACCCCGCCACAGGTAATCATAACTGCGGTACCATCGCCTTGAACTCGCCCCGCACGCTGCCACTCGCTCGTTCGTGGACGAATTCCTCTCGAAGGACTACCCGCCTATCTCAGCACTTGTTCTCAATGCAGGGTACCGGATGTGTGCCACTGTCAAATTCTTGGCCGACGGACTCGAATTGATGTTCGCTATCCATCACCTCAACCACGCCCTTCTCTTCTTCTTACTCCAGCCGCACTTGACGGATACCGCCAGGATAATCCTGGTGTCGAGCTCAACCCACGATCCGAAATTCAGACGCGTCCCAACCCCGCCCAATTCCACGACCGGCGACCCGGCCGCCCACCCGCCTATTGGGAAGAAGTACGAGACCTACGCTGAGGGAAACCGACGATACGCGCTCTCGAAGTTGTGTAACGTCCTTGTCACTTACACCTTGCATGATCGTCAGACCAGAGATTGGGTGGTGATGGCGCTCGATCCTGGAGTGATGGCAACAAAGCTGTACCGCTGGGTGCCAGGTCTGTCCGGTAAAGTTTTGAATCGCTTCTTCGCGTCCTCCATTGGGAGGGGCGTGATCAGAGATTTGTACAAGACGGATTACGTCGCGGGAACGCTCGCGAAGATGGCGGTTGATCGGCGTTCGGGAGAAGGGGAGGGGAGGGAAACCCCCATCCAGTCACACACCCACCTCCGCGAGCCAAAGGTCCCGTCATCCGAACTCGTCGTCAAGTTGACCGAAGGCCATATCTTGTTCATGAAATCCAGTCGCGTGAGAACGGTGCGAAGCTCTACGGTCTAGGACAATGGACGACCACCTACCGAGGGATCGATATCGTCATTCATACCGGCTCGATACAAGGTTTCATGTCGATTATCATCCGTGTGCCATCACGAAAACTCGGGTTCTGGATAACCGTTCATGACGACGATTTCGGTGGCAGTTCATGAATGTCGTCGCCAATCGGATCCTCGACGAGCTTTGGGGTTGAACCCGATCGATTGGGAGGAACGTACCTTTGCCGCATCTCTCAGTATAACAAAACCGCCTTCCCTTCCTCGGCAAGATCCACCTCGCCCCGCACCACCAGACAGTACTATCATCGGAACATTCTTTGATCCGGGTTACGACGCTTAGCGTCCAACGCCTCGCGGACGGTTTCACCGACCATTTCACCAAAGGCGGCCCCACCCTTACCCTCAACCCAAACGAACCAATTTTTTTTTCGCCGCGGTGAACAAGCTCTTCCTCACCCACATCGTCTTCCGACATCTGGGCGGACCTCGATACGAGTGGATCCGGATGATCATGTTCCACGCTCTGGATACAACCGGGAAAGCTACGGACGAATGGGTGGGCCGGTTCTACGAAATTGGGACAGCAGTAGTGACGGCCGGGGGGATCGGGATGCTTGAGGGTTGGTGGGATATACCTGGGGGTTAAAAAGGTGGTGGGGTTGGAGGAGGCGTTGGCGGAGAGCGCGGAGACTTGGTTGGAGAGAGTTGATGTCTCTTGAGATCCAGCCTAGATCGCGTCGCATGGAACTCGCAAATTACCGTGTACAAGCGATGGCGAATATATTGCGTAGCGCTGCGATGTTGCTGCACGCTTTCAGGCGAAGGGAGCACGAAAACATGTGCTCCCTGATCATCAAGCTGAGGCGGACAATTTCGGGCCCGGTCGGCCACGAGTTGAAGATTGTTGCTACGGGGCTCCAAGATTCGACAAGCTACGTCCTCCTTTCTCCAGTCTCTTGCGTTGACAATGAGGGGCGCATGCCTATGCTCAATCTCAGACTTCTCGGTATCGACAGATCTACCTCTTAGCACGATCTGGGAGAGGTTACCGGAGTAATCCAGCCCGACCCGAAGATGACCACCCCAATACCCCCTCCTTCCGGTCGAACGTCACCATCAGCGCCCATATACCGAAGAGCGCCAATACGGATAGCTTGTGTACAATATGATGTCAAGGTAAGCTCTTGCATGCCACTATCTTCTCCCTCGTTGACTTGAAGCAGCTCGGACGGGTCAAAGAGAACGCCGAGAAGGTCGAACGAATGACCTCCGGGTCAGCCCCCGCCCGTACATACATGACACCACACTGATGACCACGAACTCAGCCTTCGACCCGGCACGATCGACCTCCTCGTCCTCCCCGAGATGGCTCTATCAGGCTACAATTTCCTCAACCCCACCTCTATCCTGCCCTACCTCGAACCCCGACGTATCGGCCCCACTTCCCTCCTTGCACGATCACTAGCAAGGCGGTTGGGATGTCATGTGGTAGCTGGATATCCCGAGGCACTCCCTTCATCAGAGGGCTCGTCTGGTCCTGAGAGCTCGGCGAAGGAGGTGGAGGGGGACGGGGACGGGGATGGAGTCGGGTGGAACTCCGCGATGGTGGTGGGACCTTCTGGCGAGGTTGTGGGGAATTATCGGAAGACGTTCAGGTTTGAGACGGATAAAAATTGGGCTAGGGAGGGTGCGTCCTTCTTTGATCTCACCCGGCGAGAAGGCATCTGGAAGGCGGGCTCACGTGGGATTAGGGGACGGGTTCACGCATTTCGACTTGGCTGGACCGCTGGGGCGAGTGGGCATCGGGATCTGTATGGGTGGGCCAATACCCGCTTCACTCTGAAGCTACGGACGCTGATGTGAGAAGATATGAATCCAAAGGACTTTGCCTGTCCGTCTCATCATACCATCTCATGAAATCAGCTCATAAACCCAGCTCCCTGGGACGCGTACGAGCTCGCCACGTATTGCCGGAGATATGCATGCGACATGCTAGTCGTCCCGTTCGTCCCCAGTTTCCTTCCGCCTCAAACGGCTACGGACTTTTTGACTTCAGGATGAACTGGCTCGACCCACCCGCCGAACCGCCCAATACCGCCCCACCGACCGATCCCAGCGCGCCATCCGAGCATAATCTCAATTACTGGGCAGCGAGACTACAGCCGCTACACGACCCGACGCCGGGGTACGATAGTCGGGAGGTGGCGGGTGAAGGGAAGGAAGTGGTCTTTGTAAGCTGTAATCGCGTTGGGACGGAGGAAGGTACGTCCTGCTCTCGGCGGGATAAGCAGGGGTACTGATGTGGATAGGGAGCACGTTCGTCGGAACGAGCTGCGTGATGAGTATATTTTCGGACCCTTCGAGGATCGATTTGGTGGAATGTTGTAATGTCTCGGAGGAGAGGGTCATGGTTGCGGAGATAACGTGATTGATGTGACAGAGCTGTATTTAGCACTTCGATATGGTGTATGTGCAAGGAGGGTTGAAGTTTCATTGGACGGCCTTGTCGACGGCTGTACTCACTACCTGGATGACTGTCTGTACTCCTCATGATATCAGTCATCCCGTTGGCAGGCATAAATTGTAAGCACTTGAAATCTTGTTTCATCCGTGAAGGTTTTCAAATAGGTCGAACAGCCCTCAGGTGTTCTGCAGACGCCTACGGAAAATCATCGTCTCAGCTCTAGTTATACAGATGATCCTAGCATTTGAATGGGTCATGATGCCTTATTTCTGGGACATCCTACGGAGCCAAGGGAAAGATCCCGAGGTCTGCTCTGGTGCAGGAATACAACAATTGGTCGCAGATTGTTTTGACAGAGGACCAGCCTTCCATAGGAAGCGGGAGCTGGGGACTTTCTGCTGATGGATCCAAATCGATGGATGGCTCACGATGCATGGAGGGGAAGACCACCTTGTCCTTGCCAGACCAGGCAGAGACATTGCCTTGTCCCTTTGTCATCCTCGCCCTACCTCGACTTTTGCCACCCAGCCAAGCACCTCGCGAGCCCCGACCGTGACATTTGAACCCGGAGGTTAGCGGGGTATGGAGTGGCGTCCAGGACATCCGACCGTATTCAATCGCGGGCGAAGTTGAAAACCTTGCCTAGCAATACACCGTAGTCGAATTTTCCGATACCGGGTGATCGTGACGAGTTCTCCCAATTCTGTGAGCATTTACCGTTGACAACGATTTGGCGCAGTTTATCTTCAAGGATTGGACGAACAAGGGTCCCGAACCCACAGAAAGTGATCAGAGACGTGACTCGCCCAGAGTGATTGTGATTACGATGATAACATCGTAAGATGACTGGAGACGACGAGATTTGCAAAGACAAGATGCCACGCGTTATTCGGATCAGATCCACTCCGATCGGAGGCCGCCTGTTCTCTCCTCCTCACCCGCAAGACGGGCTCAGAATAAGGATGACATGTGACGGGATCATCATATCCGACCGGTACGACGGAGCGCGCTGGAGTGGAAATGCCAGAAGACATGAAACGATGGGGGTGGGACGGTATATCCAATGGGCACGGAAAGAGAGGCTGGCAGGGTAGATGAACAGGTACTAGCGAGTATCAGATCAGGGCGAATTATTATCATCACTCCCGCCATATGCCCGTCGGATGACGTCTAAGGAAGCACCGCGAACATTGAAGCGCTTCGAAGCCGAACAACAGAGAGCTGATGGTGATCAGCTTACGGGTACGAAGAGAAGGGGCTGTCGTAGTAAACTCACCCCATTGAAACATTGGCCCATTCTCACACGACCAGATCATCCGAACGCCATGATCACACCTTTTTGCAAGGATAACCGAGCCGCGTCATTTCCAGGCGAAGCGAATGAAGTTGTGGTTGATAGTTGTGGTTGATGGGAAGGCCGCGGGATGAAGTCGGTCCTGCGTCAGCACCGTTCAGTGAGCTTTAGCTTTCAAAGGTTGTCAGATGGACGAGATTTGCATGGGATGATTCCAGTCGAAAGCTTAAGCGTTCAGCAAGAATGGCAACTCTGAGAGCTCAAGCGTTAGGGTCCGGCGTTATTTATGAGGACCAATGGGGTTTCGAAGATGTGGCATCTGATTCAAGGGCCAGGTCCCTCAGGGGAGCCGACCCCCGGAAGCTGAATCAATTCGTCATCTGCTTGAGACGCCCGTCTCTTGTCTCGTGCTGTCGTCTTCTCTCGTAAAGTGACTGGGAAAAAGCCGCCCTTTGGATACCTCCGTCGAGCTATTGCCGTGAAATCGTTGCTGCTTCCTTGGATTAGATCTCACCACCGGTGAATCAGCATTCGCATCTCTCGACAACTGCGCTTTCAGCATGTCCGTCGAGCTCAGTCCGGCCAGCACGCTCGGCTTCCCCCGTGAGTCCTCACTTTCCGTCCTTTTCTCCTACCCGGCCATTTGTCGGTGAACGGACGATGGCTGTCCCAGCGCGCTCCCCATCACATCCGTGTGCAATCAATCTCTGGCTTCATTCTCACTTGTCCGCTCCATTTCGTCTCGAACAACTCTGGTTTATACTCAATTTCCCATCACCATATCTGTCTACCTATCGCGTCCCCAATGTCATCAATGTCTACTAACGTACACCTTCCGCTTAGGCCCCTTAACCCAGCTCGTCAAGCGCGCCCTCGTCATTCACAATCCCAACCCCCATCCCATCGCGTTTAAAGTCAAGACCACTGCGCCGAAGCAGTACTGCGTCAGGCCGAACTCGGGGAGAGTAGAGAGTGGAGAGACGGTTGAGGTGCAGGGTGCGTCTACCAGTGCAGGTATTGTCCGAGACTTTGCTCATGGTTCGACTCCTTCTACTTCTCTGCACCTCCTCTTGCTCCCGCCTCGCTATACTCCCGCCTCGCTATGCGGGAGCTCCCTGCTCCGCTTCGCTTCGTCCCCCAACAGTCCTCCTCCAACCCCTCCCGACCGACCCTCCGCCCCACGCAAAATGCAAGGACAAGTTCCTGGTACAGTCAGCTCCCATCGCGCCAGATGAGGAGATGCGAACGTTGACAGAGATGGTGAGTGCGCGAGCTACGCGGACCTCTCGGCCCTCCTGGGTCGAAGGGTGCTGACGATACCATCATCATTTTTGCCAATTTCAATTACCGTACCATCCCACTCGATCACGTTTTTGCGCTGTGCCCTCTCCCTCTCGATGGAAATCCCATTCCTCTCGCTCTGCTATCCCTCCCCCTCGCTTCGCTCGGTTTTCCGACGCAGTGGGCGCAAATGGAAAGAACCAACAAAACAGCCATTCACGAGCAGAAGATCAAGTGCGCATACCTTCCTGCCGAAGACGGGTCGGCTGGTGCCAATGGGATCCCGGAGGAGAATGAAGAGACGCAGAGCGGAGAGCCTAGTCGGATCGAGGATTCGGTGAGTACCTTTACGGAATATGAACCTGGATCGTGCTCAGTCGTGGAGTTGGTGATCGTTTGGTTGTTCTCCAACCACAATTCATGTCCCCTCTTGAATCAGTCGAGTAGTCCCCGTAACGGCCTGATCCGCTGTACTGCTCGGCCGCATCAGTAGTGCGAGCCCGCATTGTTCCGCAACTGGGGCTAATTGCACTGGGAGCTTGAGCGACCAGCTTACCCTCCTCTCCGCTTTTGTCCCTCTCATGGTTCCCCGCATCACATCTGCATCCGTGCATGACCTCTCCATGACCCGGCGCGAAAATGTGGCTGATGGAATCTCAGCAAATCTACGCCGCCGCGCAAACCTCGCCGATCCCCGCCAGCGGTTCCACTAACAAGCCGAAATCTCCCCTCACGCCCACGCCCGCTCCCCGATCCGAGCAGTCTGCACCCACCCCACCAGCGCCTCAAGGCGCGAAAGCCAAAGAGGTATCATCTCTCTCCGCGAACGATATCCAATTGGGTGGTCCCTCTCCGACAAACGTAGCTCTCGAGTCTAGTCTGGCCACGACGACATCCGATTCAGACAAGCTCAAAGTCGCTCTTGCCGAGATTGATCGGCTCCGCGCACAACTTTCGGAAGCACAGGCACCTTCGGCTACGGGACTTAGGAAAAGAGGTGGTGGGAAGGGGGCGGAGACGACGGTGGAGAAGGCAAAGGAGGTGGTCACTGGACAGTCAGGGGTGCCGCTGGAAATCTGCGTGGGGTTGGTCGTTGGAGTGTTTGTTTTGACCTATCTGTTCGTCTGAGGGAAAAGGGGCCTTTCACTTAACAAAGTCGGGGAATCGGTGGTCACGGCCAGAGCCTAGGTCAGGCTGGAGAAATAGCATATTCCCCATGCAAAGCGTATATGACCCGACGACGTTTTCCGCCGAATCAGTGACGCAAGAGAATTTCGCATACCACGGGATGATTGCGTCACCACACGTGGTCTCCCGTTCGAACTCCTCGTTGCAAAGCCCCTCACCATCAACGGTTACTAGGTTCAGCTTGACCATAGGTCTCTCGGTGTGTCATCTGTAGCTCATCTCCGACAGCTATCGCCGTCCTTTATTTATTTGAAATTCGGCAGCAGCAGGGTCCGAGGGTCCCGCCCCCCGCATCTGACGGATTACACCCCCTTGACTTGTTAAAGCTCAGGCCGCATCAGTCTGATCTTCGTCTCCTTCGCCGCCCACCTTTGCCTTGCCGACGAGGGTTGGCCTACCCTGGCAACAAGCCTCACCTGCGTCTCTCCCCCAACCCTCTACGCTAAGCCTACGTCGTCTGCGACCCCTCAACCCAAATCCTACCGCCATCATGCCCGGTTCGAAACGACGAGCCCTCAAGAAACTTCTCACCCCCACCCAATCACCCTCTTCCACCCCCCTACCTGTCCCCATCGATACTCGTGACAACGCTCAAAGTAATGGCGCCATGTCCCCAACCTCCAATCCCCATCGGTCCGGCTCGAACCACTCCCTCTTCCACCTCCCTCACATCGGGCATCACAAAACCGGCTCCAATTCTTTCAACCAGAACCATACTCCCATAGCTTCTGGACTCCACCCATCAGCATCCATGACGAGCACGACCAGTATCGCGTCCGACCGGGGAAATTACCTCACCGACAAGGAACTGAATAACGAGGCGGTTTTGGAGGAGATGGAGTCCCGGGAGGAAATGATTGGGAACGGTGTACATCGTCAGGAAGATGGGTTGGGGAAATTGGCGGTTAGTCCCGGGGCGATGCCCATGCCGCCGGGTATGGGCGGGATGATGGAGGGTCAGGAGGGAGGGGTGTTGTCCCCTCGTCCGCAGGTACATGCGCAGCATGTGGCACCGCAGCAGATGACGGCGGAGGAGTTGATGTTTGGGGATGCGGATGGGGTTGCGGGGAAAGGAAGGATGAAGAAGAGCTCGAAGCAGAGGTTTGAGGAGCGCCAGGTGGGTTAGCTGTCCAAGCTACGCAGATCTCGCTGACATATTCGGTGTCCGCTTCCTTCCTTGTCTCGTCCGTCCATCTCCGGTCCTCAAAACTGGTCTCCATAATCCGTCAACCTGAACCATCGCGCTCGCCCTCTTCACTCGCTGCAGGCCCGGAACAAAGAACACCTCCTCCAATCCGCCCCACCCAGCGACCCCGCCTGGACCGCCCAGCTCGAGCGCGAGCGACAAGAGGAGATCCAAGTGATCAGTGATGCGTGCGAAGTCCTCGAGCGGGATCTATATGAGGTGAGGGCTTTCTCCCCTTATCTTGTTTGTGCTTGGTCTGGGCTTCCGCTGATGAGGGCAGATCGCGCCGGATGGACATTGTATGTTCAATGCGATTGCGGATCAGTTGTATCAGATTGGCTTGATTGGTGCGCACCAGGCGAGTCAAGCTCCTTGACGCAAGAATGTGCTGATCAGGATCCCTCTTTGCTTTCAGGCCACCAACCCGCTCTTCACCCGTCGAACAGCCTCCGAATACATGCTCGCCCACCGCGACGACTTCCTCCCCTTTCTTCCCTCCATCACGGGCGAAGACAGTGCCGGTGCGAATGACGATGGGGAGCTTACGACCAAGGAGTTCCAGAAGTATTGTAAGCTAGTGGCGGAGACCGGGGAGTGGGGTGGGGAACCGGAGGTGAGTGTAACATAGATCATTAGGCAGTACATTGCTGACTGAGCTCTCCCATCCTTCTCCGATTCGCTTCCCATTTCCCAATTTCGATTGCTTGTTCACCGCTCGCTTCAGATACAAGCCCTCTCCCGCGCATTCTCCGTCCCGATCCACGTTATCCAACGAGGACCACCGACTGTTGTCTCCCATGGCGGACTAGACGACTCCTTTGGCGGAGCGATGACACCGAAGCTGAGCGCTGCATCGGGAGACAACATTGTGAGGATCACATATCATCGGCGGATGTATGGGTTGGGTGAAGTGAGCATTCCTGCGGATGATTGAAGACAGAAGCTGATGACGGGTGCAGCATTATAACTCTTTGAGAAAGGGTATGTAGTATATGTAGATGGGTACCGAGGTTGTATGACTGCGAGGCGTTACTTACGGGCACCTCCACTGTCGATAAACACTTGGGGTGGAAGGACGAGGGCGACCTTGGCAGACTGAGAAGTCACTGACACAATCAGGAGCTGCTCACGCCTCAGAACCTTGTCGCTGCAATGGCGCTGGAGGTCTACTGAGAACCATCTGCTGATTTGTCATGTCAGGTCCCGAATTATTCGACCGGAGAAGAGAGTCCGCAAGAGGCCATTGACCTCAACGAGGACAGCGATGAGGACCCATATGACATGGTGATCGACGCCAAGCCGTATGAGCTTGCGGAAACAAACTGAATCGAAGGAGATCGTACTCAGTAAGTTCCACAACTACTTGGACGTGTTCCTTGAATGAACTGAGGCGGATCACCTTCCACCGCACAGGGAATATGACCACACGATCCATCTGGTCCCCGGTGGAAAATTGAATGTGGCACCTCTATACCAGCTATCGAAACATGAGGTGACAACCCTTGAGACGTACAGTGAGAAAGAGGTGAAGTCGAGGATACGGCCGAGCCGGTCCCCGTATGGTTCACCCACCTTCTTCGTACCCAAGAAGGATGGACAATTGAGGTTAGTCAACTATTGTCGACTTAATACTGTCACTGTCAATAATGCTTATCCTTTGCCGCTCGTCATCCAAATATTCGATTCCCTCTCGACTACCGCCCACTTCACCAAGCTTGACTTGACAAGCGCGTACCAACTCCTGAGAATAGCCCCTGGACACGAGCAGTTGACGGCATTCCGGACCCCGCTAGGTATGGACGAATCTCTCGTGGCGACATGCTTGGACGCGGACTATGGGTTTACTTTGACGATGTTATATTGTACGCAGAACCCACCGAGGAAATTGACCGATTGACTAGGGAAGTGATGGAGCGATTGCGCGTCCCAATCTGGGTATGAAGGCCAGGAGTGTGTGAGTTTGATAGAGACCGTATGATCTTCCTAGGTCATGAGATCTGTTCAAAGGTGATAGCGACTGATCCAGAAAAGGTTGCTTCAATCAAGAGTTTGCCGATGCCAAGGAATCCGAAGGAGCGCCGCAGCTCATGGTACAAGGTTGAGGAGGTACAGTTCGACTCGCGATTCTGACGAGAATGCGCTGCTGCAAGCGATCGAAACGAGAAGCATCCATATTCCCGATAGACTAAATCACTTCTTCATGCCATTGACCTATCACTCTTCACCGCCGCTATCATCACAATTCCGCGCATCGCTCAAGGCATCGACGGGACTGGCATCCCCATAAAGCTCCTCCCGTCCTTATTCTTAAACTCGAGGTTCTTCCCGACCAGATGAGCCGTCTTTGAACCCTCGGCGACCTCGTCCATCGTATAACCCGTGCGCTTGTCGGCGGGCATGAGGTCGTAGATCCCTTTGGCGTAGTCCGGTGAGATGGCGTATTGCTGGATCAGGTAACCCTTCTGGACGATCGCGTCGGCAAACTAGACACTCCAGCGATCAGTGTTTTGCTTAGAGAAACAGGGGGAAGGCACGCACGACGAGGAGCTTAGCGGTGTTGTAGTGGAGATGATCCCTCTGTTCCTGGGTCATGACCCGCGTGTAAAGCTCGCGGACTTGAGCATACTCGCTCGCCTCGCCTTCATGCGACCAATGACTCTGGCGGGAGACAATATTGCTCGCGGCCTGGTACGGCAGTTCCGCGGCTCCGTGGCCGGCGAAAGTTGGCGCACGAGACGAGGGGCTGGCAGAGTGGTAGCTGTTCGGGAACTACGGGTTTAACGATGCTCGGAAGGGAAGCACTCACGTAGACCGGCTTCTGCGCGGCGTCGCCGTCGATCCTCATTTGGCCGAAAAAGTTGTCGGTGGAGTGGAACCTGGCGCCACGTCATTCGGCAAACGGGGCTAGAGTGATGTTGCTGCTCACTTGGACAGGACTGGATAACGCAGTCGTCAGTATGCTCGCATCGTGTGAATGCCGAAGTGCTTACATGGGCAGTTCACCGGGATCTGGCTGGGTCAGCGTTGAAATCTTGCGGGAAAGTAGTCGATCTCACTTGATGGATGTTCGCGCTCCCAAGACGGTGAAGCTGGGCATCACGGTAGCTGCCAAGGACATGAGCTGGAGTCTCGCGCCCTTTCGACGTCGGACTCACAAGAACGCCCTCCACTGCAGGAGCGTATCCGGGGACAGCTCGATTCCGGGTACAAGTGAACCCGGAGAGAACGCCGATTGCTCGACGTCACGGTGGTAGTCCTCCGGGTTACGGTTGAGCTCGAGCTCTCCGACCTCCTGCATCGGGAACTGGCCTGAAAGACGATCAGCTCTTATCCCGAAAGCAGGAGAGGGCTTACCCCTCGGCCAGATCTTGGTGACGTCGAAGGGGTCGAAGTCAACCTTCACAGCCTCCTCCGGCTTCATGACCTACCAAATCAGCTGAGCTCGGGAGTATCGACCAACCTGAATCTTCATCGTCCATTTGAGGCTCCCGCCCTTCTCGATGACATCGTAAAGAGCCCTCTTGGAGTAATCCGGGTCGATTCCCTGAGTCTCCATAGTCTGGTGGAAGTCAAGCTGCTTCGGCCCATGCTCCGGGAGGAAATGGTACTGCGGGATCAGCGGAAAATCGATGCGGTAGATTTACCTTGATGAAGACAGACTCGCCCTGAGCGTTGACCCACTTGAAGGTGTGGCATCCGTACGCCGAGAAGTGGTTACCGTCGGGCGTGGCGTGGTCGGAGAAGAGCATGAGGCCAGCATGCTGAGACTCGGGGACATTAGCGAGGAAGTCGAACCACGCGTCTGGACCGGTATCAGTGAGCTTCAAGTGAGAGGCGGCGGAGACTCGCTGAAGTCGAGTAGGAAATTCTTGGGGTTCCTCTGCTGCGAGCGGATGTTGTCCGGGCCTTGGAAGGGATCCCTACTTGTCAGTGTTGCTAGGACATAGAGGCATACCTGACGAAGAAGACAGGCCAGTTGAGCCCGACAAGGTCGTAGTTCCCGTCCTGGGTATTGGTCAATTCTATCGTGAACCAAACCGGTCCGACGTACCTCGGTGTAGAACTTGACCGCGAAGCCTCGCGGGTTCCTGGCGACGTCCGGGTACTCGCGCTGTGAATAGACGTGAGCACGCCGCCCGAAGCGACAGTGAAATCCCACATACCCCGTAAGTGACGGTACTTAAACGGGTGTAGAGCGGAGTCATCTTGCCGACCTGGGAAAGGAAGCTAGCCTTGGTGAGGTGCGAAACGTCCTTGGTGACGGTGAACTTTCCTGCACCTCTCATCAGTACCGGTCTGTTACCATACAAACGACCAACCGAAAGCACCCCATCCAGCAGGATGCACGATCCTCTCAAGCAACTTCCCACGAACAAACGACTGCTGCTTCTCGAGCAAAAGCGGATCGCCCTGATAAGGGATTCCACCGACGTTGAGCGGATGACCCGAGTCGGGCAGGAGCTGACCAAAGTTGGAAGTGTAGTATGGCGAGTTGTCTTTCGCTTCCGCAGACGAGACGAGTCCTGCAATACGGGAAGCGGTCGCGGCGGGACCTTCGTTGAGACCCGAGAAGAATTGGGAGCGCTGCGTCGGGCGAGGGTCAACGCCGGGGACTTTGGTGAGCGTGTCCTGCAACATGGACGTCATGCTGGGCATTCAACGTGAAGAGTGTAAGGATTGAGTGTGAAGGATGGGTAGGTTTGGTTGAGGGAGATCGGTAATAGCGCCGTGACGCTTCGATCGGAATCTGGATTACGAGGATGAGTTTGCCGTACAAAGGGAGCGGAAGCTGTTGGCCAGGAATCGATTCTAGTCTCTGACGCATCGACTGTCTTGATCACGTGCGAGCAGAGTGAGATTGAATTCGGGCGCCACAGTGACGTGCTGAAACGGGATGATTCGTACCTGAACTGCTCCGGGCCGGAGATTTTATCCGAGGCTCCCGATCGACGATCAAAAGGTGTCCCGCAGCACAAAGAGACTAATAAAATTTAGAACTGGGACGAGGGGCCCCCTCCGGAGATGATAAACTTCTCGCCCAACAGTCCCTGCTGGAATCGGGCCCAAAAACTAGCTTTCCTGATAAGATAAAAACATCGCCATGACGTGGCCTTTCCATACGAAATCTAAGCGGGAGCTCGTGTTGACATCCGACGTCCAATACCGAGCCTCAAGCTGAGGTACCGATTCCTCGCCAACGATGGTGGAGGCCGCGGTGTCGAGAATCCTATTCAAACCCTCTCCACCAGTCCTCGCCATCTCCCTCAAACTCTACTTCTCCCCTTCCCGCACGCAAACCTATCTCTCATCCCTCGTCTCCCTCGTCTCATCCCACCCCTCCTTCCCCGGTCAGCTCATCTATATCCCCGACTTCCTCAACCTCCAATCCTGCGCGTCCAAGCACCCTACATCCACCTCGAGGATCCACTATGGCGCGCAAGATGGGCATTGGGAGGATGAAGGCGCTTGGACAGGGGAGGTGTCGATGCGGAGCTTGAGGGAAGTGGGCTGCGCTGTCGTCGAGCTTGGGCACGCGGAACGGAGGAGGCATTTCGGGGAGACCAACGAGGTTGTTGCCAAGAAGTGTGCGGCGGCGGTGCGGAATGGGTTGGTCCCCCTGTTGTGTATCGGGGAACTCGAGCAGGCTTCCCTCGAAGAATCAGTCCAATTCCTGAAGACACAACTCGTCGACGTATTCTCCACTGTCTCACCCAGTGAGAACCTCATACTGGCCTACGAACCAGTCTGGGCGATCGGCCAGCCCAAACCCGCGCCCACGTCGCACATAGTCGATATCGGACTCGCCCTGAGGCAATACCTGAAGGAGGAAGGACGAGGGGATACAGTCAAGATGTTGTATGGAGGGAGCGCGGGACCGGGACTGTGGAAGGAGATTGGACGGGCGGTTGATGGGATGTTCTTGGGGAGGTTCGCGCATGTGGTTCGTAACGTGGAGGTCGTCATGGGTGAGATGGAGGAGGGAGTGGAGGAGGGGGGGAGGGGCGGTGACGTATCTTCCCAGAGGTCGTTGATCAGTATGGACGTTACTGATATGAGGTGTTACTGATCAACATCATGACCTCATCATGGGTCGACTTTCGAGTCGCCTTTCCGCCCTGCAGATTCCGCAATCGAGCTTGAAATCATGATGCTTGCTTCGCAGCGGGACAGGAGAATGCGAGACCCCTCGAGTCACATAACCTGACAGGTGTTGCTTAAGAGGACCGGCCAGCGAACCACACAAACCGCCATCAAGCCTCATCAGCAGACTCCGTCGAACCGGGACCTTACTGAGCCAGGAGGAGACAAGTTTGACCCAAACATCTTGAATACACACACTTCATCCCGATCAGAAAAACCTCGAACCTGCTCAAACCTCATACCTGAAATACTCAAGCCTAGACCAACTCGTACTCGCCCAAAACGATGTCCGACCTTGTGTTCACCCATACCCAGCCCGATCTCGCAACCAAGAAACCCTAGTTCGCTCGAAACTCAATCCGCCCTCAAGCCTTGATCAACCCGCCATCGCGCAAGATGATATCCGCGCACTTCTCCGCACAAGCCACGACCGCCGCTTGCTATTCTCTCATCAGGACTGTACCCAGTCAGATGACAGGGACGCACTGGGTGACCTGAGACTGAATCTGGGAAGATGGACGCATCGCAGATCCGCAGATTGGTCGTCCCGTAGACTCTGAGCTTGGTATCGACTACACCTTCTTTCTCCCTCGGACCTGCCCACCATCAGCATACAGTCGGAAAGCTATTGAATGGGCATACCAATTTTGCAGGTGCACATCGGGTGATAGATAGTTTCCACGGCTATACCGATCAGCTCATGGGGTGTTGGTCCACTTACTGTCTCGGATGTGTTCTTTGATCTGCTCATCCGTCAAGTCCTCTGCGTTCTTCGGGCACTCCGACTCCAGTAGGTATTCAGACAGCGGCGCGATCCTCGCGACACGAGCGATCAACTTGACGCCTTCAACCAATACCTATCGAGGTGTATCAGCTTTGTATCCCCAGGCATGTTGATCATTTGAATCGCTCACCTGCATGTCGAGACCCTTTGCATCACTGAGGTAGCCCGGATCGATGAGCGGGTAGTCGAACATGTCGGCCGACTTGCAGGTGACCGTTCCGGTCGATTTCGGACGGAGGGGAACAGCGAAGATCGTGAAATAGTCGCCGGAGGGATTGGGTGGTCCACCGAGACCATGGCTATACGGTACGGATCAGCCTGATCCACGGCCACAACCGACATCGGCACCAAGAGATGGGCAAATGACTCACTTCATGTACCACACAGGACCTGATCATCATCAGCTTGAGAGCTCGGAAAGAGACCGTGGGGTTCACTGTTGATGAGCTCCAGATCCGGAGCGTCGGGCCCACTCGCGTTGATCGTTCCTTTCGCGATGGACGAGGTGGCGCCTGGAATATTGTCGGAGCGGAGGAATGCGCCGATCTCGGCTCCCTAATCCCATCGTCAATAACCTTGTGGGATCGGTGCGGGGCGCGCTCACATTGCTTGACAGCGGTCCCTTTCCATTGTACATCCACTGCGCCAAACTCGGGAGCTGTCGGAATAATCAGTCCAAGCCGATCTGCAAGCGGGGGCGTGACTTACCGATTTCACCGGGTTCGTGAGGTACTGCTCGCTCGCTCCCACTTTCGCATTATAACTCACCCCAGCCATGGTATGGTCCCTCAAACCTTTACCAACCCCATTCATCTCGATCTTGGTCTCCACCCCGGTCTTGTCGAGGTCCTCTTTCGATCCGATCCCACTCGCCATGAGGAGTTGAGGGGTATTGAATGACCCTAGGCAGACGATGACCTCCTTCGTCGCTTTGGCGGTGTATCGTGGACCGTCCCGGGTTTGGCCGAGCTCGACGCCCTTGATCTGACGGTCGGGGGCGTTGCCTTCGTTGAGGAGAAGGCGGGTGACGATGGTGGACGTCAGGATGTGGAGGTTGGGTCGGTTGGAGACGTTCGCTGGTATGTAGGCGGCGGAAGTCGAGGAGCGAGTACCACCGGCATCGACTGTACATTGGAAGCGAGAGATCTGGGAACATCAGTCATGCGATATACTACCGGCAGAGGAGATCAGCTCACTCCAGCGGCATGACGCTCGACATTGAGATCCGGGCTGCGCGGGATTCCCACCGTGACCTGGGCACTCATCATTCCTTTCCTCTATGCTCTCGTGGCAGACGCACGGCAGACTCGAGAAGAGCCTTGGAAATATCGTTCGTCCTCGGATAACTCGTCTTCCAAAGACCACCGCTGCCTCGCTCCTATCACGAATGTCGCGTATCAGCATCTCTCGTTGGCCCCGGAAGGGAGGAAATGTGACTCACCGAGATGTCAATGTCGTAGTCTGGGTTCGGGGTGAAGTGCTCCGCCTTGTGGAAGTACGGCTTCATCGTCTTCCAATTCCACCCTTCGGCACCTTTCTTCTCCCACTGCGATACAAGTTCAGCTTCCACTCATTCCGCTCAGCGGAAAAGCAGTCTCACATCGTCGTAATCGGACGGCGCGCATCGCTGGTAGATCTGTGCGTCTGCGGAAAACCCATCAGCAATGTAATTACTTCGACAAGTAGGGTTCAGGACGCACTGATCGCACTGCATCCACCCAACATCTTCCCTCGCGGCTGATACAGCTTCCTATCCTTGACGTTCGGCTGGGGCGTCGTCTCGAAATTCCATTCCGCCTTCGACCTGCCATCATCCTATCAGTGACTCTCCAGTAATCTGCGTCAAAGCATCTCACTTGAACAAGTTGGCCTACCGTCAATGTATCAGCTTGTTTACGTCGGGATAGAAGAAGGGACATACCCATCCGGCGGGTAGACGACTGAAGATCTGTTTCGCATCGGATTCCCCAGCTTCGATCACCAGCACCGAGATATCCGAATTCTCGGTGAGCTGAGGTCATCAGCGACCTCCTCCACGCTTCGAGCGTGACGTACCCGACTAGCAATCACGCATCCCGCAGTCCCACCTGGACTAAACTCTCAACATTGGCGATGTGTAGGGAGGAAAGACCCACCGCCGCAGATGATATAATCGTACTCCTTGTCGCACTCCTCCTCGTTTGAAGTCGCGAACAGCGCCGCGTTCGATGACCCAGCGTAGGAAGAGAAATACGCGCCCATCTCGCTCTTGACGATGAAGGTGTAGGTCAGAACTAATGCTTGATCAACGAGATACGATGAGGGTCCGCCGTCAGTGGGTAGACCCGGTTACGGAGCGATCCGGTGAAAGTTCGAGAAGAAAGTCCAGGTGATCAGGAACCCGGTAAACTCGGACTTGATGAAGGCGTACAAACTCAATCGCCTATCCAGCTAGCTGGCAGGCCTAGTGGGCAGCTTCCCCATCACCTCGGACATTCATTCATACATCATATTGGTATATAAACGCCTTGTATCTTCACTACAGGTGCTCGGATCTCAACAGGACCAAAGGTCGCCCGTTACGGAGCCCGGTTCCAACGGGAAAGCTTCGGCACAACCTTGTATCCATTGAAATGTTTTCCCTTCCTCCTGTCGACTAGGCTTCTGCCGTTTTAAGGGAAGGCGCCGGAGCTCCGAGTCTTTTCTACTTCGTTCCAATCGGCCACGTTATGATCCCCTCGCCGCTACTTCCATCCCCTTCATACGCAGTGTCACAACTTCGCAGCGATCCCCTCCCCAGGTCTCGGCCTCAATATACTACTCTGACTCATCTGCGCGATCTCCTTCCCCCGCTCATCCCAAAGTCTCCCCACGCTGAATGTCCGTGCGTTCCCCGCCGCCTCTGTGTGGTGTTCGAGCAGATGCCATTGGGATAGATCGACGGGTGCGAAGAAGCGGAGTGAAAAGTCTAGGGATGAGCATGCGGCGGCGGAGGTGAGTGGGCGGTGGCCTGGTGGTACATCAGCTTGAGCGATTGCGATTGTGTTCTCAACGAGATCTAGGGGCTTACTGAATGTCATGGGGATGAAAGAGAGTGCTCCGTCCATGTAGAACCTACCCACGTCAGCGGCATCAAGTGGGTAGATGAGGACATACCCAACCGCCGAGGTATGCTCCCTCGCCCCCTCGAGCTTTTCCCTCGTTCTGCACCAATTACTATTCGTCCGACTCGTGATCGGTAGATCATCCTGCGTAGTCTTCCTCCCGTCTGCCAACCCAAACGAGTTCTGCGTGCCCATACTCGACGGACAAGGTTTGGCATCGAAGAACCTCAGCATCAGGGGGAACATTCTCTCAAACACCCCCACCATCTTCGGCGTCAGATTCGTCCTGACGAATTCGTTGGTCGTCAAGAGGTCACCTGGGGAGGAGTAGGAGCCGGGATACATCGGTGGTTTGGAGTACTCGACGAGGGATAGGGGTTCCAGGACATGCCAGTCCATAAGTGCGATCAGGACGGTACGTGTCTCCAATCGTTGGGTTTTCGGACTGGTGACTCTTTGAGAGGCGTTTATCTGGCGAGTACAGAAGGCTCGGGTGGTACGGATGTCGGTGACTGAGTAGGTCGTGGGGACATCGGTGGAGGCGGGTCCGAGGAAGGTACCTTGAACGGAGTAGAGGTGGAAGGGTGGGTCAGAGGTGGGGATGGTAGATTGACCGGCATACAGAGCTTGCGAGAGCGCGATACCGCCGTATCTAAGAGATCGTCAGGTTTGAGCATGGTGCAATGGAAGAGTAGGGCTCACGCTATAGGGAGAGAGTTGCCTTGACGGGCACCTTCGAAGAAGGGCTCAGCCTCATAGACTCCAGGCGAAACGAGGTTGACCGTAAAGGTCTCGCGTAGGGTCGATGCCATGATGGGGTCATGGACATATAAACAGAGACGAGCAAAAGAAAACGATGATCAAGGTGATATACCAGAGATTTCGCCGTGCAACATGATTTTTGTAAGCAAAGTTTCCGGCTGTTCGATGTAACCGGGTTTCCAGGGGACTGTGGAAACCGGCGATCTCCAAGATCCTGTCAAGTCTGTGTACAGATGCTGCACTGAACATGCATGAGATCCCAACCAGCTGACACCCGGCCAAAGGCGCCCAGCCCGTCGCGCTGCCGATTTTCCACCTTTCACCCTCCTTACATTGTATCCATCTTCAGCAAGCACCCCGTGGAGCAGAGTCTTTATGCCAGTCGTCTCCTTCACCATTCGACTTCTACATCTCGCCCCGAAACTGGAAACTTCACCACATCTCCCCTCATGTCCTCCTCCCAATCCATCGTCGAGGCATTACGGCCCTTCACCGCGTACGTCCCACCCCCACCTGTCATCCGGATATCGACTCTGATCATCTCGCTGATGTTCGCTTTGCCCCCCTCACAGGTGCGATTGCTCCGACGCCCTTCTCAAGCTCAACTACCGGAACGGCGGCTTCCTCTCGGGCCCCACCATGTGGTCCCCTCAACGACAAGAAGGCTCGACCAATATCATCGGGCCAGCGTATACCGTCAAATACGCACTCTTGAGCGATCCTGCACCGAAGGTGGCGGCACACTATGTACGTAAGCGGTCTTCATTCCGCTATCCTGCAACTCTCCTTTGACATCCCTCATTCGATAGATGGAAGTAAGCGGCTGACGTACCCCGAGATCGATAGCATCCCCGAGGGCGCCGTGGTCTTCATCTCCTGTCCTCCCGACATCCCTAACGCAGTCTACGGTGGACTCGTGGCGACTCGCTCAAAGGTTAGTAAAGCGGCTGGGACGGTCGTGGATGGACGGATTCGAGATCTGCAGCAGATGAGAAACCTCAAGTATCCTGTGAGTCGTCGACGTCACACAGCTCATGTTCGCGAAATCATGTTGCTTCCACTCCTGCTCAGTTTCTCATCAACTTGAACCTCGCTGACGCCCGCTTCTCCTCCCCTACTCCTCTTCTCTCCCCCGCTTCCCCACTGCCCCGCACCCCTCCTCGCTCCCCCCCTCACTCCTCCCCCCTCACCCCAGGTATTCGCCCGCGACATAGGCACCACCGCGCCCTATGAGCTCGTCAAAGTGACCGCCGTCAACGAGCCCGTCCACCTCCAATCCCCTATCCAAGACATGATCATCAACCCTGGCGACTACATCGTGGGCGATATCGATGGCGTCGTTGTTGTACCTAAAGACCTGGTGGTAGAGGTGATCCCGCTGTTGGGGCCGCAGGTGGAGGCGGATGAGAAGATGGCGGAGGCGATCAAGGGGGGTATGAGCTTTACGGAGGTTGGGAAGAAGTTCAGGGCAAAAGTGGGGAATTTGGCGGGGAAGGAAGGCGGGAAGGCGGGGGAGGGGAAGTGAGGTGTGGGCGCGGTCGTTAAGTTCCCCATCATACTATATGCGACTGATCACATGCGGAATTCTACGACATTTCAGTGCTACATGGAGCCAAGAGAGACTAACGTGGCGGCGCTTCGTCGCCTTGCCTGAGCGGGTTTCAGCTCATCCGCCAGTGTGTGTGGTGGCTCCCCGTTGTGCCGGTGTGTGTGGCTCTGTCCCCACCGCGCTACCCAATCAACGTGTGGTGGTCTGTCCCCGTTTTACATACCTGCCGATGTGTGTGGCTTCAATCCCCGCCGCGCGTCCGATGCTTGTGGCTATGTCCCCGTCGCGCGGTCGGGTGTGTTTGGTCCTGCTTTGATTTGAGTGATAATCTTGCTCTTCGATACCACCCTTCCACTCGACCAATCCCCGGCAAGCTCAAGCCGTCCACTGAGTTCCCGTTCATCTTTCCGTCACCATGTCGGACCAATCACCAGATCCCATTGCGACCTCCTCCTCCATCCTTTACATCACGCCCACCTTCGCACATGATGGAGTTCGGGGTCCACGTGCTGTCCGCCGTCTGCCGGGGTGGTCCACCGAATCAGAGGGGTTTCGGATGTGGTGGACATGACACCGCGGCTGGGGAAAAGACGGCGAGCTTCGGATTCTTCGGTCGTCTTTGCAAGCGCTTCCTGACATTTTCAGGTGTACCGGTAGATATGAAGTACCACAGACTTCGGAACGGACGATGTGAGAGGAATTCAAGAACTTAGCGGACCGGAAAGTCGACTTCAGCGAAGGCGCGTGATTCGGACCTGTCCCCAGATGGAGGAGGCGCGTTTGTAGCTCTTGACAGAGACCCATAGGAGCCGGGACGATGACAGACAAAGCAGGAGGCAGTCCTGTAACACCACTTAAGATATGCAGGCTGAAAGCCTAATCATCCCCATCGTACTGCCAAAGCCTCCTCGGGTTGTCCACCCAGATCTTACTGATCAACCCCTCATCCCCGCCACACCACCCTTTACATCTCCTCACGAAACTCGGATCATCCACCACCCGGTAATCCTGTACCTTTGTCCGATCCCCTCCAGGATTCGCCTCCGTCCCACCAGAGTGCGGCCAGTCACTCGCCCAAACCACCCTGTCCGGAGCCATCCGGAGTATCTCCTTGATGTACTCGTCCAGCTCGGGGGTGGTATCGAACCGGTATGTCCCGCTGAGCTTCGTCCAGGCCAAGCCAGATTTGAGAAGATGCAGAAACTCGGTATATCCAGTTTGTAAACGGGGCGGTTTGGACTTGTCGGGAGAACCGAGATGGTCAAAGACCACCGGCACACCGAGGGATGGTACGATGGGAGCGATGAGGGAGATCTGGTCCAGTGCGACGAAGAGTTGCAGGCACCAGCCGAGTGATCGTATCCGGTCCGCGTATTTCTCCAGGATGGTCCTGAAACCCTGCTCGTCCATCCGTTCCCAACGAGTCCGGAGATTGAGCCGGACGCCTCTCGCTCCGAGCTTATGCATCGATTGAAGCTCCTCGTCTGTGACGGTCTCGGGATCCACGCATACCACACCTCGTCCTCGGCCTTTCAAGCGTGTCAGTGCATCGAGGAGGGAAGAGTTGTCGGTATGGTAGATGGAGAAGGCGATTAGGCAGACGTGGGAGATGTGTTGAGTTTTCTGAAAGGCTAGGAGGTCATCGAGATCCGCTTTTCTAGGTCGGTAGGGGTGGTTGGGATGGAGTGGGAAGTTGTCCTGAGAGCACCAAGATCAATCACTGCATCGTTTTTGCCCATAGCCAGCTCACCTCATCGACGACGTGAACATGGCTATCCCAAGCACCAGCAGGAAGGCTGAGGTCGTGTTCCGACATGAGGAGAAGTCGGTGGTGGGATGTCTTGGTCTCCAGCGGGGTGTGTCGAGCTGGAAAGACAAGGACGATCTGTCACTATCTAGCAAACCTGTCCCATTCAAGTGACGAGAAAGGAAGAGCTGATAGGCGGTCTGACCGATCTCGTTAGGCTTGCGATGGACCATGGGAATCGACCACGCATCACGTCTCGGCGCGTACGGCTCGGACCGATCACGCCGTCACCTCGAGGCCAAATTACATCAAAAGGCCGTTGTAAAGAAGGAAGGTCATAAATCTTTCCTCTTTCTCACCTGATCAAAACTTGAAAGGCCATAGATAACGACAAAACACTCACGTCGGGCGGCGCACAATGACAATAGTAACCTCGACGTCGCCGGCACCGAGGATTACCCCCGGATCGAGATCCAAACGGAGGCTCAGCGGTTGGCGGATCCAGAGTACATTGCTGCGCAGCACAATACCTACCATCTCGTGGCTCTACGTCTTCGAGTACCTCGATCGTGGAAATATTGCCGTATGTCAACCGGTCGTCTAGCTTTTGCGTGCTTTGATTGACTTTTTGGACAGAATGCGAAACTTTACGGCTTCGACAGACGACACGATAAGAAGTATGGGTGGATCGGACGGGGGATGAAGGCGCTCTCGCCGAAGCATTGGCAGCTCCTCATTATGATCTTCTACTTTGGACTGGTACCTTTCCCATGTTCCTGGGTGTATGGATCGCATCTTCCCGCCATCCAAGGTGAGTCCTCGACAGATCCAACAGAAGATTGCGAAGGCGAGAAACTACAGCGAGGAATTCGACCAGGCTGGTAAGATGGAGAAGAGGCAGATCATCTGGACTGTCACCGATTGGAGGTTGTATACCCAGGCGGCGGTTTATATCCCGACTGCCGCTCTTCTCTCGTCCATCTCTGTTTTCCTGCCCACAATCATCATGGGTACGTTGATCTTTCTATCTCAAACCTTTTGCTAGGATACTTTCTCCGGTCCCGGCTACTCCGCGGCGACAACAGCCAACCTCATGACCGTCCCGCCCTGCGCCGTCGCCTTTGTCCTTATGTACCTGATCTCCTGGCTCTCCGACCGAAATCCGTAACCGCGGCATCCCAATCACATCACTCATAGCAATCGGCGGGATCCCTTACGCCATGCTGGCGACACTCGACGAGACCAGCCTCCATGGGAAAGGCGCCTGCATGTGCATAGCCGTCGCCTGTGTCTCTGCGACCTATTCACCATCGCACGCATGGGCAGCCAATAACTTCGGTAACGAGACGAAACGAGCTATCGGGATGGGCCTTTACCGCCATCGGGAACCTCGGTTCCATCGCTGGATCATGGTTCTACCTATCACGGTGCTACGTCGACCAGCAAATAGGCCCGACGCTCAGCTCCTAGAATCGGCGACGGTCGTCTGAGCTTCGGCAAAGTTGGACTACCGAGGTCGAACTTGGCTGGAATAACTCGAGGACACGCGTGGGTGTAGCCGAGATAAGTGCCGGTCGAGTAGCGTGGGCTAGAAACGCAGAGGCTATGAGTAGGCTAGGTAACGATAGTGACTGTTAGTGACTTTTAATGACTTTCAGTGACTTTTTAATCACTTTTAGTGACTTTCAATCTCGAATCGCTGGTTCTCCCCGACTTCCCAAGTCCATCCCCTTTATACACCGTCTTCCAGGCCTATCTTCGGTGATGTTCGGCGATGTTCGACGATGTTCGGCGATGTTCGGCGATGTTCGGCGAGATTCGGCGATGTTCGGCGAGATTCGGCGATGTTCGGCGATGTTCGGCGATATTATCCGATGTTCAGCGATGTTCGACGATATTATCCGAGCTTCAATTCACGATCGTGACACTACCTCACGACCGACGCGCCGCAGTTCAGGAAGGGACACTTCATGTGTATGGCACTACGCTTCGTCACAGCCGGGATGGCACTCAGCAACCCGCTCGTCCTGGGTGCGATCGATCGGAGGCGAGACCGACTGTACGGTACGCTGCTCAGGGAACCGACGGTAGACGTCTCGGAGCTCGCCGACAAGTCACCGCATTTCCGGTTCATCTGCTGCGTGTTGAGTCAAGTGTGAGTTTATCTGGGAAAGTGGGAGGGTGGGAACCCCGCGTTGTATGGTAGTAATCATAGAAAACTTGACCACTGAAGGCGGTGTGATGTGCGAGGGGTGCACTACAGGTGTATTATATCATGCTGCGCCAATGAGAACGAAGCTTGGATCTTAATCCCAGCTCGAACTCCTGCGCGAGGACTTTCTTCCTCGAATGATCATCCAGGCCTATTGACAATCGCCAATCCTCAAACGACCACCCACAAGGATCCGTAGGGTTACGTACAGTGGTCAAAACAGCGTGACACAGATCCTATTTACCAGGTGCGGTCCACGTTATCATCGCATAACCCGCTTTCGATAACTGATACCCTAAACGATCTAGCCGTGCATAAGTCACAATGGCATGTGGATCCAACGACCAGGCTTTGGAGATATTCATCGCCTTCTTCTTCCCCGTCGCCCGAACCGTATCCCCATCCTCGTGCCCATCCCTCGCATCCTGCTCCTCCACTCTTGTCTCTAGGCTGTCACCGTGCTCGACATACCCGCTCAGATCCGTACTGCCGCCTTGTTCTGGTCGATCGCCCCCTTCTGTTCTGCTCGCCGTCTCTCGAATGCTTTATGCGACAGGCCGTGCGGTTCCCTGAGTCTGGCGGCGTTGGCTGAGAAGGGAGCGAAGGTTTCCGGCTCCGTTACGCGGGTCCCCCCCACCTGATTGTTGTTCCGAGACACGTGACAACCTCGCGGTGGAATTGCCCCGCCTATGTCCGTCTCATCCGCTATCTGGTCCCCGTTGCTAGTTTGGCACGTACAGTCATCTCGCTTATGGTGACCTAAATACAGCGGGAGGAAGAGGAAGATGACGGGTGGGAGCTTGAAAAGATGATTCATGTCCTGCTGGTCATCCCGGCACAGCCTCCTTATATGCAAGCTTTACAAGCCTTGTCTCCCTCATCCGATTCTTATAGGGAATTTCCCCACAGACTTCAGCCTCACCAAACATATTCTCTCGGACTTCCTTGCGCGTCTGATAATGAAGCTGTCTTTGGTTACCATCGTCTTCAGCGTGGCGGCGCTCCTCATCACCGCTCAGACCGTCAACCTCGGCCCGAACGGATTCGACCCGGAGACCATCCAGGCCAACATCGGCCAATTCGTCACCTTCCACGTGACGGACGGTGGACCGCATACCGTCTCGGAATCTACCGCCAGGCTCAGCGATCCCTGCAATACCGAAGGCGGTTTCGATAGTGGCAACACCTTTCGTCAGTAGATCTGCCTTGGACTGATAGATTCGACTGATCACGTAGAGGGGCAAAACTTTGAGATCCTAATCACGACGACCAACTCGATCTACGTTCCCGATCTCGTGAGTGCATGAACCCATTCACCCACAAGACACCTTCAGACCGCTGACAGGCCCCGTTATCGCCGACAGCCCAATTGCGGACGAGGCTACGTGATGATCGTCAATCCTGGTTCTGGTGACACCGTCTCAGCCTTTGCGCAAGCGGCCGAGAGGCAGAATGGGGGAACAATCGGATCCCCTCCTACCGCCACCAGCTCGACTCGACAGGAGCCGTCCAGCTCGTCCATGGCTTCTCAGAAGCCGTCTTCGTCTGCTGCTCCTTCGTCAGCTTCTACTCCGTCCTCGACTTTCACAAGAAGCTCCGCGTCTACTACCACCTCCAAGGCTTCGTCAGTCTCCTTCAAGGCCTCTAAGGCCTCCCAAACTACCACGCAGCCCTCGCCAACATCTTCAAAGCCGTGAGTATCTCTGTGAGTAGCCCTCGGCCCCGGACCCTGATACTCACGTAGCGCCTCTTCATCGGTCACATCCTCCATTCTCTCCCGTCCGTCCGCGGAAACCAAAACTCGCATCGTACCCGCACCATCTACCTCGTCATCCATATCCACGATCACCTACCCATCGACCTCCTGTCCCCCTTCTTCAACCCCGACACCGTCACGATCGACATCCTCATCATGTGTGAAAACCGTTACGAAAACCGTGACCGCAACCGTCACGTACCATCCTTTTCCGACGATGTCCAATTCGACCTATTGTCCCACCCCGCCCAAACCCCTCGACGCGACGAAAACGGACTGGAACGTATCCCATCCCAATGCGTCGTACCCCTCAATCTTGTCGATATGCTGCTTCTGCCCAATGACCTGCAATGCCTCCGCCAATCGACCTGCACATCCTCCCATGGAATCCTCCGACTCGGCTCTCGCAAAACGCCAAACACTCAAAGCCCTGTGAGCGCCTCTGCCACGACCAATCCCGCTTCGTCTCCTTCTTCGGTGCCCGCGATTTCCTCAAGTTCGGCCAGTCCCGCCATCTCCCGGCTCACATCGGTCAAAGCGGTGGTTTTCTTGTTGATCGGGGGAATGGCAGGCGCAGTGATCTTGTGATGTGTGGGCGAGGAGGGGAGATTCCCTCGTTTCGCAAATGGACAACCAACCTCGCAAGTGGCAAGACTCTTGTTGACAGTCAGCGGGAAGGTCAGTTGATGATTTCGAGTGTATCGAGAATATTTATCTTTTAGCCATCATCACCGTGCCCAATACATCGTGATCCTAGGACGAACAGCGGGAAGACTTGCTCCCGTAGCGGGCAATCTTGACGCCTCACGAGTCTGCTCATCGCTGCGTGGAGAGACGAGTCTGCCCTTGCGGTGTCCGGACATGTCCGACTGCTGGCGAAAGTCTTGTGGATCGTTTGGATCCGAGGTGGTCATGAGCACCTCACTCGGTCCGAAACCTGTCCCGTCCGTTCGTTGCGTCTCGGATCGCAGCACATCATTGGCAGAACCGGTAACGGTCCGTGCCCGGTCGCCAATCACATGATGTCGCAAAGTCCGTGCCGGCGGACACGTAGAAACTCAATCAAAGCGAGACCATGACGTCTTCACACCCGAAACACCTTCGTGGACGATCATCGTACCGAGTCCGGAGCTTAAGCCTTGTTGACCCATCCTGACGTACCATACTTATACTGTTCAGATCCTCAGGTCCTCGCTGCTGCATCCCATCACCCACCTCTTGGCCCGATCGTGTCCTACAACATGTCGATCATCTCTCTAGACAACTCTCCATAGCCCGATAAGCTGGATATCAAAGAGGTCGAGCACCTCGAAGCTATCGAGGAGACCGAGGCGGTGAGCGCGTATGCCGAATGGGACAAGAAGACAGTCGCTCGCCGCTTTTGGAAAGCGTCCCTGTTCGCTAGCCTGGCTGCGTTTGGCAAGTCATCGTGGATTGAACAGTGTACTGACCGAGCAGGCGCCATCTTTGATGGCTACGCCGTCACCGTGCCGGGTTCCATCATCGCCAACCCAGGCTTCTTTGCTGTCTTTGGTACCGTCGTCACGCACGGTAAGATCAGTCATGATCCTCAACCTGTCGGACCCTGGGGCGGTATCCAGTCCGGTGGCCAGATCATCGGCATGTGGGGTTCTCCCTTCATAAGCGATCGATTCGGACGAAAGATCGTCATGGGACTTCTCTCCTTCATGCTCCTTCTAGTATGCCTCTCCTGTTCGTGAGAGCATATCCAAGCTGAGATGTGCAGGCCAATACCTCGAAATCGTCGCCAAGGATTGGCAAACATACCTCGTATCCAGACTCTTCGCCGGTATTGGCACGGGCATGGTGCAGTCCACCATCACCGTCTACATCGGCGAGATTGCGTCAGTCCAAGTATTCCGGACCTCGCGATAACCGCTTGAGAAGCCTAGTCCCGCTCAGATCAGAGGATCACTGCTCTCCATGTACTCTTTCTTCTTCGCTCTCGGCCAGCTTGCTGGTGAGTCGAGCAACATTGAGCAGAGACTGAGGGAATCAGCTTCGATCGCCCTCAAGATCGTCGGCGACATGGCCCCCTACCGATTCCGTCATGGCTTCTACTCTGAATTCGATCTATTCGGCCTGTATCTCCCGATGGTATTCGTCATTCCGGAATCACCTTGTGAGTCGGGGCAGAACGTCTCATCCGCTGACGATTAGGGTACTATGCGAGACGTCACCTTGACGACTCTGCGAAGAGGGCCATGCTACGTCTGTACGGAAATGTCGAGGGCTACGTTGTCGATGCCGAGTACAAGGTAGTCTAGCAGACTGTCGAAGGTTTCGAGTCAGTCCGTAGCGCGCGCAGCAGAAGGCTCGGTTCTGGGGCATCTTCAAGCGTTCCAACGGGTGAATCTTCCGAGAACTCCACCAACGCTGACCGACAGTCGCCGCACGTTCATCTCATTCTTCCCTCTTGTCTTCCAACAATTCGTTGGCATCGGCCTCATCTTCGGCTATTCGACATACTTCTTCAGCCTGAGCTGAATGACCGATCCTTTCCTCGCCTCGCTCATCATCAACATCATCCTCCTCGACTTCATCTTCATCTCACTCTACACCGTCGAGGCCGTGCGACGTCGACCCTCACTCCTCGTCGGAAGTGCGGTCATGGGGACTTGCACCTCACTTATCGGGGTACTCGGCAGTATCGGTGGACCGTTGAAATCCACTGCATCAGTGTCCTTCTGTGCGATCTGGGTCGCGGCGTATGCTCTCTCGGCGGGTCCACTGGGTGAGTGTCTGGCACGCATGAGGTAAAGCCAACCGAGTAGGTTGGTGGACTTTTATCGGCGAGACTTCCACGGCCGAGTTCCGCGCAAAGACCGCTGGGGTCGCGTCCGGCTCCACCGCTCGTACCGGTTTGATCTTCAACTACACCCGTCCCGATCATGCTCGCCAAACCCGGCGCCGATTGGGGACTTCACATCGGTTACTTCTCGCCCGGTCTCACCTCCCTCGGTCTCATCGTCCTGTACTTCACAATCCCAGAGGCAAGTAAAAGCAATCCCCTCGATCGAGCTCAGCTGATGGAACCCCAAACGAGAGGGCGCAGGTACTGCCGAGCTGGACGAGCTGTTCACCAGGCGAATCTCGGCCGTCGTTTCAAGGAGACCATGACTTGGTTGGATCTTGCAAAGGAGACTCAACAGGGCCGTGTAACATCCGGATTGGACATGAAGGATGGAGGAGGCGATCGTCCCCTCATGAGAGTTACTCGGTCTGTTCATGTGTTGATTTGTATGGCCGTTAGACCACAAGTCCAGGAATATTGATTTCCCGATGGGTTTCGTGAACGATCTCCGCATCCCATTATCCTTTGCCCAGCAACGCGAAAGACGAGTTGAGAGTATGAGATCCACGTTTTGCCATGGGCATCAAAGGTGCCGCTCGGAGGGAGTTTGGAATTTGAAAGACAGGCAAAGACAGCTCTATGAGATGACGATACGGTCGAGCTGACGGGCGAACGTCAAAGCATGTCCAGTCGTATCACAAGATGCTCTCGTCAAAGCGTTCATTTACCGAGACAACTCCCCAGTCATCGCTCCAGACACCCCTTGACCAGCTCCCAATACCTCTCCTTGTCCTTGACGGCATGCGCGACATGCTGACTCCCATGAAACCGTTCGAGCGTCACATCCCATCCTAACCGCTTAGCCTCCGACGCATGTTCCTCCACCGCCCAATCTTCCACCAACTTATCTTCTTTGCTGTAGATATAACACCTCGAGCTGGGCATGAACACGGTGGTATCATTCAGCGTCATCCGGAGTTCGTCGATGGGATTGCCTATGTTGAAGAGGTCGTGGATCGTTTTGTAGGTGAGGAGGAAAAGCCAGACCAGGATCGTGGAGATGAGGGTGAGAGGGAAAGATTTGAGGAAACCAGGGAGTCCGGTGAAGATGGCCAAGAAGGCCCGGTCGAGTGCGGGTGTACCTGGCGCCGAGTCCAAGACAGTATTCGGAACGAACAGGGCTTTACCGGTCTTCTGACGATAGGCGAGGGCGAGGGAGGTCGCGGATTTGGCTCCGCCATTCGAATAGATGGCGAGAGCGATCCGAGCGGCGTCCTCTTCGTCCAGCGAGAGGATATAGTGTAACGCTGGTTGGAGTGGTTTTTGCAGAGCCGGAGTGGACTTCATCGTCAACTGGTAAGACGTGGTGGTGGAGAGTATGATAGGTGTCGATGGGAACATGTTGATGTACGAGGTCGCGTATTTCGCGATATGACGGGGAGCAGCATCCATCCAGGAACAGAGGATGAGCAGAGCTGGGTGATGGGGATGCCGTTGGACCGTCGAGGGAGGAGTGTAGAGGTAGGCCGTCTCTGAGAGTCGCTCGAATTCGGATAGAGGCCTTTGTGACGAGGACATTGTAATGAGTTTCAGGTGAAAAAAGGCATCGAAGTCCATTTGGGATATGGCCGACAGCGCGTAGCCGTTCTAATTTCCGGCTTCCTTCACTCCCCGCCAAAGCCATATCCCCTTGATGATGTCCGAGGCGGATCCACTCCTCCCGGTCACACACTCCTCCGCTAGTCCAGGCGAGGAATCATCCACCTGGCGTCGACGTCTCGGCACGCGTGTTGGACAACAACGATTTTCATGATGAGACCTGATGACCGTATGGTACTGCCCACGTATCCTCATGACCACACGGTATCGCGTACGATAGCTAGCGTGTGCTGTCTCAACCCTACCAGCTAGCTAATTGTCAACGTTCCCTTAGAATACGTGTCGGGTACCGAAATACTCCTCGTCCGCCTTCTCGATCTCATCCAACAACCTCTGACCCTTGGGTTCCCACCCAAAAGTCTCCCTCGTCCACTCCGTCTTCACATCCTGATCCAACTGTAACAAGAAGCTCAACCACCCCAACTCCCCCATCCTACTCTTATCCAGTTCCCCAGCCTTCTTCCCCGTCTTCCTCCCGAGCGCCTCGGCGAGATCTTTCACCTTGATGAATTCCTGGACCGCATGGACCGCTGTACCCGGTTCAGCCTTCTCGAGAGCCAGTGCGTAGAGTAAGCCCGCATCGTCGGCGGGGCAGGCCGACCAGCGATTGTCCCCTATGTAAGGGATGTATCCGAGTTTATCCGCCGCTCCAATCAGCAGCCCGAGGAAGGGGTGCATGTGTTCCGCATTGTGGGTATTGACGGCGAGTCGGACCGCGATCGATCGGATCCCCCTATCCTTAAAACCAAGCGTCGCATTCTCCGTCCCACTCCTCGTCCCAGCCTCCGGCCTCGACATGGCCTTCTCATCCGATCCGGGCGTAAGGAATCCCGTACCAGAACTCATGATAAACACCTTGTTCGTCCCCTCGAGCGCATCGCCGAACAGGAGAACCGTGTCGCGCTCCTGCTGAGCGGCAGCCGCTTGGTCACCCGAGCCATGGTCCATCGCACAGTGAATCACCGCATCGTGCGATTTCGCGTTGGAGGTGAGGAGGTCGCGGTCCGTTAGAGTGCCGATTAGGGGAGTGACGGATGGACCGAAGGCTTGGATCTTTTCTGCGGAGGCCTGCGAGCGGACGAGACCGGTGACGGTGTGACCGCGAGCGACAAGGTGGGGGATGGTGTGCGTGCCTATGCGGCCTGAACTACCTGTGATGAAAACTTTCATAGTGAGATCGCTGGATCGGTACGAGGTAGAAGCGATGCGACGATGGGAGGAGGAGATGAATGGGAAGTTGGTGAAAGTTCTGGACGGAAGGCTCAGCTGGATAAGGGGGGTGTTCGGCCGGGTGAACTCACCTGGGCTGAGCTCCTTATATCGGTGAGCGAGGGTCTAACTGCTCCTCGGTGACCGACCTCGTGATGACGCTGATGAAGCAAGGTATGGCCGGGATGAAGCCCGAGGTCCGGAGTCTGTCCCACTCTCCGTCTTGTGCGGACATGACACGTGGTCCTTGAAGTCTAGACTTGACATATGATAGGCGCCCAACTTCTACTTACGTAACGCTGCTCACCGCGTGATTCGCACCTGTCTTCGATTTCTGATACTCAACCTCAATCCCGCTTCCCATAGGCCCCCCATGAGTCCTCGTTGGACGAAGGATGCCATCCCAACCTCGTCTCTGTATCGCCGGCCTCGTGACACTCGTCCTCATCATCCTCCTCGTAGGACTTGTCAACAACCCATACTACTCCCCTCCTCTACCCAAATCCCTCTCCTGGGCTGCCGGTAGTCTCCTCTCCCAATCCTCCCTCGACACCTACGACGAAGCCCCCGATCGAACACATGCCGCGTTTCAAGATGTCGATAACGAGCATGAGGATTTTAGGGAATTCAATCACCGGACATTGAGGGATTTGCATGTTGCCTGGCATTGGATAATTGTGGGAGGAATCGGACCAAGGTGGTGCTCTTCACAGGATATTGGGTCATGGACGGGATAGTGCGTCGACCTTCTTTTTCGTTGAGGATGGGCGAAGGACTGCTATAGTGCGTGAGGCTTGATGGACTCCGCTGATCATCCGCTCAGGTCCTTCGCGGTCGAGGTGGTGAGGCAGTATGGTAGGTCTCCTTTTCCCGTCTTTCCCCAAATCACTCGGTCTGATCCTTCATTGCAGGACACTCTCAATGGTGAGGTTGAATCTGCGGCTACTGTAAGAGATGCCGAACCGTTAGTCCAGATGAAAGCGCTCCGTCGATTGGGATACAGCTACTGATCTCCCCAGATTACGGTGAGCCGTCCATATCCCCTTCTCAGCCCCGGTGACTGACTGCATCAGCGACCAGTCGAGACGCTACAGATCTACCGCATGTTACCTCCAGTGTACGAATGACGCGGAATGCTATAACGGAGTCGAACCCGACGGGAATACCTCGATGGAAGCGTGCGTCTCGCTTCTGATTCTCGCTGTCTTCTTACTGACATCCTCGATAGTGTAGGTTACGTTCTCTGGGTTTCGAGGTCTCTCTCTCAACCGATGATGTCCAGATTCGAAATGGCTTGTTTCCCTTGGGGCGGGAAAGCGCTTGAGCTGGGATGGGAGTGGATCCTGCACGCGGAGCAACCCGGTCCAGCGAACCCTACTCGTCGGGATTTCATTACATCGGGTGCGTACCACCGTATAGCTTAAGAAGTCATCCAAGTTGATGCACTTGACAGATACTCGCTCGAAGACCGTGTGACCAATGGCGTTCGCTGTCGGAAGTGGACTCGCCCAACTCGGCTTGGTTCGAAACGAAGCAGCTTACATGTGAGCTCTAGGCTTTCAATAGCGACACATGGCGGGCGCTGATCGCGTAGATGCGTACACCGGGTTTCCGAATACGCTTGGAACCGGATCTACTTTGGAATGGCTAGCGAGACCATGCGGGGGTAAAATCTGACCGTTCGCGGCGCATACCAGAACGATCCAACTTTTCTACCAGTCAGTCATCCTCGTTTCTAGCTCAATCTCTATGGCTGAGTGGCCCCGATGCAGGAGAGGATAGAAGATGGACCCATGGTCCCGATCTCCGGCGTGCTCAATCTAGGCAAAATCGGTCCAGACCAGTTCGCACGCGAGATTGCCGAGTCAAAAATGCTAGTCGGCATCGGGCAGGTACGTGAATCTCATCGGGTTGAAGACGAAACTTACGGTCACAGCCGGGGCTCGCTCCTTCGGCTTACCTCGCGCTCTGCTTTAGTGTGCCATTGACTCTGGTTGGATCTCGAAGCTGATCACTGATGACGATGAGAAAACACCCTTTCTCGATGTGCTGAAACGATGGGACTCGGAAGATCCAGAGGACCGAGCAAAGTGGGACTCACAGCACAATACCTTGATGGCTTTGGATCCACCGTAAGCACGTTCGCGAGTCAGAAGCCATGAGCTCATGGTACATTGCCCAGATCGGTGTACAACGTCCGCGCCGGCGACTATGAGGGTTTCATGCGGCCTTGACAGGCGCCATCACCAATCCCACGCCTGAGAGATACATCGATCCCGAGATGACGGAGGAGTCGATACGGCATAGAATGGGCGAATTTGTCGAGAGCGATTGGAAGAGACTGGCCAATGAGCGATGGCTACAATTACGGATGGAGGGGACGGATCCGGTGAGCCCGTCTCTGAGACCTGTACTTTTGAGAAAGATGCTGATGGCGGACAGGTCTGGATAATGTAGTCATAGCTGACGATTCTGGGATCTATGGAACTATACCCGGGCTGGGCTGCGCGTTGTCTGTCTTTTATCCGTTCTGATGATACAAATCCCCTGGGCGAGGCATCGCCGCTTTGACACGCTCAAAACAAATACCTTCTTCAGGCCAATTCAGTCTCGTACTGCCGCTTATCATGTGATCATGTTGCTTAGGATCAGGTCGAATCGAATCGAGGCGAAATTGGCCTTCACCATGGTCCAAGATTGACTACAAATACGCCAAATCCCCTCATGAAGACGATGTAGCGCTACACGCTTGTACAACGCTGATATTATAAGTTTGACGGCCTACAGATCTAAACAGCTGTGGAGTCTCATTGAAAACACCAGTGATTTCCTCATCCCGTCACCCCTTTCACTTGCATACTCAATCGCGCCTCGACTCCCTCGTATCCTCCAGTTAGGGATCTTGTGCGATCCCCATACCCCTGAGCGAGATCATAGCAATGATCGGCACTATCACAGATCCGTCAACTACAGCCGCGACGACATCTAGACTCGAGAAACGCACCTATCCAAGCCCATGCGACGTTCATCCCGAACGCATCACGTAATCCTTTCTCGAGACTTCCTGAAATCTTCTCTTGTTCGGTGGAAACCAAGCTTGAGAGGCAGATACCGAAGGTTGCGGCGAGCTGGATCGAAGTCTGAAAGATCGCGCCGGCGACCGACTGCTCCTCCCTAAACAGCGAATTAGACGAGAGTCTATGATCGAGGGAAGGAATGGCTTACTCTTTGACTAGGTTGGAGATCAGGATCGAGCCGGTTCCTACAGCCCTGTTTAGCGGAAAAAGGTCAGCCGCAAAGCAGCAGGTCATGATGAGGAAGAATTCGCTGACATGTCTGCGCCGAAAGGGATCAACAATGCGGCGATCATCTCGCAAGCCCAGTAATTTGTGCCGGTGGGCTCGACCGCGAAGAGGAGGCAGCTCAGTCTGGTCCATGATGGTCAGCACCTGCCTAGGCGTGAACTCCAAGTGGAAGACTGCTCACCCAGATAGGAAAGCCCCGGCGCTGATGATGTATGCTGCCTTGACTCGAGGCAACAAGTAGATGACCAGCAGCTACGCTCTTCAGATAAGTTCCCCTGAATGCTTCGAAAAAGCCAGTAACTCACCGCTGCTGCCATCCCGCTGATACATGCCGGGATCAACCGGACCGCACTCGCCAACGGGCTCAGCCCTTTGTAATCCTGGTAAAAGACCGTGGTGAGGTATATCCAGCCGGGTACACAGGTAAAGACGGAGAACGAGCTGAAGGTGATGGCGGCAATACGTCCTCGCTGCCGGGTGAACAAGGACAGCTTGACGATCGGTGGGATCTGCCTCGAAATTCGGGAAGAGGGGTGATGCTCCAGATGGCGTTGAAAGAAGGCGAAGGCGATAAGGATCGCGATGGAGGAGGCAAAAACGGCCGGGATGTCTGCAGAGCACAGGTCAGTTGAGGGTCCTGACAGTGTATCGATGGACGTACACGGAGTCTTCCAGCCGTAGACTACGACACCACTTTGGGTGAGACTGAAAGCGAATAGGCTGATCCCGATGGTGATCATCCCGGCACCGATCCAATCGATACTGGGTTTGGGACCATGAACCAACCAATCACCGGGGACAACGGTGGCACCAATGATGGCGGGGAGCAGAGCCATGCCGGCGAGCATGAGGAACAGGTATGACCAAAGGTGCCTGGCGAACGTCGAAGTCAGCGAGAATTCGTCTGCACTCAGAAATTGTCGGGAGAGGATATAGGAAACAGACTGGGCTGATCGATGAGAAAGCCTGAGAAGGGGAGGACCCACCCTCCAAGCCCAGCCGTCGCACCCCCCAAGCAAGGTCCCCACCATCGTTCCGAGAGGATTCCCGAGCGCTAGAGCGGAAAAGGCGATGGTGCGATGAGGGTTTGTGGGGAAAGAGGTGGCGGTTATACCGAACGCAGCTGGGGAAGCGACGGCGAGTCCCAGTCCGGCCAGGGCTCTGACGATACACAGACCCACCAGGCTCTGAGGATACATGAGTTTAAGCTTCCGCGACGAACTGGTCAGGAATCAACTCGTACTCACGTGGATGAAGGGAGAGACTACCGAGCTCAAGATGTAAAAGACAGTACCGCCTACATAGAGCAATTTCCGACCATAGATATCCGCGAGTCGACCTGCCACTAGAAGAGCGCTGATTCAAGGGTCAGACTAGCAACGATAGAGACAAAAAGAACTCGAGGAGAGCTCACCATCCAAGAGCCAGACCATATGCACTCGACACCCATTGCGCCTGCACATTCGATATCCCGTAATCTCGCCCGATGGTGGGCACCGTCATGACGACAGCGGTGAGAGAAGCCGACTGGTCTTGCATCAGCCTGAGCCCATTCGAGGGATAGCACACGAGCGAGACCATGACTTACCGAGACAAAGTTCGTCATCATCGTCGAGGATCCGATCAATATCTTCTTGGTCATCGACACCTCAGTCTCCGCCACGACATCACGTTCTGGCTCGGCGACAACTAGCTCGATATTCTCCACGGTCGAACGATTGTTCCGATCATCGACAATGGGGTTGTCTGCAGCGCGATGAGGAGCGCTTGCGATCTTTGCGAGTTCGGGGAAGGTAGACCTTGAGATCGAGCTGGATCCGTAATGGTGGTGGTGACGGCGGACATCGTGTTCCGCCCCAAAAAATGCGTGGTCTATTGCGTGAGAAGGGCTTGTGATACGGATTATTCGAGCGAGAGGATAGATGGATAAGTGGAAGCCTCGACTCCACAGAAATGCGATTACTCCGGATTTATCCGGGAACAAATCTCGAGCCCGAGATAGGCGCGAAAGATGAGATGCCGCCTGGTGAATAATCTGGCAAGCTCATTTCTGCACGCCTTCCATCGCATCGGGGTTGGGAGAGATTCAGATATATACCGGGGCTCGAAGGCTTTAGGAACTGCACTTCCTTCGAGGAGATCAATTTTCAGATCGGCGATTCCATCAGGTCCTCTCTAACCTCGAAACGAGCATCCGTCTTCGCCCGTACCTCCTCAAGCGTAGCCCCCGGCATGAGCTCTCGAAGAGTCAGTGTTCCGTCGATGCGATCCACATCGAAGACGGCCTGGCACGTCTCCATCAACTCCAACAAGCCAAGGATTCGGATCTGATGCTTACCAGGTCCGTAACGATCAAGCTGACACATCGGGCCCCGGTGAGAGGCAAGGAGCACTTTGCGACGATCTTGGACTTCCCTTTCTTGTCGCAGTGATCGGTGACGACGATGATCTTGGTCTGATCGGGGGATGAGACGAGATCCATGGCACCTCCCATCCCTGCTTGAATTCAGACTCTGTACAAGACAAGAAGGTACTCCTCACCTTTGACCAGCTTCCCGGGGATGATCCAGTTGGCGAGATCACCTGCTGCACTGACTTCCATGGCCTGACGATATGACTCATCAGCACAAACATCGAGAGTCCTGGCAGTGGCACAAGCTTACACCCAATACCGAGACATCCATATGTCCCCCGCGAATCATCCCAAACGACTCAACCGAGTCAAAAGTTGATGCGCCGGGAAGCAGAGTGACTGCGATATCTATTCAGGGCCACGCTCAATGGCAGAATGAACCCAGCTCACCCGTCTCCTTGCCCGCGTTGATGATGTCTGCATCCACCTCGGCCTTTGTCGGGAGCGGTCCCGTACCGAGGATCCCATTCTCGCTCTGTAGCCATATATGTCGACCTTGTGGCAGAAACGAGGGGATGAGAGTGGGTATTCCGATCCCCAGATTGACGTAGAAGCCCTCTTGCAGTTCTTGAGCCACACGCTGCCGCAATGTCAGCGAGCTCAAAATTCACGTACTAAAGTAGAGGCAGCCGGGCGACGTGACTGGAGGGGGGGGGAACGAGGACGGCTTCAGGCACCCACCTTCGCCATCATCTCCCTTTTCGCACGGGTCTCACCTCGGCCGAGAGCATCATCATTTGATTGTCCGGCTGAATCGCTCTCCGGGCGGAGGGTCAGGAACTCGATCTCTCGCTCAGTGCCCGCTTGTACGATCCGGTCGACGAAGATGCCTGGAAGGTGGATGTGGTTAGGGTCCAACGAGCCCACGGATACGATCTCCTCAGCCTGAGCGATTCCCCATCATCAGTGCTGTCGGCTTCCCTGAGATCAATCATACCTCAACCATGGTGATGGTCGCACTGCGTGCCATGGCGGTCGAGAAGTTGTTCGCCGTATATCGGAAGATGGCGTTTCCCGCTTCATCCACCTTCCAAGCCCGTATAAAGGCGACGTCTCCTTTGATCGCCTCTTCCAACAGGTAAGGCTTTCCTAAGAAAGAGCGAGTCTCGCGAGGTGATGGGTAGAGAGCTGGCTAAACGGACATCAGAATTCAGCCCAGCTGTGAGAACTACCCACCTTGCCGTCCGCGTCGTATCGCATTGGGACACTACCAGATTGAACTGGGGTGTTACATCCCGTAGGCGTATAGAACGCTGGGATGCCCGCGCCAGCTGCTCGTATCCTCTCTGCTAAAGTCCCCTGAGGAGTCAACTCCACATCGATCTTGCCGGTGAAGTACATCTTCTCCAGAAGCTTATGTCTAAAACCGCGGGACAACTCTGCTCAAGACATCATCCCACATGAATGGACTCGATGCGGGTATACCTACGTGCCGATGTAGCTCATGATGACCTTGGAGAGCTGCCCAGTCTCAAGCAACTTTCCCAGCCCGCTCGAACTCCCTCCAGCTCCTGCGTTATTGCTTACCGCCGTCAAATTCCCGATGTCGCCCTTGCGTGAGGCCAACGCGTTGAGTAGCGTGTTGGGGAGCCCACATAGTCCGAAGCCACCGACAAGCAACGTGTTACTCGACCGAACGGCGTTGACGGCACCGGCTGCAGAAGGATAAACCTTGGATGTTCGTCCAAGGAAGTTCGACGTGGTGAAGCACCGGGACAGGCGGAAGGAATATCGCACTGCGGGATGAGACCGAGCGATCACCATGATGCAAGCGTCGTCCGTGACCGCGACTCTGCTCGCTAGCTTTCCGAAACAGACTCTGAGGTTTGGTAGCCCCCTGTTATGTTGATTTTGCCATTCCGGTAAGCCGGTCCCACACGCTTTCCCATCACACCCGGAATGTGGGCCAAAGGCGTTCTTACTAATCCTCCGTGCCTCGAGGTTGATAGTCGCAAATGTGTCGAGGATCCACTCATTATATCCCATTTTATCGCTGCGTCCTTACGAGCGTCAGACTTTGGACCGCGTCACCAAGTGCAACGACGTGGATGCGATTCAGGAAGCATGACACACCCAAGGCACAAGAGTGATTCTTGACTGAGCATGCGGAAGGGAACTGTCCGATTCTAGCTGCATCGTCATGCACCAGCTCCATACATCTACGTCACACAGGCATGGTCATAGCCTCTACACGTACTTGAAGGTATTGACGAGCGTTCCAATCCCCTCGAACCAGATATCCATACGCTCACCGTCCTTGATGATCCGCTTCGGGTTTCGCGACCATCCGATTCCGCTCGGAGTGCCCATCTGGATGATGGTACCCTTCTCGATAGTCGTGCCCTGACTGAGGAAGGAGATTGCTTTCCTGCATCCGAAGATCATGTCACTGTCCCAAAGATTGGTCGATCAGCCCTGAATCGCTTTATGGTACATTTCCTTGACCCACGATGTGTTGGACTGTTGAACGGTCTCTCCGGATAGAACACCCTTCATGTCCAGCTTGTCGGGGTCGATCTGGCCGGTACGAACCAGGACAGGCCCGATGGGGCATGATTCGTTGAAGCCCTTGCCGAAGCACCTGGTCGATCCATGCATGAGTCTCATCACCGAAAAACCGGCAATTGTGTACTCACCACTGAGAGTTGGACAATTGAAACTTCCGGACCGACACGTCGTTTGAGCATGTGAAGCTGGTCACGACTAGCGGATCAGCTCAGTTTCGAATTAGACCCGGGTGCAAGAGGACTCACCCGAGGACATAGTCGAGGGCGTCCTCTTCGGAAACGTCTGTCGCATCCTTGCCAATCACCAGCGCGAGTTCAGTCTCGAAATCGAGCTGATCGTCCTGAGCGGCTTTCGCGACGGAAATGTCACCGGGCCCGGCTAACGAGGTGCGAGGCTTGATGAATAAGATGGGATCTTTAGGGATAGGCATGTTGGCCTCAGCAGCATGCGCTACCGAGAAGTCGTCTCCATCAGTCCAAGGTCCTCACGAAAGGCTGTGCTTGCCACGATGGCTCACCTTTGTAGTTGAGACCCAGACATCTGATGAGGCTACATTCTTCTCGACTGATTGGAGACAAAAGCTGTTGAAGCAAAAGTGAACATCAGCTGGGCCCCACCGGGAGGGGCAATGATAGAAGCCAGGTGGAAGCCTCGCACCTTCTTTATCGTGTCTTTCTCGTTTGACACCGTACCACTATACACCTCCCCATCGATGACGTTCACCTCGACATCCTTCCCGGAAAACACGGCGGTCCCCACATCGACGGAAGCGTCCACTGGCTGTCCCAGCCGGGTCTGACCATCTTTTCCGACGAAACGCACGAGTCTGGTCCAGGCGGACATGTTTCTGCTGAAGAATGGCTTGGGCAGAGACCATGAGAAAGATTGCCGGCCCTGGTTGAGCGGGACTTTTTGCGTGGGAGAGACGCCGAATGTGGGACCTCGGTGACGTAGTTTTTAGATCTCAGGTTTCCCACGGAGTTTCATCAAACCTAGTCCCGGGAATCTCTTTGGCCCGGGACATTCCATTTTCCACCGAGATGAATGATAGATCCTGCGAGGTCATTTGGCGACGAGATCGACCTCGTCCTCTGAGTCCCTGAGCCTCTAACCGATATTCCCCCTGACCCCGGACTCGACACCATCATCACGATGATGAAAGTCGCCCCCTTCTGGACCCCGAGCGAGGAGGAGATCCGACAAGCCAGCGTGACCAAGCTTCGTGAATTCGCAAACGCTCGTCATGGTCTCCAGATGAGAGATTACTGGGATCTACATCGATGGTCCACCGGAAGTCCCGAAGAGATGAACGACTTCTGGACTGCATTGTGGGATTGGTCTGGCATCATCGGTGACAAAGGCACCGTACCGGTGAGCTCGCTTGGAAACCGTCCATTTTATCTTCCCCCCTTGACGACTGATACTCAATACCTGTGCTGTCCAGCTCTTCGATGCGACAGGTCCGATCACCGAGACGAAACGGTTCTTGGCAGGTGCAAGGATGAATTGGGCGGAGAACATGCTTCTCGGACATCCCTTCGCCAGGTCTAAAACGCAATTGGCGATCATCAACGTTATCGAGCCGGACACGACGGCTCAGACGCAAGACAGTCTTGCCAGCACTTTTCTTCGCAGTCACACATTCGATGAGCTCTACCTCGAGGTGGCCCAAGCTGCGAGTGGTCTAAAGAAGCTAGGTGTCGGCCACGGCGACCGGGTTGCCGCGTTTACTCCCAACAACGCCGAGGCGGTCATACTCTTACTCGCTGCGTCGTCCCTTGGATCTATCTACAGCACAGTCTCACCAGAGTTCGGTGTCCCAGCTGTGTTGGAACGGTTCGTCCAGGTGAGCTGGGCTGAGAGGCGGAGTTATGACGACTGACCTCTTACCTACCAGCTCAAGCCGAAAGTCCTGCTTTCCGCAGACAAGTACAGATCAGCAGGCAAAGCCATCGACATCATCCCCAAGCTTCGAGAGGTCGCGGCAGAGTTGAAGAAAGGAGATCTCGCCCATGTGGTGATTGTCGGACAGCTCAAGAAGGACAGACGCCCAGAAGACCATCTCCCCAAACTTCAGGGTGTCAACGTCCTAGCATACCCTGATTTCCTTGACAAGAAGGCGATCGAGATCGAATTCTGGCGTGGACAATCGAACGCACCGCTATGGGTGCTCTACTCCAGTGGCACTAGTACGTACAGCCGTTGATTGAGCGTACAGGATGTCTCCCGCTGACCACAAGCCGTGTCAGCTGGCAAGCCGAAACCAATCGTGCACGGCCAGCTCGCCATGGTACTTGGTCATAAACAGGGGATTCTTCTTCACGCCGGTATCAAGCCTGGCGACCGCCATCTGCAGATCACCACCACGGGGTGGATGATGTGGTGCGTGGTTGCGTCATGGGGACTCTCTGACTCATCTGTAGGAATTCCACGGTCGGTCATCTGTGCTGCGGGATCACCATCATGCTCTACGACGGCTCTCCGCTCGTACCCAACCCGACCATCCTGTTCGATCTGATCGATGCTTACAAGTAGGTCCGAATCCTGTTCCCCGTCGTCCTCGGCTGATGAGGGGTAACACCAGAATAACTTCGTTCGCCCTGTCACCCCGCTACCTTCAAGTACTCCTTCGAGCCGGGATCAAACCCAACAAGACGCACTCTTTGGCCTCGTTGTCCGCCATCCTCTCCACTGGGTCGCCATCAAATCCCGACCTGTATAATTACATCCAGGACTGCATTGGCCCGGTCTTCATCAATAACGTCACAGGTGAGACCAATTCGATCCCTTCCCAGCTGGGGTTTGACGTCTGACACAGGTGGCACCGATGTCTGCGCCGGCCTCATTGGGGGCGCACCCGACCTGCCGATATACGCTGGTACCATGCAAGCTCCGATGCTTGGCGCGGCTATTGAGGCTTGGGATGACCACGCCAAGCGCGTGTATCTAGGCGAGGGTGACCTAGTCATGACCAAGCCTTATGCCATGATGCCTCTGGGCTTCCTGGGCGACGACGAGAAGGGAACGAGATTCAAGGACGCGTACTTCAACCACTATCAACACACCACGGTCTGGTATCAAGCCGATCACAGTGCGTAATATACCGAATCGGTGGGCGTTGCTGAATGCTCAACCGGGTCTTGCAGTGCTCATTGATGAATACGGCGCACTCAATGTACTCGGTCGGAGCGACGGCGTGCTCAATCCGCAAGGCGTCCGATTCGGAAGTGCCGAGCTGTATGCGATCGTAGAAGAGATGAAAGACGAGTGAGCACATTCCTCGATTGGTCTCCACTGGGCTGACGTTTCGCAAGGATCGATGACTGTATTGCAGTGGGTCAGAGGACACCGGACCGTGATGAGAGAGTGTAGGCGTCATCTTGTCCCCCGCGTTCAGAGCTGGACCAATCGTCACGAACCGTTTATAGCGTACTGTTCGTCAAAACAACCAATAATCGGCCACTATCGGACGCTCTCGTCGCTCGGTTACGGACCGCGATACAAAGCAAGCTGTCAAGGCGCCATGTTCCGGCGAAGATCATCCAGTGTCCGGGTGAGAGCTTTTCGAGACCCCCTGGAATCGCACGTTGAGAGCGTTCTCGCAGATATACCTGTTCGTATCGGGGGGTGTCACGAAAGCAGACTGTGTTTTGACGGCCCGCGTCTAGTACACTATCAATAACAAGAGAGTCGAATTGGCGGTCAAGAAAATCGTCAATGGTGCCACGCCATCATCACTCAATACCAGGTGAGCTCTCTGTATTCTCTTCGAAGTCTCAACCTCATCAACCGGTTCCCAGCGGGCTGGCGAATCCTCAATCGCTCCAGTTCTTCTCGAATATGCCGGAGTTGCGGTTCGATGAGAAAGCAAGGGCAAAGCTGTGACGTAATACCTGCGAGACGCCGGGGAGAGATCAGTCGCAGCTCCGGGTGACAATCTTCCTCCTGCTTTCTGTAATGAAGTCTATGCAATTGGCGGGCGATCCATGCAACATGATGATACAGCTGAAGGAGCGCAAGGAGCAGGCTGAAGCTACCTCGATACACTTGCTCAGGACACAGACTGCTCCATACGGCTGACATGACAGATCAATACGTTTCACGCCTGTCGACCGGAATGATATCACGAAGCCCTTGCAGTGATTCTCTCTCCCTTGTACGGGAGGGCGTCCATGAATCCCTCGGCTATACAATTCGGCGTCAGCGTCAGTGGGCGAGGTGCAAGCAATGGAAAGGATTCGGTTCAGACGTACGGACAGCCGGCCCCCAGATTGCAAGCGCCTCGTCGGCGGCAGGAAGGTACCCAGTCTCGGTATGACAATTGACCAGGTCACCTTGAATATGATTTCGTCAGCCGAGATCTGCCCCCTCGGGTTGAGTTCTTCTCACCATCCGAGTAGTGCTCAATCATGAAGTCGTCGGGCATGTACCAGTAGTCGAAGACCTGCGAGCCAAGGATGTGACGCCCAATTCCCCACGAAGGTGTATAGCCTTTACCGACGAGCCACTAGAAGTCACGACCGCAGTCAGACATGCATCTGGTGAAGCTGTAGGCGACACTCACATCATGACCGATAGCCTGGATGTCCGGATCATGAACTTCAAACGAGCAATGATGCGGGCCAATACGTTTGTTCTCCGAGAAGAAGAGTGTATGGTGATCTGTATACTCCTCCTCGCGATCAATGTGTAGGAAACCAGCGACTTTGGTACCGTCGGGGGCGGTGAGGATATCCGTCGCTTTGAAGTTGAAGTGTTTGGTGTAGAAGTCGTACGTCCGCTGATAGTCTTTGATCAAGCTATGACGAAGCTATTTGTCAACAAGCCTCTGATCCGTTGTTTCATATACCCACAGTCCGAAGTGACCAAGCTTGAAGACAGGGCATGGTTTCTGCTCGAACCTGGTTTACTGCGTCAGGAATGCATGCACACGGTCCTCACGAGATTCTGGGATGCGTACCTGCGGAACTGTCCTTTGCGAGGCTTTTCGATTGGGAAATTGACCTCGGGTAATGTGTCCTTGGTCTCGATAGGCTTGGGATCCAGTCCCCAGACAAGGTTGCATCGGATGTGATCGGGGTCTCGAAAGGTTACCAGGAAGCCTCCGGCTGGACCAGCGGACTGTAGTTCAGTGGCCTCGGGTAGAAATTCACTGGCACGCTCGAGATCCTCTTTGGTTTCAACGAGAAAGGTTCCGCCCAGGAACTCGCTCTTGTCGCCCTGAAAACCATCGGAGTCAGCAGGGTGGTCTCCCTTTCGTGATCCCTGTCGACTTGCTCACCTCCTCAGCTACATACAAGAACGGATCCGGGCCTTCTCCCGCAAAGTACATGTTCTTTCCTTCTTTGTAAGCCACACGCATGCCAAAGTCCTCGAGGAACCGCTGGGTCTTTGCGATATCCGCGTGCCGGTAGCGCATGTGGGCGACTCGCACGATACGGATTGGCGGGTGTGTCGTGTTCCCATTCATGGTGGATTCCATGTACTCGCAGAAGAAGAGATTATCCGAGGGGTTGAGGAATGCGGATCAGCAATGACTCGGCTCGTACATCGTTTGATGAGCATCATCAGATACCGCTTGAACACGTGACCGAGCGTCCCTCCCCCCGCTCGAGGACCCACCGTCCCACACTCCTGATCCCACAGAAACATGAGGATCTTTGTGGTGCCCCCGGATGCAGACCCTCTCGCCGAAGAGCCGAAGACTTTTGGTAACTGTGAGCGATGAGCCGGATAAGGGGAGAAGGATCGGATCTGAATACCTTCACCACCTTGCGTCGATCGATCTCACAAATTCCTCACATTCCAAAGCCACGATGGGTAGTCGACAGTGTGATGTGCTCATCGTTGGCGCTGGGCCTGTCGGTCTCTTGCTCGCCCTCCTCCTGAAGCAGAACGGCGTCGATGTCATCGTGGTCGAGCGTCAGAAAGCTCTCTACCCGCTCCCCCGTGCTGTACTCCTCGATCATGAATCGCGCAGGCTCTTTGGCCTGGCCGGCCTCTCGGGGGAGATCGATGCCATTCTGGAGGATGTCATCGGCGAAGGTGGGGAGGAGGGCATCAACTTTGTGTGGAGAGATGCGGATCTGAAACGTGAGGCCGATGACCGCTACGAGCATTCGACTGAACAGCTCAGGACAGTCATCGTCGACCTGCATACTGAAAAACCCACACGTTCCGGTCACCCTTTCATAAGTGGTTTCACTCAGCCAGCAGTGGAAGGTTTGCTCGAGAAGACGTTGCTGGACCGCAAGATCCCTCTCATCAGAGGGTATGGTGAGGAGATTGTCCATCTTGTCGCAACAGTCCCATCCACTGACTGCAGTACATCTACAGCTCTGCGCACATTGGACCAGTATCCAGATCGAGCAGACGCGGAATTCACCGAGGCAACATCCAAAGACACGAGATGTGTGGAAAATGGCTCCTACAGACCTGCTCAAACTACGGAAGGGCGAAAGACGAACGGACACCACACGAACGGCACCACCGATCCTGGGCTGCACGTGCGGGCCTCTTACGTCGTTGGATGCGATGGGGCGAATTCGACCGTCCGACGGATGCAGAACCTGTCAATCACGGATCTGAATTTCGAGAGCGACTGGCTCATCATAGATCTCGTATGTATCATCTCTCGGTGCCTTTAAACTCTAATCGACGATAATGGCTTAGCTTCTCCGTGATGGCTACGTCCCACCTTTGGCCAGAAAGGTCGGCACCGCGCAGATCTGCGACCCTAGGCGACCTACCACATGCGTCTTCGGAGGCTCTGGTCGGAAGCGCTTCGAATTCATGCGGCTCCCAAAGGAGAGCAAGGAGGAGTTGGCGCAGGACGAGAAGATGTGGGAGCTACTTAAGCCTTGGGGTTTCACGATGGTATGCACGATTTCCCTCGCCTCTGATTGATGCTAGCTTATCTCTTCCATGCAGGACAATTGTGACCTCGAACGCAAAGTGATCTACACGTTCAACGCACGCTGGGCGAACGAGTCCTTCAAGGGTCGGGTGGCGTTGGCCGGGGATGCTTTCCACCTGATGCCTCCTTTCATCGGGCAGGGTCTCAACTCTGGGTTCCGCGATGCGGGTGCCTTGGCCTGGAGAATGCGTCTTATCCTTTCCGGCCTGGGAAAGCCCGAGGCCATCCTGCAGAGTTATCAGAACGAGCGTCTGGACCATATCCGAAAGCTCACAGTGAGTCACGATGCCAACCCCAGATAGTCTCGCAGTTGACGACGACGCTCATCGTAGGAACATTGCATCCTTCTCGGCAAGGTCGTATGTGAGACAGACCCGGTCAAGTCCAAGAAGGTTCACAAGGAGTTACGAAACCGACGTATAGTTTTCGTGACGGAAACAAAAGTATGCTGACTATACGATTCGCAGCACCCGGCGCAGGATATGATCCTCCGCTTGGTCAACCAGGCATCCTCACCTCTCAGCCTGAAGCCGGTCACTTGTCTTTTCAACGGAGACTTCGAGTCCGGGATCAGACAGAACAGCCACTATTCGACGACGTTCACGGTTACGGTTGGTTCCTTTTAGCCTATGGAAACAAGTCCGTAGAGAGCCAGCTATTGGACGAGGACCGAGAGTTCTTCTTGGATGGATTGAAGGGCCAATGCGTCAACATCTCGGCGGAAGAGGACGTCAGTGGGGAGTATCGAGACTGGTTCGCGGACCATATGGAACTCGACAGCGTCGTCCTCATCCGACCGGACTTCTACATCTTTGGACACGCACCAAGCGCAGAGGTCAACGGATTGGTTCAGGACCTGCGAAAGAAGCTTGGCGCTGCATAAGGTTGGGTCGTCTCTGTGGAGAATATATACATCCCATACGCAGGTGTTTTTTGTGTTGGCATTTTACACCCTGTCCGATAACCCGGACTTGATTATTGCCACTTGCAGACAACGCCGGCCCTGACCCGCTGACCGACTTTCCTCCTTTCTCCCCCGAATCCTTTTTTCCCGGAGCTTGCCATGTTGAACTCGAAATGTCACCCCCCCACAGCTTCCGTTCCTATCGCCAACACATTTGCAGAGGAGACGCTGGCCTCAGGAAAGAATCGTCTGTGCGGCGAATGCGGCCGGTCATTTGCGAAATCTGCACATTTGCTACGACATACCAGGAGTCATGCCCAGGAGAAGCCCTTCTCATGTTCGGTGTGCGGGAAGGCATTTACGCGTACGGATGCTCTCCAGCGTCACGAGCGTACTGTCCACTCGACGAAGCGCCAAAGGACGGACGGGTCATCAGCCACGGAATCTGTCGACGAGACAACTGGGGAACCGAACGGATTCGGCAATGTCTCGCAAACTACCTCCACTACACTCTACTCCCATGATACTGCTCTCGGGTTGCGTCAATCCACGGCGATGACACCTCCGATAGCGATCGAGGATGTCGCTCCAGGCAGAAGCTCCTTCCCGTCCATGGGTCTATCCACCACCCTCGGTCAACCTTCACCTGGTTTCCCCCTACCCCCCTTCCTCCCCGCTTTCCCCGCACCCATGTCCTCCACCGAATTCGACCTCGACGACTTGATTGGGGACTGGTTGAATCAGGATGGAGGTGCTTCAGCGGCAGAGACCGCTCTAGCGCTCGTCTTTTCCGATCAGATGCAGACGGAGCACATGGCGAATGGCTTTGGCAGCCATCAGGACGCCTTCGCTACCGAGGAGCGGCCATACACTTCTCGGGGGATCACGTCACAAAGTCGAGTCAACGCGTTGCGTACTCACGAACAGCAGACCTGGTCGAGTCATCGGGAGCCTTCTTCCGCTCCTGGCCTTCGCAACTCCATGTTAGATCCACGAGGTTCAGCCATGCTGTCAGGATCTACGAACAGTGTTGCCGGCTCCACGAGCACCCCTCGGACCGTTCTCACTGCCGATACCTGGGAATCAGGTATATCCCGATTTCCAGTCCCCGAGGTTCGAAACCCTAATCTCCCGCCGCTACCGTCGAGGATAACCTCGCCAGAACAGGTGGTTGGCGAGTTGCATGTTGACGGAGAAGATGTGAGTCTGCATTCTCTCATATCGAGCGATCTCGGACTGATTGTCATGCAGGCTACGAACAGCAGAGATGACGACTCAGTCATACCCTCGATGAAGTTCCTCGATTCCTGCCTACACCTATACTTCCGCGACTTCCACCCTTGCTTCCCAATCATTCACAGGCCGACATTCCAACGTGACCGTACCTCGCCGCTACTTTTGTTGAGCATGTGCAGTATCGGTTGCATGTTTGTCGGGACGCAGGCGGCGAGAGAAAGGGGCCTCTGGATCTACGAAAGGCTCCATTATGTGATTGTGTTTACGGTCAGTCCAAGTCCTCCTCGCCCCGGACGATAGTTGACATGGCTCTGATTCCATAGCGAGACTCCAAGATGGCAACCGAGGCTACACGAATCGCAGTCACACTCAGTGCACTGCTCGGACAATGCTTCAGTTTCTTGTACGGTCAACCGAAGCAAATGCTCACCGCCGAGTCCTGCCACGGAATCCTCTGCACTATGGCCAGGCGCAGCGGACTTCTGAAGGTCATGAAGCGTAATCCTATCTCCTATGACGTTATCCGAGATCTGGATCCGGAAGCTCTCGAGCAGAGATGGCGGGAATGGGGACACCGAGAAATGCTCAGACGGCAAGTCGTATACTCCGCTCAGGCCGACTCAGGCTGATTGGATGGCCTTCAGAGTCAGCCTGGGTCTGACAGTCCACGCAGCCGAAGCGACAGTCTACAGCGGTCTAGCCCGTACCGTCCCAGCGCAAGTCTCGGACGAGGACGGCTTCAAAGACGCACTCTTCGAAGCGGACGACGCAGCTACATGGCGAGTCCTGCTCATGTACCTGGATCCCAATCTTGCCGCAGATCCGACCACGTCGACAACCTCACAACTGCCGTTCCCGAAGACACCGGAGATCTTCCTACCCACCGTCCTTCTTGCACAGAACATCGTCACCATCCACCTTTTGCGCGAACTTCGGAAGACGACATCGGAAGCGAATCTGATCCGTCGCAATCTGCGAGGCTTCTATGACGATATGATCGCGTTGGCGGAAGATCACGACATACTGTCACCGGCCCCCAATTCGCGAGAGGTGGCACCTCAAACTCAATCCCTTCGTGTGATGTGGCACTACACCTGCGTGGTGCGCTTATCTCCACTTGCCCTGATTGAAGAAGCGGCCGGTCGTGGGGGCAGTACAGCAAGCGAGAGTCTCTCCGAAATCCATGCGTGGGTCAGTACGCCTGCCGCACGGCTAGCAACGCTTCATTGTGGGCATATCCTATATCAAGCGGCAGACCTAAAGGATCTGGCGTTCCTCCTTCCTCGGTAGGTCCAATTCGGAGGACATTCTGAGATGTTCTGATAAGTTTTTGTTCTCCAGTGCGATCTTCCAGGCGACTCTCCTGCTGTTCTGCTACTTTTCATTCATGACCAGACCACCGGAGATAGCGAGGATCGTTGATATCCTGGATGTCGTCGATTGGCGGCGACTTGCGGAGCTGTGTGATCGGACGAGCGGAAATGAGTTGCATATCGGCATTGGAGCGCCATTCGAAGGAGAGTCCCATCGCACACCCGAAGAGCGGTACATAGCCGGAGGGACGAGCTCGATCAAGATCAAAGGGTTCATTGATGGCAAGGAGCCACAGCTTGACATCGTCAGGTAAGATCCCCGATATCAGCGTAGCTAAGACTGCCCTAGCTTGCGTTCCACTAGCAACCGCTTATTGCGACGGTGTACCCCATGGGGAATCGGCGATACGCTTGGAGACATCTTGTCGAACATTTCTTTCTGAGTGGCGATGCTTGCTCTCATATGAGGCTGTATGTTGTAACGTGATTCCCCTATTAATGGGACACCCCCCTTTATTGGCCACTCGCGTCGTCCATTTCCCGCAGTTTCTCTCTTCTTCACTTTCTCTCTCTTTCACATCATAACTCATCATGCAACAACCCCA